>ERZ795050.1035-NODE-1035-length-38535-cov-5.318347_pt1 | contig 38535 bp, 46 predicted proteins | sample MGYA00375134_ERZ795050 | MGnify/ENA primary metagenome ERZ795050 (study PRJEB30179, sample SAMN05720221) | activated sludge metagenome | isolation source: Anaerobic digester | place: Japan | collected 2015-05-26 ... | reverse complement strand
ATCTGCTTAAGAAAATTAGCAGGTGAAGGTAAAATCCCTGGATTAAAAAAAGCTTCATGGTAAGGAGTAGCAAATGTATTCAGATCCAATTAGCGAAATGACTACAAAAATTTACAATGCACAAAAGGCTAATAAGCCCGATGTTACAATTAGTTATTCAAAGATGAAAGAGTCAATTTTAAATATTTTGAAAGAAAAAGGATTTATTCAGGATTTTTCAATAGAATCTTATACATCAAATTCAAATATTAAGCAGATTCATGTTGTATTAAAATATACATCCGATAGAAAACCGGTAATTAATGGTATTAGAAGAGTTTCAAAACCTTCAAGAAGATTTTATCATTCTGTTGAAGAAATAAAACCTATAATGAATGGTTATGCTGTTGGTATATATTCGACCAATAAAGGGATTTTGACCGATAAACAGGCAAAGAAAGAAAATGTTGGTGGCGAATATCTTTTTTATATATGGTAAATAATGAAACTTATGAAATTAGGAGATTAGTATGTCTCGATTAACAAAAAAACCTTTAGTTATACCTTCAAATGTTAAATTATCTATTCAAAATGATGGAAATTATTATAAAATCGAAGCAAAAGGTCCAAAAGGTAATGTAGTTAAAATAATTAGAAACGACATTGAAATAAAACAGGAAGGATCAAATTTAGTTTTTTCATATAATGGAAATGATAATTCCAAGAAACCTATGCTTGGTACAACCTATAGAATAATAAGCTCAATGATAGAAGGCGTTACTAATGGTTATACAAAATCTTTGACACTTTTTGGAGTTGGATATAAAGCAACATTAAAAGGTAAAAACATAGAGTTTGAGATTGGTCTTTCTCATCCAGTTTTATTTCCATTACCTCAATCTGTAGATGTGAAGATTGAACAAACTAAACTGACCTTTACAAGTTGCGATAAAGAAATATTGGGTTTAACTGTTCAAAAAATAAGAGATCTTAAAAAACCAGATGTATATAGAGGAAAAGGTTTTAGATTTGAAGGTGAAAATCCAATTCGCATGACTGGTAAAAAAACAGCTGGTAAATAAAAGCTTTTAAGGAGCTAAGTTTATGATTGATAAAATTGAAATTAAAAAAGAAAGAAAGATTAGAAGAAAATTTAGAAGTAAAAAGAAAATTACTGGAACAGAGTCAAGACCAAGACTTGTTGTATACAGAAGTAATTTGTATCTTTATGCACAACTTATTGACGACACCAAAGGTTTTACAATTTTGGGTTCTTCGTCAAGAAAATTAGGAAGACCATGTAATATTAAAATTGCGGAAAAATTTGGTGAAGAATTCGGTAAAACTTTAAATGAAAAAGGGATTCAAAAAGTTGTGTTTGATAGAAATGGCTTTTTGTATCATGGCAAGATAAAAGCATTTGCAGATGCGGTTCGAAAAGCTGGAATTATTTTTTAGTTTATGTAAATAAGGAGAAAATGGATGAGCTCAAATTATACTGATAGAGAGATAATGGAAAAAACAGTAAGACTTGGAAGAACTGCGAAAGTAGTTAAAGGTGGTAGAAGATTTTCTTTTAATGCATTAGTTGTTGTTGGTGATAAAAATGGCAATGTTGGTTATGGCTTTGGGAAAGCAAAAGAAGTTCCAATGGCTATAACAAAAGCCACAAGACATGCAAAAAGAAATCTTGTAGAAGTTAAAATTAAAAGAACGGGTGAAAAAGGTGAAAATGTTACAATACCTTTCCCTATAACCTATAAATATAAGTCTTCTATCGTACTTTTAAAACCCGCAGCTCCTGGTACTGGTATTATAGCTTGTGGTCCTATCAGAGCAGTTTTGGAAGCAGCAGGAATCAATAATGTATTGACTAAATCGATAGGTTCAAACAGTCCTATTAATCTTGTTAAAGCGACAATATTGGCTTTGCAAAAAATGAAATCAAAGGAAGAAGTCGCAGCTATTAGAGGTGTTGAACCTAAGAATTTATTCAAATAAATAATTTATCCGGGGTTGAAAAATGAAAAAATTATCTATCACATTGATAAAATCTCCTATTGGTTACAATAAAGATATTAGAAATACAGTTAAAGCTCTTGGTCTTAACAAAATGCATCAGACAGTTTATAAAGAAGAAAACCCAGCCATAATTGGAATGATACAAAAGATATCTTTTCTTCTTAAAGTTGATAAAGTTTAATCATATATTCTTAAGTGAGGATTGATATTATGGAAATAAAATTAAAAAATGCACCTGGTGCTACAAAAGAAAGGAAAAGATTAGGAAGAGGTCAGGCTTCAGGTTTAGGAACAACATCTGGAAAAGGAAATAAAGGGCAAAAGTCAAGAAAAGGTTATTCTAGAAAAGCTGGTTTCGAAGGCGGCCAGATGCCTTTATATAGAAGAGTACCAAAAAGAGGTTTTAGCAATTATCCTTTTAAGAAAGAATATCAGGAAGTTAGTGTCGATCTTCTAAGTTGTTTTGAAAATGGTGCAACGATTACAAATCTTGATTTGTATGAGGAAGGCCTTATCCAGAATATGGATAAACCTTTCAAAATATTAGGTAAATTGCCATTAGATAAATCAATTAATATTCAACTTAGAACAATAATGAATGGAAAGAAAAAGGTCCTTTTTGATAAATGTACAAAAGGTGCTAAAGAAACAATAGAAAAAGCTGGTGGAAAAGTCCTTACCCAATAATCGGAGGAACTAATGGGCAAAAATAAGAAAAGAATAATGATGCCTGGTGGCCCTAAAGAGATAGATGGTGCAAGCTTTACCGTCTTATCGGGATTGGCTGCAATATTTGAGATAAAAGAAGTTAGAATTAAATTTTTAATTACTCTTTTTATTCTTTTTATCTATCGTCTTGGAGCTCATTTACCTGTTCCAGGTATTGATGTTAATGCATTAGCCCAGGCAGTAAATGCTACTGCGGGTGGTTTGATGGATTTTATAGATATGTTCGCAGGTGGTGCTTTAAGAAGATTTACTCTTTTTACACTTGGTATTATGCCTTATATCTCTGCTGAAATTATCATGCAACTTTTAATGTCCATTGTGCCTGCATGGAAAGAAATGATGCAAGATGACCAGGAAAAAGGAAAAGATTTCATGCAATTCTGGTCAAGAGCATTAACAATAGTTCTTGCCGCTGTTCAGTCTTCCTTATTTATTAGATATATGATTGAACAGAATGCTGCTTCTACAACACCTTTTATTTTAATAAATTCAATACCACTATTTTATGCTGTATCTATTTTAGCAATAACATCAGGGACTATGTTCTTAATATGGCTTGGTGATAAGATAGATGAATTTGGTATTGGAAATGGTGCTTCAATAATAATTTTTGCAGGTATCATCTCAAGAATGCCCTCTGCATTAAGACAACTTTATAAAACTGCGATTGAAAGAAACATCTTTTTGATGATTGCAATTTTAATTATGTTTGTCTTTATCATTGTATTAATTATATATGTTCAGAGAGGGAAAAGAAAATTGATGGTAGGTGGTTCAAAGGCAATTAAAGGTGGAAAAGTTGCTATGATTCCAGCTTTTCCTTTGAATATACCTATTAACCCTTCGGGAGTTATTCCAATTATTTTTGCATCCGTTTTCTTACAATTACCAGGACAGATACTTGCTCCTTTTGTTGGGAAATCTGCTTTTATTCAAAAAATTGTAGTAGCTTTATATCCAGGTACAGGTTGGTATATTCTTTTAAATACTATTTTAATTATTCTTTTCACTTATTTTTATTCGCAGTTTCAGTTAAATCCTACAGATATTGCTAATTACTTATCTAAATCCGGAAGAACATTGAAGGGAAAAAGAGCAGGTGGTGATATTGCACCAGAAATCCAAAAAACTGTTGACAGAATTATCTTACCAGGAGCAATATTTTTAGCTTTCATAGCAGCTGTACCTGATGTTGTAAATAAATTATTTAATCTTCCACATGAGTTTACATACATAATGGGTGGTACATCGATATTAATTACAGCGGGTGTAGCTTTTGATATTGCTACAAGACTAGAAAGTATCAGAAGGTTTAGATTAAGAGGATAAATCAGCATGATACTATTCATATATGGTTTACCAGGCTCTGGTAAAGGTACTCAAAGTGAATTAATAAAAGAAAAATATGGTTTTAACCATATTTCTACTGGTGATATAATAAGAGATGTTATAAATAATAAAAAAGAAGGTTGGGAAAAACTTAATGAATATGTCTCATCAGGCCAACTTGTTCCTGATGAAATGATTAATGATCTATTTTTTAGTTCATTAAATGAAAAGGGGATAGATAAGAATTATATTATTGATGGTTATCCCAGGAATATTAACCAATTAGAGTTAATATCAGAAAAATTGAAAAATTTCCCGTCTATAGATGTAATGCATTTATATATAAAATGTGATGAAGAAAAAATAATTAAAAGGATTACATCTAGAAGAATTTGTGAAAGTTGTGGTGCAATTTTTAATATTGAACTTGACAAAGATATACAAAATTGCAAATTTTGTGGAGCGAAATTGTACCAAAGAGTTGATGATCAATATTCTGTTATTAAAAAAAGAATTGATGAATATAAAATTAAGACTCTTCCAGTCATAAATAGATTAAAAGAGAATAATCTACTTTATGAAGTTAATGGCGATAGAGATATTGATAGTATCTTTAATGAAATAATTATATTATTGAAGGGGAAAGTTGGATAATGCCAAAAGAAGATGTTATAATGCTTCAGGGAGAGGTTGTAGAAGTTTTACCAAAAACACTGTTCAGAGTTAAATTAGATAATGGACATGTTATTTTAGCACATCTGGCTGGAAAGCTTAGAATGTATAATATAAGACTTCTTCAGGGAGATAGGGTTCAGGTTGAACTTTCTCCATATGATTTAACGAAAGGAAGAATTACTTATAGAATTAAGTAATCTCAATAAAATAAGTGTTTCTTACTTTGTATTATTACATTAATATATAATATTCTGGAGGTTTGTAATGAAGGTTCGTTCTTCAGTAAAAAAGATTTGCGATAAATGCAAAATTGTTAAAAGAGAAGGTGTAGTTAGAGTTATATGTGAAAATCCAAAACATAAACAAAGACAGGGTTAATTTTAGGAGGAAATTAGATGGCTCGAATAGCGGGTGTTGAATTACCAAACAAAAGAATCGAAGTTGCTCTTACTTATATATTCGGAATAGGTAGATCTACTTCAAATAAAATCTTAAAAGAAACTAATATCAATAAAGACAAAAGAACCAATGAATTAACTGATGAAGAAATTCAAAAATTAAGAACTATCATCGAAAAGACCTTAAAAGTAGAAGGTGATTTGAAAAATGAAATAGCTCTTAATATAAAAAGACTAAAAGATATTAGGTGCTATAGAGGTCTCAGGCATCAAGCAAATTTACCTGTAAGAGGTCAAAGAACAAGGACTAATGCCAGAACAAGAAAAGGTCCTAGAGGTAATAGAATTGGTGCTAAGAAAAAGAAAGCAGCAGCAAAGGAGTAATTGATATATGGCTAAACAGAAGACAAAGAAAAAAGCAAAGCATGTTGTCCCTTATGGCAAATGTTATTTGAATTGTTCTTTTAATAATACAATTGTTACTTTTACAGATACAAATGGAAATGTTTTAGGTTGGTCAAGTTCAGGAGCTAACAATTTTAGAGGTGCCAAAAAATCGACTCCATTTGCAGCTCAAATTGTTGTTGAAGCTGCTTGCAATGCTATAAAAGATTATGGACTTAGAGAGGTCGAAGTCTTTGTTAATGGCCCTGGTATGGGTAGAGAAGCTGCCATTAGAGCATTGGCTCAAAATGGTTTGATTATAAGAGCTATTACAGATATTACCCCTATTCCACATAATGGTTGTAGACCAAGAAAAAAGAGAAGAATGTAAATAATTATATAAAGAGGTGCAGAATAATATGGCAAGAAATTATGAAACTAAATGTAAACTTTGCCGAAGAGAAGGTGATAAGTTATTCTTAAAAGGCGATAGATGTTATTCTAGAAAATGTCCTATCGATAAAAAGAAATTTATTAAGAGTAGAAATTCAAAACTTTCTGATTATGGTTTACAATTGAGAGAGAAACAGAAAATTAAAAGATATTATGGAGTTTTAGAAAGACAATTCAGAGTTTATTTTGCAAGAGCATTAAAAATTAGACAGGGATTAACAGGTGAAAATTTACTTACTCTTTTAGAATCAAGATTAGATAACGCTATTTTTAGAATGAATCTTGCAAAATCAAGAAATCAAGCAAGACAATTCGTTTTGCATGGCATGTTTGCTGTTAATGGACAAAAAATAAATATCCCTTCATATAATGTTAAACCAAACGATGTTATAACGTTTACATCTCATGGTGAAAAAAATAAAGAGCTTCTATCAATTGTTGAACAAAATAAAGAAACAAAACCAGATGTTGAATGGTTAACTTTTGATTTTGATAAAAAAGAAGGAAAGATTTTAAGATTACCTTTAAGAAGAGATATCCCACAGAATTTCAATGAACAGCTTGTAGTTGAATTCTATTCTAAATAGTTGGAAAAAAAGAGGGAATAATGGATAAAAATATTTTACAACATCTGCAACTTCCTTCCAACATTGTTTTTGAATCTAATGAAGAAGATATATTTCATGGAAGATTTATAATGAAACCTCTCGAAAAAGGTTATGCAATAACCATTGGCAATAGCTTAAGAAGGGTTTTATTATCTTCACTTCATGGGTATGCTATTTCAAGTATTAGGATTGAATATCAGGAAAAAGGTGAGAAGAGAAATTTTGTAAAATCCGAATTTGATAATATTCCAAACATGGTTTTAGAAGATACTTTAACAATTATAAGTAATTTAAAAAAGGTTAGATTTACTTTGAATACAGAATCGCACAAAAAAACTTATAATGTTGAAATATCTGGACCTTCTGAAATAAATGCAAAAATTCTTGAAAATTCCGATATGAACATCGTAAATCCCGAAGAATATCTTTTTACAATAACGAAAGAAGGTAAAATATTCTTAGAATATACTGTCGAATGGGGAAAAGGCTTTGTAGCAGCCGAAAAGAAGGTGGATTTACTTGATAAAATAGGAATTATTCCAATTGATTCAATTTTTTCACCCGTTAAAAAAGTTAACTTTCAGATTGAGGCTGCAAGAGTAGAAAATATAACTGATTATGAATCATTGATACTTGATGTATGGACCGATGGTACTATAAAACCAAAGCAGGCTTTAGAACAGGCTTCTTATATTCTTATTCAATACTTTTCAAAATTCATCACCAGTATAAAAGATGAGAAAGAGATATTTGATATAGAGTCTGTAAGTGATGAATCTATTAATGATAAAGATGCAAAATTATTACAAATTTTAGATCAATCTCTTGATGTTCTTGAATTTACAGAAAGAATTAAAAATTGTTTTAATTCCGCAAATATAAAAACTTTTAGAGATTTATTATCTAAAACTGATAGTGAAATAGAAAATCTTAAAAATTTTGGTAAAAAATCTTTAGAAACAGTTATTGAAAAATTAAGAGAAAGAGGATTATCTCTTAATATGAAAGATGAAATTGAAAGAATTGAAAAACTTTATAAAAAAAATTCTGATTAAAATACATCATTTAAGGGAAGGCTATGAGACATTTAGTTAATAAAAGTAAACTAGGTAGAACTAAAGCACATAGAGAAGCAATGCTTAGAAATCAGATTACTTCTCTTATCTTATATGGTAAAATTGAAACTACTCTAGCAAAAGCAAGATTTTTAAGGTCTAATATTGAAAAATTAATCACAAGAGCAAAAATAGAAGACTCTGTTCATAATAGAAGAATAGCAAGAAAGGTAGTTCAAAATAAAGATGCTTTAAATAAGTTATTCAAAGAAATCGGACCAAGATTTAAAAACAGAAATGGTGGTTATACAAGAATAATTAAAACTGGATTTAGAAAAGGTGACGATGCCCCCATGGCTGTGATAGAAATACTTTCAGAATAATGAATAAGATTAGGGATAAAATCTGGCATATTGCCAGATTTTTATCTTTAATAATACTTATCCTAAGTTTTATTTTTTCGTTAGTCAATGAAAAATCTATAAAGATTTACGTTCTTATTTCGTATATTTTTTTTTATGATTTATTTAAAAATATTAAAAGTTTAATCTCAATTTTAACTAGATTAATTATATTAGTATTATCAATCATTTTTTTCAAATTATTCTCAACCTTTTTTTATTACAATATATTAAAACCAGATCTTATAAGCGAAACAATCAATATGACCAATCAAATTTTAAATATATCAAATTCAATATTTTTTTCAGCTTTACTTTTTATATTAATTCCACCAAATTCTATAAGTTTGATAAAAGATATAAACAATTTTATCTCAAACTTAAAATTAAATGAATTGAAAAGTAAAAAAATTGATGGAATAAAAATTAATTCAATATCATCATTTTTTGCCTATCTGATAGATGAAAGTTATAAGATATATTATCAAAAAGAAAAAAAGATATGAAAATTAATTAACTCTTTTTATATATTAAATTTTTTAAGATTTCAATTTGCTCACTTTGGGTATCATCAAATTGAACTCCATAATGCCAGTTATCCTGTTCTTTCCATCTTCTTCTAACGAATGCCTTTAATGAAAAAATGCTATTTTCAATTCTAAAATTAAGTTGCAATTCATCTTTTTCAAAAAGATTAGATGCTAAACTATTATCATCTGAATAAAATTGCATACCACCAGCAGATATATCAACAATATTCGCATTTACATTTAAATATTCTGTTCTTGTAAAATAGCTATTTTTAATAAGAGATGCAATCAAAAGTTTAGAAAATTCTTCGAGATTGTTGATTATATTAAATGCTATTTGAGAGTTTTTGTCGGTTTCATTCATTAAATAAAGATAACCTATAACAAATTTTTTATAGATCATTGGATAATAAAGTTCAGATAAGATATTTTTCTTTTGTTTTAATAAAAGTAATTGATTTATTTTTTGATTTGCTACATTTTGATCATTGCCTAAAAGTTTATAATATTCTACAATATCTTCATTAACTATTACCTTTTCTATATCATAAACTTGAGAATCAGGAAAATATTTAAATGAGTTTGGTATATAAAAAGCTTTACCAGTTTTTACAATTAAAAATTCTTCTATTGTAGATGGATTTCTATTTTTAAATATGACAATAGCATTTTTTGAGAAAACAGACATCTTTCTTCTAAAACCATCTATCATATCTTGAATATTATTAATAGAGTCAAGCTTTAAAAGGTTTTCATCAAATATTTTAAAATTGGTGGTTTCTGGAAAATCAAGATGTTCTATTTTTGATTGAAATGTAACTTCAACATTATTTTCACCTAATGTTACTCTCTGGAATCTTCTTTGAATGTTTCTTACAATATTATCTGGAAATGATATCACAAAAGTTTGAGAATTTACGATAGATTTTATAGTTGAGGTAAACATATGTCTATTGTCTCTGACAAAGAAGATAAAATTAAGCTTTTGATATATGGAAAGAGGAAGTTTACAATTATGTTGAACTGTTATTGTAAAAGCATCATATCTAATAATAGTACCCGTAAATTCATATTTTTCCTTAACAAAAAAGGAAAGAGGAATCTTTTTAGTAAATAAAATATCAATTATATATTCTTTTTCAATTTTCGATGAAATATTAGCACTCAATTTTAGCTCCTGAAAATAAATACTTTTTAACTAATTTCATTATAAATATAAAATATAAATTTTCAATTTGTATTATATGAATCGTCTTACAAATAAAAATTATTGAAAAAAATTTAATGTGATTAATTATCTATTTAGAAAATATGAGAGAAAGAATAAAAAAATTACTTGATGAAATTGATTATCTATCTTCTAAAAGCCTTTTTAAGGAAAAAGTCAAACTTGTTGCAGTATCTAAAACTTTTGGTGCAGAAAAAATATTAGAAGCTTATGATTGTGGTATTAGAATATTTGGGGAAAATAAGGTTCAAGAAGCTATTTGTAAAATAGATATATTAAAAGAATATAAAGATATAAAGTGGCACTTGATAGGACATTTACAATCTAATAAGGTAAAAAAATGTAAAGTTTTTTCTCTTATACACTCAATAGATTCCATAAAACTTTTAGAAGAATTTTCAAAATTTGAAGATTCTGAAAAACCCGATCTACTGATTCAGATAAATTCTTCTAAAGAAGAAACAAAATCGGGACTTTTTATTGAAGATGTTTACAACTTTTTTGATAAAATAATTGAACTTGGCTTAAATAAAAAACTAAATATTAGAGGTTTGATGACAATAGGACCATTAACTGATGATGAAAGTAAGATAAGATTAGCATTTAGAAATACAAGAAAATTATATGAAGATTTACAATATAAATATAATATTAAATTCGATATTTTATCAATGGGTATGAGTAGTGATTACAAGATAGCCATCGAAGAGGGAAGCAATATGGTTAGAATTGGCTCTTTAATCTTTGGAGAAAGAAATTATGTTTGAAATCATTTTATCTACAATTTTTCTTTTAATTTATATTTTTCTCTTTTTAAGAATGATTTTCTTAACTATTAGTTCTGAAAATGCTAATAGTAATCTTTTTATTAAAATTGCTGATTTTTTTGTAAGAAAAACAGATTTTTTATTTAAAAGTATTGATTCAAAGATAAATTTTTCGATTGGTAAATTAAGATTAAATTATCTTGTATTGATTCTATTATTCATGATTTTGCAAAAATTAATAATATTGATAATTAAAAATTAATGAAAAATTCAAAAATTAGATAAAGGGGAATCGTATGGAGAAGATAAAGTATGCTGTTATTGGTGGATCAGGTTTATTAAGTCTTGAAAATCTTTCTATCGAAAAAGAGATAGAAATTTCTACACCATATGGTATGATGTCTGATAAGGTTACTATAGGTTTTTTTAGAGGTACAAAACACAAAATTGCATTTTTACCAAGACATGGAAGAAATCATACAATCATGCCATCAAATATTCCTCAAAAGGCAAATGTATGGGGCTTAAAATCATTAGGTGTCGAAAGGGTTTTCGCTGTATCAGCAGTTGGCTCATTAAAAGAAAATATAAAGCCTGGTGATCTTGTTATACCTTCACAAATTTTTGATAGGACGAAAAATAGAGACTCAACATTTTTTGAAGATGGACTTGTAGGTCATATTCCTTTTGGGGAGCCATTTTGTCCAACTCTTTCAAAAATATTATATGAAACAGTTAAAGGTCTGGGTTATCCTGTTCATAAAGATGAGACCTATGTTTGTATGGAAGGACCCGCTTTTTCTACAAAAGCAGAATCTGAATTTTACAGGATGCTAAAAGCTGGTGTTATTGGTATGACAGCTCTTCCTGAGTCCAAGCTTTTTAGAGAGGCTGAAATCTGCTACACACTTTTATCTACAGTTACCGATTATGATTGCTGGAAAGAAGGAGAAGAAGCTGTTAATGTTAAAATGGTCCTTGAAACGATGAAGAAATGCAATGAAATGGTCCATAAGGTTTTAGTTAAGTTATTTGAAACATTACCAGAAAAATTGGAAGTTGATTGCCAATGTCAATATTCATTGATGTATGCAATAACTACTAAAAAAGAAGGAATATCCAAAGATATGCTTCGAAAACTGGATTTGCTTTTGGGAAAATATTTTAGCATAAGCCAAAAAGAGGAAGAATAATATGTCATTTCTGGCATTTTTCCCATTTGTCCTTCAACCTGTTATTTTACCATCAAATTCTATAGGTATTTTATCATCACAAATTTATTTAAAAAATATTAATCAGGAAGAAAATTTGTTCTATTATGATTTTTTAAGTTATATGCTGGATTTTCCTAAAAATATCCAAACAGTTTTAAATTATAATTTCTCTTTTATTAATAAGTTATATTGTTTTTCTTTGAAAGAAGATCAAAAAGAGTCTATTTTTGCAAGGTATGAAAATATTTTTTTTCTCCTTTTTCCTTTACTTTATTTTTATCTTTCAAATATGGTAAAATTATCTCAAATTTTGCAATATGGGATATCTTCTAATTCTTTTTCGACAATTGAGAATAGATATATATGGGGATCTATTTTAGCTATAAGTCTTAATATTATTTTAAATGATTTTTTTACTATCAAAAAGTCATTTTAGTAAAAAATAATTATGGGTTTATTTTTTTAATAATTGGACTTTAACTAATAGAGGAATAAAATGAAAAATAGCATAATAAAAAAATTAATTTTAGTATTAATAATAATCGCAATAACTATTTTTATTGATCAGATAAGTAAGTATCTTATTTCTCATAATATGGAGCTTTATTCATTTAAACCAATTATACCTGATATTTTAAATTTTAGATATATAACAAATTATGGTTTTCTACTTGGAATTGGTTCAAATTTAAATGATGGAAGAACATTCAATGGAGTTGTGATAATAACTATTATAGCACTTTTAGTTCTTTTAGGTTATTTTATTTATATCTTTTTTCAGAAAAATACTTCAAAATTTCTTCTAATTACTTTTTCAATATTAATAGGTGGAGCATGGGGAAATTTTTTAGATCGACTTATAAAAGGTAAGGTTGTTGATTTCCTTGAAATAATACTTCCTTTTAAGAGAATTGGAAGATTTTATATCGGTTCAACACCTATTTTTAATATGGCTGATCTTTTTGTATCAATTGGGATTATATTACTTCTAATATATTATTTTATCATAGAACCTAAAGAACATGAAAAGAGGAAAAAAGAAGAAGAATTAAGAAGTAGTGAGAATTTTGATAATTCAAATGAAGTTGTTAATGATGATAAAACTGATAGCAATGATCAGAATATGATCTACCCTGATAATAACTCTGAAAATCAAAATAATTTTGCAAATAATATTAATAATGAAAATAATGAAAAAAATGAAAATATTTAAATTTTTTTAATAAAATAAAAATTTATAATCAAAAATATGATAGATAATTTAATAGATAAAGAAGATGAAATCGAATTTTTACAATTTATAATTCCAGAAGAATCTGAAGGAATAAGAGTCGATAAATTTTTATCTGAATATAGCGGTTATTCAAGAAGTAGAATATCAAATTATACTTATAAACTTTTGATAAATAATAAAGAAGAGAAACTATCGAAGATAATAAAGAAAAATGATCTTGTACAAATTTATTTAAAAGTTCCAGAAGATTATTCAGAAATTGTGCCTCAGAAATATGATTTAAATATAATATATGAAGATGACTTATTATTAATAATTAGAAAACCATTTGGAGTGCCTACACATCCTTCTTTCGGTCATCCAAAAGATACAATGTTAAACTATATTAAGTATTATCTTTTATCTAAAAACGAAACGACTTTACCAGATTGTGGTATGGTTCATAGGTTAGATAAAGATACAGAAGGTTTATTAATTTTTGCAAAAACAATAGAAAGTCAAGCATACTTAAAATCTTTATTTATGGATAGAAAGATAAAGAAGAATTATTTTGCCATAGTAAATGGTATAGTCGAGCCAAAGAATTTTGAATATAAAGATAGATTAAAAAGAGATCCAAACGATAGATTAAAATTTAAAGTCTCCACAAGTGGTAAAGAAGCTGTTTTATCATATAATCGTATTGCTAAATCAAAAGATTATAGTGCATTAAATATTGACTTAAAAACTGGTAGAACACATCAAATAAGAGTTCAATTTTCATATAGAGGACATTTTATAGTTGGAGACCCAATATATGGTAAAAAGCAAAATAAAATCTATGAAGAATATGGTATGCTTTTATTATCAAAAAAAATAGGATTTATTCATCCTAAAAATAATCAATTCTTAGAATTTGAAATAGATTTACCAGAAAGATTTAATAAATTTATGAATAATTATAATATAAAGATCGAGGATTAATATATGAGATTAAATATAGGGTTTACAGGTATTTCAGGAATGCTTGGTAAGAATTTTCTCGATTTTTATACTCAAAATGAAAATTTAAAAGAAAGTTATAAGATAATTGGTATTTCAAGAAATGTTCCTCAAAAATTAATTGAAAAATATAAAGATTTTAAAGATGATATCGAATTTAGGAATATTAATTATTTTGATAATGAAAACATTAAAAGAGCTTTAGAATCCATTGATATTTTAATTCATGCTGCAGGTATTACAAAAGCAAATCATTATTCTATCTTTTATGACGGTAATGTAAAGGTTTCTCAAAACTTAGTTAATCTGATTGAAAAAGAAAAATTGCCTATAAAAAGTTTTATATATATTTCGACTCAATCAGTTCTTGGACCTTCCGATTTGGTTAAAAATAATGAAAATATATATTTAGATGAAGAAAGAGAATATAATCCAATATCCAGTTATGGTAAAAGTAAAGCTGAAGCTGAAAAAATGTTAAGAAATTCAAGAATTAATTGGGTAATAGTAAGATTCCCGACAATTATTGGAAAATATGAGATGGATTCGTTAACTCTTTTTAAATTTGCCAATCACGGTATTACAATAGATACAGCCTGGGCAGAATTTACTTTATCCTATATAATGGCTGAAGATGCAATAAATTTAATTTTTATCTTAATAGATAAAATATTAACAAATTATGGTTTAATTAATAAGAATATATTTCATTTTTGTTATGATGAACCAATAAAAATAAAAGACTTTATGATACAAATTGCCAAAATGTCTTCTAAAAAAAAGGTTATAAATTTTTCTATACCAAAATTTGTATTTAAGTTAGCAGCTTCTATTGTTTCATTCGTTTCAAATATATACCCAAATAATATAATTTTAAATAAAGAAAAAGTGAATGAATTTTTGCATACCAATTGGCTTTTATCTAATAGTAAAACAAAAAAAATATTGTCACTTGATAAAATTGAAGAAAATGCAAGTTTAAAAGAAATATATAAATGGTATAAAGATGAAGGTTTGATTTAATATGGAAAAAAAATCATTAGTCCTATATCCAATAGATGTTGTAATAATAATATTAAATTTGACCTTTTCCTTATTTTGTTTTTTAAATGTTGGTAAATTATATATTAAAATAGGAAATATAAGATTTGATAGACAGTTATTAACTGGTTTTTTCTTTTTTTTAGTGAATTTTCCTATTTTACAATTGATAAAAGTTTTAAATCCATCAAAAAACAAAATATTACAATTTTTCAGACTATTTTATGGGCAGATTTTTTATGCTGTATATTTTCCCGAATGCATAAATCTATCTCAATTATTTTTTAATAATAAATCTTTGGATTCATTTTTTGCATATTTAGATTTTTTGATTTTTCATTATCAACCAGCTGTAGAGTTTAGTAAGGCATTTATAAGTAATAGATATATAAACGAATTATTCTTTTTTTCTTATTTCTTTTATTATCTTCTTATGACTGCGGGCTGGTGGATACTTTATTTTAGGGGGAAAAAGAAGCTAGCACACTATTGTTTTTTCGTTACAACACTTAGCTTTGGATTTTTATATATCTGGTATACATTTTTCCCTGTGAAAGGACCTAAATTTTATATTGAATCGCTTCACAATGTTTGGTATTCAAATTTTCAAGGATTTTATTTTACAGAGCTAATGAAAAAAATATTTAATTCTACTAATCTTGGAGGTGCTGCTTTTCCTTCATCACATGTAGCTATTTCACTTATTGCTTTATTTTTGAATAGAACTTATAACAAGAATTTAATGCCACTTGTTTTTCCTTTAACCATTACACTTATGCTTTCGACAGTTTATCTTTATGCCCATTATTTTGTAGATGTTATTGGAGGAATCTTCTTCGCTATTTTACTATATACCTATGTTCCTCTTCTTCAAAGTGTATTTTTAAAACTTGCTATGAAGTTAGGCAAATTTCTCATGGATAAGTTTAATTTTCAGCAAATATACTCGATGGATGAAAATCTAATAGTAAATTAGTCAATTTTGATTTTTCTCTACTTAAAATTTTTTATATCTTTTTCTATTTATTATTATCAGGAAATTCATATTTATTTATTCTTGAAACAATTCAAACAATTATTAAACTATTATTTTAATATTTAAATTTTTAATATTTAAAGCAAAAGTTATTTTGATATAATTTGTCTTTTGTAAAATTAATTTTACAATTAAAAAAATCAATAAAATAATAATAAAATATAAATAATATAAAAAATTTATAAAAAATATTGACAAATTAATAAAAATATATTATATATTGATTGAAATTAAAGATATTGGGGGTTTCATGAAAAAAATGATTGGTAGATGCCCTATATGTGGGCAAGCCTTGACCGTGACCTCTCTTTTCTGTAAAGAATGCAATCTTACGATCTCAAGTGATTTTGAATTAGATGGATTTTTTAAACTTACAAATGAACAGCTTCTTTTTGTGAAAACTTTTATTAGAAATAGAGGCAATATAAAAGAAGTGGAGAAGGAACTAGGTATATCTTATCCGACAGTAAGAAATAAATTGGATGAAATAATTGAAGCTCTCGGTTATAAAATTGAAGGAAAAGATGATTTTCAAAATAAAAGAAAAGAGATTTTATCTAAATTAGAAAAAGGTGAAATTACATCTGAACAAGCAATCGAACTTTTAAAAGAAATAGAGTATTAAGGGGAATAATATGGAAATAAAAAAGATAAATTCCTCTAACATTGATTCCTTTTCTTTTAAACTTTACTCAGCAGATTTAATTATAGAACAAACTGATTTTAAAAATATTGAGATAGAATCAGATGCAATTTTAGATCAAGATTATGAAATAATAGAAAAAGCAAATTCCATTGAAGTTATAGAAAAAAGAAGAAGTTTTTTAAATTTTAGTTTTTTTAATAACGAAAAAACATTTAATATTAAAATACCAGAATCAATTTCCTTATTTATTTCAATTGCATCTGGAGATTTGAAGATTTTAAATAAGATAAGCAATGAAGCTGAAAAAAAATATTTTAAAACAAAAACAATGGATATAAAACTTACATCAGGGGATTTTTCAGCAGAAAATCTTTCAACTGCCATATTCATCTTTTCTGCAACTTCCTCTGATTTATCAATTGAAAAATCAATATTAGGTAAAACTAAAATTAAAGGAATATCATCAGATTTGTATTTTAATAATTGTATGGTTGATGAACTTGAAGCCAAAACAATTTCAGGAGATTTAAGTTTAAAACTTTTAAGTTTTAATAAGATTGAAGCAGATTTAAAATCGGGTGATATCAGCATTATCTGTCCTAAAACAAAAATAAATGGACAATTCGAAACATTGTCGGGAGATGTTGATATAGATGGAATTGAAATTGATAAAAATATTTCTTCTCCATTTCTCCTATTAAAAACTCTTTCTGGTGATATCTATGTAAATGGTAAATATGAAGATTTAAAAAGACCAGTTTTTACTGAAATAAGTGAACCAATAAAATCAGCTTTTGAAGAATCATCAAAAAAGGATGAAAGAGAAAAATTCATTCAACTTTTATGTGATGAAAAAATTTCTGAAAAGGAAGCTGCAGAGTTATTAAAGGGATTTGGTTTTTCAGAAGATGAAATAGATTCTATTTTTGAAGAATATCTTTTTAGAAAAATTAATAAAGGGCAGAAATAAAAGGAGGGGATTGTGAATGATTCTATTTTTTTTGAATTGGAAGATGAGAAGAAAAAAATATTAAAAATGGTAGAAGAAAAAAAAATAAGTGCAGAAGAAGCAGATAGATTAATCTCTATCTTAGAAGAATCTGTTCTAAAAGAAGAAGCCAAAGAAAAATTAAAGGAAGAAAGAAATAAAGATAATACAAATCCATCTGATTTTGAGTTGAAGAAAGAAAAAATCCCTAATGTAAAGGGTAAAATATTGGTTCATGTTTTTGAAAATGGTATTAGAAAAGTAAATATTCAACTTCCAATAGCTCTTGCTAAAATAGCAGATAAACTACCTATTCAAACAGATATACCTATTAAAGGTGAGGACCAATCTCAAATCTCAGTGAAAGAAATATTTAAATCTGCAAAAGAGAGTGGTTTAAATATTGAAGAAGGTATGTATATCCTTGTAAAAGATGATGAAGTTCATATATATGATGCTGATGGATTGGAATTTGTTAATGTGACAGATACTAAAAAATAAGTAAAAAGGGCTAACTTTTTCAAGATAGCCCTTAAAATATTATTTTTAAAAGATTTAAATTTTTAAAACTATTTAAGATTAAATAATCCTTCTTTTCCAAGATAAATAGCCTTGTTTCCAAGTTGTTCTTCTATTCTCATAAGTTCATTATATTTTTCGATTCTATCAATTCTACTTGCAGAGCCAGTTTTAATAAAGCCAGTATTTAATGCGACTGTAAGATGTGCTATAGTTGTATCAGCTGTTTCGCCTGATCTATGTGAAACAACAGCAGTCCAGTGAGACTTATGAGCAAGTTCTATTGCATCAAGAGTTTCAGTGATTGTTCCAATCTGATTTAGTTTTATTAAAACAGAGTTAGCTGCTTTAAGCTGTATACCTTTTTTGATTCTTTCAACATTTGTAACAAAGATATCATCACCTACAATTTGAATTTTAGAACCTATTTTTGAGGTTAGATTGACAAACCCATCCCAATCATTTTCATCAAGACCATCTTCGATAGAAATAATGGGGTACTTGTTGCAGTAATCTTCTAATAAATCGATCATCTCATTAGAATTTAATTTTTTTCCACCTTCACCATTAAGCACATAATATCCATCATTATATATAGATGATGCTGCAAGATCCAATGCAATTGCAATATCTTCACCAGGTTTATATCCCGCTCTTTCAATAGCTTCAATAATGACTTTTAATGCTTCTTCATTAGATTCAAGATCCGGAGCGAAACCGCCTTCATCACCAACAGAAGTAACCAATTTCTTTTCTTTTAAGACTTTTTTAAGTGAGTGAAACACTTCAGCACCTTTTCTGATAGCTTCATGAAAGGAATTTGCTTTTATAGGTGCTATCATAAATTCTTGAAAATCAACATTATTATCAGCATGTTTTCCACCATTTAAAATATTCATAAGAGGGACTGGTAATACTTTAGCATTGACACCACCTATATATCGATAAAGTGGTAAATCCAGGTAGTTGGCAGCTGCTTTTGCACAAGCTATTGAAACTCCCAAAATTGCGTTTGCACCAAGATTTTTTTTATTGGCTGTGCCATCAAGTTTTATTAAAAGTTTATCGATCTCAACCTGGTCCAGAGCATCTTTACCAACAAGTTCTGGAGCTATAATAGAATTAACATTTTTAACAGCATTTAATACCCCATTACCATTGTATCTTCTTTTATCTAAATCTCTAAGCTCGACAGCTTCGTATTCTCCAGTTGAGGCACCAGACGGGACTGCTGCTCTTCCGACTATTCCAGATTCAAGTATGACATCGACTTCAACAGTTGGATTGCCTCTAGAATCAAGAATCTCTCTTGCAACTATTTTTTCAATAATACTCATATTTCCTCCAATTAAATTAATTTAAAATTAATATTATTATTTTCACCACAAAAAATTTTATATTAATTTAAAAAAAAATATAGAAAAATATTCAAAATAATGAATTGAAATTAATATTTTCTGATATATACTCGAAATGTAAAAACTATAAAAAAAAATATAAATATTTTATTAATAATTTGTTTTATTTTTAGAAAGCATTAATTGTTAGATTTATTTTTCTATACTAATTATAAGGATAATTTTATGAGTGAATTCCTTTCTATTTTTAATGTAGAATTATTAATTGGTACCATCAGGTTAAGTACTCCAATTATTCTTGCTAGTATTGGGGCTACAATTTGTGAAAAATCCGGTATTGTCAATATCGCGATGGAAGGAGTAATGATTATTGGCGCATTCTTTTCTACAATAATTACCTTAAAAACAAATAATCCCTGGTTGGGACTTCTTGCGGGTGTTATGTTCGCGATGATTTTTTCATTAATTCATGCAGTTGCTACTATTACATTGCATTTAGAACATGTAGTATCGGGAGCTGTTTTAAATATTGTTGCTCTTGGGCTTACAAGATACCTTATGATTTTAATTGTCGGCCATCCAGGAACTACTGATCTTGTAAAAAAATCATTAGGTCAATTTAAATTTGCAATTCCAGTTCTATCTAAAATCCCAATAATTGGTCCTGTTATTTTTAACCAGACACCAATAGTATATATGACTTTTCTAATAATTATTGCTATAACAATATTTTTAAATAAGACAAAAACTGGACTTCATATAAGAGCTGCCGGAGAGCATCCACTTGCCATTGAGACTTTAGGTATATCAGTTACAAAGATGAGATATTTGGCTGTAATAATCTCTGGGCTTTTATGTGGTCTTGCAGGGACTTATCTCGCAATAGAAAATGGAACTTCCTTTACAGAAGGAATGACAAATGGTAGGGGATTTATCGCACTTGCTGCAAATATATCAGGAGGCTGGAATCCTATAGGATCATTTTTAGCATCACTTCTTTTTGGATTTGCAGATGCTCTTCAATTTAAGCTTCAAGCAAGTAAAATAATAAATATGCCTTCAGAAATCTTCACAATGTTTCCTTATATTCTAACTGTTTTACTTGTTGCAGGTCTAGTTAGAAAATCCAGGCCTCCTAAGGCTTTGGGTATTGATTTTTCAATTGAAAAAACAAGTTAAATTTAAAAATATTAAGCAAAATGATATATAATAAAAATTAAAACAATATAATAAAAATTTAATAAAATTTCGCTTTAATAAGAATAGTTTATATTTATTTTAATTTAGTCTTATAAAACGTTATTAAGATTTTCTTTATAATGAGAGAGCATAATAATAAAAAAATTAAATGAAAAGAATTAGTTTTATTTATAATTTATAATTTATAATTAATTAGAGTTAAAATAAAATTTCATATAAGTTATTTAAGAGTTTTTATATTTATTTTAGTTATAATAATTTTTAGATATACTTGCAAAAATTTGTTTTCGATTTATATTTTTATTAATGCGAAAGGAGGATAAAAATGAAACGCAAAATACTTGTTTCTATCATGGTTGTTCTTATTATTTTTGCTTTTGCTTTAACTTTCTCATGCCAGAAAAAAGCTGCAAAATCAAACATGATTGTAGCAATGGCAACAGACGTAGGTGGTCTTGGAGACAAATCATTTAACGATGGTTCTTATCAAGGTCTTTTAAAAGCAAAGGAACAGTTTAATGTTGAAGTAAAAGTTGTAGAATCAAAACAACAGACTGACTATGTTCCAAATCTTTCAAATTTTGCTAAAGAAAATGCAAAAATAGTTTTTGCTGTTGGTTTTTTGATGGCTGATGCTATGGTTGAAGCTGCAAAAAATAACCCAGATACTTACTTTGCAGGCGTTGATATTTTTGTTGATCCAAATAATGCTCCAAAAAATGCAACTGGTATCCTTTTTAAGGAACATGAAGCGGGATATCTTGCTGGTATAGTTGCTGGTCTTTTAACATATAAATATTCCGATGCTCTTCCAAATCTTAATAAGAAAAATATGGTTGGAATGGTACTTGGTATGGATATCCCACCAGTAGAAAGATATCAAGCTGGTTTTTATGCGGGTGTAAAGGCTGTTAACCCAACATGTGAAGTTATATCTGTTGTAACAAATGTTTTCAATGACCCAGCTAAAGGTAAAGAAGCAGCAATAGCTTTATATGATAAAGGCTGCGATATTGTTTTCCATATTGCTGGATTAACTGGAAATGGTGTTTTTGATGCTGCAAAAGAAAAGAATGGATATGCAATTGGTGTTGATGTTGATCAGAATTACTTAAATCCAGACGTTATCATCACTTCTGCTGAGAAAAAACTTACAGAAGCTGTTTTCTTAACGGTCAAATCAGTCATAGATGGTACATTCCAGGGTGGTTCAAATGTTACCTATGGATTGAAAGAAGGTGGAGTTGGTATTTCTGATTTCCACAATTTTGCAGATAAGATTCCACAAGAAATCAAAGATGCTATCGCTAAAGCTATTCAAGATATTATCAATGGAACAGTTGTGGTTCCAGCAACAAGAGCTGAAGCAGGTTACAAGATGTAATCTAATGAGATTGTACTTCATAATTTAGTTATTTGTCTTAATATCATAAGGCTGTCTCATTTGTTGAGGCAGCCTTTTTTATTTGTTTAAAATATATATTTACGATAAAATTAAAAAATCATAAGAAAAGAAAATAATATAAGAAAAAGAAAATAATAAGAAAACTTTTTTATAAAATCAATTTTCCGATAATATAAAAAATTTAAAGAATTATTTTATTTTTGAATTCAAGGATTAAAATATGAAATATTCGATGATAAAATTTGAATCTCAGTTCAATAGAGTTCTTCTACTTATTGCATCAATAATATTGTGTTTAGGATCTCTTACCTTTTTAGTTGATTCAATTATCCAAAAGACTGGTAATGAGATGAATGCATTATATTATTTTTTAAGTGGAGTTGTGCTTTTAGGAGTTCCAGGGATTGTTATTTTTAAAAGTCCCGAAAGTAAGTTTTCAAAATACTTTTTGCTTTTCACCATTACTGTTGAATTATTTTTGTTTTCATTTTTTTCAAGAACTTCAAATTCAAGAAGTTATACCTTAATCTATTTGCTTTTAGCATTTGCAAGTGTATATTTAAATACTCGGGTTATAATATATTCAGCTGTATTAGGATTTATATTATCTTTGGCTCAAAATCTAATTAACCCAAATTTAATACCAAAAGAAAATCCTATACCAAATTATTCTATGGTTTATTTTGCTTATTTTGCAATCGCAGGTTTACTTTTTTATACAAATAGAATATCTCACAATTTTTTATTTCAGATAATTAAAGATGATGAAATTACAACTCAAACAACAGAAAGATTTAAAACAATACTTAATACAATTGCAAAAAATATTGATATTCTTTTATCAATTAAACAAAATATAGCTTTAAACTCAGATGATCTTTCAAAAAACTCTAAAGATGTCGCTGTAGCAGTAGAAGAAATATCTTCAACAATGGAAGAGCTTACAAGTTCAACTATAAGTATAGCGAATAATGCAAAGATAACTATGGATGAAATGAATATAACGGCTGAGCTTTCTGCAAAAGGTATGAATTTTATGGAAGAATCAGCCAAATCATTTCAGACATTGGTCGATTCGACTTCTCAGATTATGTATGCAATAAATCAAATATTTGAGATTACCGAGCAGACTACTTTATTAGCATTAAATGCTACTATAGAAGCTGCAAGAGCTGGAGAAGCCGGAAAAGGATTTTCTGTAGTAGCTAAGGAAATACAAAAACTTGCTGAAAAGTCCACCATAGTAGCAAAAAATATAGAACAAATACTGACATCTTCAAATCAATCTATAATAGAAACATTTGAAAAATCCCAGAAGACATATGAAATATTTAGTTCGATGAATAATAGGATTAATAAAGTTGCAAATCTATTCTCACAAATAACTCAGGCAACAGATGAAGAATCAAGGTCAACTCAGGATGTAATTAAATCCTTAGATGAAATAACTTCCAATATAGAAAAAACAGTTCAGATATCTGAAGAAATAGCTCAATATTCAAAGGCTTTGACAAACATTACAGAAGAGTTTAAAGAAATCGAAATAGAATTTAGAAATAAAATCTAACTAAAAGAAAGAATAAATTATATTGATATTTTTCAAATTTGTGATAAAAGTTTTTTCACCTATAATTTGAGGAGAAAGTGATGGCAAGACGATGTGATATCTGTGGAAAAGGTGTTCAAACGGGTTATAATGATCCAAAATCACATAAAAGAACATTAAGAGTTTTTAGACCAAATCTTCATAATATAAAAGGATATTATAATGGTTTGCTTGGTAACTATAAAGTATGCTCAAGATGTTTAAAAAGCAATAAGATTATTAAAGCTATATAATAAAATAGTTTTAACCAAGTTCTTTAATATCTACAATATATTTTTTCCATAAATTTTCGAGTTGGTAATATTCCCTTGTCTCTGGAATAAAAAGATGTACTATTACTATATTAAAATCAAGTAAAAACCAACCACTTTGTTCTACTGCCGATCTATTAATCTGTTTTAATCCATAAGGTTTTATTTTTTCTTCTATTTCCTTGACAATTGATGCTATTTGGTGAGAGGTGGCTACTGTTCCTATTATAAAATAATCTGCTATTGGAAGAACATGTGCTATGTCAACAATAACTATATCTTCTACCTTTTTTTCGTTGAGAATTTCTACAATAATTTTTGCTATTTCTTTTTCTTGTTGCATCTAACTTACTCCTAATAATCTAAAACTGAAATATTATAATCTTCTCCAACAATTATTGTAACATCGACTGCTAAAGATGGATTTATCGAAGTTTCAACATTTTTTGTTCTAAGTATTGTTGCTATCTGCTGAGCTTTTTCAATATTACCAATTCTGTCTATTATTCTGGTAACTTTGCTGGAAAAATTTGAATTTCCATAATAAATAACATTTATTCCATATTGGATTAGCTTGTCTCTAATTATTTTGGCAAGCCCTTTTTGAGGAGATGCATTTAGTATTTCAACTGTTATTGTGCTATCGTAATTAATTTTATCTTCAATTAAAAAAGACTTAATTTTTTTTATAAGATATTGAGCATAACTTTCTCCAGAAACATTTAAAGGAACAAGATATGAAATATTATCTATTTTCAATGGTTTTGTGGGCATTACATCATAATAAAATTTATCAGAACTGATTTTTTTTATTTGCTCTGCTAAATACTGAAAATCAAGTAAAGTAAGATCTGTTTTTACCTTACTATATATTATTCTAATGGTATTTGGTATTTTTTTCATATTTAATAGCTTATCTTTTTGCTCCATAATTTTCAGGACAAAATTGATCTGTCTTTTTATTCTTCCAATATCTCCTTCATCATCACTCCTATATCTAATATATTCAAGAGCTTTTTCACCATCAAGGGTCTGAAGTCCTTTTGAAATATTAATCCGAAGATTCTGTGCATTATCTGTGTATTTCATATCTTTATCTACATAAATTTGAACTCCACCAATAAGATCGACTATTTTAGAAACTGCTTCATAGGAAACTATACAATAATTATTTATCTTAATTCCTAAAAGAGCTTCAACAACACTTCTAAGAGCAAAAATATCTCTTTTTGAATAAACATGATTTATCTTATCATAAATAAGCTGCCCTTGATATTGAAATCTTACCCTTAAATCTCTTGGTATGTTATATAAAAACACCTTACCATTTTTTGGATTATACATAACAACAAAAATAGAGTCAGTTCTTGGGATTGATGAACTATTATCAAGCCCAACAACCAAAAATGTCAAAATATCAATATTTTGTTTCTCTATAGAAGTGATAGTTGGGGCGTTCATATAATAGTTTGTGACTTTGATAAATATAAAAATAATTAATCCTATAATTATAAAAATTATTATAAAAAAAAATGATTTTGGAAGTTTCATCTATACAAACCTTTTTCAATTATATATTTATAGACAGATTCTGAAAGAAGATAAGAAAAATTGCTTTGTTCAGCTATTAAATTTCTAATTTCACTTGATGATATATCTATTTGCTTTTTCAATATTAAAAATTCATTTTTATCAATCTTTATTCTTTCCATCTTCTTTTCAATATCATCTAAAAAAGGATATCTTTTGAATATAATAAAATTAGTTAAAGACTTTATGATATCAAAGTTTTTCCAGTTAGGAAGATCATCAATCCAGTCAGAGCCAATACATAAAAAGCAACTTTCCTTTTTTAAAAAATATTTTTCTTTAAGGTATGTTAAAGTTTCAAATGTGTAAGAAGGAGTATTTTTAAGAATTTCATAATCTTCAATAGATAGTAATGGATTGCGACTTATTAAAAGTTTAAGCATATTTAATCTATCATTGCAACTAGCAAAATGTCTATCTTTATTAACTGACTTAAAGGATGGAACATAAATTATTTTGTCCAGATCAAACTCTTTGATTGCATAACAAGGTAATATTAAATGACCAAGATGAGGGGGATCAAAACTTCCACAAAATATTCCAATTCTCATTTAGTTTCTATAAATTCATTTTTTAAAAGATTAAGTCATATAATTAAACTGTCAATATTTCGATTTGGTTTTAATAGCTCATCTTTTTTTTATCAGCAAGAATTGAAAGATTTCTTAAGACTTCATCAAAACCTTCTTTTGAAAAAGAAGAAAATGGGAAAACACGATCAATTGTAACTTTTTTTTCATTTTCTAAATCAAGTTCAATCGGAAGTTTATCTTTAAATTCTAAGGCTTTTTCTTTAACTAAAGGATTATCAATTTTTGAAATAGATATTAAAAATGGCTTGTTTAAAAGATTTGATTCGAATTTTGCAAGTTCAGAAAAAAGGGTTTTTAATTGATCTAAATATGACAAACCTTCACCATCTATAATGAAAAACAAGCAGGAAGTTCTTTCAATATGCTTTAAAAATCTTATACCAAGACCTTTTCCTGAGGAAGCTCCTTCGATTATGCCTGGTATATCAGCAATAATATAATATTTAAGACCATCGTAACTAAATGTGCCAAGATTTGGATATATAGTAGTAAAAGGATAGGGAGCAACTTTTGGATGTGCGTTTGTTGTTTCTTTAAGAAAAGTGGATTTTCCCGCGTTAGGAAAACCAACAAGTCCTATATCAGCAATAATTTTTAATGATAAAAAATATTGCTTTTCTTCACCTTTAGTTCCATTTGTAGCTTTTCTTGGAGTCTGATTAACTGCTGTGGCAAAGTGCTGATTCCCTTTACCGCCTTTTCCCCCTTTGGCAGCGAGAAAAACCTGTTCTTCTTCTTTTAAATCAATAACAATCTCATTATTTTCAAAAACGACTGTCCCTAAAGGAAGTTTGATAAATATATCTTTTCCTTTTTTACCTGTCTGATTTTTGCCTCTACCATTATCACCATTTGGAGCTTTAAATCTATAATTGTATTTTAAATGACTAAATGTGGAGACATTTTTAGAGGCGATAAAATAAATATTACCACCATCTCCACCATCTCCACCATCAGGCCCACCTTTTGGGACATATTTTTCTCTTCTAAAGCTTACGCAACCGTTTCCGCCATTTCCAGCTTGAAGATATAATGTTATTTCATCAAGAAAAAGACTCATTAATCTTATTTTTCTGGATAAACAGAAATCTGAGTTCTATCAGATTTGATTTTAGATCTTTCAAATACAACCCTACCAGCAATTAATGAGTATAGAGTATCATCTCTTCCTCTTTTAACATTAATTCCTGGATGGTAAACAGTACCTTTTTGTCTAACAAGTATTTCACCGGCATTAACTATTTGACCCGAATATCTTTTAACACCTAATCTTTGCGCATTGGAATCTCTACCATTTTTAGAAGATCCGCCACCTTTTTTATGTGCCATTATTTTCCTCCAAGAATTCTAATTTAATATCTTTCGAATAATCTCTTGCAATTAACTCAAGAGAAAAAATTAAAAATTCATACATATCATCACTAAATTTTTTCAATTTTACAAGGTCTATATTATATACTTTACCATCGTCTTTAGCAAGAGCTATGCCTTTTGCAGCAGAATAACTTGAAATTGATTGAACAAGATAAGAAATTGCTGCACATGGTATACTAGAACCCTTTTTACCAGAATGTCCGCTTATTATAACTTTGCTTAAAAAATTATTAGTCTTATAAAACTGAATAAAAATCATTTATTAATAAAACCACAAAAATTAAAAAAACAAAAACTTAAAAGAGGGCGTTATATATTATAATTCAATCTTTTCAACTTTAACAACAGAATATTTTTGTCTATGACCTTTAAGTTTTCTATATCCTTTTCTTCTCTTATATTTAAAAGCATAGACTTTTTTATCTTTAAAAAGAGGTTCCACAACTTTAAGATGAACTTTAGCAGAAGGAACAAAAGGAGTTCCAACCTTGACTTCTCCATCATCAGATTTAATAAGAAGAATTTCATTTATAACAATTTCAGAATCTTTATCGAGATTTAAATAATCTACTCTATATTCTTTACCTTCTTCAATCTGATATTGCTTACCTTTAATTTCACAAATAGTATACATAGAATTAGCCTCCAGAAAAATGTTGACTAGTAAAAACAAATTAGACGACAAATTTATTTTGTCAAGAATTAAAAATTAAATAGAAATTTAATTATGTTAAAGTATGAAAAAGAAGAAAATATAGCAGAAAAAAGACCAAGAAATATTGCAAAAAATAGATCATAAAAATCATGTTCTTTATTTAAAAGTTTATAGATTATTATCAATATTGAGCTTGCTAAAAATATATATGAAAATTTCGAATGAAATATTATCAGCAAAAAAAATAATGAAATATTGGAACTAAGATGACCTGAGGGCATTGAATAATGGTTTGAAAAAAGTCTTTTTTTGAAATATCTATCGCAAGGTCTTCTTTTTTTTACAATATTTTTAATAATTATTACGCAAAAACCAGATATTATAAGGTTAATATATGAAAGAATGAGAAAATTCTTGCTGTCTTTAAATAATAAAAAAGATATCAAAAAAAGAGAAGGGAAACTAAGTAAAATATTTAAAAATCTTACAAGAATAGATATAAAATCGATAGATTTATTCCTTTTGCTCATTGATCGAAAAAATTATGTATAAAAATCATTATATTAAAATAATAACTTGCTAATGAGTTATTATCTTAAATAATTCACTTACCCTAATTTTTTTGTTTTCTCTATCATAACTCCAATAGATTATCAAAGGCATTGCAAAAATATTTTTTTTTGGAACAAAACCCCATACTCTAGAATCATAAGAATTGTCTCTATTATCACCTAACACAAAGTAACAGTTTTTAGGCACTACTATTGGTCCGAAATTTTGTCTTACAAGTGAAGGATTTTCTTCATAGATAGGTTCACTAATATGTTGAGTATATGGTTCATCAAGTTTTTGACCATTAACAAAGACATCTTTTCCTATTATTTCAACTGTATCTCCGGGAAGGCCTATAACTCTTTTGACATAGTATTCTTTTTCATTTAATGGAAACTTAAAGATAACGATAGACTGCCTTTTTATTGGTAATATACCAGGCATTTTTATTGAAGTAAAAGGAATAAAACCACCATATATAAGAGGCATGCCAATCAGTTTTGTCCCCGTCATTATAGTAGGTTCCATAGAAGGAGTTGGAACGACATATCCCGCAATTATTAAAGGTCTTATTACAAAGAAAAATAATATTGTAATTACAATAAGATCTCTTAAAAGCAAAGATACTTTTTCAAATTGAGTCATTTCATCTGCATCTTTTTTTATCTTACCAAAAATTAACTTCCAGAAATCTTTATTCATAAGAATCCTTAATATTTTTTGTGTATTAAGAATATAATAATAATAATCATTTTCAATAATTTTTTATTTTTAATATATTTAAATTTTTTTATTCTCAGTACTTAAATTAAGACAATAAATTTATTAAAGTAAATCCAGATTATATAAAACTATACAAAAAAATCGATCAAAGAATTTTTAAAAACAATCAACTATTCCATAACAAATTATTCTAAAATTCTAATTCATAATACTGGAAATTTTCATAATCTAAAGTAAAATAAATATAGTAAGAAAAAAGGAGATAGTTATGAAAAAAATGAAAACTTTGTTACTGTTAGGTTTTCTTCTTATCCTTTTTGGAGGAATTATAGCATATCTCGTGTAGACAGACTTTGGAAATGTTAAAATAAGAGATTTAAGATTCAATGGTCCAAATGGTTCTGTTATGAGTGCTCTTCTTTATATTCCTAAAAATGCAACTTCAAAAACTCCAGCTCCCGCAATACTAGTAGTTCATGGATATATAAATTCAAGAGAGACTCAAGATGGATTTGCAATAGAATATGCAAGAAGAGGATATGTTGTTCTTGCCATAGACCAGACAGGACATGGTTTTTCAGATCCACCAGCATTTGCAAATGGTTTTGGAGGTCCTGCAGGTCTTATGTATCTTAGGAGTCTTGATATAGTTGATAAAAATAATATCGGTATGGAAGGACATTCAATGGGAGGTTGGACTATATTGGCAGCAGCTGCTGTATTTCCAGATTTTTATAAATCAATCGTTTTAGAAGGTTCTTCTACTGGTGCTCCTTTCGCAAAAGAAGGAGATATTTCCTGGCCAAAAAATGTTGCAGTAGTATTTAGCAAGATGGATGAATTTAGCTTATTGATGTGGGGTGTTAAAAAGGGGATAGATGCTCCAAATAGTCCAAAATTGCAGGCTCTTTTTGGCACCACCGAAAAGATTGTAGAAGGTAAAATTTATGGGGATATAGATGTGGGCAACGCAAGAGTTCTTTATCAACCAAATACTACTCATCCTCAGGATCATATATCAAAAAAAGCAATTGGTTATTCTATTGATTGGTTTGCAAAGACCTTACAAGGTGGAAAAAATATTTCAAGTTCAAATCAAATCTGGTTTTTTAAAGAACTTGGCACATTGATTGCCTTAATTGGTTGTATTATCTTTATACTTGGTTTTTCTCTATTTTTGCTCTCACTTCCTGGATTTCAAAATAAACAGCAGGAGATTGAAGAGTCCAAAGTCAAATTTAATGCAATATATATTATATCAGCCCTGATAAGTATGTTGATTGCAGTTCTTTCATATTATGGGACATTTAAAATTGGAGCAAAGATATTCAAAGCATCCTGGCTTTTTCCACAAACTATTACAAGTCAGATAATGACCTGGGCATTATTCAATGGTCTTGTAAATCTTATAATCTTCTTACTTGTTCATTATATCATTAACAAAAAAGCTGGATTTAATTGTTACACCTATGGATTTACTGATAATCAAGGGAAAATACACTTTTCTACCATAATCAATGATTTTCTTTTTGCATTTTTCAGTATTTTTTCAGGATACCTGATGCTGGTTTTAGCAGATTATTTTTTTAAGATAGATTTTAGATTCTGGATTATAGCACTAAAACCAATGTCAATTGTTCATTTTGGTATATTTTTAAGATACTTGATTCCATTTTTTATATTTTTCTTTATTTCTTCTTTTGTATTAAATGGTTCAATGAGATTACCAACTAAAAGCCATTGGTTACCTTACATTGTAAATATGATAATAATGGCAGGTGCTTTTATTATTTTCATACTTGTAGAATATATTCCATTATTTACTAATGGAATGCTTTTAACATCAACCGAGCCATTAAACACTATTGTAGCAATACAGTTTATACCACTTCTAATAATTGCTTCAATTTTTTCAACCTGGTTTTTTAGAAGAACGGGAAGAATATATGCAGGAGCATTTGCAAATGCATTGTTTATAACCTGGTATATTGTCGCTTCTCAGGCTACTCATTTCCCATTATAATAAGAAATTCTATTTATAATATAATAAGCGGGCAAGCGCTAAAAATAATATAATCAGTATTATTTTATTAATAAAAAGTAAACACTTTTTCGCCCACTTAAAAACTTTACAAAGGCTGTCCTATTTTTAGGATAGCCTTTTTTATATTTAAAAAATTAAAAAGTATAATAAAATAAAAGTAAAAGATAAAAAAATTAATTAAAATAGAGTAAATTTAAAAGATAAAACAGTTGAGACAATTAATCAAAAAAAGTAAATTAAGGGGATAGTTTATGAAGAAAAAAATTATTGATGTTTTAGTCTTATTATTATTAGTGATTTTGATTGCATTTGTTTTAAAAATTATTTTTTCAAAAGATTTTTATATAAATAAAGATAATAAATTTTTGTTTTCAGATGAATTAAGTATTTCCGAAATAAAACTTTTTATCGAAAGTTATGATTTATTTGTCAATAGTTTTTTTAATATTAATGGATTTACAAAATTAAAAATAGAGGATCAAGACTTAAATATAATTATTTGCAAAAATAGTTTTAATGAATTTTCAGACAAAAATCTAATTTATTCAACTTTTATTTCTCAAATGGGAAAAAATAAAAAGTATCTACAAAGAATTATCAATATTTCAAATTTAGAAATGATAGATTATAGATATTGTTATGGCTTAAATACTATTTTATTAAGCAAAAACAGCAACTTACCATTAGACAAAGTTAGTGGTAATTTTAAAACTAATAGCACAAATGATGATGATAGGTTTTCTTATTCAAATATATTTAAATTTCTTATTTTATCTTATCATCAACATATAATATATAACAATCTTTCTGAGGAATTGAAAATGTTATTTAATTTAAAATCTGGAATAATACCTTATAAAAGTAAAAACTACAGTAATATGATGATTGAGTATATTTATTCAAATTTTATTATAAATTCTATTGAATCTTTTTATAAATTTATTTTATTAAGCAGTAATATTTTGGATGAAGAGAATAATTTTCAAAACCTAAAGGATTTTGAAAAGAAACTTGTAAAAGATAAATTATTTCTATCTAATAAATTGCTTATAAAAGATGAAATATTAGATCTTTTTATTAAATTTTATCAGAATCAAAAAACTGCTTACAATAGTTTTGATGATTTTTATACCGATTTAATAACAGAAAATCTAGAGTCAAATAAAGATGAATTAACAATTTTACAGAATAAATTTATTGCTAAAATATTAATAGAATATGATTTTACAAAATTAAAAAAATTCATAGATATTTTGTATAATAAAAAAATAGATAGTATTTCTAAAATTTTTGAAATTGAGTTTGGTATATCTTTTAAGGATTTTCTAAAAACTCTAATAGAAAAACTTTGAATCTTTCATTAATTATCTAAAGGATTAATTTTGTAATAAAGTATAATGAATTAAAAAGAAAATTCTAATAATCTTGATTTTTAATTAAAAATGTTTATTATTTTTTTGAGTTAATCTTCCATATAATCCTGGAAATTGGTTCGGGAGTCTCTACCAGTAGACCGTAATCTACTGACTATGGAAGCATTAGATTTCCTTTATGCTTTTCTCTTCATAGAAGAAAAAGTATCTTATCCTCCTTCGCATTTTAAAGTTTAATGCTTCATTTTATTTATTGCTCCCGATTCCAATTTATTTAAATTAAATAATTTTATTTTTTCACACCTATATTTGTTAAATTTCTATTGTTATTTTTTTAATTATTTTTAATTAGTTTTTCTTTTTATTTTTTTATTTTTAATTCTAAATTTTGGTTTTTAGCTTTTTAGTAATAGTTTATAATTTTTAGTTTTTGAGTTTTAGTATTAAAATTTATTTTTTTAATTTTAGTATTAATTACTATTTTTTATTTTTTAACTTTTTATATATTTTTTTATTTTTTTCTTATCAGGGGAGGTATTAGTTGAATATTCGTCTATTTATAGAAAAGAAAAAGCAGGTCAGTGTTGAAGTAAATGCACTAAAACATCAATTCAAAGAATTTTTACATATTAAAAATATGGAAGATTTAAGAATTTTTACTTTATATAATGTCGTTTTCCCCTATAAAATAGATATAGATATTGCGAAGCAATATCTTGTATCTTCATTAACTGAAAGAATGGCTGAAGATTATTATTTTGATTTTCTACCAGGTCAAGTTAAAGATTCCACAATATTTTCTGTAGCACTTTTGCCGGGTCAATATGACCAGAAGGCTGATTCTGCTTCAAGTTGTATAAGCCTTGTAAGTAAAATAGAAAATATAGATGTGAAAACTGCAAAAATTTACTGTGTATTTGGAAATTTAAATAAAGAAGAAAAGGAAAAGATTGAAAAATATCTTGTTAATCCAGTAGATTCATATCTAATAGATCTTGATAAATTTTATTTAGAAAACTCTGAAAGCTTAGTAAAAGAAAAAATAAAAGAGAATTCGGTAGATTATCCTGTATTTAAAGTTGAAAATGAATCTGATTATTTAAAGATAAAAGAAAAACTTAATCTTGCGATGAGTTTAGAAGATTTAAAGTTGATCTACAGGGAATTTGAAAAAGAAAAAAGGTTACCTAATTATGTTGAACTTAAGGTTCTTGATACCTACTGGTCAGATCATTGTAGACATACCACATTTAATACAAAACTTGAATTTATTAAATTGGATGAAAAAGATAAAGATTTAAAAGATAAAGAAAATATAAAGGAAAAAATTGACCCTCGAATAAATACTTTTAATGAATTTATAAGATTAAAAAACAATCAAAAATTAAACAAGAATGAAGAGAAGTTTAGTCTCATGGAGTTAGCAACTTTTTATGCAAAATATCTAAAAAAAGCCGGGAAATTAGATGATGTCGAAGATTCAGAAGAAAATAATGCTTGTAGCATAATTGTAGAGGATAAAAACAATAAACAATGGCTTATTGAATTCAAGAATGAGACGCATAATCATCCAACGGAGATCGAACCTTTTGGAGGAGCTTCTACCTGTATAGGAGGATGTATAAGAGATCCACTTTCTGCAAGAGCATATGTTTTTGGAGCTATGAGAGTTAGTGGAAGTGCAGATCCAAATCAACCGATAGAAAAAACATTAAAAGGGAAACTTCCTCAGAGAAAGATTACAACAACTGCTGCAAAAGGTTTTTCATCTTATGGAAATCAAATTGGTCTTGCTACAGGACAGGTTGTAGAAATTTATCATGAAAGATATGTGGCAAAAAGATTGGAAGCTGGAGCTGTTATTGGCGCCGCATTAAAAGAAAATGTTATTAGGAAAAGACCCAAAGCAGGTAATATAGTTATTTTAGTTGGTGGTAGAACAGGTAGAGATGGAATAGGTGGAGCAACAGGTTCATCTAAAGATCATGATGAATCATCAATAAATATTGCATCCAGTGAGGTTCAGAAAGGAAATCCAGTAATAGAAAGAAAATTGCAAAGATTTTTGTCAAATCCGAAAGTAAGTAAATTAATATTGAAATGTAATGATTTTGGAGCAGGTGGAGTAGCAGTCGCTGTTGGAGAACTTGCAAAAGGCCTTAAAATCTATTTAGATAAGATTCCTTTGAAATATACCGATTTGAAACCGGATGAAATTATTCTATCTGAATCTCAGGAAAGAATGGCATGTGTTATAGATAAGAAAGATTTAAGTAAATTTTTAGAATATGCAAAAGAAGAGGATCTTGAAGCAAGTTATATAGCAGATGTGGTAGAAGATGAATATGTATCATTTTATTATAAAGATAGTATTGTTGCCAAAATTTCGAGGAATTTACTTGATTCTCAAGGGGCTTTACGATTTGCAAATGTCCTGTTTGATAAATTTTCTTGTGAAAAAGTTAGAAATTATTTTGAAAGTTTTAATGATTTAGCATTAAAAGAATTACTTAAAAATTTGAATGTAGCCTTACAGATTGGATTAGGTCAAATATTTGATGGTACTATTGGTGGTTTTACTGTTCTTTCTCCATTTGGTGGGAAATATCAACTTTCACCAACAGAAGGGATGGCTTTTGCTTTACCTGATATTTATAATGATGAGACTGGTAAAGTAGTTCTTATGGCAATGGGTTTTGATCCATATTTACTTGAATTAAATCCATATATTGGGGCATATTATTCGATAATCGAATCTGTTACTAAAATTGTCGCTCTTGGAGGAGATTTTTCAAAAGTCAGGCTTTCACTTCAAGAATATTTCGGAAAAACAAATAGTTCTGAAAAATGGGGTATTGTTACATCTGCATTACTTGGTGCATTGCAGGCAGAAATGGATCTTGGTATCCCTGCTATAGGTGGTAAAGATAGTATGTCTGGAACATTTAAAAATATAGATGTTCCTCCGACTTTAATTTCATTTGCAGTTAGTGTTGAAGATGAAGAAAAGATTATTCCATCAAATTTTATGAAGATAAATAGCAATCTTTTTTTGCTTTATACTCCAATGAAAGAAAATATGTTATTGGATGAAGGTATTTTAAAAGAAAACTTTAGATTTTTTAAATTTCTTGTTGATAATAAAAATATTATTTCATCAAGGACTATTAGAAGTTACTCATTTAAAGAGGCTTTAGCTAAAAGTAGTTTTGGAAATAAAATAGGTTTTTCTTTAAATTTTAATTATAATAATGATTTTAATAATGATAAAGAAAAGATTAATGTTAAAAAGATTCATGTTTTAAAAAATGCAAGATTTGGTTCAATAATTTTTGAAACATATTTAACAGAGGAAGAATTATTTGAGCAATACTTAAAATTTAAAACTGAGGTATTGCTAAGTGATGATTTATTAAAAAAGGAAAGTTCAAATATTATTAATAAAAAAGAAAATGAAATAGGGAAAATAACTGAAAAAAGAAAAATAGAAATAGAAATAGAAAAAGAAAAAGAAAAAGATAATTTTAATTGTAGGCTAATTTATTTAGGAAAAACAATTGAAGATAAAGAAATTCATATTATTGAAAAAGATATAGAAAAAAATATAGTAAAAGAATCTTTTGAAAACGAAATTTCAGAAAAATACAGAATAGAAAATGGTGAATCTGAAAAATTTATATTAAAAAAATATTTAATAGATGATTTAATCGAAACAGCAAATTTACCATTAAAAGATATTTTTCCAATAAAGGATGATATAAGTCCTTCTTATAATATTGAACAGGTGCAAAAGATTATAAATAAGTTAGAATATAAAAGAAAAGAATTTGATATATCCATTATCAAATATTCAGGTATAAACTTTAATTTAAAAAATAAACCGAAGGCATTGATACTTGTATTTAGTGGAACAAATTGTGAATATGATACATCAAGAGCTTTCTCTAAAGCAGGCTTCGAGACAGAAATATTTATTATTAAAACATTGAATAGAGATTTATTGAATCAATCTATTGAAGAATGTTCAAAAAAAATTCTTGAAAGTCAGGTTTTAAGTTTACCAGGCGGTTTTTCTATGGGAGATGAACCTGATGGAAGTGGTAAATTCATCGCTTCTTTTTTAAGAACTGAACAAATAAAGGAATCGATAGAAAAACATCTTGAAAAGAAAAATCTTATACTTGGCATTTGCAATGGTTTTCAGGCTCTTTTAAAAAGTGGTCTTCTTCCATATGGGAAAATAGTTGAAAGTAAGGAAAATGATCCTACACTTGTTCAAAATCTTATAGGAAATCATGTATCAAGATTTGTTCATTGTAAAGTTTTGCCAAATAAATCTGCCTGGCATTTGATTACAGATTTTGACAAAATCTATTTTATACCTATTTCACATGGAGAAGGAAGGTTTTTTGCTTCAAAAGAAGTTTGTTTTAATCTTTTTGAAAATAATCAGGTTACATCGATTTATGTAACAGAAGAAGGAGAGCCTGCAATAGAATTTCCAGATAATCCAAATGGTTCTATCTATTCAATAGAATCTATCATAAGTCCTGATGGCTTAATACTTGGAAAGATGGGGCATAGTGAAAGAGTTGTAAATGGCAGAATTAAAAATATAGATGGAATTGCTTCTGAACCAATATTTGAATCAGCGAGAAAATACTTTGGTTAGTTTAAAAAATAAAACTTAAGCTACCAATAAAAAAGTAAAAATAAAATTTGAAATTAAGAAAGGGGGTTGAATGGAAAAAGATTTGAAATTAATGTATGAAGGAAAGGCAAAAAAGGTATATGAATATGACAATGATAAGGTGGTTATATACTATAAAGATGATGCCACAGCTTTTGATGGGCAAAAAAAGGCTCAGATTGAGAGTAAAGGGATTTTAAATAACCTTATAAGTAGTGCAATATTTGAAGAATTGAATAGAAAAGGTATTGCTACTCATTTTATTAAAAGACTTGATGATAGAAGTCAACTTTGTTATAAAACAAAAATTATTCCTTTAGAGGTGATAGTTAGAAATGTAGCTGCTGGAAGTATGGCGAAAAGATATGGTATTGAAGAAGGAACTGCCTTAAAAGAAGTTGTTTACGAGCTTTCATATAAAAATGATGAACTTCATGATCCTTTGATAAATGATTATCATGTTCTTGCTCTTGGTCTGGCTACAAAAAAGCAGCTTGACACTATTTATAATATGGCAAAAAAAATAAATGAGATCTTGATTGAAAATTTCAAAAGAGTTGGGATTAAATTAATAGATTTTAAGCTTGAATTTGGAATTTATGGTGAAAAAATTTTACTTTCTGATGAAATTTCTCCAGATACATGTAGACTCTGGGATGAAAAGACAAATGAAAAACTTGATAAAGATAGATTTAGAAGGGATCTTGGTAATGTTATAGAAGCTTATGAAGAAATTTTGAAAAGATTGGGGATTAAAAAATAATGATTGATAAATTTAAAGAAGAGTGCGGGGTTTTTGGTATATATTCTCCTCATAAAGAGAATGAAATTGAGGCGAATGACAGTTTTGCAGTAAAAAAAGTCGCTGCCCTGACTTATTATGGTCTTTGTGCTTTGCAACATA
>ERZ795050.1019-NODE-1019-length-38983-cov-47.374897_pt1 | contig 38983 bp, 35 predicted proteins | sample MGYA00375134_ERZ795050 | MGnify/ENA primary metagenome ERZ795050 (study PRJEB30179, sample SAMN05720221) | activated sludge metagenome | isolation source: Anaerobic digester | place: Japan | collected 2015-05-26 ... | reverse complement strand
TTTATACCGGTGCCTGCCAAAAAGGAAACAATAATTAGGGCTAATATTAGTTAAACTGAATTTAGTGTATCTAAGTATGCAGTATCTCTTTTGATATCTGCTATTGACAGATTTAGTTTTTTATGGTATATTATACCATATTAAATGATAGACGTACCTTTAAAAGGAGGAACAAAAAATGAGAAGCAGGACTTTAAAAAAACAGATTAAGTTATTCTGTCAAGAGGTTGTTATAAATACCAACCTCGTTGAGAGACTGAAAAGGGTGGAGGCGGAGGCTTATTCTATAGAAGCCATTGTTGAGTTTTTTCAAATAATCTCACCAATTCAGGACAGCGGGAGAGTCTCTGTCCTGGCAGAGACTATCGAGAAAAACCAGAAGAAAGTCCCACAAAGTGTAGCTGACGCTATCCGGCGGCTGGAAAAAAGTGTCGAGCGGTGCGGGCGGGATCCTTATGGGATGAATCGCACCGAAAAAGGGGTTGAGGTTAATTATGATAACGTTTGGCTGGGGGATGTCTATGGCCTGTGGACATTTCCTGCATCTTATTGGCTGGCGCACGAGAAGGAGCTAAAAGCTAGCGTGAGGCCAGACTTAAGTTATGATGATCAGGAGGTAACGGACTGGCATTGCATAATGGCGCAATGTTTTTATTTTGTGACCGGGAACGTTCCTCTTATTTTAGAGGACATAAAAGTCATTATGGACTATGTCAGTTAACTATTTTGCCCGCATTTATGTATAATTGATGCGGGCTTTTTATTAATTTTTTAGTATTGGTAATCTTCTAATTTTATGCTAATCTATTGATAGTTTTGTGGTTTATTCTTAATTTAAATTAATTAATAGTATGACTAATCACTCCCAAAAAGAAAATAATAGCTCCTGTTTATTTTGTGATATAGCTACTGGTCGGTTAACTACTCCCGGTATTTTCTGGGAAGATAGTGATTTTATGGCTTTTTTAGCCATTGACCCTAATACTGAAGGGTTTTCTTGTGTTATTCCTAAAAAACATTATGACAGCGATGTGCTGGCCATGCCCGATGAAGTATTGTGCAGGTTCATGGTAGCCACTAAACAGGTAGCTCAGATTCTTAAAAATTATTATGCCGATGTTGGGCGAGTAGGGGTTATTATGGAGGGCATGGGTATTAATCACGCTCATCTCAAGCTTATTCCAATGCATGGGACTGGACATTTAAAGGAAGGTAAGTGGCGGTCTTATTCTTCTGGGCCAGCACAATGGTTTTCCACTTATGAAGGTTGGTTGTCTTCGGCTAGCGGTCCCCTAGCTGATCCAAAACACCTTCAAGAGTTAGCTTCTAAACTCAGGGCGTCATATTAAAAATGATATGGAGTTTTTACAAGAACTTATTGGGTCAAAGGAACTGCTTACCTTGATTTATTCAGCTATACCAATAACTGAGTTACGAGCGACTATTCCTTTAGCTATTACTGTCTGGCATGTGCCTCCACTTACAGCTTTAATTTTAGCTATTATTGGCAACAGCATTCCTATTGTTTTTATTATTTTAGGACTTAATAAATTGGTAGAGCTTGTAGAAAAACACTCTTCTTTTTTTAAAAAGATTTTAGAGTCAATTTTTAAGCGTACCCGTCGGAAAACTTGGCAAAAATTAGAAAAGTATGGCCTTATTGCTTTGTTTATGTTTGTGGCCATTCCTTTGCCTGGTACTGGTGCCTGGACTGGCTCTATTGCCGCGTGGTTGTTTGGCTTTCCTTTAAAAAAAGCTTTTTGGCCAATTTTTAGCGGTGTTATTGCTGCCGGTATTATTGTAACTATCTTGACCGTTGGAGCAACGGCCATAATAACATAAACTTATGGAATTTAAAGAGTATCAAACAAAAAGCCGGAGAACCGCAGTTTATCCGGTGGTGGAAAAGGGTTTTGTCTATCCTACTCTAGGTTTAGTAGGTGAAAGTGGCGAAGTGGCTGAAAAGATTAAAAAAGTTTTTCGTGATGGGGATGGTGTAGTAGGCGAAGAACAACGCGAAGCCATAGCTAAAGAATTGGGTGATGTTTTATGGTATCTGGCACAGCTAGCAACCGAACTAGGTTTAGATCTAGACGCTATTGCTCAGAATAATCTAGATAAATTATTATCTCGTCAGGAGAGGGGTCAGCTTCATGGCAGTGGAGATAATAGATAGTTTGACCTTACTATCTATTTTTGTTATACTTTAATTATTAAAGCTTTATTGTCAAAGCCTACACAAACGAAAGCGTCCTTTTTGGGCGTTTTTGTTTTTTAGTCCAGAAGATCTTAGACTTTAATGACAACTGGCAAGACCATCGGGCGTCGTTTAGTCTTATTAAATAAGAATTGGCTGACATCGGCTCTAATTTTATTTTTTAGCTGGTCATCTTCTCCCAATCCTCGGGTGCCAGTTAATAGTAGAGGATCAGACTCTTTAATGATTTTTTTGACCCGCATTCTAGTATCCTGAATTAAATCTTTATTATCTTTCATATAAATAAAGCCACGGGAAATAATATCTGGATTGCCAATTGGGTCGCCAGTTTTGGAGTCAATGGTGGCAATAACTACAATCATGCCATCTTCAGCCATAGTTTTGCGGTCCCTTAAGACAATATCGGATACATCACCTACCCCTAGGCCGTCTACCATAACATAATCAGTCATTACTTTTTCTTTAGTTAATTGTCCAATGGTTTCGTGACCACGAACCTCAAAGGTAACTACCTGACCATTGTCAGCGACAAAGATGTTATTAGTGGGAATACCCACTTGCTGAGCCAGTTCAGCATGCGCCTGGAGCATAAAATGACTACCCTCAATGGGCATAAAATATTTTGGTTTTAGGAGACGCATCATGAGTTTTAAGTCTTCTTGCTTGGCATGGCCTCCAGCATGGACATCCATCATTTCATAGTGAATGACCTTGCCACCCTGGCGCACAATTTGATCTTTAAGGTTTTGGATACTGCGTTCATTGCCAGGAATAACTGAAGAAGAAAAAATGATGGTATCTCCTGGTTTAAGTCGGACCGTGCGATGTTCATTATTGACTACCCTCATTAGAAAGGCATTATTTTCCCCCTGAGCTCCAGTGCCCAAGACGATTATTTTATTGTCTGGCAGGTGGTGTATTTCATTTTCATGAATAATAGTCTGAGAATTGAATTTCATATAGCCAATTTGTTTAGCTATCTCGATGTTATCATTCATACTGCGGCCCTGGATATAAATACGGCGGCCAAATTTTTCCGCCAGAGTAAATATTTCTTGAATACGGCTAATTTGGGAAGCGAAAGTGCAGATAATGATACGTCCTTCAATTTTTTCAAAGAGCCGACTCATTTCATCGCCAATGCTGGATTCAGAAATCTGGTAGCCAGGATGAGTTGAATCCGTGGAATCAGACATTAATAGCAGAATACCTTGGCTGCCAAATTGGGCAATACGTTGAAGGTCAGCTGGTTTATCATTAACTGGAGAATAATCGATTTTAAAATCACCGGTATGCATGATGGTTCCTACGGGAGTATGAATAATGGGGGCAAAACAATCCGGGATAGAATGATTCATTCTTAGAAATTCAATATTAAAGTTTTTGCCTAATTGGATAGCTTTATTTTCTTCAATTATAGTAATGGCGGCTTTAGGGCACTGGGGCTGTTCTTTAATCTTTTTTTCTACCAGCCCAGCGGTTAGCCGACCCATAAACATGGGGGGATTTTTCAGTTTACCTAGTAAATGAGGAATAGCTCCAATATGGTCATAGTGTCCATGAGTAATAATAATACCCTTAATCCAATCTTCTTTACCCACTAAATAGTCAGTATTAGGAATAATGTAGTCAATTCCCAACATATCCTCCTCTGGAAATTGCAGACCCATGTCAATAATAATAATTTCTTGGTCATATTCCAGTAGAGTCATATTACGGCCGACTTCTTCTAAGCCACCAAGAACAATAACTTTGAGTTTCCCGCGTTCTGACTTTGTAGAATTAAGCGTTTGTTGATAGTAGTTAGTCCGCCTAGGTTTTCTAGATGGGCTATAAGATTTGCCAGTTTGACGGCTAGCATAATTTCTAGTTTGGTATTTAGTCATCATAATGATTGTGCCTTTATTTGGCCTAATTGAATAATAAAAGAGTTAATTTTAGTGCCCAAGAGAGGACTTGAACCTCCACGTTCTTACGAACACAACGACCTGAACGTTGCGCGTCTACCAATTCCGCCACTTGGGCTTAGTGAGTTTTTTGCCACTTTATTTTTGTCTTAATATACCATTCATTAATTTGATTAAATCGGTCAGCTGGTTCAATTATAACCTCCATAGCAAAACCTTTAATTTTTTTATTTTGGATATATAGATAGGTAGGATTATAGAGGAAGATAGCCGGTAAATCAGTAGCAATTTGTTGTTGCAAGGTCTGGGCTGCTTTCTTTTTAGCTTCTTCATCAATTGATGTTCTTAGAGTTTCTAGGCTTTTGTCTACTTGCTCATTACGATAATTACTTAAATTAAGACCATTGGGGCCGCTTTGAGTGGAGTGCCAAAAAGCAGCTAAATCATTTTCTGAGCCTAAATTTTGGCCATAAAGCAGGAGAGAATAATTTTTTCGGCGAATAATTTGATTATTAATATTTTCTGGATCAACGACATCTAGATAAGTTTTAATCCCAATTTTTTGCCATGCAAGGCCAATCTGTTGGGCTATAGCTAGATAGTCTGGCTCGTTGACTACTGTAAGATTAAAGGTAAGGTATTGATTATTTTTTTGTAACCATTGGCCTGGGCCTAAGTCAATGATGGTTTTAGCTTCATTTTGGTCACCTTGATTATTTTGTAATTTTTGCTGAGCGGCAGATACATCGTCAGTGGTGATAGTTTTTAAACTCCAGCCACTGTCAGTGAGAATTTTTTGGGCTTCGGTGGGGTTATAGCTAACCTCGGCTATGGTTTTATCATAGTATGGGTTATGGTTTAATATTGGCCCGGTGGCTAGATGCCCAATTAAGTTATTATTGTCTAGTAAAATTTTATTTTTGTCAATAGATAGGGCTAGAGCCCGCCGGATATTTTTATCTTTAAGAACTTTGTCCTCGCTATTAATGAAGATGGCTACTAGTTGAGAAGTACCTAGATATTTAAGGTCGTAGCGTCTAGTAGTTATTAAGTCTTCCGCAGTTTTTTGGGGCAAATAAGCTGCACCATCAATAGAGCCGTCACCTAAAGCAGCTGCTAATTCTTCATAATTATTATAAAATTTAAAAGTTAATTTAGGGATGTAGGGAAGTTGCCTAAAATAATAAGGATTGACAGTGAGTTCATAGGACTTTATATTACCGGCCTTATCTTTAGTTAGAGATTTAAATTGGTAAGGACCACTGCCGATTGGCTTAAGGTTCAGATCAGCCAAACTAGCACTGCTAGCTGGAATTTGCCCCCATAGTTCCCTAGGCATGATGCCAATAGTTAAGAGATCCAGGAAGGCATTATATGGTTGGCTTAAAGTAAACTTAATAGTTAAGTCGTCAACTTTGTTTATTTCTAATCCACTAAAAGAATTACGTAGCGGAGAGCCATAGGCCTGGTCCATAATGGCCGTATAAGTAAAAAGGACATCTTCGGCCGTTAAGTTTTGGCCATTACTCCATTTGACGTTATCTTTTATTTTAATTATATAAGTAAGATGATCAGGACTTACTTCATAACTCTCGGCCAAGTCATTAATAAGGTGGCCCTGAGCGTCACGAGTAAATAAGCTAGAATAAATTAGCCGGGCTAAATCGCGGTCAGTTTGGTTAAAGGTTAAATATAGCGGGTTGATATAGCGAGGTGTACCAATAAGACCTTCAACATAATATCCCCCATTTTGAGGGATTTTTTCACAGTGTTTTTGATAATAATTATATAAAAAGAAGCTTAAACTAGACAAAATGGCAATGAGACAAATTATGATAATAATTTTTTCTTTTTTAGATAAAAACTTTGGTAAATAATGCCATTGCCGGCGACCTGGTAGACGCCCCTTAGATAGACGAAAGATAATTTCTTGGTCAAGTACATGCTGACTAAGCGATTGGTCGCTGGTTTTATGATTTTTTGTCTTGTCGAATATTTTTTTGATAGACATGTTTTTAGCGGGCGTATTCAATGACTCTTAATTCTCTAATAACGTTAATTTTTATTTCACCCGGATACTTTAATTCTTGTTCAATCTGTTGAGCTATTTGTACTGCTAACTCATGAGCCGATAAATCACTAATTTCTTCTGGTTTAACAAAGACCCGAATTTCTCGGCCAGCCTGAATAGCATAAGCTCTATCTACGCCATTGAAGTTGCTAGCAATTTTTTCTAACTCTTCTAAGCGCTGAATATATTGGTCTAAGCTATCATTGCGCGCCCCTGGTCTAGACGATGAAATGGCGTCAGCTACTTGAACTATAACTGATATTAATCCTTGAGGATGGTCATCGTGGTGGGTTTCAATGGGGTCGATAATTTCTTGAGGTAAGTTGAATTTACGGGCAATATCACCACCAATTTGCGGATGGGTGCCTTTTACTTCATGGTCAACTGCCTTGCCAATATCATGTAATAGTCCAGCCTTTTTAGCTATAGTAACATCGGCCCCCAATTCTTCAGCTAATAGTCCAGCCAAATGAGCTACTTCGACGCTATGTTTTAGGGCATTTTGGCCATAACTAGTGCGATATTTTAGCCGTCCGATAATCTGGACCAATTTAGGGTCAAATCCGGTAATGCCTAATTCATAGAGAGCATCTTCGCCAGCCTTTTTAATATCTAGAGCTAGTTCTTCTTTAGCTCGTTCAATAGCATCTTCAATTTTGGTGGGATGAATACGCCCATCTTTAATTAAATAATCTAGGGCTCGTTTGGCGATCTGTCGTCTAATACCAGAAAACCCAGAAATGGTAATAGCATTAGGGGTATCATCCACGATGATTTCTACTCCAGTCAGTTGTTCAATGGTTTTAATATTACGGCCTTCACGTCCAATGATTCTGCCTTTCATTTCATCATTTGGGAGGTCCACCACTGTTGTAGTCATTTCCGCAGTAAAAGTAGAAGCTAGACGTTCCATGGCGGTAGCCATTAAATTTTTGGACTTTTCTTCAATTTGTTCACTAGCCTCCTCATTTAATTTATTAAGCCTAGACATGAGACTATCCGAAGCTTCTTTTTCTACTCTTTCTAATAGTAGTTTTTTAGCTTCTTCTGTATTTAACTTGGCAATTTCTTCTAATTTAACCAACTCCTCTTCTTTAAGTTGATTAATTTTTTCTTTGGTTGTTTCTACTTCGGCAATTTTGTCATAAAGCTCTTGTTGTTTGTCTTGCAATTCTAGAATTTTTTGAGAAAAAGCTGTTTCACGTTTTTCCAAGCGGTTTTGCCAGGCAGTAATTTCTTTACGGCGAGCTTCATTTTCTTGTTTGGCATCTTCAATGAGTTTTAGGGCTTTATCTTGTGCTTTAAGTAAGATATCCTTTTCTTTAGCCCTAGCTTCATTAATAATGTTTTCAGCTTTATGTTCAGCATTAGCTGCTCTTTTAATGGTTAGTTGGTGTTGTAGCCAATAGCCTAAAATTAGGCCGACGATGATAGCAACTAGCCCAATGATATAGTTCATAGGATAATAACGGCTTTGGTTAGAGCCAGCGGGAGAGCCTTAATGGTATTTAATTTGATAGAAAATAATATTTTATAAACGTAAAAAGAAGGAAGTAGTTCACTTCAGACTTAAGCGGCCAGAGCTGACAGAAACCAAAACTTAATTTAATATATAAATAAACTGATTTTAGCCTATCATGTTTAGGCACAAAAAGCAAGAGTGATATATTTAGCAATTTGGTAATAAAAATGATACAATATTAATAATATTAAATTCTAAAGTTTAATCATATCAAAATTTCTGTCATTATTCCTTGCTATAACGAGGCTGACTCTATCGGCAATGTCTTAAAGAGATTACCAGCTAATGTTGAGGCAATAGTTATAGATAATAATTCTACAGATGGTACAGCTAAAATTGCTCGTCAGCTTGGCGCTAAAGTTTATCGGGAGACTACTCAGGGTTATGGCGCTGCCATAAGGCGTGGATTCAAAGAAGCTCATGGAGATATCTTAGTAGTTCTTGATGGTGATGGTCAGTATCCGGCTGAAGCCATACCGGATTTAGTAAATGCCTTGGAACAAGAAAAATTAGATTTTATTTCAGCGGCTCGTTTTCCTCTTCAAGATAAAACAGTCATGCCTTTTATTAGACGTTTTGGCAACTGGTGTTTTAATCGCGCCGTGCGAGTTATCTGTGGTTTAAAGCTGAAAGATTCTCAGTCAGGGATGTGGGTTTTTCGACGTTCTGTTTTAGAGAAAATAAATCCTCAGCATAATAATATGCCTTTTTCTGAAGAGATTAAAATTTTAGCCGCTAAAAATAAGGATATTGCTTTTGCCGAAAAACCAATTCCCTATGCTGCCCGTACTGGTAACTCTAAGCTTGTTCCCTGGAAACATGGCTGGATGAATTTGAAGTTTTTATTTCAATTACGTGGCCGTTTAGAAGATAAAGGTCCAGACTGGCTGACTATTGGAGGGTTAGCTATTGTTTTGTTGATTTATATTTTGCTATCTCTTTATAAAATTAATACACCTTTTATTCATGTGACTGATGATGTAGCAGGCGCTAATGGTGTGGCGGCTATTAATCTTAATCATTATGGCTGGTTTAATTTAAAATTTGGTTTTTTTGACCGGTGGGGGGCTGTTGGGCTACCCTATACTCATCATCCTCAGTTTTTTCTTTTGCCGACCACAGTTTTTTATGCCATTTTTGGAGTAAGTGAAGCAACTACCCGTTTGGGGTTACTATTTTGCATGATTGTAGGCCTGACACTTTTTTATTTTGCCTTATTTAAGATTTCTCATCGCCGTTCCTTTACCTTTTTAACTACTTTAATTTTCGCTCTTTTGCCCGGCATGATTTATTATGGCCGCAGCTTTGAACTGACCGTCTTTACTATCCCCACCGCCTTGATCTCTTTTTCTTTATTAGTGTTTTATGCTCGGGGTAACCCTAAACGACGTTCTCTTTATTTCATTTTGTTTTGGCTATCAGTGGTCGTAGGCGGCTTATTTGCTTGGTTTTATTATCTGTTTGCCGCGGCTTTATGGGTATTTATTCTACTCTTTCGCGCTGGTCGGAAGATTCCGGCTCGCAAGTATTTGTTAATTTTCATTCCTATTACCCTTGTTGGGCTATTTGCCTTTAATCTTCTCCATTTCTATATTTTAAAGGGGCCTAGCTTTTTAACTGATTTAAGGGGTGCTTATGGTATTCGTACCGATAGTAGTATCCCCTTCTCTAATTGGCTTAAGACTATTGTCGTTGATCGAGGAGAGTTAAATTATACCTGGCTCTTTTTAATAACTGCCGGCTTAGGTCTTATTTGGTTTTTGGTGGATTATTTTTCGCGTCATATCCCAGAAGATTTTGGCTGGCTTTTTGTTTGGCTTATAGCGCCGCTAGCTGTTGCTTGGCGTTTTTATCAATGGATAACTCATCCTTTTGGGGTCATTGTCTTTGCTCCGGCAGTAGCAATTTTTTCGGCTTATTTACTTTATCGGTTGTATCAACTTATACGCCCTCTTGGCCTTGTGGTGGCCGGGGTAGTTATTATAGTGGGTGCTTATCTTTCCTGGCAAAATTTAAACTTTTTTTATAACCAGTTTATTATTTTAGGTGATCGGGACATTAAACTATTAAAAGAATTAGCACCAACCATTGATGATGGTCAGCTTTGTTTGGGTGATAATCAATTTGGTCTAGGCTATAATGGTATAGTAGAGTGGTATTTGAGAAAAAGATTAGGCGATGACCCACAAGCCTGCTCATTGGCACTTCTTTTTCGAGTTGGTGTTACTCAAGATTTTGTTGATCAGCAGACAACTTATTATTCGGCTGCCGGCTTTAACGCCGTTAGAACCTGTGGCGATTTCTGGTGTCTTTTAGAAAAGACCCCACATAGTAAAATTATTCAATAAAATTGTGAACGGCTATTAGCGAGTGATAATTTTATCAATAAGGCCGTAGTTTTTAGCTTCAAGGGGCGTTAGATAATGATCACGTTCCGTATCTTTTTCAATGGTTTTTATTTCTTGCCCTGTGTGTTGAGCTAGCAATTTGTTTAGTTTTTCTTTAATTTTTAGTATATGCTCGGAGCGGATTTTGATATCTGTTGCTTGTCCCTCAAAACCGCCCATAACTTGATGAATCATTATCTCGCTATTAGGTAAAGCTAAGCGTTTTCCCGGAGTGCCAGCCGCTAAAAGCACTGCTCCCATGGAAGCTGCCATGCCCACACAGATGGTGCTGACATCGGCTTTAATAAATTGCATAGTGTCATAAATAGCCAGGCCAGCCGTAACTGAACCTCCTGGAGTATTGATGTAAAACTTTATGTCTTTATTACTATTTTCAGCATCTAAGAATAGTAATTGAGCAATAATTAGATTAGCAATATGGTCATCAATAGGTTCACCCAGAAAAACTATTCTATCTTTTAATAAACGTGAATAAATATCGTAGGCTCGCTCTATTTGGCCATCTTTTTCGATAACTGTAGGAATTAATGTCATATATTTGAATTATTATTAAGGGTGAAATTTATATAACACAAATTAGGTAAATAGTAAAGATAATCATTTTTGACTTTTATCATTGGCTATGTTTTTACGATTTTTTCCGTGAAAATTTTGGTAAACTTGCCTCAATTGCTGATCAGTTACATGGGTATAGACCTGAGTAGTAGTAATAGAAGCATGTCCTAATAATTGTTGGACACTGCGGATGTCGGCTCCATTAATTAAGAGGTCGGTGGCAAAGCTATGGCGGAGAGTATGTGGGGTTATTTGCTTAGTAATGCCGGCGGCTAAAGCATATTTTTCTACTAGCCGTTCAATGGACCGTGGCGTTAAACCATACTGAGAACTAGATGCTTGATTAATTTTACCATGGCTAATAAATAAAAATGGTTCAGTGTCTTGTCGTGCTTCTAAATATTTTTTAAGAGCTGACTTAGCCTCTTCAGATAAAAAAACTAAACGTAGTTTATTACCCTTACCTCTTACGGTAAATTCAGATTTTTTAAGGTTAATATCATTAATTTTTAGTCTAGCTAGTTCACTTACTCTGAGGCCAGTAGAGAAAAGTAATTCTAGAATGGCTCGATCTCGTAATTTGATTAAAGTATTTGGTTGTTTGGCAGTCATTGGTGCTTGTAATAAAGCAGCTAAGTCATAGCCCTCTAAAAAACTTACCTGTCGTGGTTCTTGTTTGGCTAGCTCAATTTTATTAGAATCTAGACTTTCAATGTTGTTTTTACTAAGATATTTTAAGAATTGCCGCAGGGCAATAAGATGATAATTTTGGGTATTCTTTTTGAGATTTTCATCTTGGCGATTGTTTAGTCTATTAAGATATAAACGATAGCGGTGGATTAATTCTTGGTTGATTTGACTGACATTATGTATCCCTTGATTTTTAGCAAAGTTAGCAAATCGAGCTAAATAAAAACGATAGCTAATAAGGGTATTATTGCTTAATCCCCGATCTACTTCTAAATATTCTAAAAATTTATTGATATCATCTTGGATCATTACTATATTATACGACATCTTGATTTTATTTTTCAATAATGTTATAACAGAAAAAGCTCAAAGTGGGCTCTTTATTTTTACTCCCCATGGAATAGGGAATAATCCTTATCTCTGCTGGGAACATATAATTATGCTAGATAAACAGACAAAACAAGAAATTGTTCAAAAATTTCGTCAACACGAAGGCGATTCTGGGTCAACTCAGGTCCAGATTGCTATTTTAACTGAAGAAATTAAGGAGTTGACCGAACACCTAAAGAAACATCGCCACGATTTTTCATCACGGCGGGGTTTACTGCGTAAGGTTGGTGAACGTCGTCGTCTTTTAAAGTATCTACAGAAAGAAGATGAAGCGGCGTTTTTAGAATTAGCTAGCCGGCTTAACTTAAGGATTGCTAAGAGAATGGCCGCTGAGGAGGAAGAACGTAAGCGTTTGGAGGCAGAATTAATATCTAAAGGGAATTTAGATGCAGCTGAAGAAGATATTGAAGAGCCGGATATTGAGGCTGGGGCAGAGGAATAATATGGTAAAACATCCGGAGCAAAGAGTCGGTGTTTTAGTAGATGTAGCTAATCTTTACCATTCGGCCCGTAATCTTTACGGAAAAAAGGTTAATTTTCATAAAGTTTTAACTGAAGTAGTTGGTGAACGTAAATTGATTAGGGCGGTTGCCTATGTTATTCGTAGTGATAACAATGACGAAATGGCCTTTTTTGAAGCTTTAAGTCAACAAGGTTTTGAGGTGGTGATGAAAGATTTACAAGTTTTTCCTGGCGGAGTTAAAAAAGGAGATTGGGATGTGGGAATTAGTATAGATGCTATTAAATTATCTCACAAATTAGATGTTATCGTCCTGGTTAGTGGTGATGGTGATTATGCTCCTTTAGTTAATTATATTCAGAGCACTACTGGCTGTTTAGTAGAAGTCGCTGGTTTCCGGCAAACCACTTCTGCTAAATTATTAGAAATTGCTGATGATTTTATTAATCTAAGTAGTCATCAATTTTTAATTAATCATTAATTATATCGTTCTGACCGACAGACAGAGAGCACTATGGCTATCATAGTTCTTTAGTTTGTCGGGCAGGGCGTTCCAAAGTTATGGAATCAACAGAGATTGTAGTTAGCCGCGATTGGCATGGTCGGCAGCTAACTATTAAAACTGGTCGTTTAGCCCGTCAGGCTGACGCGGCCGTGACCGTGCAATATGGCGATACAGTAGTTTTAGCTACCGTTGTAGAAGCTAAAGAGGCGCGAGAAGACGGTGATTTTTTTCCTTTAATGGTGGATTTTGAAGAAAGGCTATATGCCGCTGGTATCATTAAAGGTTCCCGGTGGGTTAAACGAGAAGGTCGTCCGACCGATGAAGCTATTCTTAATGGTCGAATGGTTGACCGGGCTATTAGGCCTTTATTTGATGAATCCTCACGACGTGATGTTCAGGTAATTTTGACAGTTTTATCTGTAGATCAGACCAATGACTATGATATTGTTGCTTTAATTGCTGCTTCAGCTGCTTTAAGAATTTCAGGCATTAATTGGCAGGGACCCATTGGCGGAGTTAGGGTTGGCCGGATTAATGGAGAATTGGTTTATAACCCTACTTATAAAGAACGGGAGCAAAGTGACCTTGATTTAATTGTCGCTGGTACTAGGGAGCGGGTGATTATGATTGAGGCGGGAGCGCAAGAAGTACCAGAAGAGGAAATGATCAAAGCCATTTTAGCTGGAGAGCAGGCCCTTCAAGGTTCTATTGATTTAATTGAAGAGCTTTATCATCGGGTTGGACCAAGAGGAAGAAAGCAGGAGAAACCTATTCGTCTTTCGGCTGAGGAATTACAGGCTCAGGAGCTTCGTGAAAAAGCACAAAAAATGGCGGAAGATTGGTTAGCCCACAATGCTGAGCCTATTTTATTTGATAAAATTTATTATACTAAAGGTCAACGAAAATTGGCCGTGGACACTATTAAAGATAAATTAGACGAATATTTATTTAGCCAGAACATAGAAAAAAATTTACGGCAGGCACTTATTAGTCAAATTGTTGATCCTTATATTGAGGTTATTGTTAGTAAAAATATTTTAGAGGCTGACCGGCGAGTAGATGGTCGGGCGTTAGATGAAATTCGTCCGATGTTGGCTGATGTTAGTATCTTGCCCCGTAATCATGGGGTGGGTCTCTTTTCGAGAGGAGAAACTCAAGTAATGTCCATTGTTACACTGGGCTCACCTAGTGATGAGCAGTCTTTAGAGGGCCTAGAGGGAGTATCTACTAAGAGATATATCCATCATTATAATTTTGCTCCTTATTGTACTGGTGAGGCTAAGCCGATTAAAGTTGCTGGCCGTCGGGAGATTGGGCATGGAGCTTTAGCTGAGAAGGCCTTAGTGCCAGTTTTGCCAAGTAAAGAAGAGTTTCCTTATACTATTAGAGTAGTAAGTGAGACTTTAAGCTCTAATGGTTCGTCATCTATGGGTGCAACTTGTGCCTCATCTTTATCTTTAATGGATGCAGGAGTGCCTATTAAACGGCCGGTAGCCGGTATAGCTATGGGATTAGCTTCCAATCAAGATATGAGCCAGTGGAAGGTTATTACTGATTTACAGGACCTAGAAGATGGCGTAGGAGGTATGGATTTTAAGATTACCGGTACTTCCGAAGGAATTACCGCTATTCAGCTTGATACTAAAACCTGTGGGCTTAATGAAGAAATTATTCGTACGGCCATTAATCAAGGGTGTAAGGCTCGTCTGCAGGTGTTAGAAGTTATGAAACAGGCGATTGCTGAGCCAAGAGCCGAGTTATCTCCGTATGCTCCAAAGATTGTCACTTTTTTTATTGACCCTGATAAGATTCGTGATGTTATTGGATCCGGCGGTAAGATTATAAATGAAATTATTGCCGCCTGTGATGTGACTATTGATATTGAACAAACTGGCCAGGTTACAGTGTGTGGTAATAATAAAGATAAATTAGATCTAGCAGTGCAATGGATTAAAAATATTGCCCATAAATTTGCCGTGGGTGAAGAATTTGTCGGTGAAGTTGTTCGTTTGTTAGATTTTGGCGCCTTTATTGAATTATTGCCCAATCATGATGGAATGGTACATGCTAGTGAGCTAGCTCCATTTTATGTCAGTAAGCCATCTGATATGCTTAATATTGGTGACAGAGTTAGTGTTAGAATAAAAGATATTGATGATCAAGGACGGATTAATTTGACCATGAAGGATTTACCGGCTAATGAGGCCATTTGGGAGCGCTATAAGGCAAAAGGGTTACCAGCTGATAGGTCTCTTGGTTCATCCAGGCGACGGCCGACTAGTCCACGGCATGGGGATAACTTTAGACGTAGGAGTTATCGTCAGTAATGGATATTACTTGATTTCATTAGAGAAAAAGAGAGTTTAGTTCTTTTTTAGGGCATCATCTTTTGAAGGTTAAATAAAAATGCTATGATAATGACGGTCAAACTATTTGCCTTTTAACCGCCCTATTTTTAGTTCTTAATAGAGCTAACATGTCTATCTATCCCATCCCGGCGAAATTGCCGGATGCGGCTAATTGGCTAAAGTTTGATCTAGCTAAATTTAGCAATAGCGAGCTGTTAGCCTTTATTATTAGCCAAAATCAAGAAATCAAATCCTCTATTGCTTTAGCCCAGAGAGTACTTAAAAAAATCCCGGCGCCTTGTTTAGTGAGAGCGAGTTTTGAAGAATTGGTGAAGGCCGGTTTAAATAGTGAGCAGGCTAATAATTTTTTAGCAGCTGTAGAAATGACTAGACGTTTTTGTCGCCAGAGACTAAAAAATATTTACTATAGTGACGAAGTTATTTACCAAGAGTTTAAATATTTGCGGTGTTGTACCCAAGAACGGTTGGTAGTTGGTTATTTAGATCATCGTTGTCATGAGCTGAGACGTAAATCTTTTCTCTTTTCTCAGATGCGTCAGCCCGACTTTAGTCCTTGTGAAATTTTTAACCCAATTTTGAAATTGCCAGCCCAGCAATTAATTACTGCTAGTAATCATTTGTCCGGCGGGGCTGAACCCAATGAGGTGGATTTAATTTTATTTAATAAGTTATTAAAAATTTGTGAGGCCTTTGGTTTAGAGATGTTAGATAATGTTATTTTTAGCCGTTGTAGTTTTTATAGTTTTCGGAAAGCTGGCCGTTTAAAGACATCAACCGGTTGATAATAAGGAGGGGAGAAAGCCGCCGATGTAAATCGGCGGCTTTTTATTTCTAATTGCCAAAACTAGTTTCCAATGGTAGACTATCTTTATTAAAGATAATTTTATGTCAGATATCGATTTAGATTCATTAGTAAGCTTATGTAAACGTCGGGGGTTTATTTATCAATCGTCGGAGATTTATGGGGGCTTAGCGGCGGTTTATGACTATGGCCCCTATGGCGTTGAGTTAGCTAATAATATTAAGCAATTATGGTGGAAAGATTTAGTTTACGGCCATGATAATATTGTCGGTCTAGATAGTGCTATTTTTATGCATCCCAAGGTTTGGCGGGCTAGTGGCCATATAGCTAATTTTTCTGATCCCTTAGTGGAGTGTCGTCATTGCCATAGCCGTTTTCGGGCTGATGAGCTTTTGGCTCAAGCCGGGGTTAAAGCCAATGAAACTATGTCCGAGAACGAGTTTAATCAATTATTTGATGACTATCGTCATTTAGTTGTTTGCCCTGATTGTGGTCAGCAAAATTTTACTGCAGTACGCCGTTTTAATTTATTGGTTGAGTCTAATCTTGGTGATTTTACCGGTTCTGGAGCCGAGCCAGTTTATTTGCGAGGTGAAACTTGTCAGGGTATTTATGTAAATTATAAAAATATCATGGATAGTACTAGGCTTCAATTGCCTTTTGGCATAGCTCAAATTGGTAAAGCTTTTCGTAACGAAATTACCGCTCGGCAATTTATTTTCCGTACCAGAGAATTTGAACAGATGGAACTCCAATATTTTGTTAAGCCAACCGAAGACCTGGAAGAATTTAACCAATGGAAAGAACAGCGGTGGAATTATTATATCAATAATTTAGGTATTAGTACCAACAATTTACAGTGGCATAAGCATGAGAAATTAGCCTTTTATGCTAAAGCCGCTTTTGATATTGAATATAAATTTCCTTTTGGTTTTCAAGAAATTGAAGGTATCCATGCGCGGGGTGATTATGATTTAAGTCAGCATCAGAAATATTCAGGTGTTAAATTGGATTATTACGACCCAATATCTCATGAGACCTTTATTCCTCATATTGTAGAGGCTTCTTCGGGGGTAGGGCGGGTATTCTTGATGCTTTTGGCCGAGGCTTATGGAGAAGAAAATTTACCTGATGGCAGTAAAAGAATAGTATTACATTTAAAACCAGCACTTGCTCCAATTAAAGTAGCTGTTTTTCCGCTTTTACGTAATCGTCCTGAACTAGTCGCTAAAGCTAGGGAGATTTTTGATCAACTAAAAGTGCATTGGCGCTGTGAGTTTGATGATAATGGTAATATTGGTAAACGCTATCGGCGGCAGGATGAAATTGGCACTCCCTACTCTATCACCATAGATTTTGATACTTTAGCTAATAATGTAGTGACCGTTCGAGATCGTGATTCGATGAAGCAGGAGAGTATTAATGTTAATGAGCTTATAGCTTATTTATCTTCAAAATTGAATTAATAATATGTGGCAAAGACAATTTAATGATAATTTTCCTTTAGTTCTTAAAGTGCCACTAGATAATTGTCAGACTTTTACTATTTTAGTAATTGTGGCTACCGGGTCAAAATTTGAGACCGCTCAAGAGAAAGGAGTATCACATTTTTTAGAGCATATGTTTTTTAAGGGTACAACTAAGCGACCCACCACTCTAGCTATATCCAGTGAGCTTGATGCTATTGGCGGAGAATATAATGCTTTTACTAGTAAAGAATCTACTGCTTTTTATGTTAAGTGTGTAGCCAACCAAGCCGAGGTGGCTCTTGATGTCTTAAGTGATATGTTATTAAATTCTTTATTTGCATCCGAAGAAATAGATAAAGAACGAGGAGTTATCATTGAGGAAATTAATATGTATGAAGACAACCCATTAATGCACTTAAGTGATGTATTTGAGCGAGTTCTTTATGGTGATACCCCTGCGGGTTGGGATACTGCTGGCTCTAAGGAGACAGTGAATTCCTTAAAGCGAGAAAACCTAATAGATTATTGGCAGACTCATTATGGCCATTCTCGTGCTATTATTTGTTTAGCCGGTAATCTATCACCTGATGTTGATACTCTAGTGAATAAATATTTTAGTCAATGGCCTACTACATTTAATTTTAGAGATAAACTACCTGTTATAAACCAACAAACGGAGCCTCAATTATTGGTAGAAAATAAAACCACTGACCAAGTGCATCTAGCCCTAGGTGTCCCAGCTTTTCCTTATGGCCATCCGGCAGAACTACCTACTAAGTTATTAGCTGCTATTTTAGGGGGCACAATGAGCTCTAGATTATTTTTAGAGATTCGAGAGCGTCGAGGTCTAGCCTATTATGTCCGCACTGAGGCGGAGACTTATACAGATAGTGGTTATTTAGTAACTGAAGCTGGAGTCAAAAAAGAATCTTTACCTTTAGCTATTTCCATGATTCTTCAGGAATATAAAAAATTAACCACTGAATTAGTAGAAGAAGGTGAGCTAAACCGAGTAAAGAAATTTTTGAGCGGTCGGCTAATACTGGGACTGGAAGGCTCAGATGACTTAGCAAGGTGGTATGGTTATCAACAGGCTTTAAGGTTAGGGCAGGGTGATAACCAGGCTATTCTAGATACACCCCAAGACTATCTTACTAAATTAAATTCAGTCAGTGCAACGGACATTCGAGAAGTAGCCAGACAGATTTTTGTGGATAAAGGTCTTAACCTAGCTATTATTGGGCCAGTAGCTAACCAGAATAAATTAGTTTCTTTATTGACCCTAGATTAGTATGACCCAGCTTGATGACTATTTGGCTAATTTAAACCAGGAGCAGCGACGGGCGGTAGAACATGGCACAGGACCGCTCCTTATTGTTGCTGGTGCGGGCACTGGTAAAACTACCGTGCTAGTTAATCGGTTGCTTTATTTAATTATGTCAGGGCAAGCTAAACCAGAAGAAATCTTACTGACTACTTTTACCGATAAAGCTGCTGGAGAAATGGAAGAGAGGGCAGATAGGCTCCTGCCTTATGGTTATACAGATTTATGGATTCAGACTTTCCATAGTTTTGGTGAACGTCTTCTACGGCAACATGGTTTAGATATTGGTCTTCCTATTAATTTTAAATTGCTTAATGAAACTTCCCAGTGGGTTTTACTGCGTCAAAATTTAGATCGCCTGATGCTTAATTATTACCGGCCGCTGGGCAATGAGACTAAGTTTCTAACTGACCTCGTGAAGCATTTTAGTCATCTTAAAGATGAAGATATTTCGTCCCAGCAGTATTTAGATTATGTTGAGTCTCTAGATTTAAGTGATATGAATGAACCAGCTAAGCTGGAGGTTACTAGACTTAGGGAATTGGCCGAGGCTTATGCTACATATAATCAACTGCTTTTAGATAATTCTTGCCTTGACTTTGGTGATTTGATTGTTTATACGCTAAAGCTTTTTCGGGAACGACCTAATATTTTAGAACAATATCGACAGCAGTTTAAGTTTATTTTAGTTGATGAATTTCAAGATACTAATTGGGCTCAATATGAGCTTTTGAAATTATTGGCTGCGCCAGCTAATAATTTAACCGTGGTGGGCGATGATGATCAAAGTATTTATAAATTTCGCGGAGCCTCCTTAGCTAATATTTTAAAATTTAAAGATGATTTTCCTGAGGCCCGAGAAATTGTCCTAACCGCTAATTATCGGTCAGGACAGGCTATTTTGGATCAAGCCTATCGTTCTATTCAGTATAATAATCCTGACCGTTTGGAGGTTAAATTATCGCTAAACAAAAAATTAGTAGCGGTGGGTATACCTAAATCCTCGGTCGACGTGTGGCCATTTCATACCGAGTCAGAAGAGGTAGTAGCAATTGCTGATTATATTAAAGAAGAACATCAAACTAGCGACGAGGTCCAATGGTCTGATTTTGCTATTTTAATTCGTTCCAATCGTGATGCTGATAAATTTATTAATGAATTGATGAGACGTCAAATTCCTTGTCAGTTTATGTCCATGCGGGGGCTATATTATAAGCCAATTATTTTAGATTGTTTGGCCTATTTTAAGCTCTTAGATAATTATCATGAATCCACGGCTCTCTATCGGGTGTTAAATTCACCACCTTTTGCTTTACCTGCCGTTGATTTAATAGAACTTACTGCCCTAGCTCATCGGAAATCTTGGTCGCTATTTGAGGCGATGAAGCATAATGATTTGGCTTTTAAAATTAGTCCTGCTGGCCGAGAAATTATGGCTAAACTTTTACGCCTTATTGATGAGCAATCATTGATGGTGGCCAAAGAAGCACCGAGTCGTCTATTTGTTGATTTTGTGTATAAATCTGGTCTATTATCTGGTCTTGATCCAGACAAAGATTGGCAGATTTTTCACTATTTAAATCAATTTTATCGTAAAATAAAAGATTTTGAAAATGGTGGTCAGGATTTACGGTTAAAAGATTTTATTACTTTAATTAATTTGGAACTAGAGGCGGGCGAAACTGGCAGCTTAAATTTACCGCTAGAAGATGAGGATGTGGTTAAAATCATGACCATTCACTCAGCCAAGGGACTAGAATTTAGGTATGTCATTTTACCTGATTTAGTGGATAAAAAATTTCCTACCATAAAACAAGGAGACAGTTTACCTATCCCCGCTGCTCTTATTGCTGAGCCAGTTGGTACTAGTGATATGCATTTAGCCGAAGAGCGACGTCTATTTTATGTGGCCATGACTAGAGCTAAAGAAAAACTTATTTTAGCTTACGCTCGTGACTATGGCGGAGCGAGAGACCGTCAGCCATCTATTTTTTTGCGAGAACTAGATTTAACTAACAACATCACTGAACGTCAACTAGATTCTACCCAAGTGTTTGAGCTAGTTCGTGAAGTCGAGTCACTCTCCAAGCCAACCCCAGAGTTAGTCAAGACCGAGCAACCATTGCCAGGTAATAAATTTTCTTTTAGCCAGTTCGAGGGCTATAGTAATTGCCCTTTGCAATATAAATTTAATTTTCTTTTAAAAGTACCGGTTCCCGAGAAAGCTAATACAATTTATGGCCGATTGATGCACCGCTCTCTTTATGAGATATTTTTACCTTGCCTTAAATCTTCTGGAGGGGTTGATCTTTTTGGACAGAGAGCTACCCCTGAGTATTTAGATTGGCCGGATTGGCTTGATATTTATAAAAGAAATTGGGTTGATGAGGGTTATAATTCAGCCGAAGAACGGGATCAATACCGTAAACTTGGTGAGCAGAGCCTGCGTTTAATTTGGCAGAAAGTTCAAGATGAGGGCTGGCCTAAAGTACTTGGGCTAGAGAAACAATTTACTTGGAAAGGAGAAGGTTTTATTTTAAAAGGCACCATTGATCGTATTGATCAGCTACCCGATGGCACAGTAGAGATCATCGATTACAAAACAGGCCAGCCTAAAGAGAGCCTAGATTATAAAACAAAACGACAGTTAATACTTTATAAGGTGGCAGTAGAAGAAGTATTTAACTGGCCGGTGGGAAAATTAACTTTTTGTTATCTTAATAATGGTAGTTTTGTAAGTTTTGAGGCTAAGGCTAAGGATGTAGACAAAGTTCAACATGAAGTAGCCGAAACTATTAAAGCCATCAAACAAGGATTATTTCCCGCCAGACCTAGTCAATTATGTAGTTATTGTGATTTTAGGTCCATTTGCCAATTTCGTCAGGTTTAATAATTTTACTGATTAAATCAGTCTTATAGCTTTGACAGACGGCTTTATTTTTGCTAAATTGTACTTAGCCCGGTGACGGGTTTCCTTATAATTATACCTATTTTTTATGATTATAAATTGGTTAGGACAATCTTGCTTTAAGTTCCAAGATAAAATTAATGGTCAAGAAATAGCTTTAGTCATTGATCCTTTTGATCCTAATTATACTGGTTTAAAGTTACCAAATAATCTATCAGCTAATATTGTCGCCATTACTCATGGACATCATGATCATAATTTTATTCAGGGTGTTCAGGGCTGGTCGTATATAATAGATACTGCAGGAGAGTACGAGATTGGCGGAGTATGTATCGATGCTATTGATAGCTATCATGATGCTCAGAAAGGTAAAGAACGGGGTCATAATTTAATTTTTAGATTAGAGTTTAGTGATTTAACGATCACTCATCTTGGTGACTTGGGGCATTTATTAGGACCAGACCAGTTAGAAAGAATATCTGGTACTGATATTTTGATTGTTCCTGTTGGTGGTCATTATACAATTGATGGCAAGCAAGCGGTAGAAGTTATAAATCAAGTTGACCCTAAAATGGTTATTCCTATGCATTATCAACTACCAGGTTTAAAGTTTGAACTGGATAGTCTAGAAAATTTTATTAAGACCATTGGTTTATCACCAACCAATGAGTCAAGATTGAAGATTAGCCGCCGCGATTTGGATAACGAGAATCTTCAATTAGTGGTTTTATCACCATCAGTTTAAATAAATCAATGAAAAAAATAAACAGCTCAAAAAATGCTAGATTTAATCCTCGTGACTGGAAACCAGAAACGCGATACTTAATATTATGGTTGGGGGTGACTATAATCATGTTAATTTTGTTAATTTTTTGGTTTTATGGTTTACGCTCTTCTTTAATAATGAGTAATAATGAGTCTAATGCCCGCCCCCTACTAAATATTTCACAAATTCAGTCTGACTTAAGTAGTGGGATAGAAGAAGTTAAAAGTAGCACTCAGGCTCTTAAAAAGATTAATACTTCCACGCAAGATTTAACCCCCGAGGAGAAATTATTAGAAGAACAAAACAAAATTAAATTAAATGAATTACGTCAGAAATTAGAGCAATTACCTGATAAATAATAAAATATTATGACTGTTAAAAAATCATCAGTTGTGGTAGATAACTCGGCTGATAATAAATTAAATGAGGTAAAAAAATTGAAGGAAGAAACAGGTTCAGCTGTACCTTCTGGTTCTATTTTAGTGCAGCCCATAGTAGATGAAATGCGTCAGTCTTATCTTGATTACGCCATGAGCGTGATTGTGTCACGAGCCTTGCCGGATGTCCGAGATGGCTTGAAGCCAGTCCATCGTCGTATTTTATATGCCATGTGGTTGTTAGGCTTACATTCTGGCGGTAAATTTCGTAAGTCAGCAACTGTGGTTGGCGAAGTTTTAGGTAAATATCATCCTCATGGCGATAGTGCGGTTTATGATGCTATGGCGCGTTTGGCTCAGGATTTTGCTATGCGTTATCCTTTAGTGAAAGGGCAGGGTAATTTTGGTTCAGTGGATGGTGATCGACCGGCAGCGATGCGTTATACTGAAGCTAAATTAGCGGCTATTGCCGAGGAAATGTTAATTGATTTAGATAAAGATACAGTAGAGATGATTCCTAATTTTGATGGCTCACTGACAGAGCCTCAAGTATTACCAGCTAAAATTCCTAATTTGTTGCTTAATGGTTGTATGGGTATTGCTGTAGGGATGGCTACCAATATTCCACCTCATAATTTACGAGAAGTAGCAGCAGCTATTGAAAAGTTGATTGACCATCCTGAAGCTACCATTGAAGAATTAATGGAGTGCATCAAGGGGCCAGATTTTCCTACAGGTGGTTTTATCTATAATCATGAAGATATTTTACGAGCTTATACTACTGGTAAAGGTGGCATTGTAATGCGTGGACGAGCTGAAATTGTTGAGAATAGTGCTGGTAATTTTCAGATAGTTATTAGTGAAATTCCCTATCAGGTAAATAAAGCTGTTTTAGTAGAAAGAATTGCTGATTTAATTAAAGATAAAAAGATTGAGGGCGTTAAAGATTTACGGGATGAGTCAGATAAAGAAGGTATCCGAATAGTTCTTGATTTAAAACGGGATAGTTATCCTAAAAAAATTCTTAATGCTTTATATAAACAGACACCTCTTCAGGAAACTTTTCATGTTAACATGTTGGCCTTAGTTAATGGTCTTCAGCCACGCATTTTAAATTTAAAAACCATTTTAGAGGAGTTTGTAAAACATCGCCAGGAAATTATTCGCCGGCGTACTACCTATGATTTAATTAAGGCTAAAGAAAGGGCTCATATCTTAGAAGGTCTTATGATGGCTTTAGCGCGGATTGATGAAGTTATTGCAATGATTAAAGCCTCTAAGGACAAGGACCGGGCTAGGGTGAATTTAATGAAACACTTTAAATTATCGGAAAAGCAGGCAGTTGCCATTTTAGAGATGAAGCTTCAAACTTTAGCTAACTTAGAGCAATTAAAGATAGAAACAGAGTTAAAAGAAAAACATAAAGCCATTGCTGATTTAGAACAGATTCTTTCTTCTGAGTCTTTAGTGTCAAATATTATTAAACAAGAATGTCGGGATATGGCCGAGAAATATGGTGATAATCGTCGAACTACTATAATGAATCAAGATATTAAGGATTTTAGGGCGGAAGATTTAATTCCCAATGAAGAAGTGGTAGTTATTATGACCCGAGATGGCTATATTAAACGTTTGCCTGGTAATACTTTTAAGGTTCAGGGCCGAGGCGGTAAAGGTGTACTAGGATTAACTACTAAGGAGGCAGATGCGGTACAATTTTTATTTACAACCATGGCTCATGGAGACTTGTTGTTTTTTACGAGCCGGGGACGAATGTTTGAACTTAAAGCTTATGAGTTGCCACTAGCTTCACGGACAGCTAAGGGTCAGGCCATTGTTAATTTTTTACAATTAGCTAGTGATGAGAGAATTACAGCTATTCTGCCTTTAGATAAAATGGGAGATAAAGAGTATTTGTTTTTTGCTACTCGTCAGGGGTTAGTAAAAAGGGTTAGTGTTGATGCTTTTGCCAATATACGGCGTACTGGTTTACTAGCTATTAAACTAAAGCCAGATGACCAATTAATTTGGGTCAAATCAACTAGCGGTAGCGATCAGATTCAGATGATAACTGCTCTAGGCCAAGCTATTCGTTTTAAGGAAACAGATGTTCGTGACATGGGGCGCGGAGCAAGTGGAGTTATTGGAATGCGGTTGAGGAAAGGAGATCATATTATTGGTATGGGGGTTATTAACACTGATCCAGAAAAAATAAAAGACTATCAAATATTATCAGTTACAGCTCATGGTTATGGTAAAAGAACTAATTTATCTCAATATAAAATTCAGAATCGTGGGGGCCTTGGTATCAAGACAGCCAAGATAACTGATGAAACAGGAGAAATAGTCAATGCTTTCGTAGTTGATAAAAAGGTTATGGCTAATAAAGATTTAATAGTAATGTCGATGAATGGTCAGGTAATTCGTATTCCATTTGCCTCAGTTAAGGAATCAGGTCGTGATACTCGGGGGGTTCATCTAATGCGCTTTAAGGAGGGGGGTGACCAGGTAGTTGGTGTTACTTGGCTTTAACTTTTATATTTTTTATAGTATTATATTATTAATTCTTTAAATCTTTAAATTATTTTTATGAAGAAACTATTGTTAATTAGTTTGGCCATGGTTTTAGTGCTTACTGGTTGCTCGGCTCGGCCGAAGACCTTAAAACCAGATGAAGCCAAAGAAAAGGCAGAAACCTTTATTAATGCTGTCTTAATGGCTCCTGGAAGTCAGGCTATAGTTAAGGAAATTGAGAAGATGGACGGATTTTATAAAATGCAAGTTGATGTAGGCAGTGGAGAGCCAATTGAATCCTACTTAAGTCTTGATGGCAAATTATTTTTTCCACAGGCTTTAGATATTGATGCTATTAATGAACAGTTGGCAGCAGCTACTAGTAGTAATGAGAATGGCGGTATAGCTACTGTCGAGCAGAAAAGTGATAAACCCACCGTAGACCTCTTTGTTATGAGTTATTGTCCTTATGGTTTACAAATGGAGCGGGGTATTTTGCCGGTAGTGGAAAAATTGGGGGATAAAATTGATTTCAAAGTAAGATTCTGCGATTATGCTATGCATGATAAGCCAGAAATTGAAGAAAATTTAACTCAGTATTGTATTCAGAAAGAACAGCCAGATAAATTCCTTAGTTATTTAAATTGTTTCATCAAAAGTGGCGATGCCGCCAGTTGCTATAAGGAGGCAAAGATTGATGAACAGGCGTTGGGTACTTGTACTAGTTCTGTGGATAAGCAATATAATATTATGAGTAGTTTTAATGATAAAAATTCATGGAATAGTCAATTCCCGCCATTTAATGTCGATAAAGCTGACAATGATAAATATAATATTCAAGGCTCACCAACTTTAATTATTAATGGACAGGAGGTAAGTAGTAATCGAGACAGTGCTAGTCTGCTGAAAACCATTTGTTCGGCTTTTAATAATGCACCAGAGGAGTGTTCGGCTCAACTATCTAGTAGTGCCCCGGCTGCTGGTTTTACAGCAGATAATAGTAGTGGTTCAGGAAGTTCAGGAGGTAATTGCCAGTAATTTTATATCATTATTTAAAAAGGAGATCAGTCTATTGGCTGATTTCCTTTTTTTGCGGTATAATAACTAATATAGGATTATTTTTAAGCAGTTAATTATGTGGAAAAAAATTAGTCTACTGTCTTTACTAGCTATTTTTTTTGTCACTAGTGGTTTTGGTTGCCGTCTTCAGTCACATGAAGTTAAAGAGGCAATGCAACCAATCACTCTAAATTATTGGCGGGCCTGGGATGAGCCGGATGATTTTCAGGAAATTTTAGCTAAATATCAAGCACTGCATCCTAACATTACTATTAACTATCGAAAATTACGTTATGAGGAATATGAAAAAGAGCTTATTAATGCTTTAGCTGAAGATCGTGGTCCGGATATTTTTTCTATTGAAAGTACCTGGTTACCTGAGTATAAAAATAAAATTGCCCCAATGCCTCCTAGTATAAGCATGGTTTATCCCATTCAGAAAGGGACTATTAAAAAGGAGGTAATATATGAGCTAAAAACTACTCCCAGTCTTTCTCTTAAAGATTTGCGAGCTCGATTTGTTGACGTTGTAGCCAGTGACGTGGTTATGGACAATAAGATTTACGGCCTACCTCTATCCGTAGATACTTTAGCAATGTTTTATCGTCGGGATTTATTTAATAATAAGGGTATTATTAACCCCCCAGCTTACTGGGATAAAAACTTTCAAGAAGTGGTAAAGAAATTAACAGAGAAAGATATTGAAGGTAATATTGTTCAAGCAGGGGTAGCTATAGGCAGTGGCGCTAATGTGAAGAGGTCAGCGGATATTCTGGCAGCTTTAATGTTACAAAGTCAGGTACCAGTTATTCAAAATGGTCAGGTTGTTTTTAATAAAAAGTTTGGCGATCGCTATCCAGGGCTAGAGGCATTACGTTTTTATAGTGATTTTGCTAATATTAATAAAGAAGTCTATTGTTGGGATAAGGCCTTTGATAATTCTTTGGATATGTTTATTAGGGGACAGGCAGCTATTATGTTTGGCTATAGTTACGATTTGCCCCTGATTGTAGCTGGTCGGCGTTCTGATTTTAATGGGAGTAATGCCACAGACTATTTACAAGATTTAAATATTGGTGTTAGTAAATTACCTCAATTAGCTAGTACTACTCAGCCAGTTAATATTGCTAATTATTGGGTAGAGACGGTTTCTAAAAAGAGTCAACATATTAATGAAGCTTGGGATTTTATTCAGTTTATTACTAGGGCTGAAAATGTTACTAGCTATTTGGATAAAACTAAGCGGCCAACAGCCCTACGTAGTTTAATTGAGCAGCAATTATCTGAAGAATATTTAGACGTTTTTGCTAGCCAATTATTAACAGCTCGAAGTTGGTATAAAGGCTATGATGCTAAATCTGCCCAGAAGATTATGGCTGAAATGATTGATAACGTAGTTGATAATCCTGACCAGTTACAGGCTATTGCCAATTTAGGAGCCAGTAAATTAAGTCAAACATTATTACCACCACCAGAATAAAAATTATATGAAATTTACGAAATTTATATTTTTAGTATTGTCAATTATGATGTTGGCTTGGCCAACCATATCTTTTGCGGCTGCAGAGAATACAAAGCAGTTAGTACCCACAGAGCATTATGAGGAAGGGGACTATACAATTCAAGATTTTACAAAAATGGCTATTTTTGTTGGTAAGGTCATTTTAGGATTAGCTGGCAGTGCTGCTTTAGTTATGTTCATTGTTGGTGGTATTCAGATGATTATTGCTGCTGGCAATAGTGAGAATTTTAAAAAAGGTCAGCAGACGCTTATTAATGCGTTGATAGGCTTAGTGGTTATTTTTTGTAGTTATATAATTATTAATTTTGTTCTTAATGTTGTTAATGTTGCACCTTGGGCAAGAAATACCTTAGACCAAACTATTAAAAAAGAGTAGTAGAATTAGACATTAAATATCCATGAATAATTTTTTCGGCCAACAGTTAGTTCGCAAGAAAGATCTGTGGTCATTCCCACGGATTATTCGCAATATTCTAGTGGCCTTACTTATTATTACAATTGTTATTTATATAATTTTTTCTTTAAAAAAAATTTTTTCTCCCCCCAGACTTAAGATAATTAGCCCTCAAGACAATATAGCTACCACTGAGCGACAAATTTTATTAAGTGGGCAAACTGATCCTGAAGTTCAGATAGATGTTAATGGTGAAATAATTATTAGTGATGAGTCGGGTTATTTTAATCGGCCCATTAATTTGCATTTAGGTACAAATTACTTAAATATTAAAGCCATTAAGCAATATGGGGGACAGACAGAAATCACCAGGCAAATTATTCTTTTACATTAATTGACAAAGACTTATTGTTTTGTTACATTAGCCTTTGATTAGCGCTCATAGTTCAATGGATAGAACACCAGCCTTCTAAGCTGGTTATGGGGGTTCGATTCCCTCTGGGCGTACTTTGTTATTTATTATTTTAAAAATATGATTTGGTTACAGGTTTTAGGTTTATTACTAATTTTAGTATTATTGACTTTTTTGGTAGAAGAGTTCTTTAATCTTATTTTTAAGGGCTATGCCCCTCTTGTTAGTAGTAGGAGTAAAGTTTTAGATGAGGCGGTACAGCAGTTTATCTCTTTAGATTTGCCAGCTGGTGCTAAAGTTTATGAGTTAGGTTGTGGTCGGGCTGGATTTCTGCGACACCTAGAAAAGACCATTGAGGATAAAGAGAAATATAAATTGGTGGGTATTGAGTTGCTTTTTTCGGTTTATCTCTTAGCAAAATTACAATTATTTCTTGTTGGCAGTAAAATTAAAATAATTAGAAAGAATTTTTTAAAGATGTCCCTGAAAGATGTAGATTGTTTTTACTGTTATTTAAACGGGCCAATGATGGCTCGGTTATCTCTTAAATTAAAGAAAGAAGCTAAACCCGGGGCAATTTTAATTAGTAATCAGTTTGAGTTGCCAGGCTATGAACCAATAGAAGAAATTAGGTTAGGATTGACTAATTGTCTTAGAATCTATAAATTATAAAGAAGATGGTGGCCATAGTTTAATGGTAGAACAGCGGATTGTGGCTCCGCTAGTCTGGGTTCAATTCCCAGTGGCTACCCATTTGACCAATAATTGAGCTTATTGGTTATTGATTGGGATTATTAATTTATAAAGATTATGTCTATTGCTATCATTGTAATTATTGCGAGTGCTTTATTGGCCATAATATATGGGATTATTGCCATTTATTCTATTTTAAAATTACCACGTGGTGATGAAAAAATGCAAAGTATTGCTTCAGCTATTCAAGCTGGTGCTCGGGCCTTTTTAAATCGTCAATATCGAACGGTAGGGCTAGTTGCCATCCTTTTATTTTTTATTATTGGTTTACTGCCGGGTCTAGGTTGGCTTACGGCTCTAGCTTTTATTATTGGTGCTATTTTGTCTGCCTTAGCGGGGTATATTGGCATGAATATTTCTGTGCGGGCTAATATTACTACTACTGAGGCAGCTAAATCAGGAGAAAAAACAGCTTTGGCCGTAGCTGTAAGGGGTGGCAGTATTACGGGAATGTTGGTTGTGGGTTTGGCTTTGTTAGGTTTGGCCAGTTTTTATTTTATCACTCACGATATTCATGCTTTAGTGGGTTTTGCTTTTGGTGGCTCATTAATTTCTATCTTTGCCCGTTTAGGCGGAGGTATTTTTACTAAAGCGGCTGACGTGGGCGCTGATTTGGTGGGTAAAATTGAGGCTGGTATCCCCGAAGATGATCCACGTAATCCAGCAGTTATTGCTGATAATGTTGGTGATAATGTTGGTGATTGTGCCGGAATGGCCGCTGATTTATTTGAAACTTACGCCGTTACTTCTATCGCGGCGATGATATTGGGTGGATTGATCTTTGGTACAGATAATCAATTGCTAATTATTCTCCCTCTTTTATTGGGAGCAGTTTCCATCCTTGCTTCTATTATTGGTGTTTATTTTATCCGCTTAGGCAAATCATTAAACATTATGGCCGCGCTTTATAGAGGATTAGTTATTACTGCGGTAATTGCCGCAATCATTTTCTATCCTATTATTGTCTGGGCGGCCAAAGATAACGGTTTATTTACGATCAATAATTTATATTTAGCTGCCGTTATTGGTTTAGTGACTACTGGGTTTTTTGTTGTGGTTACTGATTATTTTACCTCCACTAAGCATGGCCCAGTTAAACAAATTGCTGAGGCTTCTAAAGCTGGCCACGGGACTAATATTATTGTTGGTTTAGCTGTTTCTATGAAATCAACTGCCGGACCAATTATTATTGTTGTTCTATCTATTTTGGGAGCTTACTGTCTGGCTGGTTTATATGGCATTGCTATTGCTGCAGTATCCATGTTATCTTTAGCTGGAATTATTATCACTATTGATGCCTATGGCCCTATTACCGATAATGCTGGTGGTATTGCTGAAATGGCTAAATTGGGCGAGGAAATACGTAATGTTACTGATTCTCTTGATGCTGTTGGCAATACTACCAAGGCAGTTACTAAGGGTTATGCTATTGGTTCAGCTGCCCTAGCTTCTCTAGTTCTATTTGCTGATTTCTCTCAAAAAACTCAAGGCAGTCAATTTTTGATAGACAATCCTTATGTCCTTATTGGTTTATTTATTGGTGGATTATTACCCTATTACTTTGGTGCTTTAGCTATGGAGGCTGTTGGTAAAACTGCAGGTTCGGTAGTTGATGATGTACGAATGCAATATAAAGAGAAGCCAGGCATAATAACTAATACTGAGAAACCAGATTATGGTCGCACTGTGGATATAGTTACTAAAGCTGCTATTAAAGCAATGATTATACCTTCGTTAATACCCATACTCGCTCCAATCGTGGTCGGTTTCATTTTTGGTGTGCCAGCGTTGGGTGGTTTATTAATTGGTTCTATTGTTACTGGTATTTTTGTGGCAATTTCCATGACTTCAGGTGGTGGAGCTTGGGATAACGCTAAAAAATATATTGAGAGTGGCAATTGTGGTAGTAAGGGTTCCGAGGCTCATAAGGCAGCAGTTACTGGTGATACGGTAGGTGATCCATATAAGGATACAGCCGGTCCAGCTATTAATCCAATGATTAAGATTGTAAATATTGTAGCCTTACTTATTGTTGATTTTTTAATTTAAAATATGTGTGGGATTATTGGCTATTGTGGCCAGCATCGTGCTTCAGAGATTTTAATAGAGGGTCTGAAAAGATTAGAATATCGTGGTTATGATAGTGCAGGTTTATGCTTAGTGGAAAATAATAATTTAGTATGCTATAAACGGGTAGGCCCGGTAGCTCACTTAGAAGAGGCGGTAGCTCGCCAAGATCTGGGGGGACACGTAGGGATTGCCCATACTCGTTGGGCTACCCATGGTATTCCTAGCGAAGTTAATGCTCATCCTCATTTTGATTGCCATCACCAAATTGCCATAGTGCATAATGGTATTATTGAAAATTATCAAGCCCTAAAAGAATTATTAATTAGTGAAGGTCATATTTTTAGTTCAGAAACCGATTCAGAGGTATTGGCTCATTTAATTGAAAAGTTTTATAAAGGCTCATTAGAGGAGGCGGTAACTAAAGCTTTGGCTTTAGTAGAAGGTTCTTATGGTTTGGTGGCACTTCACGCTAGTGAAAATAAATTAGTAGCTGCTAGGCGTAGCTCGCCACTCATTATTGGAGTTGGCCAGGACGAAATCTTTATTGCCTCCGACGTGCCAGCTATCTTAAATCATACTAAAGATGTTGTTTATCTACAGGATGGTGATTTAGCTATTATTGATAGTAAGGGATACCAGATTAAGAATTTAGCTGGTAAGTTATTAGATCGTCAGGTAGAAGAAGTGAAATTAAGTATGGAGCAAATTGAAAAGAAAGGCTATAAGCACTTTATGCTCAAAGAAATTTTTGAGCAGCCACAGAGTCTAGCTAATGTGTTAGCCGGTAGAATAACTGATAACCAAATTAAACTTTCATTAAATTGGCATCGTGAGGTTATACAGCGCATTATTATTGCTGCCTGTGGTACCAGTTGGCATTCAGCCTTAATTGGCAAATACTTATTAGAAGAGATTGTCGGTCTGCCAGTAGAAGTAGATTATGCTTCTGAATTTCGTTACCGTCACCCCCTGGTAAGTAGCCATGATTTATTTATTGCTATCTCTCAATCAGGTGAAACGGCCGATACTTTAGCTGCTTTACGTGAAGCAAGAAGTCGCGGCGCTCAATCTTTGGGGATTGTTAATGTAGTTGGGTCAACAGTAGCTAGAGAAGTGGATTCAGGTATTTATTTACATGCTGGCCCAGAAATTGGAGTTGCTAGTACTAAAGCTTTTACTGCCCAAATTACTGCCTTATTGCTTTTAGCCCTTTATTGGCGCCATGAAGCAGGTTATGAAATAGATAAAAAAATTTTAAATGAATTACGACATTTGCCAACCGTGGCAGAGAAGACTCTTGAGGCCAATAGCCAGGTAATAGAGCTAGCCCAACGTTTTATGAATTTTGAGAATTTTTTGTATCTAGGCCGTGGCCTTAATTTCCCGGTAGCCTTAGAAGGAGCTCTTAAATTAAAAGAAATATCATATATTCATGCTGAAGGGTATCCAGCAGCCGAGATTAAACATGGGCCTATTGCTTTAGTTGATGAAAATATGCCAGTAGTCGTCTTGGCTACTAAAAATGATTTGAGTGATAAAACTCTTAATAATATTCAAGAAATTAAGGCCCGAGGCGGACAAGTTATCGCCATTGTGGATCAAGATTATGAGCCAGTGAAGAAATTAGCCGATTACCTTATTAAGGTTCCGGTAGTCCATGTTTGGCTTTCACCCATTATTAATGTAATTCCTTTGCAACTTTTAGCTTATTATATCGCCGATGCTAAAGGACTGGACGTAGATAGACCCAGAAACCTAGCTAAATCCGTAACCGTGGAATAGATGTTAGAGATTGAATAAAAATTTTGTCCAATTATGGGAGGTCAATTTTTCTAAAGTTACTGCCTGCTGGATAGAGTAATTGCCAATTTTAGTACGTCGTAATTGGCACAAATAACCGCCACAACCTAACATTTTTCCTAAATCACGGGCAATAGCTCTAATATAGGTACCAGCTGAACAATGGATTTCTAGGCTAAGGGTTGGCCATTCATAATGAAGTAAATTGATATTATAAATAGTAATTAAGTTTGGCTGACGCTGAACGACTTGTCCTTTTCTTGCTAATTTATATAGTCTCTCTCCGTGAATTTTTTTGGCACTATACATTGGCGGTATTTGATTTTGCTCACCACGGAAAGAATTGAGAATTATCTTTATTTCTTGTTTAGTTGGCTGATGACAATTTGTAAATGGTTGGATTTTTCCTTGAGAGTCATCAGTATCACTTAATCCACCCAGACAGATAATGGCCTTATAAACTTTATCTTGTTTTACTAGATTAGGGATTTGTTTGGTGGCCGTTCGGCCGATAGCAACAATCAAGAGGCCTGAAGCGAGAGGATCTAATGTGCCGGCATGGCCAATTGTTTGAATACCAGTAAGATGACGCAAGTTATTAATAATATCGTGAGATGTTGGTCCACTGGGTTTATCTATTAATAAAAAACCACTAGGGTAGGGTAGGGCTTGATTATTGGGGATCATAAGATAATTATAGCAAACTATGTAATATTTATACTCTTTGTGTGAAAATGCGCGAACTTTTTGGGTTGGCTTACTCCAACCAGTAAAATCGCTCACTTTTTCTGTTTTTTTCACTGCCCTCGAAAGAAGGACTATATTCCTGTTTTAATTTTCGCACTATTTCAGATGGTCCAGAGAAATATATAAATACAATCTCCCCTTTATTATTTTAACGCAAATCAAGTATTTGCGGAACCCTTTCCAGGTTATCAAAAATTATTTTGTCGTAAGCAATGGAATTATTATCGTCCTCCCTGGAAGATAGAATGACAACATCTCCCTGGTATTGTACAGCTTTCATTTCTTCTAGAAACTTTGTCGTAATCGTCTTTCAATTGTGCCCTAATATCAAATTCTCTGATTTTTTAATTTCTTCTACCAAATGCGCTTCGCCGTCATTATTGGGGATAACAGACATGGTGTTGCTAATAATTTTTTGTTCTGAACTTAACTCAACTCTCCGCGGAACTTTCTGATTGGCGCCTTCGCTCGTCATTTTATTAGTGAAGCATTCCATTTTTTAGCAATTCTGTTGAATCATACACCTTTTGTTTCAAATCTTAAGGAATCAAAGTCTTAAAACTAACACGGCCGCGAGCTTAATAATGGTTAAGTCTTGAAGCATTTTATATCTACGGGATTTTATCAGTCGCTTCGTTAACCAGAATCGGCACCATAACATAAATCATGGTAATACTTAATTCGCGGCCATTTACGGCGCTGCAGGAAATCAACCCACGGATCAGAAGTGTTGGCAAAATAAAGGCGACAAAAACTACAGTTAACATCTCTTTAATTAAAAAAGCCAAATAGGGTAGAAAGAGAATGGTCACCGTTTTGACAATGGTGGGGTGATATTAATACGCAATGGTTTGACTATTTTAGCGACCATAAATATTATTTAACAGTCACTAAGCCATCAACTCCGAAAATTTCGTCATAAATAATGTAATCGCCCGTGGTAGTTGGAGCATTAAAGCGGATCAGCCTGGTTTCATGGCCAGCAACCCCGACAGCCAAAGCCTTAAGACTGTTATCGGCAAAGCGTAAAACATGATACCATTCATCGGCTGATTCAACCATAAAAGTGGTTGGCTTACCGGCCGATATAATAATCGGTTTGGGGCTGATTGAATCTTTAGTAATCGATATTTTAATAACGTCATTAGGAATATTAATTCCTTCAGCCCCATTAATATCTAGGCTAACCATCGGTGTTCCTGGTGATTTTGGCTCAGAATCATTACGCGTCGGTTGGCCATTTTCAGCCACAACAATACCATCTTTGATGGCATTAAGCTTAATATCAAAATTCTGGTTGTCAACGTTAATGCTCCCAATTGATTCAATGTTAGGTGTTTCTAATTGATTATTTTGATTATTATTTAATGGCTGATGAGAAATGAGCGGACTATATTTTTTGGCCAAAATAAAAAAAATTGATGCTAAAATAATTAAGAGTAAGACGGTGGCTCCACTAAGTATTAATCTTTTCTTCATATTATTGTTTTAATGTCTCGCTAGTAGCCACACAGTTATATAAATATTCAGTATAATATATAGGCTGGCTGCCACCGCAACCAGTACCCTGGCCGTTGCTGAATAAACTTTTGCAATTATTGAGGTTATAGGCACAAGAACAACCTGGATCACCTGTCATACAACCTCCCGGACAGCAGGTGTTATAAAATTTAGTGCATTGAGTAGTCCAGACAAGTTCACCTTGAATACCAAACCCTAAACCACGATTGACCCACCTAAAGTCTTTCCACCAAGTTGTATCCAATTCGCTGATTTGATTATTAGCTTGTGACCTTCTTAAAATTCTAGTTGTTCCAGTTGGACAAATGCAAGAATTGTCAGTGGTGCTGGTTGCGATGGCGGTGGCAGACCCCCAATAATAGCCTTGCCAAAAATGCACCTGCGTGTAATCAATGTAGAAAGTTCCCGATTTTATACGGCAACCGCCAGCGTTCTTTTCTAAAGAACCGATGATAAGTGTATCAGCCCAGTTCTTGATAATGGCATCTGTGTTAGCAGTAATAGTCTGCAAATTTTTAGCGCCATCAGGAAAAGAAACAACATTGGTAGCACCATGGGTAGTTACATAGAAAAAGGCACCGATAAAAAATGTGGCAAAAACAAGTATTAATCTTTTCTTCATATTATTGTTTTAATGTCTCGCTAGTAGCCACACAGTTATATAAATATTCAGTATAATATATAGGCTGGCTGCCACCGCAACCAGTACCCTGGCCGTTGCTGAATAAACTTTTGCAATTATTGAGGTTATAGGCACAAGAACAACCTGGATCACCTGTCATACAACCTCCCGGACAGCAGGTGTTATAAAATTTAGTGCATTGAGTAGTCCAGACAAGTTCACCTTGAATACCAAACCCTAAACCACGATTGACCCACCTAAAGTCTTTCCACCAAGTTGTATCCAATTCGCTGATTTGATTATTAGCTTGTGACCTTCTTAAAATTCTAGTTGTTCCAGTTGGACAAATGCAAGAATTGTCAGTGGTGCTGGTTGCGATGGCGGTGGCAGACCCCCAATAATAGCCTTGCCAAAAATGCACCTGCGTGTAATCAATGTAGAAAGTTCCCGATTTTATACGGCAACCGCCAGCGTTCTTTTCTAAATGAGCGCTAGGGAAAAAACTACTAGATAACGGCATTAATAAATTCTCCGCCTCGGCCTTAGAAGGAACTTGATCTTTATAGATTGTTTCATATTGTATATTAATACCGTCAACAAAGTTAACAACACCAGCCTGCACTAGGCCATAGGCAATGACTGATAAAAAAATCACTAAACAAATTAATAAACCTGTTTTCTTGGACATAAAATTAACCAATTATGGATTTAGGTAAGTAGGCCTAAGCATCACATTAATTAAATTCTCTAAATATTGAACCGTAACAATGCTGGTGGTGGCAGTCATATTAGTCACGTTAGGTATTCTTAATTTAGACTCATAAAAAATAACTGGGGCAGCCTGGGCCCATAAAGCGGAAGCTAGAATTCCACTCACTAGTCCAAGACCAGCATAAACAAAAATTATTAAAATCTTTTTCATAATATTTTTGCTAATTGTTTTTATTATACCATAAACTTAAAAAACCGCCAACTCTGGCCAGTAAAGTAAAATATTGACTTATCCTGGTTGTTGTGGTATTATTATCTATAATAAGAGTTTGATCTTTAACAATTAAATATAAATAAAAGGGAGGTGGCCATGAAGAAGGTCGCTTTAATCTATTTGGTGGTGTTTATCATCACCCTGGGCGGCCAAGCCGCCGCCCAAAATATCACTTGGCACAACTCCAATTTGGAGGCCTGCCAAATCTTGGACCAAAATAACTATTTTGTGGCTGGTTGGACCAACACCATGGTTTTCCGTTTTATGAAGTCTACCGACGCCGGTCAAAACTGGCAATCAGTAGAAGTATCACACACCGAACAATCATTCTGCGTTAACGGCCTATGGATGATTGATGACCTGGTCGGTTGGATTTGCGGGGACAGCTTTGGTCTGTATAAAACTATAGACGGTGGCAATACTTGGACAGATATGTCCAACTGTCCTGGAATTAGAAACAACTCCAGCAGTTTACTAAGAATCAAATTTACTTCACCAGAGATTGGGTATATTCTGTCTTCAGGTGACCTAAAAAAGACCATCAACGGCGGCAATACCTGGACTACTATCAAGGCAAATCAAGTTGAAGCTGGCGAGGGTGGTTTTAGAGGCTTTGACGTAGCCGGAGAAACCATTATTTTGTCGGCGATACGCTATAACGTCAATGATCTATCTAATTGTTATGTTTCGCAAGACGCTGGACAAACTTGGCAGTTGTCATTTGTGGATAGAAGTGATTTTTCATTTTTTATGAAAATAGCTTCACCAAGCACGTTCTACGCATCAATTACCAACAGGAGAGAATTATATCGCTCAATTGATGGTGGGGTAACTTGGAGTTTATTTTTAAACCCACCTAATGGTGGTACCCTCACTATATTGTCATGGACAAATAATACTTTATACGTCGTTTCTGGTTACAATGGAATTATCCATATCTTGAAAATTAACAATGGCTGGCAAGAAGTAATGAGTTTGGGCAATATTATTGTTCATGGTTTTGACTTTAAGGGCAATCGCGGTATCACTTGCGGCGACGATGGTTCAATTGCCACCTTTACTGATACCACTGTGGTTAACAGTGATCCTGTCACCCCGGTCACCCCTAGCCCTGAAGTTGCCTGCTACCCCAATCCGTTTCAGGGTAGTACTAATGTCAAGTTTAACCAGATTGACAACAGTCCAACAACTGTTGCAATCTATAACACCAGGGGACAACTAGTCAGAGCCCTGGTTAATGAGCAAAAATTGTCGCCCGGCGAACATATTATTGTCTGGGACGGCAAAAACAACTCCGGCCAACCAACAGCGGCTGGAATATATCTTTACAAAATAACATCTGGTCGATTTTCTTCCACGAAGAAAATGATCATGATGAAATAAATTACTAATCCCGTCAGACGACGCAAGCCTCGGTTTGCTAGTCTGACGGTTTTTTTATTTCAGCTTTATTAATTCTTGAGTTAATCTTGGATGTTCATTTGACAAAAATATCAAGAGAATTGGAATCAATTGTTAATAAAAAATAAAGTTATTAACAATTTCTTTATTTTCTTTTGATAAGCTGTATGTGTGGATAATTCAGCTAAAGTTTTATCAAGATCTATATTCTCTGGTTGTATTTGTTTTTCTGGCGTTAAAAATTTTTCACTCATAGATTTCTTAAATAATGTCTCAATAGACATATTGAGGACTCTGGAAATTCTCTCTAGCGCTATGGTTGGGTACGGATTTCTCCCGACTCTTTTTTACAATCGTTATATGCAACTGCATCGGGAGCGGAAATAATGTACGCCCAGCAGGGTTCGAACCTGCGACCGTTTGCTTAAGAGGCAACTGCTCT
>ERZ795050.1011-NODE-1011-length-39107-cov-7.821110_pt1 | contig 39107 bp, 28 predicted proteins | sample MGYA00375134_ERZ795050 | MGnify/ENA primary metagenome ERZ795050 (study PRJEB30179, sample SAMN05720221) | activated sludge metagenome | isolation source: Anaerobic digester | place: Japan | collected 2015-05-26 ... | reverse complement strand
GCGGGAATGGCTGGAACCGCGAGAACCGCCAATCCTCGCCCTTCTGCCCATGCTGTATCACTTTCCTCCTCACAGGGTTGATACAGCATGGACGGGCTGCGGCCGCCAGGCACTCGGGGGAGCTCTCCCCAAGAACCCCCAGGTCCGCAAGAAGAAGGCGTGCCAACCCCCTGCACCGGCCAGTCGAGGCAAGATCGCAGAACCCCGAAGAGCCTCCATTAAGTACGACCAATTGGGCCGATGGGACGGACAGGGCAGATGGGACCGATCAGACCCATAGAACTCACGAAACAGCTCGGGCGGCGGTTCGCGGGCATTGCCTAGCCTCGCGCCTTCCGGTAGAATGCTGGCAACTGCCTGAGGAGGCCCGCCATGTGCAAGCTGCTCGTGCTCTCGCTGGTCCTCGTCGCCGCCGCATCGGCGCAGGATGGCCAAGTCCTCAAGAGCGTCCTCGTCCCCAAAGACAAGGGCGGGAACCTCCTCAAGCCCGACCGCTGGGTGGCCTGGCAGAAGGGCTTCGAGCGCGACGGCGACGCCTTCGTGTGCGACAACGGGGCCGACAAGGCCGTCCAGCGCGGCGCATCGCAGACCGTCGAGCTGAACCAGAAGTCCCCTCAGCCCATCGTCGCCGCCGCCTGGAGCAAGGCCGAAGGCGTCGGCGGAAGCCCCGACCAGGACTACTCGGTCTACCTCGACCTCGTCTACGCCGACGGCTCGCCGCTGTGGGGCCAGACGGCCAACTTCGCCGTCGGCACCCACGACTGGGAGCGACGCGAGGTGCTCGTCCTGCCCGAGAAGCCGGTCAAGACCCTCACCATGCACCTCCTCCTCCGCCGCCACGCGGGCAAGGCCTGGTTCCGCACCCCCGAACTCCACGAGGTCAAGACCCCCGATGGCGCCTGCCTCTTCGACGGCGTGCCCGTCGTCGTCAAGGCGGTTCGAAACGAAGGCTTCCAGGTGCGCGATGTGGCGGCGGATTCTGACTTTGTCTGTATCGAGCGCGAGGCGCTCGGCTTGAGGCTCGAGTCCCACCTCGATCCAGAACCAGGTGGGAGTGCCTTCCTCGATGTGACCCTCTCCGACACGACAGGCAAGGACAGGGCTGTCACGCTCTACTATGCGCTATTGATCGGCAAGACAGGTTGGCTATGGCTCCACGACCCACGGACGAGCCTGCCCGCGGAGGGGCGGCGGGAGTACATGAATGCCAACCGCTTCCATGTCGGGGCCAATGGCCGCCTTTCGCGGTATCCTCTCGCCGCTGTGGCTGGTGATCACCTTAGCCCGACCCTCGTCATTGACATGGCCTTCCCTGCCTTCTTCCGCCTCGGGGCCAATGCAGGGACAGGCGAGTTCTTCCTCGCCTACGACATCGGCCTCACGCCCGAGAAGCCCACCGCCCATGTCCGCTTCTGCCTCTTCGACTTCGACCCCAAGTGGGGCTTACGCGCCGCGCTCGCGCGATACTACGAGCTCTTCCCTGACCAGTTCCGCTGCCGGACGTCCCAGCAGGGCCTCTGGATGCCCTTCGCCAAGATCAGCCAGGTGAAGGACTGGCAGGACTTCGGGTTCAAGTTCAAGGAGGGCAACGACGAGACGAAGTGGGACGACGAGCACGGGATCACGACCTTCCGCTACACGGAGCCGATGACCTGGTGGATGAAGATGCCCAAGGAGATGCCGCGGACGATGGAGGCCGCGCTCGCCGAGGCCAAACGCCTGGCCGAAAAGGGCGACCGCAGCGCACAGGCCCTCCTCACCAGCGGCTATCACAACGAGGCAGGCGAGATCCCCGCACGCCTCCTCGACACCCCCTGGTGCAACGGCGCCGTGTGGAGCATGAACTCTATGCCAGGCATTAGAGGCGATGTGACCGACTTCAAGAACAAGTGGAACCCCAAGCTCATCGAGCAGTTCTACGGCCCGAAGCGGAACGGCGACCTCGACGGCGAATACGTGGATTCGAGCGAGGGCTACGTGACCGACGAACTGGACTTCCGCCGCGAGCACTTCGCCGCCGCCGACACGCCGCTCACCTTCTCCCTCGACACCCGCAAGCCGGCCATCTTCCGCGGCCTCGTCGCCTTCGAATACGTCCGCGCCATCGCCGCCGACGTCCACAAGATGGGCAAACTGATGATGGCCAACGGCGCGCCCGACCGGTTGCCCTGGCTCATCCCCATGCTGGAGGTCGGCGGGACCGAGACCAACTGGAACCCCGGCGGCAAGTGGCGGCCGATGTCCGACGCCGACCTCCTCTACCGCCGCGCGCTGTGCAAGGGGAAGCCCTATTGCTTCCTGATGAACACCCCGTTCGAGCAGTTCAGCCACGCGCTCGTGGAGAAGTACATGAAGCGGTGCCTGGCCTACGGCATGTTCCCGGGTTTCTTCAGTGCCGACGCCTCGACCGGCCAGTACTTCCAGCGGCCCGAGCTATACGAGCGCGACAGGCCGCTCTTCAAGAAGTACGTGCCGCTGTGCAAGCTCGTGGCCGAAGCCGGCTGGGAGCCGATCACCTGCGCCCGCTCCAGCGACCCCAAGGTCTACGTCGAGCGCTTCGGCGAGAGGTATCTCACCGTCTTCAACGACAGCGCGGAGCCGCGCACGGTCACGATCGCCTTCGAGGGCAAGGCCCCCGCCGCCAGCCGCGAGCTTGTGCGCGGCAAGGCCACCGAATGGAAGGACGGCAAGGCCACGCTCACCCTTGAAGGCGAGGATGTGGCGGTGATTGACTTGCGCTGAGATGCGATCTCCCGCGAGTCTGGAACCCGCGGGAGTTCCCCGTGTGCCGTCGTGCACTGAGGAGCTGAACTGGTGCCGCGGGTGGAATCGAGCGACCCCGACCGGATGGTGTACCGCAGCGGCGGCGGCTGTCTGTCGCTCTTCGGGCTGCCGTTTCTGGTGGTGGGCGTCTTTGTCATGGCATTGCCGTGGCTTGGGGAGAAGTACCAGCCGCGGGACTCAAAGACCCAGGAGCCAATGCCTCCTGTGGCGGCGATTCTCTTTGGCGGACTCTTCGCGGCCTTGGGCGCCGGGCTGGTGTTCGGGCGCAGCGGCAAAGAACTGGACCGTCGGACTGACGCCCTGACGACCTGGTGGGGCCTCCTCGTGCCGTTCCGCCGCAAGGAGCACCGGCTATCGGCGTTCCAGTGCGTGAGCCTGCGCAGGGAGGTCCGGCGCTCGAAGAACTCCACGTATACGGTCTACCCCGTGCGCCTGGAAGGCGGCGGGATGCCCCAGGTGACCTTGGAGGAGCCTCGGGACCCCGTGGCGGCCCGAGCCGTGGCCGAGGAGGCCGCCAAGTTCCTCGGCCGCACCCTGGTGGATGCCTCGACGGGACGGGAGGTCGCCTGCCGGGTCGAGGAGTTGGACGAGTCGGTGCGCGCCCGCGCCCGCCGCACAGGGGACCGGCCCGAGGTGCCTCCGCCTCCGGCCGGCCAGCGCTGCCGCACCCGTGTGGTGGCCGACACGCTGTGCGTCGAGATTCCCGCCTTGGGCCTTCGCAAGGGGCATGTCGTGGCGCTTGTTGTGGTGGGCCTCGTCGCGCTCTTCTTCACTCTGGGGTTTATCGCGCCGATCGCGAGCGACGAGAGAGTGCCGGCCGAGGCGAAGACGGTGGGGCTGATCTTCATTGGCTTCTTCTTCGTCGTCGTGCCCGTTCTGGTGGCTCTGGCCGTGGTGGCGAAGGGGGCGCGCGTGCGGCGAACGGTCGAGGTGTCGCCGCGTGAGCTGCGGGTGACGACGCAGGGCCTGCTGCGGCGGCGTGAAGTGTGCGTGTCCAGCGACGAAGTGGAGGAGTTGGCCATCGTGCCCGCGAGGATGGCGCCGGGCGCGCTGACGCTCCAGGGCGATGTGGTGCTCGCCCGCTCGGACCGCGTGGCCGTGTGCTTCGGCGAGGGGTTGTCGAGCGAGGAATTGGCCTGGCTGCGCGCCCTGATGTGGAACGTCGTGAGCGCGTGACCCCGCTGCCGGCATTCCCCCGGGCCGCCGGCAAACCGAGACGGCGAGGCGAGTGATCGGCACGACAGAGGGGTTGGCCTTTGGCTGAACTGAGAAACGAATTCGCCTGGTCGAAGAGCCGGGACGAGGCGTTCAGGACCTGCCCGCGCCAGTACTATTACCAGTACTACGGTTCCTGGCGCGGATGGGAGGCGACGGCCCCCGAGCGCACGCGGCAGCTCTACATGCTCAAGCAGCTCAAGACGCGCCCCATCTGGGCGGGCGAACGCGTGCACGAGTGCATCGAGCACTCGCTGAAGAACCTGAGCCGGGGCATCGCTGTGCTCAGCCCCGACCGGATCATTGAGGTCACGCTCTCGCAGATGCGCGACGACTATCGCTCGTCGCAGCAGGGCACCTACAGGAAGAAACCGAAGTCCTGCGCCCTCTTCGAGCACGAGTATGGTGTGCCCGTGGCGCGTGAACAGTGGGTGCAGACGGCCGACGACGTGCGCGAGTGCCTGCACAACTTCTACACGAGCGAGCTCTTCGCCCAATTGCGCGCCGTGCCACGCGAGGACTGGCTCCAGATCGAGGAACTCGACAAGTTCGCACTCGACGACGTCCGCGTGTGGGCGAAGATTGACTGCTCGTTCCGCCAGGGGGCGGCGGTGCGTATCTACGACTGGAAGACAGGGCGCAGCCTGGCCGAGCAGAACACGCTCCAACTCGTCTGCTACACCCTCTACGCGCAGGCGAAGTGGGGAACCGCCATCGAGAACGTCCTGCCTGCGGAGTTCTACCTGCTCGTGAACCGCACGCAGGAATATCGCTTGCGGGCCGCCGACATTGACGACGCAAGGCACTACATCCGCGCCAGCGTGGCCGACATGCGGTCGCTGCTGGCCGACGTGCCGCGCAACGAGCCCCTGGCCGAAGCGGCCTTCGAGAAGACCGAAAACGTGCGGTCGTGCCTGCGATGCAACTTCCTCCGACCGTGCCGTCCGGAACTGGTGCCGCGGCTCCGGCGCGACGAGTCCGGGCCGCCTGGCGATGGCGGGGACCATTGACAACGCCACCCGCCTGTGGCAGAATACTTGTAGCTGGATGTGCAGAAGAAACCGTGTATTTCGAGAGGAGAAGGCCATGAGGGGATTTGGTGCGGGATGCCTGATCGTGCTCATCGCCGTGGCGCAGATGGGCTGTGACAGCTTCCAGCGCATGATGGAGCCGTCTGCCACAGTGACCGGGGGCACGAACACAGGCACGATTGACCAGATTCAGGCCGAAGCCTACAACGGTCCCAAGGCGCGCATCGCCGTGCTGGACTTCGAGCAGAAGGCGGGCCAGGGCTATGGGCGCCTGGGCGATGGCATGTCCGACATGCTGGCAACCGAGCTGTTGAACACCAATCGCTTCATCGTGCTGGAGCGGCAGAAACTTGCGGGTGTGCTGGCCGAACAGGACCTCGCCCGCGCCGGGCGCGTGCAGCCGGGCACCGGCGCCGCTACAGGGCAGGTGGAAGGCGCCGAACTGCTGGTGACCGGCGCCATCACCGAGTTCGAGCCGAACTACCAGGGTGGCGGCCTCGGCATCGGCGGCGGCAGCTTCGGCCACCACCACGGCGGCATCGGCGGCGTGGGCCTCGGCCTCAAGCAGGCCTATGTGGCGCTGGACCTTCGGGTGATTGACACGCGGACCTCGCGCATCGTCGCCGCGACAACCGTCACCGGCAAGGCCTCCGATGTCGGCATCGGCATCGGGGGAGTCGGCTTCGGCCACCACAGCATGCTCGGCGGCGGCCTGGGTGTCTTCCGCAACACGCCGATGGAGAAGGCCGTCCGCACCTGCCTGGCGCAGGCCGTGGCCTTCGTCATCTCGCGGACGCCAGCGAACTACTACCACTTCAGCGACGCGGGCCAACCCACGCAGCCGGGCGCGATGACGCCCGGCGGCGTCAGTCCCACTGTGGTGACGCCCACCGTGGTGACCCCGACCGTCGTGCAGCCGACGGTGGTACAGCCGGGGCCGCCGACGCCTCCCCCTGTCCCGCCGCCTCCGCAGCCTGTCACGCAGCCCCAGCCAGGGGCGCTGACCCCCACCGTGTACGTGGCCTTCGCGACCGTGAACCTGTACGAGAAGCCTGATGCGAATTCGGCCCAGGTGGCAAGCGCGGCGAAGGGCGTGGTCCTCAAGGTGCAGGCCGAGGAGGGCACCTGGTACTTCGTCGCTTTGCCCGATGGCAAGACCGGTTGGGTGCTGAAGGCCTTCACGACGCCGAATGCGCCGCAGCCGTAAGCGCGCTGACGCGAGCGAAGAACACAGACGGGCGGCGGGCTTCCGCGTGAGGCCCGTCGCCCGTTCCATCAACCCCGCGTCGGCGCGCGTCAGACGGTGGCGAACCCTGTACGCGGGCTTGAGCGTTCTGCGCTGGCCACCGTTCAGCTTAGCTCATCTCATCTCACAACCGGCAGTACCCCGACGCCGCTTGGAAGGCGGCGTCATGTGGTCTCCATAGCCAATAGGGGGGTGCGCGCGGCATGCCCCTTCAGCACCGTAGGCGTGATGGACGCCATCTCGTCGGCGTTGCCCGGGGCTTCTAGAGTACGCCCCAGCGGGGCTGCGAGCAGAATTACCAGGATCAGAGCCAAGCTGGCGCCTCGGCGAGCTTGACAGGCGCCTGCTGCGCCCCTATAATCCGCGGGATAAGGCCGGCGGGGCAGTCCTGCCGGCGGCTTCCCCTTCGAGGCACGAATCGTGGCGAAGCTGTACGTCGAGCGCGGCCCGCTGCGAGGCAGCGAGTTGCCGCTGGCCGAAGGCAAGACTTACACCCTCGGGCGCAGTTCCTCTTGCGCCCTCTCCCTGCCCGACACGCTGGCCTCGCGCGAGCACGCGAGCGTCACCGTCAAGGACGGCCACGTCTACGTCCGCGATCTGGGCAGCAGCAACGGCACGTTCCTCAACAGCCAGCCGCTCACCAAGCCGCAGGAGATGAAGCTCGGCGACCAGCTCGAGATCGGCGATACGCTGCTCTCGCTGCTCTCGGAAGAGGAACGCCGTACGACGGGCGGCCTCGTGGGACGCGAGATCGCCGGCTACAAGATCCTCGAACGCGTGGGGCGCGGCGGCATGGGCACCGTCTACCGCGCCTACCAGAAGTCGCTGGACCGAATCGTGGCATTCAAGGTGCTGTCGCCAAGCCTGGCGTGGGACAAGGAGTTCACCCAGCGGTTTGCGGCCGAGGTGCGCTCGGCGGCCCGGCTCGCGCATCCGAACGTCGTGCGCGCGCTGGACGTGGGTGAGGAGGGGCCGATCCACTATTTCTGCATGGAGTTCATGCCGGGCGGGAGCATTGACGACTGGATCGAGCGCGACGGCCGCGTGGCCCCCGACCGAGCCCTCCCGATGCTGCTGGACATTGCGCGTGGCCTGGCCTACGCCGAGGAGCAGGGCGTGGTGCACCGCGACATCAAGCCCGAGAACCTGATGCTCGACGAGCACGGCGTGGCGAAGATCGTGGACCTCGGCATCGCCTGCGAGGGCAAGGGGGGCCGGGGCGCCGCCCAGTCCGAGGGCGTGTTTGGCACGGCCCACTACATCGCGCCCGAACAGGCGGCTGGAGAACGGATCGACTCCCGGGCCGACATCTACGGCCTGGGCGCGACCGCCTACCACATGCTCTCGGGACGCACGCTGTTCTCCGGCGAGTCGCAGTCTGAGATCATGGCCAAACATGTCGAAGAAGACCCCGAGCCGCTCGACCAGGTGGCGCCCTGGGTGCCGCGGAGCCTGTGCGCCGTGGTGATGAAGATGCTGGAGAAAGACCCCGCCGCGCGCTACGCGTCCGCGCGGGAACTGATCGAAGCCCTTGAGAACATCGCATCGGGCGCCGCGGCGGTGAGGCGGCCGATCGCGCTCCAGAAGGTGGGCAAGATCACGGCACTCACCGACAAGCCGAAGACAAACCGGTTCGAACGCCAGCGCAAGAACCGACTGATGATCCTGTGCGTGATCGGGGGCCTCGTGGCGCTGGCTCTTCTCCTGCTCCTGATCACTCGGCTCTGAGGCGAGGGCGCCATGCCCCTGGTAAGTGCCTGCGAGGGCGGCGTGCATCTGGGTGTGCGGGCCCAGCCGAAGGCGTCGCGGAACGCGATCGTGGGAAGGCTGGGGGACCGATTGAAGATCGCTGTCACGGCGGCGCCGACCTCGGGTAAGGCCAATGAAGCGCTGGCGGCCGTGGTGGCGGAGGCGCTGGGCGTGCGGCGCTCGGCGGTCGCCGTGGTCGCCGGGCACGCCTCGCGCGACAAAGTGGTGCGGGTGGCCGGTCTGGGGACCGACGAAGCCCGCCGCCGCATAGATACGCTGCTGGCCTCCCGAGCGCGGTGATGCCCAGCGGACCGGAGGAATCATGAGCCTGTACGAGCGCGTGCAAGAGGCCGCGGCTGTGGTGAGGCGAGTCGCTCCCGAGACCCCGCAGGTGGCCATTATCCCGGGCACCGGCCTCGACGGCATCCTGGAACGGATCGAGAAAGAGCACGAGGTGCCGTTCGAGGAAATCCCTGGCTTCGCGGCGACCACGGCCACCACGCACAAGGCCACGCTGGTCTTCGGGCGCCTGGGCGGCAAGCGCGTGGTGGCCACCGGCGGGCGCCACCACATCTACGAGGGATATAGCGCGGAGGAGGTCACCTTCCCGACCCGCGTGCTGCGGGCGCTGGGTGCAGGCGTCCTCATCGTCTCGAATGCCGCAGGGGGGATGAATCCGCGCTATGGGTTGGGCGATATCATGCTGCTCGAGGACCACATCAACCTGATGGGCGTCAACCCCCTGATCGGCGCCGGCGATGAGCGGCTGGGGCCTCGCTTCCCCGACATGTGCCAGCCCTACAGCCGCCGGCTGCTCGACCTGGCCGAGCGGGTGGCGCTGGCCGAGGGCATCAAGGTGCACCAGGGGGTCTACGTGGCGGTGAGCGGCCCGAACCTGGAGACCCGAGCCGAGTACCGCTTCCTGCGGGCCATCGGCGCCGACTGCGTCGGCATGTCCACCGTTCCAGAGGTCATCGTGGGGGTACAGGTGGGCTTTGAGATACTGGGCCTGACGTGCGTCACCGATCGGTGCCTGCCGGATGCACTGGAGCCGGCCGACATCGGCCGGATCATCGCCACCGCCCAGGCGGCCGCGCCCAGGCTCACGCGACTCGTCGAGCGAGTCATCGCCGAGTGTTGAGCCCGCGGGGCACCCTCGGGCCGCGCATCCGCGGCGAGGGGCATGAAGCAAGGAACCGGTTGATGAACTATCGCGATACGGTGAATCTGCCCAAGACCTCATTCCCCATGAAGGCCAACCTGCGACAGCGGGAGCCCGAGTTCCAAAAGCGCTGGCGCGAGATGCGCCTGTACCAGATGATTCGCGCGGCGCGGCAGGGCTGCCCGAAGTTCATCCTCCACGACGGGCCGCCCTATGCCAGCGGCGACCTGCACGTGGGCACGGGCCTCAACAAGATCCTCAAGGACATGGTCGTGCGCTCGCGCACGATGAGCGGCTTCGACGCCCCCTACGTGCCAGGATGGGACTGCCACGGCCTGCCGATCGAGCACCAGGTGCTGCGCGAGCTGGGCGACGGGGCGCTGGATGCCCCGAAGATGGACGTGCGGCGCCGCTGCCGCCGGTTCGCCGAGAAGCACGTCAAAGCCCACGTGCGCCAGTTCCAGCAGCTCGGCGTGCTCGGCGACTTCGAGGAGCCGTATCTCACCCTGGACCCCGGGTACGAGCGCGCCGTGATCGAGTTCTTCGCCGACCTCGTGGCCGGCGGCTATGCCTACAAGAGCCTGAAGCCGATCCACTGGGACTACGCGACTCGCTCGGCCCTCGCGGAGGCCGAGCTCGAGTACAAGGACGTGGCCAGCCCGGCCATCTTCGTCAAGTTCCCCATGGCCGACGGAGTGCGCGACTTGTTCCCCGGGATCGGCGACGAGCCGGTATCGGTGCTCATCTGGACGACGACGCCCTGGACCCTTCCCGCGAACCTGGCGGTCGCGCTGGCGGGCGCCGCCGAGTACAGCGCCGTGCGGTATAGCGACCCGAGGACCTGCCGCAGAGAGGTGGTCATCTTGGCGGAGGACCTCACCGAGACGGTGATGGCGAAAGCTGGGGTCCAAGACTGGGAAGCCGTGGCACGGTGCCGCGGGGCGCAACTCGAGGGGCGACGCTACCGCCACATCCTGCGCGACAGAACCTGCCCGATCGTACTTGCCGACTACGTGAGCCTGGAGGACGGCACGGGCTGTGTTCACACGGCACCCGGCCACGGGCGCGAAGACTATGAGACCGGCGTGCGCTACGGCCTGGACATCTTCAGCCCCGTGGACGAGGAGGGCCGCCTCACGGAAGAGGCAGGGCCGTTTGCCGGGCTGCACGTCTTCGACGCCGACCCGAAGATCGTCGAGCACCTGCGCCAGCAGGGCCACCTGCTCCATTCCGAAACCGTCACCCACTCGTATCCCCACGGCTGGCGCTCGAAGGAACCGGTCATCTTCCGCGCGACCGAGCAGTGGTTCATCTCGGTGGACCACAACGGCCTCCGCGAGCGGCTTCTGGCCGCGATCCCCACCGTGAAGTGGATCCCCGCCTGGGGTGAAGGGCGGATCACCGCGATGCTCGCCGACCGCCCCGACTGGTGCATCAGCCGCCAGCGCGCCTGGGGCATCCCGATCCCCGCCTTCTACTGCCAGAGAGACGGCCAGCTCCTGCTCGACGCCGCCATCATCCGCCACGTCGCGGCCGTGTTCGGTCGGGAGGGCTCCGACGCCTGGTTCCTGCGCGAGGCGGCGGAACTCGTGCCGCCCGGCACCGTGTGCCCGAAGTGCGGCGGCACGGCGTTCCGCAAAGAGACCGACATCTTCGACGTGTGGTTCGAGAGCGGCTCGAGCCATCGCGCGGTTCTCCGCGGCGAGAAGGCCGAGCGCCAGGGCCTGCGCTGGCCGGCCGACCTCTACCTGGAGGGCACCGACCAGCACCGCGGCTGGTTCCAGCTCTCGATGCTCCCCGCCGTGGCGGCCGACGGGGGGCCCCCGTTCCGCCAGGTCGTCACCCACGGCTTCGTGGTGGACGAGAAGGGCGAGAAGATGTCGAAGAGCCTCGGCAACTTCATCTCGGTGGAGGACGCCCTGAACGAGTTCGGCTCCGAACTCCAGCGCCTGTGGACCGCGAGCGTGGACTACACGGATGAGATCCCCGCCTCGCGCGACATCGTGCGCCGCATGGACGAGCCGTACCGCCGCTTCCGCAACACGTTCCGCTACCTGCTGGCAAACCTGGACGGGTTCGAGCCCGCCCGCCACGGTGTAACGCCCGAGCAGATGCCCGAGGTGGACCGCTGGGCGCTCTCGCGCACCCACCGGCTCATTCGGGACGTGCTCCAGGCGTTCGAGCAGTACCAGTTCCACCGCGCCTACCAGCGCCTGTACGGCTTCTGCACGGTGGACGTCAGTTCCTTCTACCTGGATGTCATCAAGGACCGCGTGTACTGCGAGGGGGCCGAGTCCGTGGCACGGCGGTCCGCGCAGACCGTTCTCTACGAAATCCTCAACTCCCTCGTGCGGCTTCTCGCGCCCATCCTCGTCCATACGTGCGAGGAGGTGTGGGATGTCATGCCCGGCCGCGAGGCCCTGCCGAGCGTGCACTTGTCGCGCTTCCCTCAGGCGAGGGAGGACTGGATCAGCGACGAACTCGAAGCGAGCTGGAGCCGGCTTCTGGCGGTGAGGGGCGACGTGTCGCGACAGCTCGAGAGGCTCCGGGCAGAGAAGAAGATCGGCGGGGGCCTCGATGCCACGGTGGCGCTGTACGCCGAGGGCGACCTCCTCGAGTTCCTGCGCCGCCACGAGGCCCTGCTGGCCGAGGTGCTCATCGTGTCTGAGGCCGCTGTTGCGGAGGGCAGGTCGCCCCACGCCGTGGCGGGTACGGATGAGCCGGGCCTGGGGATACTCGCCCAGCCGTCGGACCGGCCCAAGTGCGCCCGCTGCTGGCGGCTGCTGCCCAGCGTGGGCCAGGATGCCGGACACCCTGAGCTGTGCGCCCGATGCGCGAGCGTCGTGCGCGCCCTGAGCCGATAGGAGATCGAGCCCGGATGAGACACCTGAGATTGGCCGTGCTCCTGTCGGGCAGCGGCCGCACACTGGCCAACTTCTTCGAGCAGATTGACGCGGGGCGCCTCGACGCCGAGGTGGTCGTGGTGGGCGCCAGCCGGGGCGACGCGTACGGCCTCGAGCGCGCCCGCCAGCGCGGCGTGCCCACGTTCGTCGTCGAGTCCCGCGCCCACAGGGGGACGGCCAGCTTCAGCTCGGCCATCTTTGCCGAGCTGGGCCGCGCCGAGTACGATCTCCTGCTGCTGGCGGGCTTCATGTGCCTGATCACGATGCCGCCGAAGCTCGAGGGGCGCGCCATGAACATCCACCCCGCCCTCATCCCGGCCTTCTGCGGCAAGGGCTACTACGGCCACTACGTGCACGAGGCCGTGCTGCGCTATGGCGCCAAGATCAGCGGATGCACCGTCCACTTCGTAGACAACGTCTACGACCACGGCCCGATCATCCTGCAGAAGGCGGTGCCGGTGCTGGAAGACGACACCGCCGACACCCTGGCCGACCGTGTGTTCGCCAAGGAATGCGAGGCGTATCCCGAGGCTGTCAAGCTCTTTGGCGAGGGCCGGCTGCGCCTCGAAGGCCGGCGGGTGCGCGTGCTCGCGGCCCCGCCCGCGTGAACTGGAGGAACGATGCGGCTCCTCGTCGTCGAAGATGAAGCCAAGGTGGCCAGCTTCGTCAAGAAGGGCCTGGAGGCCGAGAGCTATGCCGTGGACGTGGCCCACGACGGCGAGGAGGGCCTCCATCTGGCGCGGACTGAAGACTACGATCTCATCCTGCTCGACATCCTGCTGCCGAAACTGAACGGCTACGAGGTGCTGCGCGGGCTGCGCGACGCCGGCATCCGCACGCCCGTGATCATGCTCACGGCCCGGGGCGGCCTCGACGATCGCGTGAAGGGGCTGGACCTGGGCGCTGACGACTACCTGGTGAAGCCTTTTGCCTTCGAGGAACTGCTGGCGCGGGTGCGCGCCCTGCTGCGCCGCCGCACGGGCGGCGGCGACCCGACGCTGCGTGTGGGGCCGCTCGCCCTCGACCCTGTCGCCCACAAGGTCTCCGCCCACGGCGAGCCCGTGGACCTCACGGCCAAGGAGTACGCCCTCCTCGAATACCTGATGCGGAACGAGGGAGTGGTCTGCACCCGAGCCATGATCGCGCAGCACGTGTGGGACATCAACTTCGACACCTACACCAACCTGATCGACGTCTTCATCAACCACCTGCGCAAGAAGCTCCAGGCGCACGGCTGCGACACGATGGTCCAGACGGTGCGGGGGGTCGGGTATGTCCTCACCGCGTCCTAAGATGGCGTTCTTCCGCCGCGCGCGCTTCCGCCTGACCCTCTACTTCACCAGCATTCAACTGGTGGTGCTGGTTCTCTTCGGCACCTTCCTCAACTACCAGAACGAACGCAGCATGATGTCCGAGCTGGTCAAGTTCGTGCGCGACGACACGCGCGACCTGATGGTGGCCGTGCACGACCAGAAGGATGACTGGGCCGGCATCCAGCGGCGGCTGGACTTCGAGAGCCGCGGCGAGCGCGCCTACGAGCTGAGCTTCCGCCTGCTGGACCCTGCCGGCAAGGTGCTCGCCTGCTCGAGGACCTTCCGCGAGGCCGGGATCACCCCGATCAGCGAGGAGGAACTCCACGACGCCCTCGAGGGCGAGAGCCGCGAGGAGATCGTGCAGCTTCCCGGACGCCCGTTCCCGCATCTGCTCGTGACTCGGGCCTCTCCCGACCCGGAGACGTCGGTCATCCGCTACGTCGTGCAGACGCTGGCCTACCTGGAGCCGCTCGACAAGCTGGGCCGCCGGTTTCGCCGGAACGTGTACTCGGCCATCCCGATCTTCGTGCTCATCACCTGGTTCGCCGGCTACGCGCTGGCGCGCAAAGTGCTCAAGCCCGTGAACCAGATCGCCCGCACAGCGCGCCAGATCACCTCGAGCAGCCTGCACGAACGCCTGGTGCGGTCGCATTCCGGCGACGAGTTCGACATGCTCGCCTCCACGCTCAACGAGATGATCCGCCGCCTCGAGGAGTCGTTCGCCCTCACCCGCCAGTTCGCGGCCGACGCCGCCCACGAACTGCGCACGCCTCTCACGATCATGCGCGGGGAAGCCGAAGTGGCCCTCCGCAGCCATAGCAGCGATGTGCGCACGTACCGCGCGGTGCTTGAGAGCACCCTGCGCGAGTACGACCGCATGATCGGCATCATCACGCAACTCCTCCTGCTCTCCCAGGCCGACGCCGGGGCCGTGCACGTCCAGCGTGAGGCAGTGAGGCTCGACCGGCTGCTGGCCGAGGTCGGGGAGGTGTTCCACGTGCTGGCGGAGGAGGCCCAACTGACCCTCCACGTGGCGCCGATGCCCGAGATCACAGTCCAGGGAGACCGCGTCCGACTGCACGAGCTGTTTGCCAACCTCCTGGATAACGCCGTGAAGTACACGGCGCCGGGCGGCCGCGTGTCGCTCGAGTGTGTGGCGGGCACCGACGAGGTCCGCGTCGCCGTGTCCGACACGGGGATCGGGATTCCCGCGGAGCAGCAGGACAAGATTTTCCAGCGCTTCTACCGCGTCGAGAGTTCGCGCTCGCGCGAGACAGGCGGCGCCGGGCTGGGGCTGAGCATCGCTCGTTGGATCGCGCGAGCCCATGGAGGCCGCATCGAGCTCCAGAGCACCCCCGGCGTGGGCAGCACATTCACCGTTGTCCTGCCGCTGCCGGTGGCCGAGGAGAGCCAGGCTGCCACCGAGCCGGCGCCGCCCGGCGCCGCCTCGCCCGGGCAGGATGCGGCGGCCGATGTCGCCGCCTCCGACGGGCAAGGAAGCCCGACATGAGCGTCCAGCGCCTCACGGACGGGCCTGCCCTGGCCCCTGGCGCGGCGGCGCCAGGTTCGAAGAAGGGCATGCCCTTCTTCCAGCGGCCGATCTTATATCTCATCCTTCTGGCGTTGTACATGGCCCTCTTCTGGGATGGCCTGCTCCCGCCCTCGGCGAGGGAGGGCGAGGTCTATGAGGCTCCCGCCCCGCGGGTCGGGCGCACGCTGGAGGACGTTCTGCGCCACCCGCGCGAGGTGCCGTTCGGCACGGCGGCCGCGGTGATGGTGCCGCTGATCGTCGGGTCGGGCTTGATGGTGGGCTACGTGATCCTGCGCGCACACAACATCGTCGTCTTTCCCGCGCGCGAGTTCCCCGTGGTGCCCTGGACGGGTTGGCACCTGTTGCGGGTCATCATCGCCCTCTTCGTCATTCTGCGGGCCGTCGGCGTGGGCATGGCGTGGCTCCTGGACGCCCAGGAGACCAGTGCCTTCTGGTGCAGGATTCCGGATGGCATGTTGCTCATCATGGCGTCGAACATCAGCATGCTGGCCCTCTGCGGTTTCATCCTCTGCCTGGTCGGGTGGCGCGACGGCAACCCCCTCAGGCTCCTGGGGCTGGGGGAGACCCGTCTCTGGCGTCGCGTCGGCATGGGGGCGGTGTGCTACCTGATGACGTTCCCCGTGCTGTTCATCGCGGGCGTGCTGATGTTCATTCTTGGCCCGAAGATGGGGATCCCCGCGCGGCCTCAGGAGGTTCTCGCACAGGTCGCCCTTCTGTCGCCCGCGGCATTTGGGTTTGTGCTCTTCAGCGCCGTTGTCGTGACGCCGATGACGGAGGAGATCGTGTTCCGCGGATTCGTGTACGCCACGCTGCGGCGTTCCCTGGGGCCATTGGCGGCGATCGCACTCAGTGCGGCGGCCTTCGCGGCCATGCATGCGTACGCGTTCGGGCTGCTGCCGTTGTTTGTGATAGGCTTCCTGCTGGCCTACCTGTATGAGCGTACGGGGTCGCTATGGGCGTCGGTGACGGCCCACGCGGCCAATAACCTCTACGCCTTGCTGATCACCTACTTCGTGCTGCACCAGGGGGCACCCTGAGGAGTCCGCGTCAGCCCACATCGGGCTTTCCAGCACGCGGGACGAGCAGGGCCATCACCTCGTCTACATCGTCCACTACGTTGAACAGGTTCAGGTCGCCTTGGCCGATGGCGCCGTCGGCGAGCAGAGTGCTGCGCATCCAGTCGAGCAGCCCGGTCCAGTAGGCGGACCCGAAAAGGATAATGGGCAGGGTGTCAATCTTGCCCGTCTGCTTGAGGGTGAGAATCTCGAAGAACTCGTCCAGGGTGCCGAAGCCGCCTGGCATGACGACCACGCCGCTGGACTCTTTGACGAACATCACGCGTCGGCAGAAGAAATAGCGGAACTCCATGCAGTGTGTGGTGTATGTGTTGGCGGCTTGCTCGAAGGGCAGGATGATGTTGAGGCCCACCGAGGCGCCGCCTGCCTCGGAGGCGCCTCGGTTCGCCGCCTCCATGATGCCAGGCCCGCCGCCGGTGACCACCGCATAGCCCTGCTTCGCCAGCCGGCACGCCAGCGCGCGGGCGAGCTCGTAGTAGCGCGAGCCGGGCCTCGTGCGTGCCGAGCCCCAGATGGCCACGCGTGGCTTCGGCACCCCGGCCATCAGCTCGAAACCGTCCACGAACTCCGCCATGATGCGGAATACCCGCCAAGGGTCCTCCTGGGTGAAGTCATTGAGGCGCTGGGTTCGGTTCATGTCGTTCCCTTCAGTTGAGAGAAGCATCTTGCCAGGAGACGGTACTGGGAGAGGCCAACATCCTGCGCCCGGGCCGAGGCGGGCACATCGCAGCGCGTAAGCAATTGCGCGGCGTCGGCCTGGGACAGGAGGTGCGACGCCGCCAGCGAATTCACGAGAGTCTTGCGTCGGTGGGCGAAGGCGGCGCGCACCAGGGTCTTGAATGCCTCGAAGTCCCCTGCCGCCGCTCTCGCCTCGGGGCGGGGAGTGAGGCGGACGACCGCGGAGATGACCTTCGGCCTGGGCCAGAACACCTCGGGTGGGAGCAGGCGGACCAGTTCCACCTGCGCGTTCGCCTGCACCACGAGGGAGAGGGCGCCATAGTGCTCGCTGCCGACGGCGGCAGCGAGCCGCTCGGCCACCTCCTTCTGCACCGTTACCAGCATGCCCGCGATGGGCAGCCCGCTCTCGAGAAGGTTGGGCACGATGGCCGAAGCTGCGGAGTAGGGCAGATTGGATACGACGCGGAGAGCCCGGTAGCGGCCGGAACCCAACTCGCGTCGCGCGGCGTCGAGCAGGGCGGAGGAGAGTGCGTGCTTTGAGGCCAGCGCGTCGCCCGAAAGCAGCTCCACGTTTGCCCGCCCTTCGAGGTAACGGCGGCAGACCGATAGGACGCCGCGGTCCAGCTCGATGCCGATGACCCTCGCCGCCGCGTCGGCGAGGTGAGCAGTCAGCAACCCGGTGCCGCAGCCGATATCGAGCACCAGGTCGTCCGGCCCCACCTGTGCGGTCCGCACGATGAAATCGAGGAGATTGGGATCCACGAGGAAGTTCTGGCCGAGAGCCTTTGCGGGCCGCAACCGCAGAAAGCGGAAGACCGCGACGAGCTGGCTCTTTGTGCGCACCTCGCGCATCGCGTCGCCGATGGAAAGGGCAGGGGAGGATGGGCGAGATGTCGTTCTCACGTGGCGGATTCTAGCGGAAGCGCGCACGAGCGTCAAGGCGCGGAGGGCCGTGGGCAGTCGCCATCACCGCGGAGCGTGAGCGGGGAGGGCATTGCGCGCCGCCAGCCCTTCTGCTATAGTTCCCGCGATAGCCTTGCTGGCTTCGGAGGACGTGGCATGCTGGACAGGACGATCGGTTTCCTGGGCGCGGGGAAGATGGGCGAGGCGCTGGCGCGGGGCATCCTCCGCGCCCGGCTGGCGCTCCCGGCCAATGTGCGGATGAGCGACGTGGACCCCACCCGCCTCGCCAGCCTGGCGAAGGCCCTTCAGGTGCTCACGCCCGGCGACAACCGGTCGCTGGTACAAGCGAGCGAGGTGGTGATCGTGGCACTCAAGCCCGGGGTGGTCCGCCAGGCTTTGCCTGAGCTGGCTGCGGCCATCGGGCGCGAGCGACTCGTGGTCTCCATCGCTGCGGGCATCACGATTGCCGAGTTGGAGGGGATGCTCGCCGCGGGGGCCCGCGTGGTACGCGTGATGCCCAACACCCCCTGCCTCGTCGGCGCCGGGGCCTCGGCGTACGCTCTGGGCTCGGCAGCCTCGGCGGCCGATGGCGAAGTCGTGCGCTCGATCCTCGACTCCGTGGGCATCTGCGTGGAGGTGCCGGAGGGGCTGTTGGATGCGGTGACAGGGCTGAGCGGCAGCGGGCCGGCCTTCGTGGCTCTGGTTGTCGAGGCGATGGCCGATGGCGGCGTGCTCGCCGGGCTGCCGCGCGATGTTGCGAACCGGCTCGCCGTCCAGACCGTTCTGGGCGCGGCCCGCCTCCTGGCCGAGACGGGCAAGCGCCCGGCAGAACTGAAGGACATGGTGGCGTCGCCCGGCGGCACGACCATTGAGGGGCTGAAGGTTCTCGAGGAAAAGCGTCTGCGAGCGGCTCTCATCCAGGCCGTGGAGGCCGCCGCCGCCAAGTCCCACCAACTCGGCCTCAGGAGTGGAAACCCGTGAAGCTCTCGGTGTGTATCTGCATGGTGTTCCGCGAGGAACAGGACTTCGCCAGGCGAGTCGCGAGGGTGAAGGAGGCCGGCCTGCCCGCCTTCGAGTTCTGGGGCTGGAGCGGCGTGAATCTGGACGCCGTGGCCGCTGCGAAGAAGGAGACAGGGCTCGACCTGGCGGCGATCTGTGTGGACAGTGCCGACCCCGCGATGAAGCAGGCGTGGCCGAAAGGGATTCTGGTGAACCCCGAGATGAGGGGAGTCTTCGTCGCCGCCGTACGCGAGAGCCTGCCAGTGGCGAAGCGCCTTGGGTGCCCCACGCTGATCGCCACAGTGGGCAACGATCAGCCGGGTCTCTCGCCCTGGCAGATGCACGACAGCATCGTGGCCGGACTCAAGGCGGTGGCCTCCGACGTCGAGAAGGCAGGCGTGACCATCGCGCTCGAGCCGCTCAACACGCTCGTCAACCACAAGGGCTACTACCTGTGGTCGTCGCGCGAGGGCTTTGACATCTGCCGCGCCGTGGGCAGCCCGAACGTTAAGCTGCTGTTCGATATCTACCACCAGCAGATCATGGAAGGCAACATCATCCAGAATGTCACCGAGAACATCGGGATGATCGGCCACTTCCACTCGGCCGACGTGCCGGGCCGCCACGAGTTCGGCACTGGCGAGCTCAACTACGCCGGCATCCTGCGAGCGATTGACGCAACCGGGTACCAGGGTTATGTGGGCCTGGAGTATGGCCCGACGGGCGACTCGGCGGCCTCGCTCGCCCAGATTCGGCGCATCGTGGGCGCCTGACATCGCAGCGGAGTCAGGAGGTGCGAGATGGCGACGCGGAATGCGGTCTGGCTGCTCGTCATGGGGCTGCTACTCTCGCTGGGCGGCGCGCGAGCAGGCGACGCCGAGGATGCGAAGAAGAAAGCCGAGAGGATCAGCTCGTACGTGAATCTGGCCGAGACGATCTCGCGCGTCGGCATCCAGGTGGGGGCCATGCTGGACAAGAACCCGTACGATCGCGCCCTCTATCAGTATGCGAAGGAACTGGGCGCCTTGCACGCCAAGGCGATTCTGAAGCTCACCCCGCCCGAGGGCGCGGAGGACCTGCACTCCAAGTTCAAAGAGGCCGTCACCGAGTTCGCTCTGATGGCGGATGCGCTGTGTTCTGGCGACTTCCCTGCGGCCAGGAAGCACCGCGAGGCCTGCGGGCGCGACTTCGGTCGGGCCCTTCTGGAGGTCGTGAAGCTCAGAAAAGAGGGCGCGATCCCTTGAGCCGAAAGCCTGGAGCTTGCACGGCAGAGAGAGCGCTCTTGGCAAATGAAGCACCGTCCAGGAGTTACGCCGCTGCGGAAAACCGGAAAATTCTCTGGATTTTCCCAGGGATGGCGCTATACTACAAAAGGATGGAAGGGTGCCTCTTTCGGACCAGGTGGCCGCAGGGCGCTGTGTAGGCGCAATGCCGGCGGTTTTCGAGATCCAGAGCAGGAAGGAGTAGTGAAATGTCGCGGCGGGTAGCCACAGCGGCGTGTTGGCTCATCCTCACGTGCGCCGTGCTGTGCGTGATGGCGCTCGTTGCGGAACGTCTGGCCTATGGCGACTGGGAGCCGCCGCCGCCGCCGAAGCCGTCGCGAGTCAGCGCCTCGGAAGGCTTCCCCCCGCTGCCCCTTCCCGTAACGCCACTGCGCCGCACCGAGAAGAAACGCCCGCCGGCGCCGCCGGCCCTCATCGCTAAGATCCGCTACGGCAAACCCGTGTGGAAAACCACTGAGGACGGCCGCCGCTTCTCGTACCTCGACTGGCAAAGCGACACGACCGACCTGCACAACATCCTCCAGACGGCCGGCAGCAAGCTCGGCGTGAAGTACCGCTCGGTGGAGCTGGGCCTGGAGGAGTTCTCTTTCAGCCCGTCCGAAGTCCCCATCCTCTACATCTCGGGGCACCACAACTTCGACTTCGGCGACGAGTTGACCGAGAAGCTGCGCTGGTATCTGCGGGATGGCGGGACCCTTGTGGGCGACGCCTGCTGCGGGGCGCAGCCGTTCACGGAGTCGTTCAAGGCCCTGTGCCAGAAGCTCTTCCCGCAGCGGCCGTTGCGGCAGTTGCCGGCCGACCACCCCATCTATCAGGCATTCTACCAGATTGAGAACTTCACCTACCAGGAGCCGAACAAAGGCCCCTACACTGGCGCGGCGAACATCTATGGCATCCACCTGGGCTGCCGGGTCGCCGTCCTCTTGGCGCCCTACGACGTGAGTTGCGGCTGGGCCCAGCACGAGCATCCTTGGGGCTTCCGCGTGAAGGCCGTGCCGGCGCAGCAATTCGGGGTCAATCTGACGAGCTACTGCCTGGCCACGCACGAACTCGGGCGCTTCCTGGGCGCCGAGAAGGTCTACTACCAGACCGGCGAGCCGACCCGCGAGGAGTTCGTCTTCGGGCAGGTCATCCACGGTGGCGACTGGGACCCCCACCCGTCGGGCAACATGGCCCTCCTGAAGTACGTGGGCGCCAACTCCACCATGGAGGTGCAGTTCAAGCGAGTGAACGTAGACCTTCGGAAGACGGAAGCCTTCCAGCATCCGCTGCTCTACATGACCGGGCACGACGACTTCGTGCTGCTGGACGAAGAGGTGGCGGCGCTGCGGAGCTACCTGCGTAACGGCGGCATCCTTCTGGCCGATGCCTGCTGTGGCCGAAAGGACTTTGACAAGGCGTTCCGGCGCGAACTGGCGCGGGTCCTGCCCAACCACTCGCTGGACCAGGTGCCGCCCAGCCACCCGTTGCTGAGCGTGCAGGCGAAAATCGGCAAGGTCAGCTACAGCGGCATCGTCAAGCAGCAGCAGCCCGATCTCAATGCCCCTGTGCTTGAGGGGGTGACGCTCGGCGGCGTGCTGGCCGTGATCTACAGCCCGTACGGCCTCGGAACCCAGTGGGATGGGATGGAGCGTCCCTTCGCCAGATGCTACTCTTCGCCCGATGCCCTGCGGATCGGGATGAACGCGATCGTCTACTCGATGACGCACTGAGCGCTGCTGGCCGCGCGGCCGTGCCCACAGGCAGGGGAGCCACCTGATGGCTGCTTCTCCGTCCGTCCGCTACCCAGGCTATGACGACCTGCTCGATTCGCTCTATCGCACGCGCGACTGGTGGCGAACCATCTACATTCTCGAGCGGGTGTTCCTGTTCGTCACCGGCCTTTTCGCGGCCGTGCTGGTGCTCACGCTGCTCGAGGCGCACCTGCACTTCAGCCGCGCGGTGCGGTGGCCGCTGCTGGCCGTCCTGGCAGGGTACTTCGCTGGGGGCCTCGCCTGGCTCGTCTTCCGCCCGCTGTTCCACGAGTGGACGGAGGAGGAGGTGGCGGTTCACGTTGAGCGCAAGTTCCCCCAACTCGACAACGAACTAATTAACGCGCTCCAGCTCGGGGTGGACAAGCGGGTGGAGTCGCCGGGCATGGTGGCGGCTTTGATTCAGCAGGCGGTCCGCGACATCCAGGCCTACCCGCTCCGGCAGGCGGTGGAGACTCGCCGGGCTCGTCGCCTGGCCCTGGCCGCGATGGCCTCGGTGCTGGCCCTCGGCCTGTGGGCGGGGCTGGCGTTTGACCGGTTCACAAACGCCCTCCAGCGCTTGGTCTTCCCCGCCAAGAACATCGCGGCACTTGGCAGCGTGCGCATCCTGGAGGTCAAGCCAGGCGATACCCGCCTGCGGAAGGGCACCGACCTGGAGATTCTCGTGCAGACGCAAGGGGAGCCTTCGGGGGAGGTGGAGGCAAACCTGCGCTACCAGTACGCGGACGGCGGCGAGGCCCTTGCCAAGGCGCTGATCCCGCTGCGCAGGGACCTCTACACCTGCCGAGTCGAGGACGTGCGCAGCCCACTCGCCTACCAGGTGACGATCGGCGGCAGTCAGTCGAAGAGCTACCACGTCGAGATAGTGGAGCCGCCCATCATCATTAAGCGCTCGATCGCCTACACGTTCCCCACCTACACGCGCCCCGCCGGGTGGACCAACCGCGTGGACGAGGATACCAACGGCGACGTGCGCGCGCCGGCCGACACGACAGTCACCCTTCGGTTCACGACGAACAAGGCGATCAAGAACGGCTCACTCCAGATGACGGGCGGCCAGCAGCTCCCGCTGAAGATCCTGGAGGACCCCAGGCAACAGGAAGTAACCTTCGTCGTAGACAAGGACGGCGTCTACACGGTGCAGTTGGAGGATGTGGACGGCATCACGAACCCCGATCAGCGCGAAAACAAGATCATCGCGCTCAAGGATCGCGCGCCAATCGTGGAGTTCAAGGCGCCGGCCAAGGACATCACGGCGGGTGCGCGCGAGAGCGTCAAGCTGGCCATTGGGGCGAAGGATGACTACGCGCTGTCGGCCGTCCGCCTCGTGGCGCGACGCGGGAAGGACGGCCCCCAGAAAGTCCTGTACTCGTGGGAAGAGTTCCCCTCCGCCCGTGAGGTCACGCTCCCGTATCTGTGGGTCCTTGGGACCGGGGAAGAGAAGTACCAGGTTGGCGATGAGATCTTCTACTATGCGGTCGCACTCGACAACCACGCCGAGTTCACGGGCGGCCGCGAGGTGCCGAAGCCGCAGGAGACGAAGACCGCTGAGTTCAAGATCACCATCGAGGACAAGGACAAACTCGCCGCGGAGAAGGCCAAAGCGGTGAGCAACTGGGAGACGGAGCTGCGCAAGGTGCTCGAAGACCAGTTGGCCGCGCGCGCGACCGTGGGAGTCCTCGCGAGGCAGCAGGACATGGAACTCCTGCGCAAGGACGGCGACGCGGTCCACAAGGCTCAGACCGACATCTTTGCGCGCACGGCCGCCGTGGCCAAGGCGATGAAACCTACCGACGACCAGGCCCAGGCCATCAAGGAGAGCATCGAGCTTCTGGCCTACGGCGAAATGACGCAGTGCGCGAAGCTGGCCAGCACTCTCCCCAAGTTCCAGGCCCCCGACGCAGCCCGTCAGACGCTGGAGGCCGTAGGCGCCTCGCAGGACAAGATCATCAAAGTGCTGCGCCAACTCCTCAACATCTTGCCTGACCTTGCCCAAGAGGGGAGTAAGGATAAGATCGAGGACGAGAAGGTCGAGGACTTCCCCGACGAAGATCAGGAGAAGATGAAGGACCTGCTCAAGAACCTGAAGGACATGGTCCGTCAGCAGAAGAAGGCCATCGAGACGACAGACGAGCTCGCCAAGCTGCCCATGGAGGACTTCACCCCCGAGGCGGAGAAGAAGCTCGAGGAAGTCAAGGCGATCGAGGAGAAGTGGTCCCAGTTCCTCAAGGCCGCCATCTCCGACCTCTCGAAGATGCAGGACCAGGACTTCGCGAATGGCACGCTGCTGGAGGAACTGGTCGAGATTCACACCGAGATCGAGATGGCCAAGGACGCCCTCCAGTCCAAGGCCACCGAGATCGCCACCGCGCTGGAAGACAACGGTCTCATGCTGGCGGAGAAGCTCACGAAGCAGCTCGAGAAGTGGCTCCCCGACACCCCTGACCGCGACCGCTGGCAGATGGAGGAGCCCCTGACCGACGGCTACGAGACCCCGATGGCGGAGCTGCCGAAGGAATTGGAGGACATCGTGGGGGACCTCATGGAAGAGGAAGAGGACCTCCAGCAGGAGATCGAGGACGCCACCAGCGCCTGGGCGGATTCCATGGACGCGGCAGGCTGGGACGCAATGGACGGCCCCATCAGCAACTTCGCGGCCAATGGCGTCACCGGCAATCGCCTGCCGAACAGCAGCGAGCTCAGCGGCCGCAGCGGCGAAGGGCGCCAGGGCAAGAGCACCGGCGAGTTCGTCGAGAATCAGTTCGACGGCAAGGGTGGCCGCCGCACGCCCACTCGCCTGACGCCGGAGGCCTTCCAGAAGGGCCAGATCAAGGACACCAGTTCGACCCCGCCTGGCGGCGCCACGGGCGGCGGCAAAGCGGGCGGCTCGTCGGGCGAGGGCCTCGAAGGCCCCACCCCGCCTGACATCCAGATGAAAATGAAGGACCTGGCCCTCAAGCAGGCCCAGCTCCGCAACAAGGCCGAGAAGATCGCCCTCAAGTTCGAGGTCCTCAACTACCCGCCTGTCTTCGAGCCAGTCGTCAAGGACATGAAAGTCCTCGAGGCCGCCCTGAACAGCGGCCGCTACATGGAGGCCCGGCGTCAGCACAACGTCGTGCTCAACAACCTGAAGGGCACGCGGATGTTCCTCGACGGCGAAGTATCCATTGATGCCATCCGCAGCCCTACCCTTCCGGCCCACCTCCAGGAAGAAATCATTGACACGGCCGGTGCCGCCGTGCCCGAGGAGTTCAAGGACTACATCAAGGGCTACTACGACGCCATCTCGCGGGCTGGGCAGTAGCCGCAGGGACTCTCGGGTTGCGTATCTCGCAGTGGATAGGCAGGTTTTTCCGCCACAAGCCGCGGGAGCTTTTCAACCTCATCATCGAGCCCGGCTACGCGATCAAGGCGAGTGCCGCAAACCCGTACTTCCGGGGGATTGAGCGCCTGGCCAGAGAGGTCGGCTTTCTCGGCAGCTTCGTGGCCGACTGCAATGGGCTTCTGAGGGCGGGCAGCAACGACCTCCTCCCGACGCGGCGGGCCACCCTCCATCTGGACGTCTACCCGAACCCCGCGGCCATCGAGGGGCGCTCGACCCGCGACTATGAGAGCCCCGTCAATGAGCGCAGGGTGCCCCGGGCCACCCTGGTGCTTGATGATGATACGGAACTCTTGCTTTGGGTAGAAGGGGAACGCGTGCGGGTTGCCGGCGGGGCCATTCAGGCACCCCCGGCTAAGCGTGGGAGCGGCGGCGCCCCGAGCGACATCCCGCGAGGATAGCAAGAGCGGGCGGCGGCCACTGTGGCCGCCGCCCGGGAGGGCGGGTGAGGGGCTAGCTACCCGCCCTCGGAAAACCGCCGGCCATGCCAAGTCAGAGCCGCGACGAGGAATCTCCCTCCTGTCAACATGGATACCTGCAACCTGCCGGAAGCTGCACGCAGCCCAGCCTCGGTGCCCAGACTCTCGACGGGGATTTGGCACTTGACATAATCCCCCCTGGCGCTACACTAAGCCCGCGCAGGGCGTGAGCGACACCCTGGAGCGGGGGGATTTGCGCACCTCTTGGCCTTGGGGGAAGCCATGGGCCACGTGAACCGCCGGACCTGGCAAGCGATCACGGCTGGCCTGCTGGCATTGGCGGGCGCGGCCGGTGTCTGCGCAGCGGAGCTGTAGGCAGGGGAGACGCGTTGCTGGCCGATGGGTACCCAGCGGAGGCCCTTCAGGCGTTCCTGGAGGCGGCGGCCTCGGCGCCAAACGACACCCAGGTGCTCCTCCGCATCGCCACTGCGCAGGTGCGCCTGCGGAGGTTCGACGACGCGGAAGCCACCATGCGCCGTGCGGTGGCCCTCGAGCCCAAGAGCCCCAAAGTGCTTCAGAACCTGGCGCTTGTGTACCTGTGGCGCAACGACCTCGAAAGAGCGCTAGAGACCTTTCAGAAAGTCAGGGCGCTGGAAGAGACGTACCCGCAGACCAACTACTACATCGGGCTGATCCATGAGGCGCGCGGCGAAGAGGAGGCCGCCGTTCGCTACTATGTCATGGACGTCAATAACGGCCCCTCGCCCGCGTGGGAGCGGCTGAGCCGCTACAAGGACAATCGGCGGGCTCTGGGGCTTGCCCCGTCCGGCCCCTCGTCGCGCAGCCTGCTCATTTTCTCACTCGCCTGCCTCGCAGTGGCAGGGGCCGCCTGGGCGCTGAAGCTTCTGTTTGCCGTTGGCGTCGCCAGAACGTCTACTGAACTGGAGAGCTGACCCCATGCTCGCGAGGATTGGCAAGGGCCTTCTGCTCGCCATCGGCCTCCTGATGATTCTCTCCGTCACCTTGTTCGATCCAGCCGATATCACCGAGTACGCCAAGCGCACCTTCGGCCTCACGTCGGGCCAACGGGCAGATCGGGAACTCGAGGGAGTCGCGCCCAGCACGGGGCGACAAGCCGCCGAGGAACGCGAGAACCAGGACGTGCGCAACCTGGTGGAACGGCTGCGCATCGAGGATACCCGCGAGACGATCCGCTTCCTGAGCTCCCTGCCGCAGAGCCGGGTCGTCGGTTATCCGGGCAACAGGGTTGCCGCAGGTTACGTAGAAGATGCCTTCCGAGCGATCGGCCTGGACGACGTGCACAGCCAGCCCTTCGACGTGACCGTGCCGGTGGACGAGGGCGGCTCGATGGAGGTCGCGGGGCTGTCAAGGAAGATTGACCTCGCCTGCCTCTGGCCCAACGAGGTGCAGACGCCCTCGCTGCCTGATGGATTTGAGGGCACACTGGTGGATGGCGGCAAAGGAGCATTCGCCGCCTTCAACGGCCAACGGCTCACGAGGAAGGTCGAGGTAACCCGCAAGCCGACTGGCAAGGAGATGAAGAGCGTCCAGGAGGAGGGGGACGCTATTGTGCTGCTGGACTTCGACTGCGGGCAGGACTGGACCAACGCCTTCATGCTCGGCGCGAAGGCGGTGGTGTTCTTCGATAACACGGCGCCGGGGGGACCGTCGGCGGTCACACGGGGCGAGGCGGAGCAGAAGCTGGTTGGCGTGCCCGCCAACCTCCCGCGTTTTTGGGTGTCCCGGGCCGATGGGCTTTATCTGCGCGAGCAGCTCCGCCGCGCCCGCGAGCAGGGGCGCGAGCTGCGAGCGAAGCTCTCAGCCAGGATGGCTTGGCGCCGTGTCCAGGCCCGGAACGTCATTGGCACCATCCACGGCACACTTCCGCCTGAATCCCCATCCGAGAAGGTGGAGTACGAGCGCCCCCGCATCATCGTGCTGTCGGCCTTCTACGACGCCATGTCGGTGGTCCCGCGCGTGGCCCCAGGAGCCGAGAGCGCCGGTGGGCTGGCCGCGCTGCTTCAGACGGCCAGGGTTCTCAAGCAGTACCCGCCGCGGCACACAATCGTGTTCGTGGCGTCCGGGTGCCATTTCCACTGCCTGTGGGGCGTCCAGCACTTCTTGCGCGAATGCCTGCCGACGGACAGCGAACTGGGCCGCGTCCGGCTCCCCAAGGGGCGTGTGGATTTCGACCTGTTCGTGGGCCTCGATCTCACGAGCCACAACAACCAGGTGGCCACCACGTGCTTCGGGACATTCTACAACCGCTGGTGGGAGATGAACGTCTACCGCAAGAACCTGCTGGCGCCGTATGCCAAGAACTTCACCGACTACGCGGCCAGCGTATTCCGCAAGAGCACCGCCGAAGCCACGTGTCCTCACATCAACGCCATCACCCCTCCGAAGAAGACGTGGAAGAACTTCGTCCCGCGCCCGGTTGCCTTCGATTCCGAGGCGGTCGAGGCCCGCGGCAAGGACGCCGTGACCATCTTCACGCCCAATGAAATCCGCAATGTCGTAGATACGCCTGCTGACACGCTCGAACGCATGGATATCGAGAAGTTGCATTCGCAGGTGAGGACCGTGGCGGCCCTGATGGCGAAGGCGGGGCGCGACACCCAGTTCTTCACCGACAGCAAGCTGCGCCTTCAGAACCGCATGAGCTTCACCCAGGGCAATGCCACCTGGTTCGACCGAGCCCTCAACCCCAACATCCCCAAGGCGCCCTTGGGCGGCGCCGTCGTCACGCTCCGCCACATTCACGCCGACGTCACCAACGCGGGCGTCCGCACCCTCTACACCGCCTACGCGCAGGACACGAACCCGAGCGGCGGCGATCACACCCAGGGATACTACATTGACCCAGTGACGCTGAACTCACGCCGCGTGACCCTGAACATCTGGTCCGACCGGATCGGCGAGCTCCAAAGCGCCGAGGCGGTCATTCAGAGCCGCAGATGGCTCACCACGCGCAGGCTCCAGCCCGCCGGCACGGGCGGCCGGGCGACGGCGACGATCCAGGTGGCCGAGCGCTTCGAGCTCGGCCCGCCGCCGGAGGGGAAGCCGGCCGCCGAGCTTCCGACCCCCTCTGGCGAGGCGCTCAAGGGGTCCTGGCAGCCCGCCCCCGAGGAGATCGGCAAACGCTCCGGGACCCTGGTGCCGGCATCCGAGGGCGATCCGCGTGACCCTGTCAAGCCGGGCCACGCCCATATCCGCGTGGGCAACGCGCACTACCGCGGTCCGATCCTCGTGCCCCCGCGCCGCTTTGAACTGGACGTGGACCTCGACCCCCCGGGTTGGGTGGAACGCCTGTTCCGCGGCGGCGCCGTACGGGAGGTGGCCCTGCCCGACGATGCTCCGGATGTGCCCGATGACCTGCGAGTCATCCGCTCCCTCACCCTGCACGGCTCCAAGGGCGACTACGAGGTCAGAGACATCAACGTCGCTTTCGGCCAGTTTGAGGGGCAGTTCCTTTTCCCCTTCATCCAGTTCTGGCGTTGGGGCGGCATGGAACTGCTCGCCTACAAGATGGCTGCCGACGGTTCGATCATCTACGCGCAGGACGAAGGACCGCAGGGCAAGGAGACCTATCCGAACGACGTCAAGTTCGGCGGCGGGTCCCAGTGTGTGCTCTTCCGCTGCAAGCCCTTGACCCTGCTCGAGATCGTCGACTCGCGCTACCTCACCGTGCTGGACATGCTCGGGGTCCTTGGCACGGACAATTCAGTGCCGCAGCAATGGGGCGCCCGCTACATCGCCAACCAGAGCCGCCAGGAGGGAATGACCACCAGCGCAGCCGTTGTGTTCGGCAAGCACGACACGCTCACCGGCGAGGACCAGCGGCTCAAGGTCCACATGGGCACTGGGCTCTACGGCATCAAGCTGCTGCTGACGAACGCCGAACTCGAGCGCCCAGGCAAGGGGCTCGTGACCACGCCCCCGACAGACCCGCAGGAGGACCTGGGCATCACCCTGAAGGAGGCGCGGGGCACTGGCTACCCTGTGGACGGTGGCGTGCTGTTGCACCCGACCTACCGCGTGGCATGGGACATGTGGGCGCTCAATGAGTACCGACTGCGCGACCTGGAGCGCTACGGCATCAGCAATCCCATGCTCGCGAACTTTCCCACCAAAGGCCGCCTGGCCCGCGGGCGGCTGGAGCCGGGCCTCCACGACCGTGCGCGGGAGGCGCTCGTGGCGGCGCAGGGCGCCTTGGCGAGGCGTGACTACGAGGAGTTCATCTCGCAATCGCGGAGAGCCTGGGGCTACGAGGCCAAAGCGTATCCCGAGGTGGCGAGCCAGGCCGACGATACGGTGAAGGGCGTGGTCTTCTACTTCATCCTCTTGATCCCATTCGCCTTCTTCATGGAACGCCTGCTCATCGGCGCGGCCGACGTCCGCAAGCGGATCATCGGGTTCGCTGTCATCTTCCTGGCCGTGTTCGCGATCCTGCGCTACGTGCACCCGGCCTTCAAGCTCTCCACCAGCCCCTACATCATCCTCCTCGCCTTCGTCATCCTGTCCATGGGCGTGATCGTCCTCTTCATCGTGGTCGGCAAGTTCAACGAGCAGATCCGCAAGATGAAGCAGGCGGCCACAGGGATTCAGGAGGCCGACGTCGGGCGCCTGTCGGCCACGTACGCCGCGGTGATGCTGGGCATCTCGAACCTCCGCAAGCGGCGCGTGCGGACCACGCTCACTGCGGTCACCCTCACCCTGCTCACGTTCACGGTGTTGTCCTTCACCTCCATCCAGACGTCGCTCCAGGTGTTCGAGCTGTCGCGTTCCAACACGCCGAGCTACGAAGGGGTGTTGGTTCGCGACCGCAATTGGCGCGGGCAGCAGGCCGTCGTCCTCGACCATCTGCGAAGCGAATTCGGCGGCATGGCGACCATTGCTCCGCGTGCCTGGCTTCTGTCGAAGACCCGCGGCGAGAAGGAGTTCTTCGAGTTCGCGGCGGCCGGGGGACGCAGCAACGTCAACGGAATCGTCGGCCTCACGCCGCAAGAAGCCCTCATCAACCCCAAGGGCGGGCCGCAAACGTTCCTCAGGCCCGGCGGCCGCTGGTTCCGCCCCGGCGACCGGTACGTATGCATCCTGCCCGACGACGTGGCGGGCCGCGTGGGCATCCAGGCGACGGCCCTCGAAGGCAAGGCCGATGCAGACAAGCCCCGGATCGCCATGCTCGGCCAGGAATTCACCGTGATCGGCTTGCTGGACTCCGAGGCCTTTAATAAGTACCGGGACCTCGATGATGAGAAGCTGACGCCGGTGGACACCCAGCAGGAGGGCGCCAGGATGCAGGTCGAGGAGAACCCCGACGAGGCTGCGAAGGCGCCCATCCAGGCGTTCACTCATATCGAGGCATCGAATAGCCTCCTGATCCCCTACGATCTGGCGCGGGACATCGGCGGCACGCTGAACTCGATCGCTCTCTCGACGTACCAGGAGCGAACCGAGGTCGAGGGCGGCGTCAGGGTCGTCCGCGTGGTGCCTACGAAGCCCTTCAAGGAGTTCAGCCAGGACATCCGCCGCTTCATGCAGCGGGTGGCCCTGAATCTCTTCATCACGCAAGGCACGGGCGAGGACGCGCGCGTCAAGGTGTGGAGCTCGATCCAGACCACCTCCTTCTCGGGCGTCGGCAACCTTTTCGTGCCGATCCTCATCGCAGCCCTCATCGTCCTGAACACGATGACGGGCGCCGTCTACGAGCGATTCCGCGAGATTTACATCTACAGCTCGGTCGGGCTGGCGCCCACGCACGTAGCCGCCCTGTTCCTGGCAGAGGCCGCCGTCTTCGCCACCGTGGGTGCCGTGGCAGGCTACCTGATCGGCCAGTCGGTTGCCAGCGTGATCTTCCACCTGGACCTGCTGGGCGCGCTCACGCTGAACTACTCGTCGCTTTCCGCCATCTACTCGAGTGTCGTCGTGATGGCCACCGTGTTCCTGTCCGCGCTCTACCCGGCCAAGAAGGCTTCGGACATGGCGGTGCCCGATGTGACGCGGCGCTGGCAGTTCCCGCCGCCGGAGGGCGACCTGTGGCAGTTCGACTTCCCGTTCACCGTGGGCGGCGCCGAGATCCTCGGCATGTACTCCTATCTCGCGCGCTTCCTGCAATCGTACGGCGAAACGTCCATCGGCGCCTTCTACACTGAGGACGTGCAACTCACCAAGGGGGCGCCCGGCTCCGAGGCCGATTACGTGATCAGCGCCCGCTGCTGGCTGGCCCCGTACGACCTGGGAATCAGCCAGGACGTCCGCTTCGAGGCCATCCCGACCGGCGAGTTCAACATCTACCGCATCGCGGTCATCATCCGACGCGTGAGCGGCGACACGCTGTCGTGGCAGCGGATGAACCGTGGCTTCCTGAACGTCCTGCGCAAGCAGTTCCTCGTCTGGCGCACCGTGCCGAGCGGCACCAAGGCCGAGTACGCGGAGGAGGGGCGTCTCCTCCTCGAAGGGGCGGAGGCGCCTGCCGCGGGGGGCGGTGGCGTTGGGGCTTGATCGCGCGCGCCTCACCAGCGCGGAAGTGGCTTGAGGGCAGACGCAGCTTAGGGGCAATGGCATTGCCTGAGGACACTCTGGGACAGGTGAAGTACGAGATCGTTCCCGAGGGGACTCCCTACCAGTGGGGGTTCAGTTGGAACGTGGTGGTGGCCGCGCTGTTCGTGGGCTTCGTGATGATGCCCGGGGCGATCTATCTGGGCCTCTTCATGGGGCAGACGTACGGCGGCGCGGCCGAGTGGGTGACGATCATCTTGTTCATCGAAATCGCCAAGCGCAGCTTTGTGAAGCTGCGCACGCAGGAAATCATCATCATGTACTGGATCGCCGCCGGCCTGGCGGTGATGGGGCCCCTCCAGGGCCTCATCTGGAACCAGTACCTCGTCCAATGCCCGATGTCCGACGGCATCCACGAGCAGTTCCCTTCGTGGGCGGTGCCGGCCCGCGAGAGTTCCGCGCTCCTCGAGCGAACGTTCGTCCACCGGGCCTGGGTCGTGCCGCTGCTTCTCGCCCTGCTGACGTATCTCATCTACAACGTCAACCGCCTCTGCCTCGGCTACGTGCTGTTCCGCCTGACGAGCGACATGGAGCGGCTGCCCTTCCCGCTCGCGCCTGTGCAGGCGGGCGGCGCCACCGCGCTGGCCGAGACCTCCTCGAAGCGCGAGGGGTGGCGCTGGCGCGTCTTCTCGATTGGCACCATCGTGGGGGTGCTGTTCGGCCTCGTTTACGTCGGCGTCCCAATCCTCTCCAGCATGTTCTTCACCCGCAGGGTGGAGATCATCCCGATCCCGTGGCTGGACCTCACGCCCTACACAGGGAGCATTCTGCCGGCCACCCCGGTAGCCATGAGCATGGACCTGCTGGCGGTGGTGGTGGGGTTCGTGCTGCCGTTCTGGCTGGTGGTGGGGGCGTTCATCAGCGCGATTGCGATGACGTTCATCGGCACCCCGCTGCTCTACAAGTACGGCATTCTCTTCAACTGGAACGAGGGAATGTCGTACGTGCCCACGCAGATCAGCAACTCGTTCGACTTCTGGATCAGCTTCTCGATCGGCACTGCGCTGGTGATCTTCTATGTGGGGGTGGGGGCGACCATCCGCGCCGTCTTGCGGCGCCGGCGCGAGCGCGCGGCGCGCCAGGCGAAGGGCGAGACGCTGGAGGCCGCCCTTCCCGAGGGCCGGGGCGATATCCGGCTGTGGAAGCCGCTGGCGATCTGGGCGACCACCCAGGTGGTCTTCGTCGGGCTGTGCAAGGCGCTGGTCCCCGACTTCCCCTGGTGGATTCCCGCGATCTTCGGCTTCGTGCTCTCGCCGATGCAGTCGTACATCAACGCGCGGATGGTGGGCATCACGGGCGGCAGCGGCAGCGTGTCGTTCCCGTATCTTCGCGAGGCATCGTTCTACGGCGCCCAACTCCTCACGGGCAAAGCCCTCGGCGTCCCCATCTGGTTCGCCCCGATGCCGATCCAGGACTACGGCGAGGCCGCCGGCATGTTCAAGCAGCTCGAGCTCACCCGCACGAAGTTCGGCAGCGTGGTCTACTCGCTGATGTTGACGTTCGTGGTGTTGTGGGTGTGCAGCTTCATCTACTGGTCGTGGATCTGGAAGCTCGACGTCATCCCGTCGTCCACGTACCCGTTCGTGCAGAAGATGTGGCCGTTGAACGCCACGATCAGTTGCATGTGGATGCGCACCACGCTGCCCGGGGGCGAGGGGTTGGCGAACCTCCAGAAGATCCTGCACGTCGAGTACATCGGGGTCGGATTCGCCGTGGGCTCTGCCGTGTTCGCCGTGTTCAGCCTGTTCGGTGTGCCGACCCTCGTTTTCTACGGCATGCTCACGGGCATCGGGCAGAACGCGTTCATGGCGTTCCCGCAATTCCTCGGGGCCATGCTCGGGCGCCACTACTTCGCGAAGCGGTTCGGGGATCTCAAGTGGCGCGCCTACGCGCCCATTCTCGTGGCGGGCTACGTCTGCGGGGTGGGGTTGATCGGCGTGACCACGGTGGCCCTCAAGCTCATCTCCTCGGCAGTCAAGCAGACGATTTTCTGAGCAGGGTCGCCCTTGACGCGCGCCCAGCGGGCCGCTACAATCGCGCCCGGTGTGCCGGAAGTCGAGTCCCCACACGGCTTTCCGTCCGGAGGCCCCTATGCGCCTTCTTGCGCTCATTTGCATTGTCGCCGTCGCGGTGGGTGCCCTGGGCGGCGCCTCTCCCGACGCGGCATCGGTGGTGAACAGGCTGAAGTCGCACGAGGCGACCTACGACGACTGGCCCCCGATCCTCGAGGCGGGCGCCGCGGCCGTGCCCGAGCTGAAGAAGCTCCTCGCGGACGGCCGTGACGCGGTACGGGCCGCCGCCGCCGTGCTGCTGTACCGGCTCGGCGAGACGGGCACCCTCGATGCCTTGGATAAGCTGCTGGAATCGGGGGATGCGGCGGCTCGGGCGGAGGCCGCGGACGCCCTGGCCGCCTTCACCGGCGGCCCGGCGGCGTCAGGCGTCGGGCTGGCCGCCTGGCGGGCCTGGTGGAAAGCCAACCGGCAGGGGGTGGAGGCGCCCTCGGCGCGCGGGTCCCTGCACGGCAAGGTCTTGGGTGTGGACCCCTCGACGGGGCTCGTGGCCACCAACGTGGGCGCGCGGCACGGCGCCCGGCGCGAGATGCGGCTCAACGTGCGCCGGGGCGGCGAGGCCGTGTGCATCCTGGAGATCGTGTTCGCCACGCCCAAGGGCTCCGTGGGGCGGATCATCCCCTTCAGCAACCGGGCGACGCCGCAGCCCGGGGACACCTGTTTCTCATCGAGCGCCAAGGGAGAGTAGCGTGCCGCGGACCCACGGTGGCCATCTTCCGGTGATCCACGTGAGTGCGGGGAACCTCCCCCAGGCGTGGGAGCGCGCCGTAGTCGCCCTCTGGGAGCAGGGGGTGGACATCCGCACAGAGTACGACCGTCGCGACAGGCAGGGCAACTACCTGGACCCCCCGAGCCGCGACTGCACGATGATCGTCGAGGTCACCCACCCGTTCGCCGAGCCGCGGATTCACAAGAACTTCCCAGGCGGGCCTGCCGAACTCGAGGTGTACCGCCAGGAGGTCGTCGAGGGGATTCACGACCACTGGGTGGACCCGTCCGACCCCGACAAGTGGACCTACACGTACCACGAGCGGCTCTTCGCCTACAAGCCCACGGTGGACCTCGAGAATCCCAGGGCCAAGCATCTGCCGCCCGTGAACCAGATCGAGTATGTGATCCGAAAGGCCGTGGAGGCGACTCACAGCCGCCGCATCCAGGCCATCACGTGGATGCCCACGGCGGACCCGCAGACCGTTGACCCCCCGTGCCTCCAGCGCCTGTGGTTCCGGCTGCTCCCCGACGACGACGGCCAACTTCTGCTGAACCTGAACACCCACTGGCGCAGCCGCGATGCCTACAAGGCCTGGTTCATGAACGCCTATGCGCTCACCGACCTCCAGCAGCGGATCGCCGCCGAGGTTTCGCGGCGGCTGGGCCAGCGCGTGGGCGTCGGTTCGTATGTGGACATTTCCGACTCCTTCCACCTCTACGGCAGCTATTTCGGCGAGTTCGAGCCCGAGCTGGAGAAGATGCGCAGCGACCCCGACTACACGAAGCGCGCCTGGCCGAGCGACCATCCGGCCGTGGCGATGATGTTCGAGGAGACCCGCGCCCGGCTCAAGGCGGACCCCGACTTCATGAAATCCAAGTGAGGAGGAGCCGTAGTCTGTCACCCGCCATCCGCGGCACACGGGGCCACAGCGGCCCGCGACGCGCTGCGGAACGCGGATGACGCATTACGCATCGAGCCGTGCTCCCACGCCGCGCCACCCGCACCGTCCACAAGGGTTCCGTTCCGCTCGGCTCCGGCCACCCGATCGCCGTCCAGTCCATGACCAATACGCCGACGGCGGATATAGCGGCCACGGTGGCGCAGATTCACGAGTTGGAGGCGTTGGGCTGCGAGATCATCCGCGTGGCGGTGCCCGACCGTGCCGCGGCCGAGGCGATCGGCGCCATCAGCCGCCAGATCAGGATTCCCCTGGTGGCCGACATTCACTTCAGCCACCGCCTCGCGCTGGCCGCCATCGAGGCGGGCGCCGCCGCCATCCGCATCAATCCGGGGAACCTGAGACACCGCGAGCACGTGGACGAGATCGTGCTCGCGGCCAAGGCGCGTGGCATGGCCATTCGCATCGGCGTCAACTCCGGCTCGATCCGCCCGCGCGAGGGGCTCGAGGTGGCGGCGGACGAGTCGGCCCTCGTGCCGCTGATGGTCGAGCAGACGATGGCCTATGTGCGCCAGTTCGAGGAACTCGGTTTTCGCGACATCGTGCTCTCGCTGAAGACCTCCGACGTGTTGACGACCGTGGACGCCTACCGGGCCGTGGCCCGCCAGTGCGAGTACCCGCTGCACCTGGGCGTCACGGCCGCCGGGCCGCCGGGCATCGGAACCATCAAGTCGGCGGTCGCCCTCGGCATCCTGCTCAACGAGGGCATTGGGGACACGGTTCGCGTGTCGCTCACCGGCCCTCCGCACCGAGAGGTGGAGGTTGCCTACGATATCCTGGCCTCGCTGGGGCTTCGTGAGCGGCGTCACCCCGAAATCATCTCGTGTCCCACGTGCGGCCGCTGCCAGATTGACCTTGCGGCGCTCACGGAGCAAGTGGCGGCCGCTCTCCAGGGCGCGCCGGCCTCGTTGCGGGTGGCCGTGATGGGCTGCGTCGTGAATGGCCCTGGGGAGGCCAAAGATGCCGACATCGGCATTGCGGGGGGCAAGGGGGTTGGCTACTTGTTCCGGCGGGGGAAGCTCATCCGGGAGGTTCCCGCCGACCGGCTGGCGGGCGAGTTGGCCGCCGAGATCGCAACCATACAGGAGAAAGGAGACCTCGGATGAAGAGGATGCTGGGCGCCGGGATTCTGGGGCTGCTGCTGACGGCGGGCTGCTGCCCGTTCACGCGGGTGTGCCCGATCCACGCGCAGACCACGCGAGGCAAGGTGCGGCACGTGGTGCTGTTCAAGTTCAAGGCCGAGGCCACGCCGCAGCAGATCAAGGCGGTGGAGGAGGGCTTCCGCGCGTTGCCGGCGAAGATCAGCGGAATCCGCTACTTCGAGTGGGGCACCGACATCAGCCCCGAGAAGCTCAGCGATGGCTTCACCCACTGCTTCCTGGTGACGTTCGACACCGAGAAGGCCCGGGACGCCTATCTGCCGCATCCCGCCCACAAGGCGTTCGTGGAGGTGCTCAAGCCCATCCTCGACAAGGTGCTGGTGGTGGACTACGTCGCCCAGCGGTAACCACGGCAGTGCACTGGGCCATAGCTACGAAGCCCCGCGGAGGCCGCTGTGGCCGCCGCGGGGCCTCTTACGTACCTGGGCCTCGCCTACTTGCTGCGGCGCAACTCGTGCAACTCCGCCGCAAGGGCCGAGATGCTGTGGTTGACGTCGGCGCAGCTCCGATAGAGCTGCCTGTAGACCCTGAAGGCCCGGTCGTAGAGCTTGTGGGTTTCGGCCTTGGGGGTGAAGGACTTACGGACCCGGACAAGCTGGCGGACAGCGTCCTCGAGTGACGGCCAGACCCCGGCAGCCACGCCGGCCAGCATCGCGACGCCGAGGCATCCGGCCTCCGAGACGTCGAGAGCGTCCACGGGCAGCCCCGTGATGTCGGCCTTCGCCTGGCACCAGCGATCGGAACGCGAGCCGCCGCCGATGGCGTTGAACTTCTGGACCTTCAGCCCCCCCGAACGCACCGAGTCGAGGTTCACACGCATCTCGTAGGCCACACCGTCCAGGATCGCCCGTGTGATGGCCTCGGGGGTGGTGTTGAGCGTGAGACCCGCCAGGACCCCGCGCGAACTGGAGTCGAGGTATGGCGTGCCTGAGCCCTGGAAGTGCGGGAGCAGGAAGAGGTCGATCGGCCCGTCGGGGGCTCTGGATATCAGGAGGTCGTACACGTCCCGCTTGCGTTTCCTGGCCTCGGCCAGGGCCTCGGCCCCGAACTGGTCTCGGAACCATCGCAGGATGCTGCCCGCCGTGTAGAGGAAGGCCAGGGACACGTAGCGGCCCGGCGCGCAGTGCGGGTACACGCAGTGGTTGGCCGCCAGCATCGCGTCCGTCAGCACTGGCTCGGCCATGGCGATGGTCATGCATTCCACAGTTCCCGTCGTGTCGGTGCTGACCCCGGGGTCCAGCACGCCGGCTCCCAGGGCGCAGGCGGGCTGGTCGTGAGCTCCTGCGACGACCTTGGCGCCCGTGGGGAGGCCGAGAGAGCGGGCCACCTTACGGGTGATCTCGCCGACCACCTCGCCCGAGAGGCACGGCGTGGCGAACATCGCGGGGGCGAGCCCCGCGGCCTCCAACACGGGGTCGGCCCAACGGCGCGTGCGGACGTTCAGCGCCAGCGTCCGGCCTATGAGCGAGTAGTCAATCCTGGGTTCGAGCCCCAGCTTGAGGAAGAAGAAGTCCTCCCAGAGCATGAACTTCCAGGTCTTGCGGAACACCTCGGGCTCATGGTCCCTGAGCCACATGGCCTTGTTGACTGTATAGCTGGAGTGCTGGGGCATGCCGGTGAGCTGGAAAATCTCGCGTCGGCCGAGGCTGTCGGTGAGTTGCTGCGCCTGGGCCTCGGCGCGCGCATCGAAGGAGAGGATGGTGTTGTAAAGCGGTGTGCCATTCTTGGCAACCGGCATGAATGACTCCCCAAAGCACGTGACGCTCAGCGCTTGCACCTTATCGCGGCTCGTGCCGGCGGCCTCCGCGACCACACGGCGCACAGCCTTCCAGATGGCGGCGCTATCAATCTCGGCCCAACCCGGGCGCGGGAAGAGAAGGGGATACTCCTGGTAGGCCGACGACAGGATCGCCCCATCCTCGGCGAACACGACCGCTTTGGTGCCCGTGGTGCCGATGTCCAAGCCCAGAACGCTCATCCCGACCTCCTCTCGGCGGGGCAAGGGGTTCGCGGGTCCGCGGCAATCGCCGGTCGGCCCAGAGTATAAGCATGGCGGGCGGCGCCCGCAAGAGGAAAAATGAGGCTCTTCGGGGTTTGGCGATCCTGACTTGACTGGACTGAGGGAAGTGTGGACATGCTTGCTCCTTCTGAGAGACCTCCCTCCCGAAGGTTCCAATACC
>ERZ795050.1005-NODE-1005-length-39345-cov-5.562866_pt1 | contig 39345 bp, 38 predicted proteins | sample MGYA00375134_ERZ795050 | MGnify/ENA primary metagenome ERZ795050 (study PRJEB30179, sample SAMN05720221) | activated sludge metagenome | isolation source: Anaerobic digester | place: Japan | collected 2015-05-26 ... | reverse complement strand
CCTTGCTACTATGAGAGTTATACAATTAACTATTGATTAGCATCTTATGAGCCATATGGAATTTTATCCGGACACTACTGTGTTTTTAACTAAAATCGGAACTGAAGCGGAGGTCAGGATGATATTTTGCTGATGCATCTCAGGGCAGCCTTTACATCATCAATGTTATTGTAAAGATGGAACGAAATCCTGATTCCGTTAAGACCTGCTTCACTTACGGGCCTTACCCTGATGTTCTCTGATGCCATGGCAGAAGTAACGCTATTCATCGGAGCGGAGGTCATTCTGAAGGTTATCATTGAAGAACGGTAATCGCGTTCTGACGGGGAGAGTATCTCTACGCCTCTGATATTCCCAAGCTCCCTGTAAAACTCTTCGGAGAGTTCCTCGTTATGGTTACGGATTTTCTCAATGCCGATTGCGTTCAAAAACTTCAGTGAGGCATGGAATCCAAAGAAGAGTAATTCATTCTGGGTCCCGTATTCATATTTCTGTGCGGTGGGCTGAAAGTTTAGCCGGCCCTCTTTAAGATCGTACCCGTTATCGCTGTAAGCTCCTGTAGTATATGGATAAAGACTGTCCAGCATCTCTTTCCTGACATAAAGAACGCCGGTTCTTCTGGGGGCAAGAAGCCATTTGTGGCAGCTGAATGTATAAAAATCAGCATTGTAGCTTTTTACATCAAGGGGCATGCTGCCCGGACACTGGGCGCCGTCTAGGGCATACCTGATTCCTGCCGTTCGGGCAAGGGCTCCAATTTCCATAACAGGAAGAATCTGCCCGGTGGTAGTGGTCCGGTGGCTTATGAAAATCAGTTTTGTCTTTTTTGAAATAAGCTCACTGATAAGTTTTACATTGTTGGTACCGTGCCGTGTATCCGGTTCAAAATATTTTAATACGATTCCCCGGGTTTTCATAGCATTCAGCAGCGGTATATTCAGTGCGGGGTGCTCATGAAGGGAAGTTATGACCTCATCTCCCTTATTAAGCTGCAGGCCGTTTATAATTATGTTTATACCTTCTGTGGCCGAACTGACAAGAGCGATTTCCGAAGCTTCCACGCCTGGCCCGAGAAGTAGTGCAACATCCTTTTTAAGGGCATTCCATCTGTTGAGGTCATGTCCGGGTGCAGGATTGGATTCGAGCCTGAACCATTCATCGCTGACAAGACTTCTCACGTGTCGCGGTACCGAGCCAATCCCGCCGGTGTTAAGATAGGTATAACCTTCGGGAAAGCTGAATTCTTCCCTTACTACTTTCCAGAGGTCTTCTTCATCGTCAGGCAGCCTGAAAAAAGAACGATTGCCGGGGGAAGAAAGAGCGCGTTCCGTAATTGCAAGTGAACTTCCTGCAAGCAATCCGACAGCGGCAATAAATTTTTTTCTTTTCATGGTTACAGAAATATCATGTTTCAGGTTTGTCCTTTTCTATTTCCGGATCAGTATATTCATCAGACATTTCTTCCTCTTCCATCCATTCATAAACAGGCCTCCTTGGTCCTTCGTTCCTGTAGGCTATTGCAAGGAATATGCCGGTTATAAACCCCATTGAATGAGCTTCCCACGACACATCTTTATAAACATCGGGGAACATCCCCCACACCATTGATCCGTAAAGAAAAACAACCAGGAGCGAGAGTGCAGTAAGCCTGTAGTACCTGCGGATGATTCCGCTGAAGAAAAGAAAAGACATTAATCCGTAAACGACGCCGCTGGCTCCGATATGCCAGGCGGGCCGGCCCGTGAGCCATACCAGCAGTCCAGTAATAAAATAGTTCCATGTGAATATTTTCAAAGCGGGTTCGGAATAGAAATAGAAAAGGGCGGTTCCCAGCAGCAGAAAAGGAAGGGAGTTGCTGATCAGATGGCTGAAATCGCTGTGAATAAGAGGAGAGAAGATTATGCCGGGCAACCCGTTCACCCGTAGCGGATAAACGCCGAGCCTTGTAAAATCGGCTTCAAAAGCAAGTTCGGTTATCTTAACGAACCACATAAGAAATACCAGGAGAGCCGGAATGAGAAAACTGAGCAGCAGTTTCTTTCTCAGAACAGCTATTTCTTCATCATCCCTGCCCATTGTGGTTTAGGTTGCTTTACTTTTATTCTCCGGGGAAAACTATACCGGCTTTTTCCCTGATTCTGTCGAGTGTCCTGATCAGATCAAGGCTGAATGACAAAGGAACCACGGGACTCTCCCTCAGGTTATTGTCAAGGCATCTCATAACTTCTTCAGCTTCCCAATGGTAGCCCATGGCCTCCGGACGAAAGACAAATTCTTCCACTGGTTTACCATGAACTTCAAGTATAACTCTCTGGTTCATATCCCTTCCCCGCGAAACAATCATATTGCCTTTTTCGCAGAGCAGCTTGCAGCCAATCCCTTCATTGGTTTTGAATGAGCTGTACAGATCCGCCATTTTGCCGCTTTTGTATCTGAAGGAGACGGTAATGGATTCTTCCGAACCGGAAGGGGAAAATATTGCAAATGCATTAATTTCGTCGGGCACTCCGATAAAGGTCAGTGCATCAATAACCGGGTAAATGCCTATATCAAGGAGCGATCCTCCTCCCAGCAGCAAGTTGAACTTCCTGTCGGCCGGGTCGAAAGGAGGTTGAAAGGAAAACCAACCGTGAAGATGGAGTATTTCCCCGAGTATACCCGATTTCAGTATTTCATGAGCCTTTTTATAGAATGGCTGAAAAGGGGGCCAGAGAGCCTCCATCAAAAAGAGGTTCTGCTTTCGGGCCTCTTCGATCATCTCCTGTACCTGACGGGTATTCAGCGCGAATGCCTTTTCACAAATCACGTTTTTGCCGTTCCTTAGGCACATCAGGGTATGCTGATGATGATGGGAATGCGGGGAGGCTATGTAAACAATATCGGTTTTATCGTCAGCCGCAAGTTCTTCATAGCTTCCGTAAGCTTTTAAAAAACCGAATTCTGATGCAAATTTTTCCGCACGGCCGGTGTCGCGCGAACCGACTGAATATAGAACTGCATTATTAAGCAGTTTAAGTCCCTGAGCAAATTTTGCCGACATTTTACCGGGCGCAAGGATTCCCCAATTGTATTTTTTCATATCGTTCCTTTGGTCGCTTTGGTACAGTAAATATATAAATAAGGCTCAGATTGAGATACAACAGTCTCTACAAACCCCTGACGGCCGATAAGGGTAATGTTACTGCTCTGTCCCAGGGGATCATTGCATTAAAAAGCCTTAATGATCTGTAATTACCAAGTTGCGAAAGATATATTTCCTCTTCCCTCAGAATTCCGGAATCAAGAAGGGAATCCCTCATGGTACCTTTAAGCAAGGGGTTGGCAGGGGTAAACCATGATCCGTTCTGTTCCAGGGCAACATTGCAGTAAGAAGTATCAGTAATAATATTATCGCTGACTATCAGAACATCATCACATTCTTCACGCATTCCGTACAGGTTATCAATTGCCGTTCTGTCGGCATACTTAAATGAATAATCAGGCCTGGGTACGCTGATTATTTTCAGCGACCTGATTTCTTTGCGCGGGTACGGAATAATTTCGTATTTCTCAATGCATGAGGAATAAATTAATCTCAATCTGAATAGCCCTTCACGTGGTAAATCAAGGCTTTCAAGAAATGAAGCGGGAAACTGTCCGGGAAATTTTAAGCCTGCATAATCCGCAGTCCTAAGCATTCTCCTGATATGGTAAGCAAGATTATGCAGCCTGCCATTCTCAATTCTGATCGTTTCGAGGAAAAGGGACATAAACTTTTTTTATTAATTCATTATACTCATCCCTTGGTTTACTGAGGCTGGTAATGCCACCCCCGCTTTTAAAGAAAAGGCCTTTCTCTGTTTTCTCAATAAACCTGATCAATACTGCACTGTCAAGGTTATATCCGTCGAACCATCCGAATACCCCGGTATAGTAACCACGATCGTAGGTTTCAACCTTTTTGATAATTTCCACAGTCTTTTTTTTGGGGGCTCCGGTAACCGATCCTGCCGGCAGGATGAGTGAAAAGATTGAACCGATTTTCCCCCGGTATCCGGCCCTTATCCTTCCTTCAATTTCTGAACTCACCTGCAAAAGCGGCCCGCTGGTCCCCTTAACCGTTTCAACGTACCTGAATCTATTTACCCTGATATCATCTGCCACGATGCCCAGATCGTTCCGGAGGAGATCAACTATAGTGTTGTGTTCCGCCGTTTCCTTGACATCGGAAAGTATTAGCTTTTCTGCATCGGGAATCTCAGCATCAATAGTCCCCTTCATCGGGCAGGTTTTAATAACATCTCCTGATACCCTGACAAAGGTTTCAGGAGAAAAACAAACAAAATAATCTCCAAACTTTATTTTATATGGAGCATGACTGTATTCATAGACATCATTCAGTGAGAGGGACATGTCAATTTTTGTGGGGAAAGTAAGGTTTATAAGAAATGTGTCACCCCTCAGTATATGCTGCATTACTTCATTAAAGGTAATGAGATAATCATTATATTCAACAGGCTCCGCTGTAAAATGAAAATCAAAAGGACAATGTTTATAAGCCTTCAATTCTCCAATACCCGGCACTGAAAATTCAACCCATCCGGGGATCTCATCCTCGCGCCAGACATGAGTCATTGTGCCGTCGAACGAAATAACAAACAGAAACGGTATTTTTTCAGTTCCGTATCTGTCCATAAGGGCAAAGCAGGAAGCAGGGTATGCCGGCATAAGAACAAAGGAGTTTTTATTGCAAAGATAGATGTTTGTATGAACCTTCTGATTACAGACAACAACGACTCCTTTACCTGGAATCTTTACCATCTTTACCTGCCTCGAAATAACAGCTGTCAGTTCCGGTAATAAAATAATGGCTGTTAGTCATAAAAATCCTGATATCTGTGGTCTCCAGTTCCACCCGGAGTCATTTTTAACACCTGCGGGAAAAATAATCCTTACAAACCGGATTTATTCTTGCTGAGAATAACGAACTAAATATCATCGAGTTACCTTGGGCAAGCCAGGTGAAATGAAAAATATTTTAAAAAATTTACTACTATGTTATACATAGTATAAAAAAAATAATATATCTTTGCAAAGAAATATTGTATGTTTAGAAAGGTACTTAATAATTAAGATCATGAAAATCACGTTAAGCGTTAATCTCGGAGGGTACTCATTTAACATAGATGAGGATGCGTATGATGAGCTGAGAGCTTACCTGGAAAACCTCGGGATATGGTTTGCCCAGGAAGAGAGCTCCGGTGAAATACTGAATGATATAGAATCAAGGATAGCCGAGCTCTTCAGGGCGAAGCTGTCAGACTACAAACAGGTTATCACCATTGAAGATGTCAAGGCGGTGATTTCTGTTCTTGGTACACCTGAAGACATTGCAGGTAAAAACGGAGAGGGCAATAGAGGGAGAACAGGTGCAGCCGGAACACACAGGATGTACCGCGATCCGGACAACAGGATGATAGGAGGCGTATGCGCCGGTATCGCAGCATACTGGCATATCGAACCCCTGGTGATCAGGATAATCTTCCTGGCCCTCGTGTTTGCCGGCGGGTTGGGCTTACTGATATATCTTATCCTCTGGATAGTGCTTCCTGAAGCCAGGACAACGGCTCAGAAAATTGAAATGAGAGGCGAACCGGTGGATATTCATAACATTAAGGAATCGGTTAAGAGGGAATTTGAACAGGTGCGCAAAAAGATGAACCTGTAAAAAGCTTTAAAAGGAGAATATTCTGATTACAATTTATAAAAAATACTATGGATATTGAGAATACAACAGCACAAATGCGCAAGGGAATACTTGAATACTGTATTCTTCTTGTGCTGTCAGGCAACTCATGCTATGCGAGCGATATAATAAGAGAACTTAAGGAAGTAAAAGTCATTGTTGTTGAAGGTACTCTGTACCCGCTCCTGACCAGGCTCAAAAACGCCGGGTTGCTTAGTTACAGGTGGGAAGAATCGCCCCAGGGACCTCCCCGAAAATACTATGAGCTTACCGGACAGGGGAGGAAATATCTCGCGGAGCTCGACCAGGCCTGGGCAGAACTCGTTGAATCGGTGGGCCTTATAAGAAAAAACAGGAAATAATTTTATAATAACTGATGCAATGGACAAAACCATAAAAATAAACCTTGCAGGAACACTCTTCCAGATAGAAACGGAAGCATATTATTTACTGCGCGACTACCTTAATGCAATAAGCAACAGGTTAAAAAACACTCCGGGAGGTTATGAAGCAATTGAGGATATAGAAGGACGAATAGCCGAATTATTCAATTCCCGGAAGGGATTATCAGGCGTTATCTCATCTGAAAATGTCAGAACTGTAATAGATATTATAGGCCGTCCGGAAGATTTTGACCAGTCAGACACCGCCGGAGAATTTTCAGGAGAAGCCAGGACGGGAAGGCGTCTTTACAGGGATCCCGATAATTCGGTAATAAGCGGGGTTTGCGGCGGCATCGGGGCATACCTTAATACTGACCCGGTCTGGATAAGGCTCGGATTCATACTATTCTCGCTCTTTTTCGGAATAGGCTTCTTTATCTATCTGGGCTTGTGGATTGCCCTTCCCGCTGCCGTTGATGAAAGGATGAAAAGAGATCTCTACGGCCCGGGCTATTATGCCTCCTCAGGAAGAAAAGCCGATACGGCACCAGGCCGTAATATCAGAAATTCATCTAAGGGAACCAGTCCGGCCGCAAGGGTCCTGAACGAAATTTTCATTGCTCTCGGAAGGCTTCTGCGTATCATGGTTAGGATTGTTATGATCATTGCCGGGATAATATTTGTTCTTACAGCCTTTTCAATGCTGGTAACCTTCATTATGATCTTTTACCTCAGGTATCCGGGTTACTTTTTTGCCGGAACTATAACCGACAGCCTTTTCTATATGCCCGATTTTCTTAACCTGGTAATTTCTCCCGCCCTGACCCCATGGGTAATGGTTCTTGCTTCGGTGGTGGTGATACTTCCGTTGCTGGCTTTGATTTACTGGGGTCTGAAAATGATTTTTTATTTCCGTGCCAGGACATTGGCCCTAAGTGTTACCGCTCTTGTTCTCTGGGTGGCTGCCCTGTCAGGCCTTGTTATGCTGCTTTTCACCCAGGGCATAAGCTTTGCTGAGCAGGGAAGGGTTGTCGACCAGCTAAAAGTATCAGCTGATTCTGATACCCTGTACATCAGGTGCGGCAGGAAAGTGGCTGACCTTGAATATGACAGGGAAATCAGCGTCCCGGGAGAAGAATATTCACTCTATTTCACTTCAGATCAGAGAATGATATTCTCAAAACCGGAAATATCATTTGAAGAGTCGGAAGGCAATTTCTATGAACTGGAGGTTGAAAAGATAATGCACGGAAGAACGGCCAGGGAGGCTTATGAAAAGGCAGGTGCACTTATATTCAATTACAGCATTCTCGGAGACACGATATTTATCGACCAGTATTATGAGATCCCTGCGGGAACCAAATGGTCAGGATCGTTCATTGATGTTAATATCAGGATACCTGAAGGTAAAATCATCCGGATTGACAGGGAGGTTGAGAAGATTACAGGAAATATGATTTTCAATGATTCCCGCCCCCGGCACCCCGGCAATAACCTCTGGAGGCTAGAGGATGGGGAGCTTGTGGAAGCAGGTTCAGGCCGGTAACCAACCCGCCCCGTTTTCATTTCTATATTTTTCATTTCAGAATCCGGCTGTTCAGGTAACAGACGGATTCTGCCTTTTATGATGTTCAATTACTGAAATGGCAAACAAATACTCTCAGAATTTGTTAAATTTAGCCGGAAGTATTTTTAGTCCCGGACCCAATGAACAATTTATATAACGATCTTACAGTTTCTGTCAGCAGGCTTGTTACCAGAAAATACAGTACATCATTTTCCATTGCCGTAAGCCTCCTCGAAAGGGAAACCAGGGATGCGATATATTCTGTTTACGGCTTTGTAAGATTTGCTGATGAGATTGTTGACTCATTTCATAAATTTGACAAAGCCCGGCTACTGAAAAAATTTGAGGAAGACTATTATGAGGCTGTAAATCAGGGAATAAGCCTTAATCCTATACTCAATTCTTTTCAGAACACAGTCAGAAAATACAATATACCCGATCACCTCGTTCAGGCCTTTCTCAAAAGCATGAAATACGACCTCGGCAGGAAAGAGTATGTATCGGAGATACAGATGGATGAATATATTTACGGATCGGCCGAGGTGGTCGGACTTATGTGTCTCAGAATTTTTCTCAGGGGTGATGAAGAGGCTTTTCAGACTCTTTCCGAACCGGCAAGAAGACTTGGCGCAGCATTCCAGAAAGTTAATTTCCTGAGAGACCTCCGGGCCGACATGACGGAACTGGGTAGAAGATATTTTCCCGATATCATACATAAAGGATTAGATGAAGACGTAAAGGCTGATATCATCGCAGATATAAGAAATGACTTTGCGGCTGCCCTTCCCGGAATAAGGAAGCTTCCGTCGCGTGCAAGACTTGGCGTGCTGACTGCTTATCTTTATTATCTGAAACTGCTGAAGAGAATTAAATCAACACCGGCCGGCGAACTTGCCGAACGACGCATCAGGGTTCCTGATGCCGTTAAACTACTTCTCCTGGCACGGGCTTTCATAATGAATAAATTAAATCTGATCTGATATTTTACCTTTCCCCTAAAAACCTGCGGCTTGATACCACAACTGACCGAAAAAATCCGTAACAAACCAACAAGAGAGATAACTCTCTTTTTGGTTAACTTTTACCTGATCGGCCTTGCCGGTACCATAATTCCTTTTACTAGACCGCTTTTCCTGCTGATTTTTCCTTTTGCCATTCTGCTGAGCCTGGCTGTGCTGATGCTGTTCCCTGATAAATCCCTCAGCATGAAGGCATGGGTTATGACTGCCGTGATTGCGGCATCAGGCTTTTTCGTTGAGGTTGCCGGTGTGGCTACGGGAAAGATTTTCGGAAGTTACACCTATGGTCCCACCCTGGGGCCGAAGCTGTTCGAAACACCGCTGATGATCGGCATCAACTGGACCCTGCTTGTTTTTGCAACAGCCTCTGTTACAGAGAGAATGAAAATAAATGTATTATTCAAAATATCAGCGGCAGCAGCAATAATGGTGATATATGATATTTTCCTTGAGATAACCGCGGATAAGCTCGATATGTGGTATTGGGAGGGTAATGGGGTTCCGGTAAGAAATTATGTTGCCTGGTTTGCAATTGCCTTAATCATGCACGCTCTCTTAAAGATTGCCGGTGTAAGGATAACTTTCAGATCGGACATACCTGTAATCGCATCACAGGTTGCTTATTTTATTTTACTCTCGGTTTGGTTTACCTTTGCAGAATGATAATTAAAGCAAAGCATAATTTATTCATTTACAATTTTTTCAAATTATACTCACTGTATAAAATCAGGCGTTCCTTCAGAAGGGTTGTTACAGAGGGAGAATTCGACGATGCCGGGAAAGCCGTGGTGGTGATTGCAAACCATGTGGGCTGGTGGGACGGCTTCTGGGTGATGTTTCTTAATCTCAGGGTTTTCAGACGCAGGTTTCATTTCATGATGCTCGAGGAGCAGCTCCGTAAATTCTGGTTTTTCATGTATTCCGGCGGTTTCTCGGTACACCGGGGATCAAAGAGCATCATCGAAACAATAAACCATGCCAGGGAAATTATTGAGAAAAGTGAAAACCTGCTGCTGGTTTTTCCCCAGGGCAGGCTCGAATCTCTTTATCAGACCGAAATTTATTTTGAGAAGGGGATTGAAAAAATACTTTCAGGGAAAGAGGACAGGATTCACCTGGTGTTCGTTGCCAGCCTGGTAGATTATTACAATGAGCAGAAACCTTCGCTCTTTATATATTTCACGGAGGTAAAAAACTGTGCTATGACCACCGGGGCACTGCGTGACAGATATAAAATATTTTATGACGAGTGCCGGACTAAAAACATTGAAAGGGCCAGGTTCGCATGATAGTGGTTGCATATATTATCTTTTCATTCGGAGCGCTCAGGCTTATGGTATCTTTCATAAATCTAGCATTCCGTGAAAAACCCCGCCGGGGCACTCTGTACGACAAGCCCCTTGTATCGGTACTGATCCCGGCAAGAAATGAGGAATCAAATATCGGTACACTTCTGGGTGACCTGGATGAACAGCTATATGAAAATGTTGAAATTCTGGTGTTCGACGATATGTCGGAAGATGAAACTGCAAAGGTTGTGTTGAGTCACAGTGAACGCGATAAAAGGATAAGGCTGATAAGGTCGGAAGGATTGCCGGAGGGATGGACAGGGAAAAATTACGCCTGTCATTGCCTGGCAAAGGAAGCAGGGGGTCGGTGGCTGCTTTTCCTCGATGCTGATGTCAGGATTTCAGGAAGCATCATCCCCGATATGATCTCATTTGCGAATAGGCACAGGCTTGCACTCATCTCAATCTTCCCGAAACAGATCATGATAAGTACCGGGGAAAAAATCAGTGTCCCGGTTATGAATTACATACTTCTCTCGCTACTGCCGCTGGTTTTTGTGAGAAAGGTGATGCGCTTTCCCTCACTGTCGGCAGCAAACGGACAGTTCATGTTCTATGACACTGAGATATACCGGCGGGTTCAGCCGCACGAAAAACTCAGAAACAAAAGGGTTGAGGATATAGCGGGCGCAAGAATGCTTAAGAGGATGAGGCACAGAATCGCCTGCCTGACCGGCGATGACTCAATAAAATGCAGAATGTACAGGGATTTCAGGGAAGCTGCAGAAGGATTTTCGAAGAACATAATTGCATATTTCGGGAACTCGTTTTTTGCGGCAATTCTTTTCTGGTTTGTAACGACATTCGGGTTTATTCCCGTTTTTATTTACCTGCAGTTATGGCAGGCCCTGGCATACATCGGCTTCGGGTTTCTCATAAGGGTTTTTGTTTCCGCTGCAAGCGGGCAGAACATTGCACAAAACCTCTTTTATGCCATCCCTCAGCAGATGGCCGCAGGTTTTTTCATCATAAAGGCAATAATAAACAGTTTAAAGGGAGGCTACGAATGGAAAGGCCGAAGCGTACGATAATAACTTTGTTTCTTTTCCTGACTGCAATTGTTTACGGTGAGGATTTCAATGCAGAAATCTATAAAGCCTATATCTCGGGTAATATGCAGCGATGGAAAGAAATCACAGACCGTTTTCAGACCGCTAAGCCTACTGATGGTACAGGTCTGGCCCGGCTGGTCAATTACCAGTACGGTTACATAGGATGGTGTATCGGAACGGGACGGAATGAAGAGGCAAAAAAGTACCTCGAACTGGCTGAAAAAAACCTTAAAACCCTGGAAAAGAACAAAGCGTACCTCTCCCTGGTAAGGTCATATGAATCGGCCTTTTACGGTTACAGGATAGGAATGAATAAAATGCTTGCACCCGTGCTGGGCCTTAAAAGCATTGATGCTGCAAAGGAAGCAATCGGACTCGACGACAAAAACCCGATGGCATGGGTGCAGTACGGAAATATAAGGTTCTATACACCCCAGATTTTCGGCGGATCAAAGCAGGAAGCTCTGGAATACTATCTCAAAGCCCTGAATTTAATGGAGAGAAACAACGGAAATAATACCGGAGACTGGAATTACATGCATCTCCTGACCCTTGTGGCGCGGGCTTATACCTACGTGGGAGATTATACATCCTCATTGAAATTCGTTGACAGGATTCTGGCAATTGAACCTGAATTTAAATGGGTTAAAGACGAATTATATCCCGAAATAATGAAAAAAATGCAAAACTGATATGGGAAAAAAAGTATTGATAGCAGGAGCAGGGCTCGGCGGAATTTCACTCGCACTCCGTCTGGCATCGGCAGGATACAATGTTGAAATAGTGGAGAAAAACAATCAGGCAGGCGGTCGTCTCGGGCAGCTTAAGAAAGACGGTTTTACCTTCGACATAGGGCCCAGCTTTTTCAGCATGTCGTATATCTTTAAAGATTTCGCCAGGGATTGCGGAATCGAACTGCCGTTCACCTATTACAGCCTCGATCCTCTGTACACGGTCAGCTTCAGAAACAGTCCGAAAACATGGTTCCTTTACAGGGATATTGCCAGACTCGCTCAGCAGTTCGGGGAGGTGGAGCCTGATTTCGAAAGAAAAATGAAGAGGTTCCTCGGTTACAGCGGAAAATTATTTCACGACACTTTCGACATCGTAATCAAAAGCAACTATAATTCTGTGATCGATTACCTTCTCACCCTAATGAAAGTTAATCCGGAACACGGGTTAGTCCTTTTCAGAACATACTGGAGCCAGGTGTCAAAATATTTCTCCTCCGAAGAGGCAAGGCAGATTCTTTCCCTTGTCGCATTCTTTCTGGGCCGTACCCCTTTTGATACTTCAGGGGTATACACGCTTCTCTCATATACCGAATTTGTGCACGACGGTTACTTTAATGTTGAAGGCGGAATGTACAGGATAGTTGAGGGATTCGTTAAGGAACTGGAAAAAAAGGGAGTCAGAATTACTTACAACACCGAGATAACCGGTGTGGAGGGATCTGGTAAACGGCTTAAAAGCCTTATCGACAGCAGCGGTAAACGGCATGAGGCTGATATATTTGCTGTTAATGCCGATGCGGCTGTTTTCAGGGGAAGCGTACTGAAAAGGCCTGCATTTTCAACACAGAAACTCGACAAAATGAACTGGACCATGGGTCCTCTGACAATCTATATCGGGCTCGACTGCAAGATCCCGCACGTGCATCATCATAACTATTACCTGGGGGACAATTTCAGGGAATACGCCGACAAGGTGTTTAAGAACCCTGATACCCTTCAGAAGCCATATTACTATGTTAATGTTCTGTCGCGGCATAATCCCGAATGCGCACCGGAAGGGGGAGAAAGTATCTTCGTGGTCTGCCCCGTCCCCGACCTTCGGTTTAAAGCTGACTGGAGCGACAGGGATGAGATAGTGCACAGTATCATTGACGATTTTTCCGGCAGAACAGGCATGGATCTGAGGCCGCATATTGCATCGCTCACTGTTTATACGCCTGAGGACTGGGGACGTCAGTTTAACCTGCACCGCGGAAGCGGCCTGGGTCTGGCTCATGACATGCTCCAGATAGGTGCATTCAGGCCGAAAAACTATGATGAAGAGTTCGATAATCTGTTTTATACAGGTGCTTCAACAATTCCCGGCACGGGATTGCCTATGGTACTCATAAGTTCACAACTGGCATTTGAAAGGATTGAAAAACATGACAGGAAGTAAATATGAAAATAACTGATTACATCGATTACTGGTCGCTTGCGGTACTGATTATTACAGCATTGCTGTTTATCGGCGCCCTGTTCTTTAAGGGTTTTACACACGACCTGCTGCTCGAGGCCGGCGTTTTCATGGTTTCGGTAAAAATCATAATGATGATATACAGGAATAATCTGAACTATCGTGACGTTAAGAAAGATCTGGGAGAAATAAAAGAGATTCTCAGGGAAAAAAATCACTGAGACAGGCAATATTATTGTTAACGGCAGGTTAATGTACTGTTAAACTTTTAAAATTTTAGTTATAACTTGCCGTATTCTCTTACCTTCGTAATAAAATTTATCTAACCAGCCATGCCAACTAAAATTTTTTCGCTGATAACCCTATTTTCTTTTTCTATTTTATGGGCTTCCGCCCAGGAACCTGGTGTAAACACCGATAATATCAGAAAAGATGCCCTCAATGTATATATGGATGCTTCTGATTATATCCGAAAGGAAATCCCTTATATAAATTACGTGAGAGACCTTAAGGAAGCAGACGTTTACATTATATCCACATATCAGTCGGCCGGATCCGGCGGTATGCAGTATACCTATTTTATTTCAGGACAGAATCGTTTTGCCGGAATGGCCGATACAGTTTCTTTTACTTCATCGCCCGACGATACTCAGGATTTTATCAGGGAGCAGCAGGTGAAGGTACTCAAAATGGGTCTTATGAGATATGTGGCCAGAACACCTCTGGCAAAATACATCAACGTTAGTTTTACTCTTCCTCTCAGGGAAACCGTTACTAACGATAAATGGAACAACTGGGTTTTCCGGACATCAGTTTCGGGGTTTCTTAACGGGGAGAAATCCTATAACTATACCAACCTTTACGGGAATATGTCGGCCAGTAAGATTACTGAAGACTGGAAAGTGAATATATCGGCCAATTACAGTTACGGGGTTGACAAATTCAATATTAACGGGGCAACCTATACAAGCAGGAATAATTCCACCTCTTTCAACACGCTTGTTGTCAGAAGTATTTCCGACCACTGGTCATACGGAGGGTCGTTATCCGCAGGAGCCTCAAGCTACAGCAATCTTAAGCTCTCCTTAAGCCTTATGCCGGGTATTGAGTACGACATTTATCCGTATTCACAATCAACAAGAAAACAACTGAGACTGCTTTACCGCGCGGGTTTTAACCCTGTATTCTACAACGATACCACCATTTATAATAAAACAAGGGAAAACCTGTGGAAGCATTCTCTCACCGCCGCCTATGCAGTTGTTCAGAAATGGGGTTCGGTCGATGTAAGCCTTGGTTACAGCAATTACCTTCACGACTGGTCAAAGAACAACCTCTCACTCGACGGTGACCTGAGTCTCAGAATAGCAAAAGGCCTGAATCTCGAACTTGGAGGAGGAGTGACACTGATTCACGACCAGCTCAGCCTTGTAAAGGGCGGAGCCACAACCGAAGAGGTCCTTTTACGCCGGAAGCAACTTGAAACACAGTATTCATTTTATGCAATGTTCGGCTTTTCTTACACCTTCGGTTCAATTTATAATAATGTCGTGAATCCGCGTTTCGGAAGTAGCGGGGGAGGTGCCCGCTACATAATAATGAACTGAAATATGACTGTTCTGCTTTCAGACAAAACATTTTCCGGCATTCTCTGTTAGAATATCAGTTAATAATCCGGACAATGAATTTTGATACAAAGGCAGGGGATTGGGACAAAGACCCCGGCAAACACATAAGAGCCGCGCTGTTTGCTGAAGAAATTTTAAGGATTACGGAGAATCGTTTCCCTGAAAGGGCGCTTGAGTTCGGCTGCGGAACCGGACTGGTTAGTTTTAACCTTAAGGAGAGGACAGGTGAGATCATTCTGGCAGATACCTCAGAAGGAATGCTTAAAGTATTGAACGATAAGATTCTGCAGAATAATATCACCAATATGATCCCTTATCATCTTAATGAATCAAATTCTCTCAGATCACTTGAAAAATTTGATCTGGTGTATACCTTGCTCACCCTGCACCATGTCAGGGATTTAACATCCCTGTTTTCAGATTTCAGGGAGATTATAAAACCGGGTGGCTGGCTCATTCTGGGTGACCTTTACACGGAAGACGGTTCATTCCATGAGAGTGACCCTGACTTTGACGGACACAGGGGCTTTGACCCTGAATATCTGGCACGGAAACTTGAGTCGGAAGGATTCAGGAACCTCTCATACCGCACATTCCATACCATTGAGAAAACTGCCGGCGGATTAAGAAAAGAGTTCCCCTTGTTTATCCTGTATGGCCGGAAAAATTAAATGTTTATCTTTGCCGCCCCGGGGAAAGCAGTAATCAGATGATAACCGGTAATCAGGAGATGCTTAGGGAGCTTGACGGACGCAGGCTTTACTATTCCTTTATGGCAGGGGCAAGAAAGCTTATTGCCAGTCAGGCGGATCTGAACAGGATTAACGTATTCCCGGTTAACGACGGCGATACCGGTACAAACCTTGCCGCAACCACCAGAGCGGTAATTGAATCGCTTCTGCCTCACAGGTCATATAAAGTTACGGCGGAAAGAATTGCCGAGACTGTCCTGCTTAACGCACGGGGCAACTCAGGAATAATATTTGCACAGTTTTTTTACGGTCTCAGCATCGAAACGGCCGATATTAAAAGCATCACTCTGAGCGATTTTGCCGAATCGGTAAAAAGAGCGGTGCGATATATTTACGAAGCTGTTTCCAATCCCGTCGAAGGTACCATACTTACAGTCATCAGGGAATGGGCAGATTATATTTATGCCGGCCGCCAGACTTTTTCTGATTTCAACCAGATGCTTCTTAACTCTTACGAGGTGTTATGCAGGTCGCTTGAAGAGACCAGTTCAAAGCTGAAGGTGCTGGCAAACAATAGGGTTGTGGATGCCGGTGCAAAAGGATTTGTACTGTTCATAGAAGGGATTATTGAATTCATCAATAACAGAAACCTTAAAGAATTGCTTCGCTCCGCACCTGTAAACCTTCAACTTCCTGCATTTGAAGAGATAATAGCCGAAGAGGTCAGATACAGATATTGCACCGAGGCAGTGTTGAGGAATGTATCTGCGGAAAAGGAAGAACTGAGGAGGATGCTTGAAGAATTCGGCGACTCCGCTGTGCTTGCAGGAAGTAAAAAAATGATGCGATTACATGTCCACACGGATACTCCTGCAGACCTTATTTTCAGACTCAGGGATTACGGCACAATAACCTTTCAGAAAGCTGAGGACATGGTCCGCCAGAGTGAATCGGTATTCAGAAGGAAGTTTCCGGTTGCACTTGTTGTTGATTCAACATGCGATATCGAAGAGAACCTCATTGAGAAATACCAGGTCAATGTGATTCCTGTGAATATACATTTCGGCGACAGCCAGTACCTCGACAAGGTGACAATAAGGCCGGAACAGTTTTACCGGATGCTGGAGGATGCAAAGGATTATCCCAGGTCGTCGCAGGCCAACGAGGCGGCTTTCGTTAATACCTTTTCTCATTTGGCCTCGCATTACGACTCGGTAATCGCAGTCACTCTTTCTGAAAAACTGAGCGGTACATGGCAGAGTGCAGCAAAGGCTGCCAGGAAAGTCAGCAGAGAATCGGGGAAACGTATAACCGTTTTAAATTCGAAGGGTATCTCGGGCATGTCGGGGCTGCTGCTTGCACGAATTGCAGAATCGGTTGAAAAAGGCCTTTCTCACCGGGAGATAGTGGAAATGGCCGAAAAGTGGATTGAGAACTCCCGTCTGTTTATCAGGGTTGATACTATTAAATACCTCATAAAAGGGGGGAGATTGTCGTTTGTGAAGGGAATGATAGCCAGGCTTTTAAACATCAACCCTCTCCTTACCCTTGACGGGGAGGGAAAAGTTACGGTCCTCGATAAGGCATTCAACCGCACTTCCGGGCTTGAGAAAATTATGAAACATATCCGGAGCCATCTCTCCGGCAGGAAAACCTGGAATTATGTTGTGCTTCACGCCAACAACCCGGATGATGCAGCATGGTACACTGAGAAGATGAAGGAGTTAACAGGAAGGGAGCCCCTCTCGGTAATGAACATTTCTCCGGTTATAGGCCTTCACACCGGCTCGGGAGGCTCGGCTGTTGCAATTATGTCGGAATAATCCAAACAAAAACATACCGGCTGTTGTTTAATAAGTAAAACAGCATTCATTTTATGGCTGGATTAAAAACCGGGGATAAGGTTCCTCTTTTTTCCCTGCCCGACCAGGATGGTAAATTGTTTGACATAGGGTCACTCTTAGGTCGAAGGAACCTGGTGATTTTTTTCTATCCCCAGGATGAGAGCCCTGCCTGTACAAGGGAAGTATGCTATTTCCGCGATCTGTACGATGCTTTCATCGAGGCAAATGCCGAAGTAATAGGTATAAGCGGACAATCGGTCGACAGCCACAACGCTTTTGCAGGAAAGAACCTGTTGCCTTACAGGATTCTGAGTGATGAGGGAAACAGGATCAGAAAGTTGTTCGGTGTGCCTTCGTTTTTATTCGGAACTCTTCCCGGAAGGGTAACCTATATTATTGATAGTGAAGGAAAAATTGTTCATGTCTTCAGCTCCCAGCTGCGACCGGAAAAGCATGCCGATGAAGCTCTTAAAATTCTCTTCCTTTTAAAAGGAACGGTGAAAAGGAGCTGACAAAGCCAAAAACTTCCATAGTGAAATTTGATTTTGTTTACTACTTTTACCAGCTTCAAAACAATTGAAATTGGAAAAGGGAAAACTTATCACCCCGTCGCGTGCGACAGCTATTGTTGTGTCAAACATGATAGGTACAGGGGTATACACCAGCCTTGGTCTGCAGGCTGCAGGCGTCAATTCAATCCTGGCTCTGATACTTATCTGGATAACCGGCGGACTTGTGGCTCTCTGCGGCGCGCTGACATACGGCGAACTTGCGGCCCGGATACCAAAATCGGGCGGAGAATACATATTTCTTTCGAGAATCTTCCACCCTGCCTTCGGATTCCTTTCAGGTTTCATTTCGATGACAATCGGCTTTGCCGCTCCTCTCGCGATTGCCGCCATCGCTCTCGGCACCTATGCCGGGAATCTGATACCCGTCCCGCCTATGATAACCGCGATTGTGGTAATAATCCTGCTGACGGTCCTTAACTCAAGCAGCTTCCGGACAGGCGCAAACTTCAACTTTGTCACCACAACGCTTAACATAATCCTTATTCTTACGCTTTGCACGGCAGGAATTATTAAAGGCGGACACAGCGATTTTGCCTTTACATTCACCCGGGCCGATTTCAAACAGGTCATAAATCCTGCTTTCGCAGTATCCCTCGTATATGTTTCATTTGCCTATTCGGGATGGAATTCGGCAGCTTATATCACCCACCAGGTGAAGGACCCGGTGAAAAATCTGCCTGTTATTTTTATAACAGGAACGCTTATTGTAATGACCCTTTATACCCTGCTAAACTTTGTTTTTCTCTATACAGTTCCGATTGATGAGCTGAAAGGAAAAGTTGATGTGGCTTTCCTCGCGGCAAGGAATATCTTCGGAGAGATGGGAGGCAAATTTGTGGCTGTGCTGATCTCGATCGGACTTGTTGCCTCAATAAATTCCCTCCTGATTCTGGGCCCGCGCGTAACCCAGGCATTGGCGGACGACTATGGCCCGCTGGGTTTCCTTGGAAAAGAGAACCGCAACGGTTCTCCCTTTTATGCGACAATTCTTTTAACAGTCATATCCCTGGCACTTATCTGGACCTCAACCTTCGAACAGATAATGACTCTCATCGGGTTCACGTTGAGCATATTTACAATAGCCTCTGTAACAGGCCTTTTTGTATTAAGGCACAGAATGAAAAAGAACAATGAAAGCTTTTACCATACTTTCGGATATCCGTTTATCCCCTTGTTCTTCATAATAGTTGAAGGCTGCATGATGGTATATGTTTTTGCAAACAGGCCGGTACAGTCGCTTGCCGGACTTGGAATCACACTTTGCGGTTTGATAGTCTATTTTTTACTTGTAAAATCAAAACAAAATGCAATTTCATAAGTCGTCGCTTATTCTTTTGTTAGTCATCTCCGGCACAATTTTCTCATGCCGCCCTAAACAGCCAAACATTACAGTTACTCCTCCCGAAAAGGAAGTTTTCAGGATTCCTTACGATACATTAAATGACGACATTGCCTCGGTGATATCCGGAATTGTGCCCGGCAGGACGAAATGTACCGCGGGCATTGATACATTGCCGGCATGGCAGAAATTTGCCGAAAGAATGGACAGCGGATTTACATACCTTGATACCTCCCGCTTTATCAAAATGAACAAATGGGCCGATGGTGAAATACAGGGCAGGCATGATTCGGCACTTCTTTTTTATCCTTTCGGAGGCCCTGACTTTCTGAATGCAAATATTTTTTACCCTGATGCGTCAGAATACCTGCTTATCGGACTTGAACCTCCAGGCAAGCTTCCTCCCGTATGCACCATGCAGCCGAAAGATGTTGAGGAATATACGGCCGATATATGGAATTCCCTTTCGGACCTTTTCCTCAGAAGTTATTTCATTACAGGCCACATGATTGAGGCCCTCAAAAAAAACGAAGTTAACGGAACCCTGCCTGTAATGGCAATGTTTATAAAAAGAAGGGGCTACAGGATTGTGGCGGTTAATGACGTGGCCATCGACAGCTCCGGCGTGCTGCAGAATGCCGACAGCATGAAAAACGGCAAGATCTTTTCACGCGGCGTAAAGATCAGTTTTGCACGCGATACAGGAAGGTATCTCCAATCGGTTGTTTACCTGAAGGCTGATATATCCGACGAGGGTCTGAAAAATAATCCGCCCCTTAAAAAATACCTCAGCTCATTGCCCGAATGCCGCACATACCTGAAAGCAGCTTCTTATCTTATGCACGGGAAAGATTTTTCCGGTATAAGAAATATCATCATTGACAAAAGCCTGACAATCCTCCAGGATGATTCGGGTATTGCCTACAAATTTTTTGACAAAAACCTTTGGGATATTAAACTGTACGGAAAGTATATCAGGCCCGGTAAGGAATTTTCGTGGATTAATGAAACCGACCTTGCGGAGGCCTACAGGGATACGTCAATAAAACCGGTTCCATTTACCCTGGGCTATAACTGGCGGACAAGGGCCATAAACCTGTTATATGCCGTGAGGAAGCATTAACCGGCTTCCCTGAATTCTTAGTGCAAACCGGTTGAATTTCACTAGGGTAATTATTAAATTTGATTCCCGTAAAAATTATTTCGTATGGGAAAAATATTTTGTTTTGTCATTGTTATAATTTTAACACTGACATCCTGCAGCAGCAGATCCGGTCTTCCGGCTGAACTTACAGGCACCTGGTATGCCGTGAAAGGCGATGTGGAAGTATACAGCCTTAAAACTGAAAACGGTGAAGGTATTTACCTCGGGACGGTTGACGACAGACCGATGGTAAACGGGAAATGGAAAGTGGAAAAGGGTTTACTTGTACTGATACCTGAACCGTCAGGAGAGGCCTCGGCAATAAGCAGATATACATACCGTATCGCCAATGATACCTTGTGGCTGAACAACGGGCAGGAAATCTTCACAAAAACCCTTCCCCTGAAATTTAAACACCCTGAAACAGCCATTCTCGAAAACATCCGGTCTGATTTCAGCGGTAAATTCAGTGAACCTGCCGGGACTGAAGTGCCCTGGGCCGGCGGCAGCAGCTATCCGGGATTTTACATTGAAATGACATCAGATAATGCCTCCGGCCTCTTTTCGGAGATAACAACATATATTCAGGACAAAGGCTTTGAGCCGGACGAACAAGTCATAACGGAAATATGCAATGGTTATGTAAAGGATTACGGCAACAACACTATCGTGGTAATGGTCTGCAGTATTTCCGGCGAGGATGGGGCACCCGTGGGAATAAAAATATCTGCAGCACTTAAAAAGTAATCCCGTCTTTCAGCAGGCTGATAAACAAGCAGTATTCTTTCCTGAAAAACAGGAGAGGAAATATTTTTATTTAAAAAGAGACTATATTTGACCCGCAGTTTTCACGGGTTATGTAAAAATTTTAAAGATGATTGATCCCGATACTCTGGTCTGGATAAAAGAGGCAATCGCAATATTTTTCCTTACCTTCATTCACGAGGATGCCGCCATAATTGCTGCAGGGTTTGCAAAAGTTGAACAGAGCCTGCCGGTCCTTTATGCTTATATACCTGTTTATTTCGGTATTGTTATAGGTGACATTCTTATTTACTGGCTCGGACGGCTTGCACAGACGAACAGATGGCTGAGGTCGAAAATAATCGGGCCAAAAGTTGAGAGGATCAGACTCTGGCTCGAACGACATATGGTAAGGGTGCTTATTATTTGCAGGCTCACGCCCGGGCTTCTGTTTCCGACTTTTGTGGCCTGCGGCTGGTTTAAAATGCCCTTCTGGAGATTCGCAACCGTTTCAATTCTGGCAGGTGCAATATATTCATCAATCGTCTTAACTATTGTTATTATGTTTGGTGACCTGGTTCTTTTCCATCTTGGTTACTGGGCATGGGGCCTGCTGGCAGCAGCAGTGATACTTTTTGCCCTGAGGAACAGCTTCAAATCGCGCTGGAGCAGAAATACCGAACAGGCAATGGGCGAAGTACCGCCCACCCTGATGGAGACCCTTAAAAGGTACATTCCTTCCATGAAGAAAAGATTTCACGGAATGCCTTCTCTCGAAGACCTCAAAAAAGTTGTTTCAACAGCCGAGAGAATCCCCAACAACATACTGTATATACCTGTAGGACTTAGATGGTTCTGGCTTGCACTCAGATACAGGAGCATTACTTTGCCTTCAGTCTCAAATCCGATGATTGAAACAGGAGGATTTATGGGCGAATCAAAAACTTCCGTGCTCGATATGGTTGGAGAAAAATCGAGGGAATGGATTGCTCCCTACACCCTTTACCAGCGCAGCAATGGCAGGGGAAACGGCGATCTGCAGAAAGTTGTTGAGCTGATGCAGAAGAATAATCTATCATTTCCCGTAGTGGCCAAACCCGACATCGGGTGGAATGGTTATGGCGTCAGGTTTGTGGAAAATGAGAAACAGATGGAAGAATACCTTGACACATTTCCCGAAGGACAGAAACTTATTCTTCAACAGCCGGTAAACTATGACGGTGAAGCAGGGATATTTTACGTCCGTATCCCGGGAGAGGAGAAGGGGTATATTTATTCAATCACACTTCGTTATTTTCCCTTTGTAACCGGCGATGGCAGGTCAACTCTCAGGCAGCTTATAGAAAATGACCAGAGATCAAAATTAAGGGCGCACCTTTACCTCGGAGATCATCCGAAACATATAGGGTTCAGCAAGGAAGCCCTCGACCGTATACCTGAAGAGGGAGAGCTTGTAAGGCTGGCATTTATTGGCTCGCTGAGGGCAGGAGGACTCTACCGCGATGCAAGTCACCTTATTACTCCTGAGCTTACCGCACGGTTCGATGAAATTGCGAAAAGCATGCCGGAGTTTTATTACGGGAGATTCGATATCCGGTTTGAATCGGTCGATTTGCTTAAGAAAGGGGCGGGATTCCAGATCATCGAGATAAACGGCGCAGGTGCCGAAGCTATTCAGGCCTGGGATCCGAATATCCCTCTTTTAAAACTCTACAGGGAGTTTTTCAGGGCACAGAGCCTGCTCTTTAAAGTGGCCCACTTAAACCGCAAGAGGGGATATAAACCCATGCCTCTCAAAGATTTCCTTAAGGCTGTCCGACGACAGAACAAACTTATCGACAGCTATCCGCCTGCCAGCTGAGGATTAATTTTTTCCAAAAAATTAATTCCGGAATAAAAAATCTTGCTTTACTTCAATCACTTTCTTAACTTTGGTAACTGACCCCACGTCAGAAACAAAGGGTTAGAGTTATTACCGTTTTCTGAAAAGGATTCTTAACCTTAAAATGCCAGCATATGAATACTCCGATTATTCTCCTTGCCACCTCAGTGCCGGTTACGGCAGTATTGACTGTAATCTTCCTTCTGGCCGCCGCCGCCGTCGGATTCATCACCGCATGGTTCTTCCAGAAAGCTTTCTATACACCGATAATTAAAAAACTGGAGGAAGAAAAGGAACAGTTAAACAGAAAGATCGACTCTCTTAACAGTGAAAAGGAAGAGCTTAAAAACAAAATTGAAAGCCTGGGGAAGACTATTTCCGAGAAGGATCGTGAGATAGAGGAGCTTAAGAACCAGATGCATAAATAAGTAAAAGATCTGAACAGCCTCACTCCTGCTTTCCCCGAAATCTCATTTTCACTCTCACTCTTTCCGTTGACCCACCTGGGCTCGAACCGAACCGACCGTTAAAAAATTGCCCTGTGGGCAATTTTAGGGAGGTGTCAGACTGCAGCGAGGGCCGAGCCCAGACACAAAATGAGAAAGCCGGCTTTGCAGCCGGCTCATGTTGACCCACCTGGGCTCGAACCAGGACTCTGCGGAACCAAAATCCGACGTGTTACCAATTACACCATGGGTCAGTAATTGTGGTAAAAACAGGGCAAAATTAATAAAATATTGGATATGCCCGCACATGGCAATGCCTGCCGCTTCAACCGTTACCCGGAAGTAACGGCAAGGACCGGGTCTTATAGCGGCAGTTTTTCGAATGAAAAATTGTGCTTCTCGATATCGGGTACCTCAATTACCCTGAAAGGACATCTGACAAGAGTCCTGATAATATGTCCGAGATCACACATATCCTCGTCCCCTTTTTCGTAATACCAGAAAATCCTCAGGTAGCAGGGCAGATCTATCGTCTTGCCAAGTTCCCTCAGGATGGTGAAGACCCATTTTATTGACATGGTATTTATAAACTCGAAGCCGAGAATTACATCAGTGTTTGTATTGCACTCACAGACATATTTTGCTACCCATTTGTATAAAGGTTCGTAAAAATCGGTGGGATTTTCAGGAATGGACCGGCCTGTAATAAGTATTTTCCCGCGTTCAAGATGAATGCGGGGAGTCTTCTTCGTAGACTCAATAATAATACTTTCAGTATGCATATTATACCGGTAAAATCCACCCCTGTGTTCCGGAATTATTATCCTGACCGGGGAAACAATGCTTAACAGCCGGGCTGTAAAATTATAAAATAGGAATAATCCGCCAAATAATATTTGGCACTTTATTGTTTAAAAAGGGTGGGTGACGGTTCTTCCCACAGAGTCGGATGGTCATCATCAAACTTCTGGATAATGGCCTTCATAATTGTGGTGCGCATGAATTCCGATTTGTTTTTTATCCTGTAGCGGCTGCAGTAAAGTGAGAGGGCTTTCATTTCGCGGCTGTTAAGTAGAACGGAAAGACGGTTATTCCGCTTCAGGTAATCTTCTCTGTAAAGGGAACGCCTCAAACCTCTTTGTTTTTATGATTACAAAGATAAGATGCCTGTTGCTCCGTGTAAGTAAACTGTTTGCCGAGTTTTTAACAAAAGCGGCGAAGCGCTTCTGCAAACAACACAAAATCAATAATATAAAATATTTACAACTTTTACGGCGGGTACATTTTGTTAACCTGAATCGTTATAATTTCGGGGTTTTATTGCAATATGATAATTTACTATCTTCGTACCTTCATTTCCGGAAGGAAAAAACGGAAACAATATATGAATGTGAAAAAGACAATTAATCTGCTTGCTGCCCTCATGCTGGTATCGCAATCGTGGTCACAACAGAAACAATGGACCCTCGAGGACTGCATACGTCATGCTCTGGATAATAACATCCAGATCAAGCAGCAGGACCTGCAGACAAAGTATCAGAAAAACGCCCTTGATCTTGCAAAGCTGAAGCTTCTGCCTACCATTAACGGAACAGCCTCCCACAGCTATTCATTCGGAAGGGCCCTCGACCAGACTACCTATGAGTATACCGAGAATGAGACAATAATGTCGGATAACTTCTATATCGGAAGCACCCTGACGCTGTTTAACGGCCTTCAGAACTACAATTCCATAAAGAAGAGTTCTTACGAACTCAGGGCCGGAGGAGAGGACCTGCAGACAATAAAAGACAACGTGGCCCTAAATGTGGCAATGGCATATCTGCAGATACTGCTGAACCGTGAGATAGTTAATGCCACGGAAAATCAGCTGGGAATAACCCTTCAGCAGATTGAAAAAACCAGGAAGCTTGTGGAAGCGGGAAGCGTTGCAATCGGAAACCTTCTTCAGATTGAAGCACAGGCGGCCCAGGAAGAACTCCAACTGGTCAATATGAAAAACCAGCTGGATATTTCCTATCTCAATCTTGCCCAGCTTCTGGAACTGCAATCACCCGAAGGATTCCAGGTTGTGATACCCCCGGTCGAAATAGACACAAATTATGTACTCTCCGGCAATGTCACTGATATTTATAATGTAGCCGTGACGGGCAGGCCTGAAATAAAAAGTGCTGAATTCAAACTTTCGGCAAGCGAATATGACCTTAAAATTGCCCGCGGGGGAAGAAGTCCGAGACTTTCAATGAACAATTCATTCAGCACCGGATATTCCGATATCAGGAAGAAACTTCTCGGTATCGACCCGGTTACAGGTCCCGTTTACGGAAAATATCCTTTTGCAGATCAGGTAAACGACAATATAAATTACGGAATAGCATTTAACCTCAATGTTCCGATACTGAACGGGTGGCAGGTAAACAAAAATATTTCCAATGCGAAACTTTCAATTGAAAACGGAAAGTTTACTCTCGATGCTGCCAGGAAACAGCTCTATAAAAACATCCAGCAGGCTTACGCCGACGCCGGCGCTGCCCTGAAAAAATACAATGCTTCTCTCAGGGCTGTTAAATCGGCCGAAGAATCTTTCAGGTATTCCGAGCAGAGATTCAATGTCGGACTGGTTACTCCGGTTGATTATAATGCCGCCAAAACACAGCTTCTTAGAGCACAGTCCGAACTCTCACAGTCGAAATATGAATTCGTTTTTAAAATAAAAGTTCTCGATTTTTACAAAGGCATTCCAATTTCTCTTCCTAAATAAATTATTTCAAAATGGGTAACAATAAACTTATTAAAATACTTGCCCCGTTAACGGTAATTCTCATAATTCTGGCAGTAATCGGCAAGAAACAGGGGTGGTTCGGTAAGGCAGTCACCGTTAAAGTAGCTGTTGAAAAGGCTGAAATAAGATCAATAACCGAAACAATTACGGCAAACGGTAAGGTTCAGCCTGTTAAAGAAGTTAAAATCACACCGGATGTTTCAGGCGAAATAGTGGAACTAAATGTCAAAGAGGGCGACCAGGTAAAGAAGGGACAGCTTTTGTGCCGTATCAAACCCGACACATACATCTCACAGCGGGACCGGTCAATTGCTGCAATAAGCTCCGCCAGGGCAAGACTTGCACAGTCGGAGGCGCAATTTATCCAGGCAGAGCAGGCCTATAAAAGGAATAAACAGCTTTTTGAGGAAAAGACCATCTCTCAGGCTGAGTACGAACAGGCAGAGTCGGCCTATAAGGTTGCCAAAGCAGACGTGGATGCTGCAAAGTTCTCTATTCTGAGTGCAGAAGCCTCTCTGAAAGAGGCAGAGGAGAACCTTGTGAAGACATCGATATATGCCCCAATCGACGGAACTGTGTCAATGCTGCTTGTGGAACTTGGAGAAAGAGTGGTAGGAACCAGTATGATGACCGGAACAGAAATGATGAGGATAGCCGATTTAACCCGCATGGAGGCCCGCGTGGAGGTAAATGAAAACGACATTCCCAGGGTTAAGGTAGGCGATACTGCAGTTGTAAATATCGATGCCTACATTGATGAAAAGTTTAAGGGAGTGGTGACACAGGTCGCCAATTCTGCAAAAACCACAGGTGTTTCAGCTGACCAGGTTACCAATTTTGATGTCAGGATTTTTATTCTGCCTGAATCATACAGGCATCTTGTGAAGGAATCAGGGATGAGTCCCCTCAGACCCGGAATGTCAGTATCGGTTGACATCAGAACAATTACAAAGCCGGCCGTGGTTGCGGTACCAATCCAGGCTGTCACAACAAGAACCGACACTACTCTCCAGCAGGTAACAGCCACTGCCGAAGATGTGCGAACGCTGGTTTTCACCACTGATAAAAAATACGCCTTCGCAAAAGATGTCAGAACCGGAATTCAGGATAACAACTATATAGAAATTATTTCCGGGATAAATGAAGGAGACATAGTTATTTCGGCTCCTTTCAGCGCAATCAGCAAAAAATTGTCCGACAGTACTCTGGTTGAGGTTGTCAGCAAGGATGACCTTTACAAAATTAAATAATCCTGTTACGCAGGAATGATTCTTTGTATCGAGACAGCTACTGAAATCTGTTCTGCTGCCTTATGCAGCAGGGAAAAGGTTATTTCTTTACGGCAATCGGATGAAGGTAAGTCGCACGCCACCCTTCTTACGGTTTTTATTGACGAACTGCTCAGGGAACAGAATATAAAGGCCGGAGAACTTGAAGCGGTTGCAGTGGGGAAAGGCCCCGGATCTTTTACGGGTCTCAGAATAGGTGTTGCCGTTGCCAAAGGACTGGCTTACGGGTCGGGAATACCGCTTATAGGCATAGACTCTCTTACCTCACTGTTCCACGGTTTTACGGAATCGGACGAAGGGAAGAAATTTGTTGAACCCGGGACCATCTTCTGCCCGATGATTGATGCAAAAAGGATGGAGGCGTATTATTGCCTGTTTAACAGCTCAGGTGATAAATTGTCTGAAATTTCCGCAGGTGTAATTGAAAATGAGTCATTTTCTGCCATAGGAAATGAAAAAAGAATAATATTCCTCGGAGGCGGTTCCGGCAAATTTGAATCAGTGATCAGACACCCGGGAGCTGTTTTTATCAGTAACTTTAAGCTTTCTGCTTCATTTTTGAGGGTCCCGGCTTTTAAGGCATTGAAAAATAATATCTTTGAAAATACAATTACTTTTGAACCGTTTTATCTGAAAGATTTTATTGCCACCAAGCCGGGTAAAAAAATCATTTAGAAAGCGCCGGATGAAACAAAAAATCATCATAATTCCAGCCCTGTTATTCTGCCTTGCCGCCGTGGCAGTCAAAGGTCAGAGTACGTCACCGTATGCCCCCGGGGAAAAAATAACCTATGTGATTCATTACGGATTAATTAACGGCGGCATAGCAAGGATGGAGCTTACAGGCGAAACAGATGAAAACAAAGATGTGCTCCATTCATATTTTATTGCATACACAACAGGGATGGCCGATGCTGTTTTCAAGGTGAAGGATATCTATGAAAGCTATTTCGACCCCCGGACTGAGCTTCCGGTAAAATCTGTCAGGAATATCCGCGAGGGGAGATACAGGAGATACAATGTTGTTCTCTTTGATCATCTTTCCCGCTCCGATTCGGCGGTGCTTACCAGTGACCTGACCGGAAAGCATGTGACCACCAAAGGCATTCATGATATACTGTCGTGCTTCTATTACTTCAGGAAAAACTACCTGGCGAAGGATTATCCTTTCAAAAAGGGGGAGTCGGTTACCATAAATACATGGTTTACCGATGAGTTTTATCCTATAATACTCCGGTACGTAGGGATAGAGGATGTAAGGACCAGAATGGGCCGTATCAGATGCTATAAATTTAACCCCGTAACTGAAGTGGGCAGACTATTTAAAACAAACGACGATGTTTCGTTCTGGTTTTCGGCCGATAAAAACTGTGTGCCGGTTAAGGTACGATTTGATATATTTGTAGGCGCATTTACAGCAGAGATATCAGATTACGAAGGACTGATTGAACCATTGAATTTCAAATAAATAAGATAAAGTAAAAACAGAATTTTTGTTTTATGGCAACGACACAGGATTTCAGAAACGGTCTGGTGATAGAGTTTAACAACGACCTGTATGCAATTGTACAGTTTCAGCATGTCAAACCGGGGAAGGGCCCCGCTTTTGTAAGGACTAAACTCAAAAATCTGAAAACGGGAAGGGTAATTGATAATACTTTTACTGCCGGTGTGAAGGTGAACGTTACAAGGGTTGAAAGGAGACCATATCAGTATCTTTACAGGGATGACATGGGATATTGTTTTATGCATAATGAAACCTTCGACCAGATCCATGTGCCTGAGCATATGATTGACCAGCATGAATTTCTTAAGGAAGGGCAGAATGTGGAGATAGTGGTTCATGCCGATACCGAAAACATCCTGTCGGTTGAGCTTCCGCCTTTTGTGGTGCTCGAGGTCACATACACCGAGCCCGGGCTGAGGGGAGATACCGCAACAAACACTCTCAAGCCTGCAACAACAGAAACAGGAGCAACAGTAATGGTGCCGTTATTTGTGAATACCGGCGATAAGATTAAAATCGACACACGCGACAATTCATATGTTGAGCGCGTAAAAACCTGACCCTGATGGAAGAGAAAGGCTCCTCGAGGGAGAGGCTTAAAATTTCAAAATTTAAGCTCGACGCATTGCTTGATATAACGCTTTCAATCAATGCCAACCTTCCCGTAGCTCAACTTCTCGAAAAATACGATTCCATTCTCCGCAACAGGCTGGGGATTGGCAAGATAATGATCTTTAAGCTGCAGGAGAAATGGGAATGCATTCTTAATGCAGGGTTTCCCGTATCCTACGAAAAATCGGTGAATGTTGAGGAACAGCTCATGCCCTTCACCGAAACTGCCATTGTAACAAACAGTCCCGGTTTTGAAGGTGTGGATATAATTGTACCGGTTTACAATAATCTGGTCCCGCTGGCATTTGTATTCATCGGCGATATTGAGGAAGAGGGCGAAGGCATGAGCCCTGTTCTTAAGCACCTGAATTTCATTCAGACAATTTCAAGCATTATAATTGTTGCAATAGAGAATATAAGGCTATTCAGGGAAAGCCTGAAGCAGGAGGCAATGAAAAAAGAGCTTGAACTTGCATCGAGGATGCAGATGATGCTGATACCCCACGATAAACAGTTGCCTTCGGAAGGAAAAATAATTGTTAGCGGATTTTATTTTCCCCATTACGAGGTTGGTGGAGATTATTACGACTGTATTACCCTTTCTGATAACCAGACCGGTTTCTGCATAGCCGATGTGTCGGGCAAGGGAATTTCTGCAGCCATCCTCATGTCGAATTTCCAGGCCAGCCTCAGGGCGCTTTTTACAGGGGAAATTGAACTGGCTGATCTTATATCCAGGCTTAACCGGATAGTTGTGGCGAACGCAGCAGGGGAAAAATTTATCACCTTTTTTGTCGCACGCTACGACCATATTACCGGGGTGCTTGAATATGTAAATGCCGCTCACAACCCCCCTGTTTTTTATGATACCGTTACCGGTGAAACACTGCATCTCAGCTCATCATGTGTGGGAATAGGCATGCTCGATGAAATACCATTCGTGAAAACGGAAAAAGTAAAGGTGAAAAACCATTCAAAGGTGGTCTGCTATACCGATGGTCTCTCGGAGCTGAAAGATGAAAACGGAGAGGATATCGGTACCCGTTTAATTATTAAACACATATCCAACAGCAGACCGGTAAAGGAAAATATCTCATTAATGCTGGGAGAACTTGGCATACCCGACAATAACCCGGGTCTTTTTGATGATGTGTCAATAATTGTTGCCGATCTTTTCTGAAGTGAGATATCCCGGCCATTCCAAGGGTTCAGGGATTTACGGCGCGCAGGATGAAGTAACTTTTTTTACCCTTCTGTACCAGCAGGTATTTATTGTTCAGCAGAGCATCGGCTTTTATGACTTTTTCGGGATCAGTCACCTTTTCCCTGTTGAGGCTCACTCCCCCTCCCTGCACCAGCCGGCGCATTTCGCCTTTTGATGAAAAAACCTGCGAATGAACGGCACAAAGATCTGACAACGCCACACCGGAATCAAGGATACTCCTTTTTATGTCGTAAACAGGCACCCCTTCAAACACCGCCAGGAAAGTTTTTTCATCCATACGGCTTAATGTTTCGGTTGTACCTTTACCAAACAGTATCTGGGAAGCCTCAACAGCCGAGTTATAATCTTCGCGGGAATGAACCAACACTGTCACCTCTTCGGCAAGTCTTTTTTGCAGAAGTCTCTCTTCAGGTTTTAATTTGTGTTCTGATATCAGATTTTCGACAGTATCCCTGTCGAGTGTGGTAAAGATTTTTATATAGCGTTCCGCATCTTCGTCTGATGTGTTAAGCCAGAACTGGTAGAACTGGTAGGGAGAAGTTTTGTCGGGGTCGAGCCACACATTTCCCGATTCGGTTTTTCCGAATTTTGAACCGTCCGATTTAGTAATTAGCGGGCAGGTTAAAGCGTAGGCTTCACCGCCTGTCTTGCGCCTGATGAGTTCGGTGCCGGTAACGATATTTCCCCACTGGTCCGATCCCCCCATCTGCAGCCTGCAGTTATGTGTTTTGTACAGGTGCAGGAAATCGGTTCCCTGTACAAGCTGGTATGAAAATTCGGTGAATGACATTCCCTCCTTTGAATCGGAGCCAAGCCTTTTTTTGACCGAGTCTTTCGACATCATGTAGTTCACCGTAATGTGCTTGCCGATATCGCGAATGAAGCCCAGGAAGGTGTAATCCTTCATCCATTCGTAGTTGTTTACCATTATCGCCCTGTTTTTCGAAGATGATCCGAAGTCGAGGAATTTTTCGAGCTGTTTACGGATGCATTCCTGGTTATGCCTGAGGGTTTCCTCATCGAGAAGATTTCTTTCCTCCGACTTTCCGGAAGGATCTCCGATCATGCCTGTCGCTCCTCCGACAAGGGCAATAGGTGTATGTCCCGCTCTCTGAAAATGAACAAGGAGCATTACCTGAACCATATGTCCTATGTGCAGGGAGTCGGCTGTCGGATCGAATCCGATATATCCTGATACTTTTTCCCTTGAGAGAAGTTCTTCCGTTCCGGGCATGATGTCGTGAATCATGCCTCTCCATCTGAGTTCTTCAACAAAATTCATAACCCGTGTTTTGCAGCGCAAATATAACAATAAGGTCAGATAGCAGCATCCTCGGGTTTCTTTTTAAAGCGGTCGAAGCTTCCTGAAAAAGCTCCCTCTCCGATAATGGGAAATATGGCGGGTGCCACATCGGAGACGGGGTTGTAAAACATTGATTTTTCAATTTTGTCCTTTGGCAGGAAGGGATGCTTTTCATCGATTGCGTTAAGGACCACGAAAATAACACTAAGGATCAGTATTGATTTGAGAAATCCGAAAACCATTCCGAGCAGGCGGTTCAGGAAGCCGAGTGCTGCGGCTTTTATTAGTTTGTCGACGACAATTCCGATAAAATGAATACAGACCACCACTGCCAGGAATGTGATAATAAATGCGATTATTCCGACATACCTGCCTGTCATATCGAACCAGTCGTATAGTTTTGCGGCGGTAAATGTTGAGAACTTTATTGCTGCCCATATTCCGAGGATAAGTGCCGCTACCGACGCGACCTCCCTTACAAAGCCGTCGATAAAGCCTTTAATTGCTGCTATGATAACGATTATGAGTATTGTGGCATCAATATAGTTCATTGAATGGCATGTTTGAATTACAAATTGTGAAAGTAATAAAAAAGATATAATTTTGCTGGCCATAAGAAACAAGGTCCCATAGTTCAATGGATAGAACGGCGGTTTCCTAAACCGTAAATCCAGGTTCGATTCCTGGTGGGACTACCAAAGTCTGCTGCTTCCACATCCCTCACTTAATGTATTTCTTAATAAGGTTTCTTATTGTAAAAGAATCCGTATAGTCAAGGGCGGTTTTTCCTTCAGCATCCATGATGCCAGGCGAGGCTCCCTTCTCAAGAAGCACCCTTGCGGCATCGAAATGCCCGTTGGCGGCGGCCAGCATCAGGGCTGTCTTGCCTGAGGATAATCTGATGTCAACGGTTGCTCCGCCGGCTATGAGCAGCTCTGCAACCCGGTGATGTCCGTTAAGGGCTGCCAGCATCAGCGCACTATAGCCTTCGGGATTTCTTAAGTCGGGTTTTGCGCCCGCAGCAAGGAGAGCTTCAACTATCTCCGCACTGCCATTGATTGACGCCTGCATAAGCGAAGTGAGGCCAACAGCTGATACATAATCGGGCCCGGCATGGTGCTCAAGCAGCAACTTTACAAGATCTTTGTCTCCTCTCTGTACCGCATTGAAAAGAGCATTGAAACCCTCATGCGTCGTTCTGCCCGGATCGGCCCCTTTTTCAAGCAACAGCCTGACTGTTTCTGTAAATCCGTTCTTCGATGCAACTATAAGTGCTGTTTCTCCTGCCTGGTTTACCATATCGGGTTCGGCGCCTTTTTCAAGAAGCATCTCCGCTACAGTGTTAAAGCCTCCAGCCGAAGCAAGCATCAGTGGAGTGCTGCCGTCATTTGACGGTATAGTTACGGAAGCCCCGTTTTCAAGCAATAACCTGACTAAACCGGCATTGCCTGACCGGGCAGCTATTGCAAGAGCAGTAAGCCCGTCATTTCTCCGGACGTTTACTTCCGGGTTCTTTTCGAGCAGCATTCTTGCAGCCTCATACCTCTCCTTCAATACTGCCCAGTGAAGCACAGTGGAACCGTCAGCAGTTCGCACACTCTCGTCGGCGCCATGCAGCCTGAGAAGGTTGATTATATCGGTGTGCCCGTTCTGAACCGCGAATAAAAAGGCGGTTGTTCCGTCCGACAGCCGGTAGTTGATATCACAGGGTCTCGAAAGCAGAAGGGAGGCAATATCGGCTCTGTTATTGAGCGAGGCAACCATTAGGGGAGAATAAGTCTCGGGCTGCCTGAACCTGTATCTGACATTCTTATCAAGCAGCATTTTTATCGCTTCCACATAACCCATTCCCGAGGCCCTGAGCAGGGTTGTGACAGGATAGGTATTTTTCTGTTTTTCGGGGTCACTCTTTTTGTCGGCCCTGAAACCGGTTACTTCCGGATTACCCTTCCCTGATGTTAAGGTAATGGCCGTCATACCGTCATATTTGCTTGTGCCCTCCCTGGCCCTTTTTTGAAGCACGCTTTTTACCCTTTCAGTGATGTCGTCCCTGGCAGTAATCATGTAAGCGGTTGTTGCACCGTCGCAGTAAACCCCGTTTTCCCTTTCCTGATTAATAATCAGCCTGACAATATCAGTAAATCCGTTCAGCGAGGAAACAAAAAGCGGTGTTGAACCGTCGCGGCAGGGCAGGCATATATCTCCGCCATAATCGAGCAGCATCCGGAAAATTTCGGTATGACCGTTCAGTGCCGCCAGAAAAAGCGGAGTTCCCCCTTCATTGCTTTGTGCATTGATTTCAGCACCGTTCTCAATCAGTGCCCTGACGATTTCGGGATAGCCGTTTTCTGCTGCAAGCATAAGGGAAGTGTAACCTTCGGAGGTGCGAAAATTGGGATCTGCTCCGCTTAACAGAAGGGTTCTCACAATATTCAGATTGCCCGATTGTGAAGCAGACATCAGCGCTGTATACCCTTCGGCCGACTGCGCATTTACTGCTGCACCCTCACTGATTAGGATTTCTGCAATTTCCTCATGCCCGTTCATGGCGGCCAGCATCAGGGCTGAATAGCCGTCGGAGGCCTGCATACCGGGCATTGCTCCCTTTTCAAGCAATAATCTGACTATATCGGGATGACCATTGTACGAAGCATACATGAGGGCACTGGCTCCGTCATAGGATTGTTCATTTATCAGTGCACCCTTCGACAATAGAATCTTGCAGGTTTGTAAAAGTCCCGAGGCTGAGGCAAGCATCAGAGGAGTCCGTCCCATGGGATCTTTGTAATTTACCTCCACAATGTTTCTCGCTCGGGTATTGACATTCCGGTAGTTTCCCAGTAAAAGCTGATACATCAGCAACTGTGCCTCAGTGTCAGATTGTGCCGGGAGAGAAAAATTCTGCAGACACAAAAACATTAAAACAAGACTCCAAACCGGTGACTTCGACATGTCTGTAAAGCTCAGGTTTACAAAATAATAAATTTCCGGATTAGTCAGGACGGGCAATGTGATAAAAAACATATAGTAAGCCTCCTTTCACAGGCTTTTTATATTTTGATATGATTACTTATATATTTGAACTAAAATCCTGCCAGATGACAAATAGCAATCCCGGCCCCGTATATAACCATGAGAACTACCGGTTATTCATCGGTCAGCTCAGAGAAAAGGAAGACAAAGAACTGGATAAAATCATTACGCGGTACGCACTTTACAAGCCTGAGATGGCCGATGCGGCTCTCTTTACTGCCGTTGAAAGGGGGCTCATTTCATATGAACTGAAGGAAAAACTTGCTGAACAGATAAAATTCAACCTGTCGGATGTCCCGGACTACAGGAAACAGAAGTCGTGGGAGAAAAATAATTCTTTTGCGGAATATGCGGCGAGGTACAGCGATGAAGAATTATACGAAATAATAGATAATCCTTCCGACAGGATAATAGATGCCTATCACGGCGTTCTGGTGGCAGCACTGAGCAGAGAACTTATTTCAGAGGAGGATTTCGGGGATTTATTCAATAACGCGTTAAAGTCATTACGGAGCGAGGGGGATATCTACCGGGAGGAAACCGATAATTTTTTAAGGGATATTCTTCTGGAAAAGGTTGAAATAACCGATGAACAGGCGGAGGCCGAGAGTGCCAGGTACTGGAAATGCCCTAATTGCGGTGAAAATATTGATATGGAATTCGCTGTCTGCTGGAAATGCAACACGGCCATCCCTGATAATCCCGAACACCCCGGCAGGGAAGAGGTTAAAAAAGAACTGTTATACCGGTCGCCTGCAAAACCTGCCAGGATAGGTCTGGCTCTGCTGCTGCTCGGATTAATAATTATGGGCGTGTCATGGCTCGGGTTTCATATTCATCTGGGGTACTGGAGGCATAGATATTCGGATATTTTTCTCGGAGGTATCATAGCAGTTGCAGGGGTAATAATTTTAATTTACCACCTGTTCACTTACAAAAGGGAATAAATTTCTGCGACAGCCCGGATGCCTGAATTCTGCAGGAATTTTTATATTGCAGAAAAAAGCCATGAATCAAAATCTTTCTGAAAAGAGCTGTAACGGAAGGCGACTGGTTATTCCGGCTCTCTTTCTGCTTCTTGCCTCTTTTACAGCCACAGGTCAGTACCCCGGCATTAATGATGATATAGAAAAATACCGTAAAGGGGAATTAATTGTTAAGGCTAAACCGGGCAGTACAATAAAGGTTGAACAGATCTCGCATGAATTCTGGTTCGGATGCGCTATTGCCAACGGCCTAGCAGGGTCTTCCTGGAATGACGATACAAAAAGGGTTTACAAACAGAAGTTTCTTGAGAACTTTAACTCCGCCGTTACCGAGAATGCAGTTAAGTGGGGCACAATGGAACCCCGCAGGGGAGAAGTAAATTACAGTATCATTGATACCATACTGCGGTTCTGCGATGAAAACCGGTTGCCCCTCAGGGGCCACAATCTGTTCTGGGGTATACCTCAGTTTATACAGCAGTGGGTAAAAGACCTTGATGACAATGAACTGAGAGAGACTCTTAAAAACAGGGCTGAAACCGTAACGGCCCGGTACAGGGGCCGCTTTGCCGAATATGATCTTAACAACGAAATGATTCACGGCAACTGGTATGAAGAACGCCTCGGACCTGAAATTACAAAGCTGATGGCACAATGGGCTCATAACGGCGACCCGGATGCAAGACTATGGCTGAATGACTACGATATACTTACAGGCGTGAAACTGGCCGACTATATGGCACATATCAGGAAACTCCTGAGCCAGGGAGTTCCCGTGGCCGGAATCGGAGTACAGGGGCATCTCCATGCCGAAACGTTTGACCGGGCCGCTGTGAAGAGGGCTCTCGACTCCCTCTCAGTTTTTGGATTGCCGGTCAGGATCACCGAATTCAATATGCCCGGCCAGAGATCAAAATATTATAATAACAGGCAGCTGGTTATGACTCCTGAAGAGGAGCAGCTAAAGGCAAAGGAGTTGGTTGATTATTACAGGATCTGCTTTGCCCATCCGGCAGTTGAGGGAATCCTTATGTGGGGTTTCTGGGAGGGGGCCAACTGGATACCCGTATCCTCACTTTATAGACGGGACTGGTCTCCCACTCCGGCACTTGAAGCTTATCAGAACCTTATTTTCAGGGAATGGTGGACGAATACGGAAGGAAAAGCCGGCCGGGACGGGTCGTTTAAGACAAGGGCTTTCTATGGGAAATACAGGATTACCGTTAACGGTGTTACGAAAGAAGTGGAACACCGAAAGAGTGGAATAAGTACGATTGTTGAATTTTGAATGAGCCTGCATAATTGTGATAATCAAATAAATGTCTTTCAGCTGCTGAAGAAAAGGCTTTTACCGGGGTATTCAGGATCGCAGGTAAGATTCACGTTAAGTTTTCTCCATCCGGCTTCATCCCCCGGAGTGGGGATATGTGTGAGGTGAACTTCACAGTTCCGGAACTGTTTAAGGGTTTCAAGGGTCATTTTTGCGGCGGGGTTGGACAAAGCGCTAATCCCAAGGACAATCAGCATTTCGTCGACGTCGAGGCTTGCCATTTTACCGTTAAGGATATCTTTTTTAAGATGGGTTACCGAATCCAGCAGGGTTTCGGGCAGCAGGTACATTTTATCAGGCAGGCCTGCAAGATGTTTGGCAGCATTAAGGATAAGGCTTGATGAGGCATGAAGAAGAGGGGAGTTTTTACCGGTGATGATGGTGCCGTCGGGCAGTTCGATTGCTGCGCCGCTGAATATGCCATTGTTGCCTTTTCCGCTTTTTTCAGCATCCCGTGCTGCCTGTCTGGCGGGCAGAACCACTCTCCTGTCCTCAGGCTTCGCCCCGACTTTTTTCATGATTTCATTTATCCTTCTGACGGTGTCGTTTTCAGCAAGTCCCATGGCATACTCAACGGAGCACCTGAAGTATCTTCTTATAATTTCCTGGAATGAGGCTTCCCTGATGACATCATCATTTACTATCCCGGAGCTGGCACGGTTCACACCCATATCGGTTGGAGACTGATACATCGACTCTCCGCCGGTTATCTTTTCAATAATTCTTTTCAGCACGGGGAAAGCCTCAATATCACGGTTATAGTTAACCGTGTTAATCTTATAGGCGTTGTAGTGATGATTATCGGGCAGGACGCGGTCGTCCAGATCAACCGTTGCGGCTTCATAGGCAATGTTTACGGGATGATCAACCGGGAGATCCCATATCGGAAACGTTTCGAACTTTGCATAACCAGCCTTGATACCTTTCCTGTAGTCGTGGTAGAGATTGCAGAGGCATGTTGCGAGCTTGCCGCTGCCCGGCCCGGGGCCTGTAACAATTACAATGGGTCTGGTAGTTTCGATATACTCATTTGCCCCGTAACCCGAATCGCTCACTATCAGGTCGACATCGGACGGATATCCCATAGTGGGATAATGCAGATAGACTTTTATTCCTCTTAGTTCAAGTTTGTTTTTGAAAGCCTTTGCCGGTATCTGATTCTGGTACCGGGTTATGACGACAGCAGTAATATCAATATTCCATTCGCGGAAATCGTCAATGGTTTTAAGCACATCTGCATCATAGGTAATGCCGAAATCGGCCCGGAGTTTTTTTCTTTCAATAGCGCCCGAATCGATACAGAGTATCACGTCAATTTTGTCCCTCAATATCTGCAGCAGTCTCATCTTTACATTCGGGTCAAAACCGGGCAGCACGCGCGACGCATGGTAATCGTAAAGAATCTTTCCGCCGAATTCAAGGTAGAGTTTATGGTGGAACCGGTTTACCCGTTCAAGTATTGAAGCCGTCTGCTCTTTCAGGTAAAGGTCATTGTTAAAGCCGGTCTTGTGTTTCTGTATCATATCAGGAGATACGAGGGTTTTGTAAAGAGAAATTCTTAAAAAGTCCAATATTAAGAAATATTTCAAAAGCCTGAGATGTTGTTAAAAAAAAATCAACGACTCCTGTAATAAACCAATTTGATATACACAGGTTTTCCGTTTTCCTGTGTGGGGCATAAATGATTTTTTAATAAATTAGC
>ERZ795050.1000-NODE-1000-length-39507-cov-6.138675_pt1 | contig 39507 bp, 35 predicted proteins | sample MGYA00375134_ERZ795050 | MGnify/ENA primary metagenome ERZ795050 (study PRJEB30179, sample SAMN05720221) | activated sludge metagenome | isolation source: Anaerobic digester | place: Japan | collected 2015-05-26 ... | reverse complement strand
CATGTGGCTTTATTTTAGTATCTTCAGCCTGCCAGAAACCGTCTTTCCAATTAAACCGTCCTGTCTCTGGAAGCACGGTTCCTTGTAAAACAGCCTGTATGATTCTTTTATACAATGGCTTTTTTGTTGCAGTGAGGGACAGATCTATTAAAAATCGTGTAAAACCATCCTTCTTAAAAAATTGTGTTCGATCGGTAAGTGAAAATGGTTTTGCTGGTATTACAAATGATCGATCCTGCTCAGCATAAATTTCATAAGTTTGGTCATCTCTATCCAGAATGATATCAGATGAGAGCCGTTCAAGTACGTTGCCGCGGATAGTAAAGAGTGGAGGAAAGGAAAACAGTATTGGCATAAGTCTTCCCGCTGGAACAGTTTCAAGAATTCTATTCATATTTTGCTTTGCAATTTCATACGGCAACATGATACATGCAGCGCCAGCATCAAGCAAAAGCTTTGCAGCATACGAGTTAAACATATATAACCAGGGGCCAGCTATAATAATTTCAGCTCCTGCCTTTTTCAAAAGAGGAATATGACCGGGGTTATTTGCAATAAACAATTTCTGCCCCTGCTTTATTCTGTACAGCACCGTTTCCTCGAGCCAGACACTATCTTCTTCCGGGAAGAACGGATCAAGCCAAAGTGCCAGCTCAGCCCCACGGAACGGGAGTGTTTTTTCATGTTTTATAAGCTGCTCTGCATTTTTTCTTGTCAGTCTGATACAGCACACTGCAGGGCGCTCGCTCTGGACAATATGCGTGTCCGCCACAGAACCAGCTAGCACCCAGATCCCTTCCGGAATGCTCTTAGCCAACGTTTTTGTATTACCATAAGCTGTAACATCGGATTTAGGCGCCTTATCAAAACTGGGGAACTTATGATAGCGGCTCAACGAGTTAGGCAGCACCTCACGGTAGCGCCGTGTCATCGACTTTGTCTGAATAATGTACACTTCATCACCTATGTCGTATGGTGCTTCTATCTGAATAAGTGTTCCTTCAACACTATCACGGACATCTACAATTTTAGCTGTAAATCTGTCCATATCAGCATGACGATGAATCCGCAGTGAATCACCAGAAGCAAGACCGCTATATGAATCGATAACCATCCAGCGTGTATCTTTTATAACTTTTACCGATTTTACTTTACCGAGCGGTATGCCAGTACCGCCTGCCTGATCGTGCTCGATATACGATGGATCAAGCGTACCCGTAAACCAGTACGTTGTTTTTTTCCGGGCAAAATCCGACTGCAGAATGCTCCGTGCTTTTGCTAATGCGCGTTCCCTGTCGAACCGCCAGTTATCGAGCATGTACCGATATGCAGCTACTACCGTGCCGACATATTCAGCGCTCTTCATTCTTCCCTCAATTTTTAATGCATTGACTCCTGCTTCCGCAAGATCAGGAATATATTCGATTAACTCAAAATCCTTTGGGCTAAAGAGGAATCCATCAGTACCATTTTCCAGCTCATAAAACCGCCTGCATGCCTGCGTGCAGGTTCCTCGATTTGCAGAACGTCCACCCAGGTAACTTGAGAACAGGCATAACCCTGACACGCTTACACAGAGCGCACCATGAACAAAGGTTTCAAGCTCGATGTTGGTATTTGCGCGTACAGCTTTTATTTCTTCGAGCTTTAATTCACGGGCTAGCACCACCCGTTTGATGCCGTATTTTGAAACGAAATTTGCCCCCTGTGCCGAGGCAATGTTCATCTGTGTTGATGCATGAACTTTTAAACCAGGGAAATAAGTCCTTACCAGTTCAAGCACACCCAGATCCTGCACGATAATTGCATCAGGTCTGACCCGCTCAAGATACTGGAGCAATTGATACATCCTGTCTGCTTCTCGTTCTTCAAAAATCGTGTTCACGGTAACATAAATTTTCTTACGCTGAGCATGAAGCACATCAATTGCAGCTTCTAACTGATTATATGCAAAATTAGACGAGCGTAATCGTGCATTAAAATTTTTTAACCCCATATATACAGCATCAGCACCTTCTGCTATAGCAGCATTGAGTGCCTCCGGTGTACCTGCTGGGGCAAGAAGTTCAGGAGTAATCATGTAACATCCTCAAAATTAATAAAAATAGTCAAACCAGCAGTTTAGTGTACCATAAAAACAAAACAGGAATCCAGTAACAGCTTTCCTATCGGGTCCATTCCTCCACCGCTTGTTTAAGGACAGGGGACACACCTTCGATAACCCGCTCAGGCACACAGTAACTAAAACGCACATACCCCGGGTAACCAAAACCTGTCCCCGGCACAGCAAGAATATTGTGATCTTTCAGAAAAAGAGAAAATGTTATATCGGCAGACTCTCCATCTTTGCAGTGAGCACTTTCCGGGACCTTACAAAAGAGATAGAAAGCACCTTCTGGCTTTGCATACGAGAGTCCTGCTTCCTGCATCGCTTGAACGAGCATGTCACGCCTTTTTCTATATCGGTCAATATCAGGCCGCGAGCGCCAGCTTTTGCTCACCGCATACTGCATCAATGCAGGAGCGTTCACAAACCCCAAAATTCTATTTGCCATAGCAAAACCTTCAACAAGCAATTTTTTATCACTAATTGCAGGGTTTACTCCGATATACCCAAACCGTTCTCCCGGTATAGAGAGCGTTTTACTAAAACTTGATACAACAATCGATTCTCTATAACTGTTCAAAACTGGGGGCACGGTGATGCCATCGTATACAATATCTCGATATGGTTCATCAACAATCAAATATGGATAGCGACCAGTTTGTTGTCCAAACTCGTTGAGCATATCTGCAATTGCATGGATTATATGTTCTGGATACACGCGTCCGCTCGGATTATTCGGAGTATTGATGAGCACTGCAGCTGTTTTATCATTGAGCGCTCGTTTCATAGCAGAAACGTCTGGCAAAAAGTCAGCATCAGTCTCAACGACCCTCAGTGTACCCCTGTGGTTATTCACATAAAAGAAGTATTCAGCAAAATACGGAGCAAGCACCATTACCTCATCCTGAGGGTTGATAATAGTTTTAAGAATAACATTGAGCGCACCTGCTGCGCCTACCGTTAAAACAACATCCTGTTCTGTTAAGGTTACTCCATGCTCCAGACTGATTTTCTGTGCCATCTCACTTCGTGCAAAATTGTGACCAGCATTAGGCATGTATGCATGTTTGCCCGGTGTTGAGCTTGCTACTGCCTCTTTAAGTGCAGTTTTAAACTCTTCAGGGGGTTCAACATCCGGATTACCGAGTGAAAAATCAAATACATTTTCAGCACCAAACTGCTGTTTGAGCTTTAGTCCTTCCTCAAACATGCGTCTAATCCACGAGCTCCGCTCAAGATTATCAAGAATCGCTCTGGCAACTGGCATTACTGTCCCCCTTTTTTGGATTTTCAGTTTTCTAAGTTACTACACAGTATGTTTCATTTATCAAAACCATATTTCATTTTTTCAATTGCACTATACCATACGAGTAAAGTAAAATAAAGTAGTTTGCTAACCTCGATCCGAGTAGACTGTCTAGTGTCCCGAACCTTGTAAGTAATTGAACTTGTGGAAAACCTGTGAGTTATTTTGTATAAAAATTTGGCAGTGTTTACAAAATGATACGGGCACACACCCTCGCTGGTATTTATTTCAAGTAGACAAAATACAGGTGTAATAATTTATTATAAGAAAATGAATTATTCCTATTACCATTTATTTCACCACTAAACAGTTATACTAATGTATACAAAAAAGGATTTCCTATATAGGAAATCCTGTAATACTACCTGTGGAAAACTTGTTGAAAAATTGCAAAATTTTGTAGAAAACTCTGCTAAGTGCTTAAACCATCATGCTATAAATGAAACAACTTGCGCAGGGTAACCGATTTAGCAATGCGGTAGTGGATATAAAATAAAAACAACGCTACTGGAATCAATGAGCTTGCTACAATAGATGACCAGAATAGCTTGAATGGACTATTTGTATACATCAAAATTGAGGCTTCAATTGCTATACAGAACTCTGCAATTGCGAGCAAAATCCACCCAATAATATTGAGTCCTTTTCGCTTTGCAAGTGTATACGCCAATAAAACCACCGCAATTGCCACAAGCAAGCCGATCATCATTGGAAGTGCCAGTCTAAAAAACCAGACAACAGGACCAGTTAGCACATCGAGTGCATATAAAAACCCCGATAATCCTATTATATCAATGAGTGCAACGAGCCATGGCTTTTTAGGAAGAATAACAGATGTCGTGGACAGTGTCCATATCAGTATCAGTGAAAATAATGGATACCATGCCCACGATAATTTACCTTCAATAACAACATTCACAATGCTCACTGCAGCTGCTGCAATTAAAATTGAAACGCTGATAACTTCAAATATTTGAAGACGTCTTTCATTTGACAATGGTACCTGCTTTTGTTTTGGTTCAACTTCATGATGCTCCGATGCTTCGCTGCTGTTGACTGGTTTATGGCAGAGCGGGCAGATTGCTGCGTCTCCAATATCAACACCACATGTTTTACAAAGCGCCATTATCCTACCTCCGTATGTAAATCGATATAAACTGGAATATTCAGAGAAGCAATTCTCGAAAAGAAATGCTGTTCAATTTCTGTGCTTTCTACACGGCTTCCAAAACTGATATAAAACGTATCCTGCCAGGAAAGGCATGAAGCATTAGTTTTAGTATCTGCACTGGGTGCTGGAATAAAATCAAATCGCCCCACATGCTTTGCAATTTCCTCTGGCAGCGTTACTGCACCGAGGTTTGATATAAAAGTAGTGATAAGTGACTGCCCCAATGTACTAAAAAAGAGCCGGGCAAAAAAATCTTTAATGATAAGTGGCACGAGACGTACAATGATATTCCTACCGCCTCCGGCGTTTCGTGCTATCTGTCGAGCTATCATGCGCTCGTCGTTCTCTATCCGCATGACATTATGGACATACTCAACGAGCTCTTCGAACGTCCAGTTTCCAAGCCGCGGATCGAGGCACACCATCACGTAGAGGCTAAAGTTTTTCAGCGTTTTTGTTGGATAAAACTTGCGCATATTGACGGGCACTTCAACAGCTATATTGTTTCCATCACGCTTTTTGGGCGGAGTCCGTTTCCATGCTTCAATGTACGCTTCCATTAGTGCAGCTACAAGCACCTCTGTCACACTCGCCTTATGCTGACGGGCATAGTCAAGCAGTGGCTGTAACGGAATATGTGCATAGGTTACCCGATATGTATGCTTATCGAGCAATTTCGAGTTGAGATGGTATGCCTTTGGCAGAGGTAATGGTCCCGGGATATCAGCTTTGTAATGTTTATGGTAGGCATCTTCAAATTCCTCTTCTGAAATAGGCTGCCCGGGCAAGAGAACATCACCTGTGTTCTGTACCTCTATACCACATTCCTTAAAATACAGCACGAGGAGTGTTTTTAAAAAATTAATCGCACCCGTACCATCGGTAAGCGTATGGTTAAATTCAACTGCAACACGATGCGCTTTAATCCGCACGCGAAAGAGCAGATTGCCTCGCCTATGAATCGAATACCCCATGCTGGGCGATCCCTCATCAGCCTCAAGTACAGGAAGCGTTTTACTGGGTTCAAAATAGTACCAGAAAAACCCGCGCCGGAGTTCCACACGATAATACGGATACCGTTCGATTGCTTTTGCAAGCGCCTTTTGCATTGCATCGTATCGAATAGGGTGGTCAAGGGTCGCCGACATACGAAAAATACCGGTTTCGACATCATTGTTGATTGCCGGCATTATTATCGCCGCATTATCGAGTGTATACCATGCGCCAGTTTCATCAATCACCTGCGTTTTAGCATGTTTCCTGTTTCTAAAACTGACATCTTTTAGCTTCATACTATTACTATACAATAAATAGGATTAAACGTGAACATCTCAAAATACTTGTCACACTATTTTCTTCACTATTCACACTATTCAACGCACGCACTTGACCAGATATAGCAAAAAAAAGGATAATAGAATCCCATGAAAAAGCTTATTTTTGTTACTGGCGGGGTATGTTCCTCGCTCGGGAAAGGTATTTCTGCTTCTTCAATTGGCTGTCTACTTGAATCACGCGGACTCAATATCCGCATGATCAAAATTGATCCGTACCTCAATGTAGATGCAGGAACCATGAGCCCCTACCAGCATGGGGAAGTATATGTTACCGATGATGGCGCAGAGACTGATCTTGATTTAGGGAACTATGCGCGATTCACGAATGCGCCCATCAGCAGGGCAAACTCAATAACCACAGGACAAATCTATCGAGATGTTATCAACAAAGAACGTGAGGGACGTTTTTTAGGAAGAACGGTACAGGTCGTACCGCACATCACCGATGAAATAAAAAACCGGATTCTCGCGATAGCTAAGGATCCTGATGTTGATGTCACGATTGTAGAAATTGGTGGCACGGTTGGTGATATAGAAAGTATTCCTTTTTTAGAGGCAGCTCGTCAGCTCATTCATGAGTACGGTAGAACCAATGCTGTTTCTGTGCATGTAACACTCATTCCGGAAGTAGCCGGCGGAGAGATGAAAACTAAACCGACACAGCATGCAGTAAAGGAACTTCAGGAAGTGGGAATCCAACCCGATGTGCTTGTCTGCCGTTCATCAAAGCAGCTCGATGAAAACCTGAGACGCAAACTCGCTATGTTCACCAATATCGAATTTGACGGTGTTATCTCTGCATACGACGTCGATTCTATTTATGAGATACCGCTTATTTTTCATGCTCAGGGGCTCGACCGGTTTATTCTGCAAAAAATGAACGTCGAAAGCCGTCATGCTAATCTGAACACGTGGCGGGAAATCGTAGGGAAAATTCGCAATCCTAAACATGAAGTTAAAATTGGCGTCGTCGGTAAATACATGGAACTCGTTGATGCCTATAAATCAGTATGGGAAGCCTTGAACCATGCTGGAATTGCAAACGATGCAAGGGTCACCATAATACGAATTGATTCGAGCAAGCTCGAACGTCCGGCAAGGCACGAAGAAGGATCAGCACCCAAAATTTCGACACCTGGTACACAGGTAATTACACCTGATGCACAGGCAGTTGCTGGTTCTCCAGCAGCAACAAGCCCAATGGCAAACGATGATGCCACTCAGCACTCAAAAACAAGAACTGGCGAACAACCAATGGCTCAAACACATGAAACGGACGCTCATCCGGACAATGATCTTGAGTCGGTTGATGGTATTCTCGTGCCAGGCGGCTTTGGCGAACGTGGCATCAACGGCATGGTCTATGCAGCACAATTCGCACGCGAGCATAATCTCCCTTATTTCGGTATCTGCCTTGGCATGCAGATTATGGCTATCGAATGGGCACGCAATGTGCTTGGCTGGAAAGATGCTGATTCGACAGAATTTAATCAGGACACACCGCATCCTGTTGTCAGCCTCCTTGAGGATCAGGTAAATATCAAACATTTCGGCGGTACCATGCGGCTCGGAAGCAACGATACAATCTTTAAACCAAAAACTAAACCAGCGCTCGCATACGGGAAAACCAGAATATCGGAACGGCACAGACATCGATACGAATTTTCTAATAGTTACAGATCGGATTTTGAACGTACCGGTCTCATTATTGCTGGTACAACAGAAGATGAAGAGCTTGTCGAGTGCCTTGAATGGCCCAATCACATCTGGGGCGTAGGCGTACAGTATCACCCTGAGTTTAAGTCGAGCCCCACAGCACCGCACCCACTCTTTGTCCATTTTGTTAAAGCAAGCCTCGAAAGGAAACTGAAGCAGTGATTCGTGGGATACTGGAGCGAATACTGGTACCAGGTATACTCCTCTTACTCATTGCTTCATGTACGCTCGATCTTGGAGAAGAAGCAGGCAAGGATTTAGCCGATTCCATACCTGACACTGTTATCTACAATTTTTCTCGAACAGTGTATGAAAAAGGAATGAAGCGCTTTGAATTTTCAGCACAAAAGGGTGAAAATTTTGAAAAGCTACAGGCAATCCGTCTCACTGCAATTACCTTTTATGAATATGAATCTGGCACGGAGAAACTCATTGCAAAAGGTTCTGCAGATTTTGGAATTTTTTACCTCAATACCGAAAGCGCTGAATTGAGCGGCAATGTTCGATACAGCAACAGCAAAGAAGACATATCAGTCGAAACTGGATATCTCTATTGGGACGGACAAGAACGAACGCTGCAGAGCAGACTCGATATTCTGACAACGCTTCGCCAAAAAAAATCCACACTTGCTGGTGCTGGCTTCCATGCCGATGCTAAAACTCGATCGTTCTGGTTCGACGACTACGTGAGTGGCTCATATACAGGAGACAGCACCGAAAGCACGGAACCCCAGGGTTCACCTGCCACCACAGGCGCGACACCTGATACCGCGATCATACAGCCAGCCACAGGCGCGACACCTGATACCGAAGTGACGGAGAATCAGCCATGAAACTGCGTTTATTTTTTTGTGCAGCCATATGCATCGCAATAGCCATGTCGGCTCTGCATGCTGATACGTTTACCTTCTCCGGCGCATCGATGAGTGGCAGCATGGCAAAGGGGAAAGAACGCACCGTGCTCCAGGGAAATGCCCGGGTAGTTTCTGGTTCCGTTACCATCACTGCACAAAAAATCGAACTCTATGGCACCGATTTCCGCTATGCAAACTGTACCGGAAGTGTAGTAATCATCGATACTGAAAAAGGTATAAAGCTTACAACCGAGAATCTTTTTTATGACAGAATCGATAAGTTTGCCCGCCTTACCGGTCCTTCTGTAATGGAAGATTCAACAAACAATGTTATCGTCAAAGGCAACTATATCGAAAACGATGATAAAAACCAAATAGTCATTATTAAAATAAACGCGCGTATCCTGCGAAAAGATTTAGCCTGCCGGGCACAATTTGTACTTTATAACCGTGCAACAAAATACCTTGAGCTTACCGGGTCTCCGGTTGTTGTTCGCAAGGGTGATGAATATCGAGCCGATAAAATCTCGGTAAACCTTGACACAGAAGATATTATTCTGGAAGGCTATGTTCAGGGCGTTATCAAGCAAACAACAATTCCCGGGGATAAGACATCGACACAATCTCCTGAAGAGTCCTCTGACCAATCACAACCTCCAGCGCAACAGCAGCAATCTGAGCAGCCGCAGCCACCCGCTTCTGATACAAGCAGCGCTGTTCCGCCAGAGCAAAATACATTCAGCATGACCGCACCAGGTACCGCTCTATGTTCGCTTTGTAGCACCTACCGCTTTACAGATGCTGGTAACGAGCGGGCGCCAATTACGCTTACACGAACAGAGCGCGCACCAGCTAAGTCTGCACTAACAAATCGAGCACCAATCGAGCCTACACAAACCAAACGTGCACAGACCGAGCCAGCAATTTCATACTGTAAGGAAACGAGCTTTACTATATGAATGATAAATTCCTGAATTTTTTTTCAAAAGTTAAAAAAATTATATCTCATACTGATGGAGATGGTCAAAATATCAATTACAACGAGGTTTTGACAGACCCCCAGAATGCCAGGAATGATGAACAATATGATACTCATCCTCCTCACGCATTAACAGATAACGAAGAACATGTTCTCGAATGCAGAAATCTGGTAAAACGATTTGGTCGCAAAGTTGCTGTTCGCGGTGTAAACATTGCGATGAAAACCAGCCAGATCACAGGACTCTTAGGACCTAATGGCGCTGGTAAGACAACTATTTTTTACATGATAGTTGGATTTATCCAGCCAAATGGTGGCGGGGTTTATCTCGATCATCACCTCTTATCTGAACTCCCCATGCACAAACGCGCACTGCTCGGCATTGCCTATCTCCCGCAGGAGCCATCGGTATTCCGCAAGCTCACCGTGGAGCAAAATATCTGGGCTATCCTCGAGACCCGTGGTGATCTTACAACAGCACAGAAAAAGCAGGAACTCGAGAGCCTCATTCAGGAATTTGGTATTCACAAAATACGCAAACAGTTTGCGTATACACTGTCAGGCGGAGAACGCCGAAGAACCGAAATTGCACGCGCTCTCGCAATCAAGCCCAAGTTTTTACTGCTCGACGAACCATTTGCCGGAATCGATCCAATAGCTGTCCATGAAATTAAAGAAATTGTTAAGCAGCTTAAGAAAAAAGGGATTGGAGTCCTCATAACCGATCACAACGTTCGCGACACACTGGAAATTACCGATGAGGCACATATCATTCATCAGGGAGAAGTACTCATATCCGGACCTCGCGAGAAAATTCTCGAGAGCGATCTAGCTCGCGAAATTTACCTTGGAGAAAATTTCCGGTTATAGCATTGGTGCTAAACAATTGACAATCAAAGCCATCGGTTGTTATTATGAATCCGGGTATCACCATTTTGGGCGATTAACTCAGCGGGAGAGTGCTACCTTCACACGGTAGAAGTCACTGGTTCAATCCCAGTATCGCCCACAATTAGCTCCCACATTAGAATTTGTATGGTGCATCATGTATCTATTTATTGACCAGTACTGCATTGTGGTATACCATACGAATATGGGTTCTGGTAATTGATACACTATCGGTTTGTGCCGATACTGGGTATACAAAGCCAGTCAGCCAGATAATTTGCTCTGGCCAGAGGAGTTTTTATGAAAAAAAGCACAGCTACACAAACAAAAATCTACTGTGCTAACTGCGTACACTGTAAACTCGTTCCCAAGCCAGCAGGTGAGGGTTCGTATATGCTCAGAGTGCGCTGTTCTGCTGGAAAATGGAAAAAGTCGTCAGGAGAAGAAAAGCTCTATAAATATTGTACAGTTGCCCAACGGAGCATTGAGTATTGCGAAGCTTATGACCCAATGGGTGACGTTAATGAATTTATCCATGACTTACAGGCTACATTGCCTGCTGTTGATGAAATCTATCAAATTGCCAAAGGTGAACATCAATGAAGAAACTGCTTCCTGTTTTTGCACTTATTACTGTACTGCTTGTTCTTGCTAGCTGCACATCGGCACCGCTTCCACCCGACATCGACACAATGGATGCGTCGGTAATCATTCAGCGCGCACAGGAGCGAGCTGATAAAAACGATTGGAAAGGCGCAGAACAGCTTTACGCTTACTGTCAGAATAAATTTGCAGATGATATTTATGTAGTAACTGTTTGTAAGTACGAAGTTGCTTTTTGTGCTTATAAAATGGGGCAATATGATAAAGCCAGAAACCTGATAACCGCGCTCATTGCTGATTATGAAAGTAATCCTGGTTCTGGAATGCCTCCGCACATTCTCAAGCTCGCAAAATTGCTGTTAGAAACTCTGGACAAAAAGACCGGAAAGGCTAAGTAATACCAACGGACAACGACACGCTAATAAGTATCTCTGCACTGGATCAGTATTTTCATGAAAATCCTGCAGAAGTAGTATTTATATCGTATCCTCATGACATTATACAAATCAGTAAAACATACAACTCGGTACAATTTCCTGCCTTGCCATATGCCGATGCAGTAGTTGAAAACGACCAGGAGCGCATTCGATTTATTACAGCGGACTCAGACACAAAACCAGCTCATCAGCAAAGCGCATTAACATATGACCAGAATAAAAAAACCTTTTATGCACCTAATACAATCTATAGCGCGCTCCATGATACAGCACTGCATCCCACTTCTGACAATGCTGATGCACTCCTCTTTGAAGCAGCGATTCTGACTTCACGATATGGCTATGACACAAGGGAAACAGAACAGCGCCTTCGCGACTTTTCCCGACAAATCCGCGTACCTCTTAACCACGCTCCGCTCCATACCTGTGTTTCCCCAGAACTCCCGCCTCTCTATTACCGCGATCTCCTTGTGCTCATGCTTACGGGAGCCTTCCCAGAAAAAGGTTTCGCATTCCTCAAACGCTGTGGCTTCATTGCACAGCATTGGCCTGAGCTCGATGCAATCACCGAAACAACACACGCTAAAGATTTCCATCCCGAAGGAGATCTCTGGCAGCACACTATGGAAACATTTTTCCACCGCAAATCACGCGATTTTTCACTTTCATTAGCACTCTTACTGCATGATATCGGGAAACCTCGGGCTGACTCCCATGGGGGAAACAGATTCTATGCACATGCTGAAATTGGAAGCTCGATAGCAGAAAATTTTCTCACGCGGCTTGGATTTGATCAGAAGCTCATTGAAAAAGTTGTTTTTCTTATTCGCTACCACATGCTTCCTTACGGGCTCCCCAGTCTGCCATTTTCTCGCATAGAGGAACAGTTATCCTCTCCCTACTTTCCTTACCTGCTCGAACTTTTCCGTTGTGATGAGCTCTCGACATTTAAGGGACCGGAGTTGTACTATGAAGCCTGTGCGCGATACAAAGAATGGTGCCGTTTAAGCAAAAACCCTTACCGCACCATCGATAATCGTAAATTCGACGGTCGAAGAAAACAGAAAAGCATGCAGAAAGGACATCAATCATGAAACACTCATTACATACATACATCACTGAGTTTAGTGAACGAGCACGTGAGCATCGCAGGAATTTGCACCGTATACCAGAATGCGGCCTGGAGCTACCCAAAACAAATGCATATATCAGCAGTGTACTTACATCGTGCGGATTAACTCCACAACCATGTGGTAAAGGCATTATCGCCGATGTTGGCACTTCAGGACCGCTCATCGCAATCAGAGCAGATACCGATGCCCTCCCAATTGTGGAAGAAACAGGGCTTACATTTTCCAGTACCCATCAAGGCGCAATGCATGCCTGTGGCCATGATGCGCATGCTGGTGTTCTCCTTGCACTTGCTGAGCTCATGGCAACACACCAACCAAAAGGAATGCGTGTCCGGTTCCTTTTCCAGCCCGGAGAAGAAGGGTATTTCGGAGCATGCACCATGATAGAAAGTGGCTGCCTTGAGGGAGTATCGGCAATTACAGGACTCCACGTGGGAGATTTATCCGAAGAGCTTAAACCCGGACAGGCAGGACTCATGCCCGGTGCAATGATGGCACTGAGCGATAACTTTGAAGGCATCTTTACCGGAAAGGGCGGCCATGGTTCTGCTCCACATCACACATTGGATCCAATTCCCGTGCTTGCAGAATACATACAGGCAGCGTATGCATGGAGAAGCAGAGCTCTCGATCAGCGCATGCCTTGCACGCTAAGTTTTTGTTCTGTGCATGCCGGAACTGCTCATAACATTATTCCCGGCCAGGCTGAATTCCGTGGCACATTCCGTACACTCTCGAAAACAGTTAAAGCCAAAGGTAAAAAAGAACTAACGTTGCTTGCAGAGCATATTGCACAGGCACATGGTCTGTCTGTTAAGTTTTCCTGGATTGATGGCTATCCACCGCTCTACAATGATCCTGCAGCATCACAGCTTGCACTCACTTCCGCACAGGAAGCATTAGGAAATGATATCATAGTGCCTCTTTCCATACCCTGTATGGGAGGAGAGGATTTTGCGTATTACCTGGAGAAGGTACCGGGCTGTTTCTGGTTTATCAATACTCAAAACCCAGAAAACGGCATAACAGCACCCAATCATAACAGTGCATTCACAGTTGATGAATCTCTCCTCTCCCGGGCGATGAGCCTCCTCATCATCACAGCCGAAGCCTTTGCTGAACGCTATCAACATTAGCACTCGCACTACCGGCGAGCACCTGGTCTCATCTGGAGGGTGAGCACTATCGGTAAATGATCTGAATAACCCTCACGTGTTTCGTTATACCATCCCAGAGGGATACCCGACTCATTCAGTAAAAACAGAGGAGGTTCTGCGGTAAATCCGCTGTATGCAATAAGTGATCCTTCCGCAAAAAAATCACGCGTTAATAGAAAATTATCAATTCGCTCACTGCTGCTATTGAACCAATAGCTAAAACCTCCTGCGGAAAACCACGGAGAATACAGCACGAGCGGATTATCGTTGACTGCATCTGCAAGTCCCGTTACTTCAAGACAGTGTTCCATACCAGCTCCCTGAGGCATGAGTGCAGTACAGTATGCACCGCCAATTCGCTCATATTCATCAGGGTTACAGTTGAGATCTCCCGCTAGTATAATGCCAATGTTTGGGTTTTCTTTTTTTCGCTCGTTTATGATCCGCTTGACAAGCTCAGCAGCAAGACGGCGTTCAGGCTCGGTAATTTCAGCTCCTTCTTTTTTACTCTTCCAGTGAGCATTGAGCACAACAAGTGGAATGCCACGAATATCCAGCTGTGCTTCAAGGAGTAACCGAACACTAGGTTTTATAGTTGCCGATGTTTGATACTGATGAGTCTTTACAGTGGTAATTGGATACTTGCTCATTATCCCTACAGTTATAGCGCCACCGTTTCGCGGAGCTGCAATAGCATATGCATAACCTCCGAGCGATTCCGATAGGTCTTTTAGCACCCGATCATTTTCTATTTCCTGTACAAACAGAATATCGGGTTTCTGAGGACACTCTGCAAGTATTGCAGCAGTAATATTGGCAAGCCGTATTTTGTAACGTGCATCATCCCAGGTTCCTCTCGCAACGGAATATTCTCTATATTCATTACCATTATCAACAGGATCAAATAATGCCTCAACATTGTAGCTCATGAGCGTGAGCGTTTCTGTCTTAGTTTCAAAATGCGTACAAGCTGCAAAAAATGACAGCTGTACCATGACAAGTAAAACAATTGCAAGTGGTCGCCTCAAAGAATGCGATGCAACTTTTCGTTTTCTTATACAGTGGTTACCGCTTTGGCAGCGAGTTTCTGTACTGTTAGTCTCAGCCGGTGCGCTCCCCTTTTGATTGTTTTGCAGGATGTTTGTTTTCATTGAATGCCTCCGCTATAATTAACGTGCAGGCATCATGTATTGCATGCGGATCCTCTAAAATTGGGGCAAACTGTTCACCGGTAATAGTTTCAAAGGCAGTAATGTATTGCTGTGCTGTCGCGATACGGATTTCATCGGTTATCACGGGAGGCTCACCATCCCCGCTGAACCCATTGCTCATGAGCCAGCGTCGGAAGGTTTCTTTATCTAACTCTTTCTGATGACTCCCGTTTTTAAAGAGCTCTTCATACGATTCGCTGTACCAGTAGCGGCTTGAATCTGGTGTGTGAATTTCATCAGCGAGCACAAGCTCGCCATTGAGTATTCCAAATTCATATTTGGTGTCCACAAGAATTAAACCGCGCTCTTGAGCGAGCGCCTGCCCTCGTTTAAATACCGCGAGTGCTTTGCGTTCCACCTCAGCCCATACATCTTTGTCCACAAGACCGCTCGTTACAATTTCTTCACAGCTGATAGGCTTATCATGACCACTTTCAGCCTTTGTGGAAGGCGTTAGTATTGGCTCTGGAAATTGTTGACAGTATCGAAGTCCTCCGGGAAGTTTTATACCAGAAACCGGTTTGCCTTCCTGATAATCACGCCAGGCTGATCCTGTCAAATAACCGCGAACTACTACCTCGACTGGAAGCATGGAACAGCGGCGTCCAATCATGCAGCGACCTGTTTCGAGCACTGCATCATGTCCTCCGAGCTCATCGGGAGATACTAAATGATTTTTTATAATGTCCTCTGTGTGTTTAAACCACCAATAGGCAATTCGTGTGAGAATTTCGCCTTTATATGGCACTGTGGAAAGTACACGGTCGAACGCAGAAATTCTATCGCTTGCAACAAGCGCAATCGTATCATCACGAGTTATTACATCCCGCACCTTACCGCGATAGAGCTTACACCCATGGGGTACTGCCTGCTCACTCAATTCATGAAATGTCTTTGAAAGCGCTTGTGCGATATTAGTACTTGTCATAGTGTGCCTTATACACCAAGTTCGTCACGAGTTCGCACAACACGCGATATGAGGCCATACTGTAATGCTTCATCGCTGTTCATCCAGTAATCACGGTCTGTATCTTTCATGACCCGTTCAATGCTCTGGCCTGTTTCTTCTGCAATAATTTTGTTGATACGATCCTTTGTTTTTTCGATTTCTTTTGCATGGATTTCGATTTCGGTAGCAACACCGCGCAGTCCAGAAAGCGGTTGATGAATAAGATAGTGTGAATTGGGAAGCCCTATCCTCCGTTCTTTTGGTGCACTCAGCAAAATCAGCGCTCCAGCACTTGCAACAAGTCCCATACCGATCATCCAAACTGGTGCTTTAATAAATCGAGCCATATCAAAAATAGCAAAACCTGCATCAACATCCCCACCAGGAGAATCGATCATCACCTTGATGGGATCGGAGCCACGCTGTTCAAGAATGAGTAATTGTCGAATCACTCGTTCAGCTAATTCTTTATCAACAGTACCAGAGAGAAGAATTGTACGTGTTTCTAAAAATTTTTCCACAAGAGCATCAGATGCATGCTTTTGCTTCTCTTCCTCTTCTTCCTGATTATATACAAAATGCGATATCGTTCGACTGTTGTGCATACATGCCTCTTTTTTCAAAAATTTGCGGTTATTACGCCAGATCTGTGCTAATAATAACAAAAATTACTAAAAAAAGCTATTGTAAAACTATTTTTTTCGATACAATTCTCAACATGAAAGCCATTCAAAAATCGATGCTCAAAGCTATTACTCAATTTAATATGCTTCCAAAAGGTGCAAAAGTGCTTGTAGCTGTATCGGGCGGTAAAGATTCTGCAGCGCTGCTCTGGCACCTTGCGGAAATTGCAAACTGGAACAGCTATCTGCTCACACTCATTCCTGCTGTAACGAGCCCACTCTACCCAGACCCAGCGTGGGAAAAACGCCTTACATTTCTTAACGCATTGTGTGCATCGCTTGGGCTTACGCTAAAAGTACTATCACTCGATTCTGAAGATTGTCCCGAACCTGTCTGTAAGACAGGCTTAGAACGCTGCACGTTAAAAACAGAAGCAAGTGAATCTTGTTTTATCTGTTCACAGCTGCGGCGCAAAATTCTTTTTAGAGAAACATACATAGAGGGCTGTGATTGTATTGCGTTTGGCCACCACCTCGATGATATTCTCACAACAGCACTCATGAATATACTGCAACATGGCTCTTGCGAGGGTATGGAGCCGATACGCACATATCCACAAGCAGGTTTCAAATTGATACGGCCACTCGTATACGTACCCGAAGCTACTATCATAAAGTTTAGATCGATGATAGGATGGGACTCATACACGTGTTCATGCAGTATTGGCGCTGAAGGAACACGAAACGAATATAGAATACGGCTCGAAAAACTTACTGAGGGTTCTATCCAGCAAAAGCGCAATCTGCTTAGAGGATTATACTCGAATCACCTCGTTAATAAGTTTTCCGAGGAGACCGTCCTCTGATTGAATAGTCTTTTGATTTGCATCATACGCACGGTTTACTTCAATCATACGGACCATTTCGGTTACCGGGTTTACATTTGCAGCTTCCACAAAACCCTGTATAACAGTTGGTCTTTCTTCTCCCTGTACAATTTGCGCTGGTCCTGACTCTTCGGTTGCCATCCACAAGCTCGATCCCTGTTTGGCAATATACCGTACGGTTTCAAAGTTAATAATTTTTAGCGTGTCAAGCAAAACTGGTTCTTCCCAGGCGTTCTCTTCGCGACCAATGAGTCGGTCTGGGTTTTCCGGATACTTAGCGTTGATCCATACACGGCCTTCTTTATCAATAAGGAAATTATTTTCCTGTACGCGTATGGGACCATGTTCACCCATAACGGGATACCCTTCTTTGGTTTCCAGGTATCCTTCCTTACCTAAAATAAACGCTCCATTTCTCGTATAACGTTCACCATTGGGAGTCATTACACACAAAAATCCTTTGCCATCGAGCGCAATATCAAAATCGCTCTCGGTTGCTTTGAGTGCCCCCTGTTCAAACTCGGTAAAAAGTTCATTCGTTTCTACACCTGTCCCTACTTTGCCTACTATCGGAGCCATATCGCCAGAACCAAGCGGATGCAGATAGAGCCCATCGTCATTCATACGGCGCAGTAAAAGTTCAGCGAACGCTTTATGGACAGCAACATCGCGCTTGTATCCATTAGTGTCAACATTTGCTAGATTATTTGAAATTGCATCGAGCCGCACTTGCTGTGCAGCCATACCGCTCGCACCTGTGTACCAGCCACGTATCATACAAGCTCCTCATATTCCATTCTGGAATATTATAAACAGTGTATACCGATATTGTCGGCTAAACTGAGAAAAAAATGAGCGGGAAACCTGTTACCGGGTTCAAACACTCTGTGATTAGCTGTACGTTGTGGCATATGCAGCATGGCACTAAAGCGAGATTACTTTTTCAGCATCAATCTCTTTAAGGTATATCTTTTCATATCTTCCGGAATTGGGATAAGCTGGAACATCAGGGGCATACGTTGCCATAAAGAAAAAGATGATGTCGGTCATATCATCCTGTGATTCTATACAAGAATAGCGGAAAAATATTTTATCTTCATGTAAAAGTAAAATAGTTCGGCGACGCTCATCTTTTTCAAGTTCTGGATCTGTTGCAGAGCGGAGCGTTGCTCTAAGCCCGCCGTAATAGGAACGCACAATCGCATACAAATTCATTTTTCCTCTCGTATCCTGAAAGTACAGCTCCACTATGCCTGCAACCGCTGGAACCTGAGTATTGATAATGTGTTTATCTGCCTTGATGAGCGGTGACCAGCGTACAGTGAAATAGACATCGTTTCCGTGCTCTTGCCGGGTTATTTCATAGTTCACATATTCAGTATAACCCGAATATGGAATATTGAAAAGTTCAGGGCTGGATTCACGGTATTGAGTTTATGCATGACCATATTTACTGATACAGCATTGTTTATTATGATTACAGCAGTAAATATAGTAAACATTGAAAGGAAACAGTATGACTGGTATTTCAAAAAACGAACAGAGCAATCAACTCAAGCTCGCACTTTTAATCGATGCTGACAATACACAGCCTTCGATTATCGAGGGCCTGCTTGCTGAAGTTGCAAAATACGGTATCGCAAGCGTCAAACGAATTTATGGCGATTGGACAGCACCTAACCTCAAACAATGGAAGGAAAGCCTTCTCCTCTATGCAATTCAACCCATCCAGCAATTCTCGTATACGAGCGGCAAAAATGCAACAGACAGTGCGCTCATCATTGATGCAATGGACCTGTTATATACCGAGAAACTCGATGGTTTTTGCATAGTATCGAGTGATTCTGATTTTACCCGACTTGCTGCGCGGCTCCGTGAAGCAGGAAAACTTGTGCTTGGTTTTGGAGAAAGGAAAACCCCAAAACCATTCGTTGCAGCATGTGATAAATTTATTTTTACTGAAATTCTCCGTAAAACAGAAGATGAAGCTCCTCAGAACCGTTCTGAACAGAGTAAGAAAACACCAGATTACAGGCTCGATAAAAAACTGCAGCAGTTGCTTATAGCTGCGTTTGAAGATTCTGCTGATGATTCAGGTTGGGCATACCTTGGATCAGTGGGCCAATACATTGCAAACCGCCAGCCCGAATTTGATCCTCGTAATTTTGGTTTTAGAAAACTTGCAGATCTTATAAAAGCAAGCGCATGGTTTGATGTTGAAGAACGATCAAGTCCTGTGGATCAAGGTAAACTTATCTATATCCGCATAAAAAAATAAGCTATTTCATGCTCTTGCACAAAAATACTTGCAGTTTGCAAGAATTCATATTATGATAAAGTATCTTTATATTTTTGGAGATGTACAATATGGCCCAATCAACTAAAACAGCCAAAAAACCGGCAAAAACTGCTGCAAAAACTGCAGTAAAAAAACCTGTATCCGTAAAAGAAAAAAAGGTAGAAAAGAAAGCTGTGCTGCCTGAAAAATTTACATTAACAACTATGTCAGCATATCTTGCTGACAGCAGAGGCATCAGCCGTAAAGAAGCCCGTGAAATTCTCGATACAGTTTTTTCAATGATCGAAGCAGGAGTAATTCAGGGTGCACGTGTTCCCGTGGGTAATCTTGGTAAAGTGTTTGCAAAAATTAAACCTGCAACCAAAGCACGTATGGGACGCAATCCTCGCACTGGTGAAACTATGAAAATTCCTGCAAAAAAAGAAACAAAAGTTCCACGTTTTTCTTTTACTAAAGCATTCAAAGAAGCTGTTCTTAAAGCAAAAATTTCTAAATAATTCCTGGGAATACATCAATTATCTATACACTATAAAAAAAGCTCCGTTCACTACGGAGCTTTTTTTGGTTGATTATTTTTTCTAAGAAGTGACATTGCAGCCTCGTACTATTAATTTCGTGCATTCCTCAGGAGCGCTTCTCAACAGCCTAAAAGCGCTCCCTTTAGCTGCAAAACAGGTAGAACTATGAATTGATGGTATTCGTTCTGTTTGTATCAGCTAATAATTTGCTGAGCAGGTATGTCCCTGCAGGCAGAACAACCAACATGATAAGTGCAGAAACAAGCCCCGGAACAAAGCTTTTTTCCCAAAATTTTAGTACTGATCCAGCAGCTTTCACAGCGTTTAGCATTGCAAGAGTATAAACAAGTCTTCCTGCAATCATTGCTAACAACGTGCTTACAATAGTATCAAGCTTAAATTTTCTAAACAATCCCGCAAACATGCCATACGCAGCAAGCTCAAGCGTCATGGGAAGCAGTATGGGAAGCTTGGGTAGCCCGGAAAGCATAAAGCTTATCATCGGACTGGATGCCCCTGCAATGAAACCTCCAACAGGGCCAAAAACAAGCCCGCAGAGCAAAACAGTCCAGTGCATAGGAAGCAACACTGCACCATTAAGACCAAGCGTATGCACCAGTGCAGGAAGCACAACAGTTACAGCAATAAGTAACCCTGTTACAATAACTCGTACTGGATTATTTATCCGAACCAGTGGCGGATTGAGTAAAGCTATATATTCCATAGTCTTGACTATAAAACATAACTATATTGTGGTCAAGCTTAATATTCTGGACATTTATCAAACGATTAGTTATTGTATCCTAACTATGAATAAGACTGCACTTAAAGCTGATCTTTTACTGCTCATTACATCTGCAATATGGGGTTTTGCATTTGTAGCACAACGAGTTGGCATGGAACACATTGGGCCTTTTACCTATAATGGCATACGGTTTGCACTTGGCAGTATTTCCCTCCTCCCACTCATAGCGTTTCGCAGTAAAAAAAATCACACTAAAACCTTACAGGTAGCTGATCAAACGCTTTCCAACACCAAAAAACCTGCTGAATTCTTTCTCAGCACACTATTAGCAGGTACAGTGCTCTTTATAGGTTCTTCATTTCAACAGGTAGGCATTCAGTTTACAACTGCGGGCAAAGCTGGATTTTTAACTGGAATTTATGTAGTGCTGGTACCACTCGTAGGCATTGTCATTGGTCATAAAACAAAATTGCCAACATGGGTTGGAGCACTATTTGCTTTTGCTGGCCTGTATTTTTTAAGTTCACCTGAACGAAACAGCAACATCAATCCCGGTGATATTTTAGTAATAGTCAGTGCTCTGTTCTGGAGTTTCCATGTACTCATTATTGATAGGCTAGCAAAAAAAATTGATGCAATAAAACTTGCTTCTGCTCAGTTTGCATGGTGCTCGTTGTTTTCATTGATAACTGCTTTGCTCTTTGAAACTTTCACATATGCCACTATCATGAAAGCACTTGTGCCAATTCTTTATGGAGGTCTTTGCTCTGTAGGAATTGCATACACACTTCAAGTTATTGCACAGAAAGATGCTCCGCCTGCTCATGCATCAATTTTGCTCTGCCTTGAAGGAGTCTTTGCATTCCTGGGAGGAACCATTATACTATCAGAACCTATCACCACAAAAAATATTACAGGTTCTTTACTCATGCTTATCGGAATGCTTGCGACTCAGTGGGATGTAATCTTCAGTCGTCCTTCAAAAAATCAATAGAAAGCTGATCAAAATGCTTTATCCAAAAGCATGAGTACATCATTAAAATCTGCTTCTACAGGATTGTATGTAAGTGATGCATCATTTATCGTCTTATGCGCTATCTCATCAAACTGCGACCGAGATACCTTCCCCGTTTGACTTAACGTGTATGGAAGATTTGCTAATTCATAGAGCTGTTTCTGCAATCCCCGTATAACAGCTATAGCTTTTAGAGCACGGTCACTTTCTGGAGTGGCATATGTTACTTCCGGACCTGAAAGTGGTAAGAGCAGTTCTGCTATATAATTATTTACCATTAACATGTTATACTCGAGAACATGAGGTAAAAAAATATTCATTGCTACACCATGGGGTATATGACACACTGCTCCTGTCGCATGGCCTAGCGAATGCACCAGCCCTACCATTGAGTTTGAAAAAGCTATTCCAGCCATTGTTGCTGCATTAGCAAGCGCTAATCTTCCTTGCTCATAATGCGGATTCTTGATTACTGCAATAAGATTTTCAGTAATGAGCCGTATCGCATTGTATGCATAGGCATCACTCATAGGATTTTTCCCGATGCAGGTGTAAGCTTCAATTGCATGAGTCATTGCATCCATAGCTGTTGCTGCAGTAATTGCTGGTGGCAGGGTGAGTGTCATGCGTGGATCGAGCACTGCAATGTTCGGTAAAAGAAACGGAGAAACGAATAATAGTTTTTTTTCAAGCTCCTCATCTTTTATGACTGCTACAAGTGTTACCTCAGAGCCAGTACCCGCTGTCGTCGGTATGATTATAAGCGGATTGAGATGCTTTTTGAGTGCTCCGGCCCCTGCATAAGCTGAAAGGTCTGTCCCTCCCATTGATACAAGAATATTAACACCTTTTGCTGTATCGATAACAGAGCCACCACCGACAGCAATCAGTGCATCGCACTGTTTAGCTCGGTATACTTCTGCTGCTGCAGATACAGTCTTTTTACCCGAATCTGGAGGCACATCAGTCCACACTGCTCCGATTACCATGTTTGAATCAGCAAAAGCATCCAGCACTGTTTTAAGTAAACCTGCACTTTCAACACCTTTATCTGTAATAATCATTGGTCTGTGCGAATCGAGAGCATCAAGCTCACTCGGTATGTTTTCCAGGGCACCAACCCCAGAACAAATCTTAACTGGGCAAAAGAATTCATAATATGTACTCATATCTGCTCCTACATACCAAATATAATACTAATATAGAGAATGAAACGCTTTAACAATTTACTCAGCCATGGTGTCTTAGGTTTTCGTTTTAGAATTTTTTTTGTTATAAAACCTGGTAAAAGATAATCTTCTACCAGATTGAGACAACGCATAATACCCATTGTCGCAGCTAAATCACCAGATACCGATATTCCATTTTGCGCATACGCTTTGTACGAACTAATCTGAAATGTAAAAACCCTCATAGCAGATGCAATGTTTCTAAACCGTATCATAACATCTGCTTCATCATTCAGTTTACCTTTGTACCGGAGCTTTCCTTGTGCATCCTTCTGGAGAAAAACTCCAGGTCCATCTGGTAAGATCGTAATTGCAAAAGAAAATTTTTTCGGAAGCATATTAAATTCCTGCTGTATGTTTTTATCGAGCTTCCATAACGATTGAAACGCTCTACCGACAAAAAACAGCATCACTCTTAGATACCAATGTTTACCGGTGTGCTTTTTCGGAAGTATATCTGGATACTCTGTATAATAGTCCATATATAATTACAAGCTCCCTCACTTTCATATAATTTACTAAGTCAGTGCCTGGTTCCCAATAATGAAATCCCTTCACAAGTAATATGTTACTTTCTAGTATAAACGCAATTCATTATTTTGCATACTGGTAATACCACAAGCCATAGCACTACAAAAAAATGATAGGTACGGCAACGCAGTATCATAAGCTTGATTTTTTTGGCAAGGACTATTATATTAGCACCATTATTATTTAAGTATGCTTACTTATTAAGCATGTTTATAAATTTTCTAAAGGGTATAATATTACTATGCAAACTGATCGAACTTCCTCCGATGAACTCTTTCATGAACTCCAAATGTGGAGTGAAAGCACAATGAAACTCTACTTTTCATCACTTGCATCATTTATTAAAACACATAACCTTAATTTTCCTCGCATGATGATACTATTCAGGCTTGCGCATAAAGACCAGTGCTCTGTTTCCGACATCGGGAAACATATGGATGTATCCTCTCCAGCAGCCAGCCAGCTGCTCGACAAGCTCGTCGAAGCCGGTTACATCAACAGAACAGAAAACCCTGATGACCGCCGAATCCGGAATATAGAAATAACAGAAAAAGGACTTGCTTTGGTACATGAAATCGAATCCAAACTCAATAATTCCATGCGTGAAATTGTACAGGCTGTTCCTGAAAAAGACCGATCAGGAGTGGCTAAGAGCCTTAATACATTAAATACTGCGATAAGGAGTCTAAAACCTCATGACAAAACTTTTTAAGTATCTTAAGCCATACTGGGCTTATATTCTCACCGTTATCGTTTTGCTCTTTGTTCAGGCAAATCTCGATCTTTCGCTCCCGGATTATATGTCAAAAATAGTTAACTATGGAATACAGCAAGGTGGCATTGACAACCCTGTCCCTAAAATAATAAGCGAAAAAGTTTTTAAACAAATTATCGGTATTTTACCTGATGATAAACGCAATCTGTTACTTGAATACTATGAACCAGTCAGTCTTGAAACAATAACCACGCTGCCCCTGAAATTCAAGGACGAAACACAATCGAGAGTAAATATCACCGTGTATCAGCTTAAACAAAACAGCAATACGGATAACACTGAGTTTACTGCCCTCATCAGTAAAATAATGGCAGCTCACATGCTCATACAACAAATGCAAGCTCATGCACCTGCAATTTCACAAACTCCGAACATGGCATCAGGTATACCTCAATCCGGACTTCCACAATCGGCAACAGACGGGCCAATTGGAACTCCATTTGCCGTTTTTGAGCGCATCAACGAGCAGCTTGATGCAATGGGAAATAAAGTCATCGAACAGATGGCTATAGCACAAATTCGCCTTGAATATGAAAGCCTATCGGTAAATCTTGAACAACTGCAAATGAACTACATTATACATTTTGGTGTCATAATGATTCTTGTCACACTTGGCTCTATGCTGTGTATCATACTGGTAGGTTTTCTGGCATCAAGAACCGCTGCAGGTGCAGCAAAACAGCTCCGCAATGATGTATATGCAAAAGTAATTAACTTTACCAATGCTGAATATGATAATTTTTCTACCGCATCGCTCATAACGAGAACAACAAATGATATCACACAGTTACAGGCTGTAACGCTTATGTCCATGCGCATGCTCCTATTTGCTCCCATTATGGGAGGCGGCGGTGTCATACGAGCACTCGATAAAGCACCTTCAATGGCATGGATTATTGGCATTGCAGTACTCGTGCTTATCGGAGTAATCAGCATTATTTTCTCGATAGCTCTGCCAAAATTCCAGCTCATGCAAAAATTGATTGACCGGCTTAACCTTGTTGCTCGAGAAAATTTAAGCGGTCTCATGGTGGTTCGTGCTTTTAACCGTGAGCCATTTGAAGAACAGCGATTCAAACAAGCTAACACCGATTTAACACGTGTCAGCTTGTTTATAAACCGAGTTATGGTTTTCCTCATGCCATTCATGATGATTCTTTTGAACATACTCAGTATCTCTATTATCTGGGTAGGTGCACATAAAGTAGCTGATGCGAGCATACAGGTTGGTGACATGATGGCATTCATGCAGTACGCAATGCAAATTGTGTTTTCATTTATCATGCTCTCCAAGATGTTTATATTCCTGCCACGAGCAGCAATTTCAGGAAAGCGCGTCGTCGAAGTGTTGGAAACCAAAGAAACGATAAAAGATCCAGAGCACCCTGTCATGCATACGTCACACTCAAAACAGCAGGGCACAATCGAATTCCGCAATGTTTGCTTCCGCTACCCAAAAGCGGACACCGATGTTCTCTGTAATATTTCATTTACTGCACCAGCAGGGAAAACAATTGGCATTATCGGCCCAACAGGCTCCGGTAAGACTACTCTCCTAAACCTCATTCCGAGATTTTACGATGTAACGTCGGGAGCTATTCTCATTGACGGTACTGATATTCGCACGATGCGTCAGAAAGACCTCAGAAATCTTATTGGATATGTCCCACAACGCAGCATCCTTTTTTCTGGTACGGTTGCATACAATCTCCGCTTTGCTGATGAAGGGGCAAGTGATGAGAAACTAACAGAGAATCTTTTAACCGCTCAGGCAGATTTTATCTTTGAAACTTCAGAAAAACTCCTTACTCCAGTATCACAGGGAGGTAATAATTTTTCTGGAGGTCAGAAGCAGAGACTTGCCATAGCACGAGCACTTACCAAGCAATGCCCAATTTATCTTTTCGATGACAGCTTCTCTGCACTCGACTTTAAAACTGATGCAGCATTGCGCAGAGCCCTTAACGAACGCACTGCATCCAGCACTCGAATAATCGTTGCACAACGTGTAGCAACCATTATGAATGCAGATCTTATTATCGTTCTCGATGATGGTCATATTGTTGGACAGGGGACACACAAGGAGCTGCTTGAATCCTGTGAAGCATATCAAGAAATTGTATCATCCCAATTTAAGGGGGTTAAAACAGCATGAGCGATACGAATACTACCACACACACTAATACTCAAAGAAAACCAGTGCAGCCAATGGTTGGCCGCGGTGGACCAATGGCAATGATGAAAGGCGAAAAAGCCAAAAACTTTAAAGCTACATCATTACGACTACTTAAATCGCTTAAGCCGTATCGCATCAGCATTATTGTAGTGTTTATATTTGCCATAACATCAACAATTTTTAGTATCATAGGTCCCAAGGTTATGGGAAATGCAACTACTGTTCTTCTCGATGGAGTGCTCGCTAAATTTAGAGGGACAGGTGATATCGATTTTTCTCGTATTGCAGGAATATTGCTCACCGTACTTGGCCTCTATGCTATATCCGCAGTCTGTTCATACATTATGGGCTGGATTATGGCTAGCGTCTCCACCGACTTAACCTATAAGTTCAGAGAATCTGTTCAGGCTAAAATAAACCGAATTCCATTTAAATATTTTGATAACACGACCCATGGTGAGACACTCTCACGAATTACTAATGATATCGATGTAATCAATAATACACTCAGCCAGACTATCACGCAAATTATAACATCAATAGTAACGGTTCTCGGTGTACTCATCATGATGTTTTCGATTGATTGGCGCATGACGATTGTCGCATTGCTCATGATACCACTTTCCTTCGCACTCATCGGGCTGATCATAGGGAAAAGCCAAAAATACTTCAAACAACAGCAAGAGTATCTTGGCCACATCAATGGTGAAGTAGAAGAAATGTATGCAGGCCATACCATTATGAAAGCATTCAATATGGAAGAAAAGAGCCTCGCATTCAATATGGAAGAAAAGAGCCTCGCAAAGTTTAGAGCGCTCAATGATACGCTCTATCAATCTGCATGGAAAAGTCAATTCCTCACCGGCATTATGATGCCGCTCATGAACTTTGTAGGCAACATCGGTTACGTTGGTGTCGCTGTTTTAGGAGGATGGCTCGCAATAAAAAAAGCAATCTCGGTGGGTGACATACAGGCTTTCATTCAGTATGTTCGCAATTTTACTCAACCCATACAGCAGATTGCAAACATCAGTAATGTATTACAGCAAACGGCTGCAGCAGCAGAGCGTGTTTTTGAATTTCTTGATGAACAGGAAGAGACCCCGGACATATCTGACCCAGTAGCAATCGAAAAAGCAACTGGTCATATTGAGTTTAAAAATATTCACTTTGGATATTCAAAAGATAAACCTATCATTAAAAACTTTTCAGCAACTGCACATCCTGGACAAAAAATTGCAATTGTAGGACCAACAGGAGCAGGAAAGACAACACTTGTGAAATTGCTCATGCGTTTTTATGATGTTGATGCTGGTGCAATTTTGCTTGATGGGCACGATATTCGAACCATGAAACGCCATGATCTCCGCAGGCAATTTGGAATGGTCCTTCAGGATACCTGGCTCTACAACGATACGATTATGGAAAACATTCGGTATGGACGTCTTGACGCTGCCGATGACGAAGTTATTGCAGCCGCAAAAGCGGCATACGTCGATCACTTTGTTCATACCCTGCCTGAAGGTTATAACATGGTGCTTAACGAAGAAACATCAAATATCTCGCAGGGTCAAAAACAGCTCCTTACAATTGCGCGAGCAATTCTTGCTAATCCGCCAATACTGATTCTCGATGAGGCTACCAGTTCGGTCGATACAAGGACCGAAGTGCTCATTCAGAAAGCTATGGACAAACTGATGCATGGACGCACCAGTTTTGTTATAGCACATCGGCTGTCTACCATACAAAACGCCGATCTCATTCTGGTTCTTCGTGATGGTGATATTGCTGAACAGGGCACTCATACTGAACTCTTAGTAAAAAATGGTTTTTATGCAGAGCTCTATAACAGCCAATTTGAGGTGCCAGCTACGATAACATAACATTGTTCAGACATTATATTTTTTTGATAGTGCCACCAATTTGGTATTATTATTTTTTAACAGTAAAATCTGTAGCTTTATATTTATTAACATGAAACATTTCAGTATCTGTTAGCATGAAAAGATTCTGGCGGGCAGACGAAGGCCCGCCTTTCGCCTAAACCACAAGCAATGTTCCAATGGATGTGCGAGGTGAAAATTGCAGCTTACACCCGCCTGACCCTTACACTACTGCATAACGCGCACGTTAATTGATTTTATAAATCAAGAATTTCAGCACACGTTCGCGAGCTTCTTACACTACCGACTACACATTTTTATATTCATACCAGCCCACTCCGTATCCAGCTGTGCACCTATGTCAATTGCTCGATGCATTTCCAGTGTACCAGCTCATATCAGCGCATCCACTTATCTAGTTCCGACGCGGAAGTGAGCACATAGTGCCCAGGTTCAGCTTCTGTCCATATAGGCTGTTCTTTATCGTAGGGATGCTGTGCAGGATCATACACAATGAGTTTTTTCTGTTTCTCTATCTCAGGGTCTGGTACCGGAACCGCTGAGAGTAATGCTCTTGTATATGGGTGCAGAGGCTTTTCAAATAAGCGTTCTGATTCTGCTAATTCTACAATTTTCCCGCGATAAATTACCGCTATTCTATCGGAAATAAATCGTACAACAGAAAGATCATGAGCAATAAACAGGTATGAAAGTCCATGGCTTTCTTTGAGTCTATTGAGGAGATTGATGACCTGAGCTCGGATGGATACGTCAAGCGCACTGATGGGCTCATCAGCTACAAGCAGCTCCGGCTCCATAACGAGCGCACGGGCAATGCCTATTCTCTGGCGCTGTCCGCCCGAAAACTCATGGGGAAATCTGCTTGCAAACTCTGGCAAAAGCCCAACCTCAAGGAGAGCTTTCATTACTTTTTCTTTACGCTCTGCCTCATTTTTAAACAACTTAAAGTTATACAAGCCTTCACTGACGATATAATCGATTTTAGCTCGTTCATTGAGCGATGCCATTGGATCCTGGAAAATCATCTGAATGCGCCTACACATATCACGTTGCTCAGAACTTGTAAGTTTCTTTGTTATGTCAGTTCCCTTAAAAGTTATCGATCCTGTCGCAACGGGATATATTCGCAATATGGCTCTTCCTACTGTCGTTTTCCCTGATCCCGATTCTCCAACTAATGACAGGGTCTCACCACGCCGAATATCAAAACTTACATGATCTACTGCTCTAAACCGTTTTTTACCGCTGCCAAAATCGACCGATATATTTTTAACAGAAATTAAAGGCTCACTCATAGCTATCTCCCTGTCGTTTTCTTAAGATGTTCCCGCAGCTTAACGACAATTTCTGGCGGTTCAACTTTCGGAGCGTTTGCATCAAGGAGCCATGTTCTGGCTCGATGCGTCGGACTGATTTCAAAAAGAGGATGCTCATGATAGAAATCTACCTGTAGCGCATAAGGATTTCGCGGCGCAAATGCATCACCCTGTATTTCTTTAAAGAGTGAGGGGGGAGTACCTTTAATTGCAAACAATTCTTTCCCCTTAACACCCAGTTGCGGTAGCGATGCCAGAAGTGCCCAGGTATAAGGATGCCGCGAATCATAAAATATTTCTTCCACCGAACCTTCTTCAACAACCTGACCTGCATACATTACCGCTATTTTATCAGCCATTTTCGCAACAACACCCAGATCGTGTGTAATAAACAAAACACTTAAGCCCATATCCTTTTGTAATTTTTTTATAAGTTCCAAAATTTGTGCCTGTATAGTAACATCGAGTGCTGTTGTGGGCTCATCACAAATTAATATTTCCGGATTACAAGCAATTGCTGTTGCAATTACCACTCGCTGGCGCATACCGCCAGAAAACTCATGCGGATACTGCTCATACCGTCGCTCCGGATCGGTAATTCCGACTTTTTCAAGCATTTCCAATGCTGCAGTTCGTGATGCCCTTGCATCAAGCCCACAGTGCATAACAATGACTTCACGTATCTGTTCTCCAATTTTCTTTAACGGATTTAACGCTGTCATCGGGTCCTGAAATATCATCGCAATACGTTTACCGCGAATAGTAAGCCAATCTTCTTCCCTGCTAATTCTTGCAAGATCTACTCCCCGATAAAGTATAGAGCCATTAGTAATGGTTCCGTTTTTATCGAGCATGCCAATAAGTGTTTTGGATAGTACACTTTTGCCCGATCCGGATTCTCCAACAATTGTTAACGTTTCACCAGAACGCAAAACAAGCCCGGCACCTCTTAGCGCTTTGAGTTTTTTACCGCGCAAATTAAATATAACTTCTACATCTTTTGCTTCAATTAGTATGTCACCATAATTCTTCGGGCTTGTATCCAATTTCATCTTAATGTTTGTATTATTTGTTTTCATACATGATTCCTCGGATCTGAAGCATCAGCAAATTTATTTCCTGCAATATAAAATGAAACGGTGACAAGAGCCAAAACTAGCGTAGGCCATGTGAGCTGATATGGATATAGCATAAAATTATTTTTGCCCATATTTACCAAATTACCTAGCGACACAGTATCCAGTGGTAACCCCAGTCCAATAAAACCCAAAAAAACCTCTGCCCCTATCGAATATGGAATAGTTAAAGCTGCTTCCATGATCAATATACTAACAAGATAGGGAAGTATATTTTTTGTAATAATTCTCCAGAGCGGAGTTCCGAGCGTCCTTGAAGCTATGTTGTATTCAGAATCGCGTATCATTAAGACTTTGTTTCTTACAAAGCGAGCAATACCGATCCACCCTGTTGAACAGAGTGCAATTATAATTGTCCAGAATCCTGGCCTCAGAATATAGGATAGCAGGAGCAACAGTACCGGTTGAGGAATGTTAGTAAGAATGTTATAAATCTCCGTCATGATGCGATCGAGTTTTTTAACGTAACCCCAGAGCGCACCTGCAAACATACCAATACCGACATCTAAAAGCGCAATTATAAAACCCAATAATAGACTTGTTCTCGTTCCGTACCAGGTTCGGGCCCATATGTCCCGGCCAAGCTGATCCGTTCCAAAAATACCGCCCCCCTGAGAAGGTGATAGATTCCAACGTTCAACATCTAATGCTACTTTATTAGGGTCAGTCTTTGAAAAAACCGGATATAAAAATGAAGCCAAAGTCAGCACAATAATTATTGCAAGGAGAACGAGCGATACAGGATTTTTTAAAAAAGTTCTGAATGTTGACCGCCAGTATGAATAGTGCTCATAGCCTATCTGTTCTTCTTCACCAGCCTGTGCTTTAGCTGGCACAAACAGTTCTGGTCCAAGAACGGGTACCTGTTTCATGCTGTTACCTCCCGCTCAATTTTTGCACTGGTAAGTTTAATTCTCGGGTCAACTATCGCCATGAGGATATCACCAAGAAACACTCCAAACACACCCAGAATTGAATAGATACAGACAAGTGCTTGAACAAGCGTATTATCTTGCTGGCGTATAGCATACACTAATAACCCTCCCATCCCGGGAATAGAGTAAATGCTTTCTATTATAAGCGAACCAGCAATGGTCAAAAGAATTTGCGAAGGAAGATACTGCACAAGCGGCACAAGCGCATTACGGAGCACATGCCGCTTCATAATGTAGTTTCGTGGCAAGCCTTTTGCAATAGCAAATTTTATATAATCTTTATTTTCTTCATCTACCATAAAACGTCTAAGCCAGATAGCATACCAGGCAATACCAGAAAGAGAAAGCGAAATTGCAGGTAAAATCCAGGAAGCAGGCTCATCTTCATAAAAGACCATGGGTAAGTTAAAAAGATGTGTGATCCACATTTGTATGAGAAACAAATAGACAAGGCTTGGTATAGCACGTACAGCTACTACATACATAGTGCCCAATTGGTCTCCCAATTTATCCTTATTATTCGCCATGCCAATACCCATAAGAAAACCTAGTATAACGCTCAGTAAAACCGACACAAGCCCAAACCATAATGAGTAAGGTATTTTTTCTTTAAGTATTTCTGAAATAGGAGTTTTAGGGTATACAGTAATAGATCTACCAAGATCCCCCGTGACAAACCCTCTCAAAAACCTTACAAACTGCACTAATGGATTATCGAGAACACCTAAATTTCTCAGGTATGCAGTTCTGTCCTCTTCTGTCATGTTAATATAATCATCACGTGTAAAGTAGTTCTCTTTTGGCATAAGCCTGAGCAACATGAACATGACAAAGAGTACTATCAAAACGGTTATAATAGACTGCCAGAATCTACGCAGTATATATTTCCCCATAAACTCCCCCAGACAATAAAGATTGAGGGACTGACCACAACCCAGAACGCTTAGTGCAGCCCCTCATTCACCTTTTCACAAATCTATGCTACAAACTGATTACTTCCCCTGTAATTTTTCAAGGTCGGCATAGAACTGTCTTCGTATTTCTTCAACTCGTGAAGCAAGCAGAGGCTTACTCTCAAGCTTCATACCTTTATACTTAAATCGCGTAACACCAAAACCGCTTCGCGGATATGTATAGGGAACAACATTGCCGATAGCATATGCACTGCCGCCGCAGCGGAACGGAATAATATATACACGATCCAGTATCATGGCCTCTGCCTTCGCAAAAATAGCGTACCGATCGGAGAGTTTAATTTTTTTATCAGCCTCTGCCACAAGTGCATCAAATTCGGGGTCAGACCATCCGCCGTCATTCACAGCACCGCCAGTTACAAGACGACCGAGCTGAGCTAAGGGATCACCATATGCAAACCGGAAACTGTCGTAAGCCATATCAAATTTTTGAGGCGCAATCACTTCATCATACTGATCATCAACATACTGACCTAACACAACTTCAACATTCTCTGGACCAAACACATCTTTGAACATTGCCTGCATGAGGAGTGCAAATTTAGTGTCAGAAGAACTCGTTGAGTGTATGATCAGAATCTGAAGTGGGAGCTTACCATCGATGTTAAATTGTGCAACTGGTTTTAAGTCCACTGCTTGTGCAGCAACACCTTTTATGTTTCCTTTGCCGTCAGTGAGCTCAGCAACTGCTTTCATAAAATATTCTGTTGCAAGCTTTGGATTGTATGTGTTGCCAGCATTCTTGAACTCTTTGAGCCCTGGGTAATCGGTATAGTCTTTTCCTTTTTCATCAAAGATGACTTCTTCAGGAATTATCGTTGTTCGCAATAGATTTTGTGGACTCAAAGGATCATCGAGTGAAAGCAATTTCACATGATCAATGCCGTAGTACAATGCTTTTCTAAAGTTAAGATTTTTTACAAAAGCTGCGAATTCGGGATTTTTTGACTGGAAATTGAGCGCCCACCAGAAAGTCACTGATGAACGATCTGTCATATAAATATAATCTTTCCATTTTGTATTTTGAAGCCCTTTTACCTGATCGGCATTAAGGCCTGCGCTGGAAAGCTCACCACGCTGGAACATCTGCAAAGCTATTGCAGGGTCAGACACTTTTTGCATGGTTATTTCTTTAATAAATACATTCTTCTTATCCCAGTAATTTTCATTGCGTTTAAGCACGATAAGCTTATCGCGCTGCCAATCAGAAATATAGTAACAACCGGAAAAAATGAGCTTATCTTTAGCTGTACCAAAATTTTCTGCTCCAACTTTATCCATAAAAGCTTTTTCTACTGGGAAAAAGAGATCCATGGTGAGATAGGTCAGGAACCATGGTGTTGGTTTTGCTGTTGTATACTCTATGGTGTATTTATCAATAACACGAATACCAACAGTTTTGAATGTATCGAGCACTTGCTGGCGAGTTCGATTCTTGTCTTTGCCAGAATCGACATCCTGGAGTCCTTTATAGTAATCAGCAAGTCCTACCAGGAGTGAACGAATGGAGCCAAAATTTTTAATACCATTTTTAGGGTCTGCAACATATCGGAACCCTTCATAAAAATCATCGGCAGTCACTTCGTATTCTGTTGGTTTGCCTTTGTCATCGACCCATTTTACTCCCTTACGGAGATAAAATGTCCACACGGTTGCATTTTCATTGGTAGTCCACCGTTCTGCAAGAGCCGGGACAAAGCGGCCAAAACGATCATTTTCTACTAAATGATCCTGTGTGTTTGCGGCTACACGCTGACTCGTATTATCGATGAGGTAAAAATAGTTAAGCGTCTTTGGTTCTGTTTCATAGGTAATGCGGTATCTATCGGTACCCTGCGCAACAGCAAAAACTGTTATAGACAGAGCTACCATTAAAACCAGCATGCGATGTTTCATTGCACATCCTCCTTAACTAAAAAATCTTATTTCTACTACGAGCAAAAAATGTACCAAAATTGATTATTTTGAGCACAAATTTATCTACCTGGGGATTATATCCATCCGTACGTTTTCAAATGAGACAACATCTGACCCTGCAGTGTATCCCCTCGTAGAGTTTTGATCGCGCTTACAGCGTATTTCCCACTCAATCCTTTCGCCGTTTGCATCAAACCCAATGAGGAAGCTTTTTGCATGTCGCCATTCACCCTCTGCAGGGAGCATCTTATTCATAACTGTTCTGCTCACCTGCATACGCCCGCTGTAAGACTGTGTAACTATTTCTGATTCGGCATCGTCTCTAAAAAGTGCATCCCATGCATTATCGATTAGCAGGTTGCTAATAAATTCAGCTAAACTTGCATACGGTGAAAGCACTCCGCTCGTACATGGCTGAGGAAGCTTATAGTACTCTTTCCCGCTTTCAAGTTGCTGCTTATCTCCAAAATTGCACGCAAGTGTTGAGAGATTGAGGGTATCTCCCCGTGTCAGGTAATGCAGTGTAGCATCAGTTACCCCATACCGGTTCATACTTTTTTGCCAGCGTGCATCGCGAGCATTCGAGAAATTCGAGTAATTCTCTGTTGCGCACAAGCTGAGGAAGAGTGTCCCCGACTCCCTGGGTAGCACGAAGAGCAAGCAACGAACGCACTTCTTCGTTGCAAACGCTCACCCTTCCATCTTCATCGTATACCAGAATCCCGTGTGTCAGGCTATCGATAACCGAGGCGAGATGTTGAGAGAGGCGTTGTGCTTCTTCACTCTTACGCGCAAGATTGCGAGCGAGGCTGACAATTTTCGCCAGATACCGCTCTGAGTACGTCGTGATATCTTCGTAAGGAATTTGCAAACGCTGTAGAATTTCCGCTATAGTACCAAAATCAAAAATACGTACATGAATATCGATAATTTCTGTTATATGAGCAGGAACAAGCTGAGGTTCTCCTGCCACAACTGCAATCATGCAGTTATCAGGAAACACATCCAAACCAGGGTACCAGATATGCCACTGTACATAGTTGATACCTAGCTCCAGTAATGATTGGACACAGGCTTCCGTCGTCTCCTGCGTATCATTGATAAAAACAACATTCGTCCCCGGCGGGAGCGCAACAACACTTTCCAATTTATCAGGATTAACCGTTCTCCGACCAATGATAAGCTGTTCCTGTGGAACCGTAATACCGACATCGGCAAGATTGCCAATAATTAAAGAACTCGAAACAACGATAATATCATCTGGTTTCCAGACAGGCATGACCGAGTCTACTGATACGCCTACTACCACTGCTCGATCCTGCACACAGGACTGAACCTGTTCAGCCAGAACCCGTGATGTCCGTTCGCTTCCACCAATTATCCAAACAGTTCTCATATACAATCCACACGTATTCTCAGATTAGTGTTCTCATATTTCAGATACAGTTAACTTTACTGTACAATGTTACACCAGATACCGTAACTCTCCAGGTACTGTAACCCTCCGCTTTTATTGTAGTTCCAGATACATAAAACTACAAACTAGTATTAAGCGCTCCATCAGAGCTAAACACTCATATCCCCCAAACAGCACCTGCTGCATAAAACGAAACTATTCAAATGTGCCTTTTTTTAAAAGCACACCGTTTTCCACAACAATCATTCCATTTGCAATAACCGTAACAATATTGAGGTTATTATCCAACAGTACAATATCAGCATCCATACCTACGTTGAGTCTTCCCTTACGCTGCAGCTTATAGAACATCGCTGGCGTACTGGTTACCGCCTTGAGCACAAAATCGAGTGGCAAACCAAAGTGGGAAACCGCTTCCTGAATCGCTTTAAGCAAAGCTCTATTAGTTCCAACACCTAGCCCAATGCACTCACCCTGTTCATTAAATCGGGGCAAACTGCCCTGTGCATCGCTGGTAATGCTCACACCACACTGAACAGCGCCAGACGTATCACGATTTGATCCCTTTTTTTGCACGATTGTATAACATTCTGCGAGAGCTTTTGCAGCAGAAAGCTGGTCATTTGTTTCGGTTGCGGTAAGATCGATGTAGCCTCCAGCTTTACTCCAGGCCAAGGCTTGTTGAAAAATTTCAGGAGTACGATTACAGTGCGTGGGCAATACTTGCTGACGGGGAATGCTTACAGTAGAAAAAATGCGCTCGAGCTGTTCAAATCCTCGTATGTCGTCACCGAGATGGATGTTTACAATACCAGCTTTACCAGAAAGTATACCGCCAAGGCGCGCATCTGCAATTACCCGCAAGAGTTCATCATCACGAGGCCAGTTCGATCGATGGTCGCCTATTGCGATTTCTCCTGCGCCTAATACGGGATCGATAAACATGATATCACGGGTAAGTTCGCCGGTTAGCGTTGTGAGCGGTACGTGATATGAACCTGACAGGCAATATGCAGAGAGTCCCTCTGCTCGCAGGCCATACGTCTTTGCGATTAATGTTTCCATTGAACGCGCTATTCCATCTGTCCCAAGGACACCAATTACTGTAGTTACGCCACATGCAAACGCAACACCAACCTGAAGTTCTGGAGTCCGTGTTGCAAATCCTCCTTCTCCCCCACCACCTATCGTATGGACATGTCCGTCAATAAAACCTGGCACTGCATACAATCCTCTGGCATCAATAGTTGCAGTAACTAGATTTTCAGAAATCACAAGGTCTTTACCTATATAAACAATCTGGGTACCGGCAATGAGTATATCCACCACACCAGCATTATCTGGCATATAGGCATGTACATTTTTTATTAATAGCATAGTATCCGCTCCTGTAAACGACGCATAAATTGTTTATACAATACAAAATATTACAAGCAAATTTTGTGCCACTTTTAATATTCTAAATTAAAAATGAGTTCTTTTACCTGGAATACGGTATGATATGAATTCCACTCTCAATAAAACAAGAAGCCACCTCTGTTAGGTGGCTTCTTACTATTCCAAAACTACACGATAAACACTCGGATACATCGGCTGGATTGGTAGTGCATTAGCTTTTACGTTTGGTATACCCCATGATAATACCGAGTGCTACGGAAAGCAATGCAGCAACGCCAATCTGATACTCCGCGGGGAGTGAAAACGTAAACGTGTGAGCAGGAAGCCAAAACCAGAGCAGCGTCCAGAAGCTCTTATCGATTCCGGCATAACCCTTAGTTCCCATAATAATATTATCAGTTGTACGGTGTAAAAACATGAGCAAAGGACCAAATTGAGCATTCATCACAAATGAAAGTGCAAAAGCTCTGAGCACAATGATATTAGTGTGAGGACCAACTATTGCTGGAAGCAAGTTATATTCCACTAAGCTGTTTATAAAACCGGTGTAGCCTTTAAATGCATACTTGATGAGTATACCTAAAAGCCCCCAGACTACAGCTTTGAAAAACCATTCAAACATATTGGTAGAAACTTGCTTACGGGCAATTACCATTCCCAGAATTTCACCTACTGTGCCAAGAATAAAAAACTGGATAAACGAAGAGAGAATAATATTTTCTCTCACCCATGTTGTATACCATTCCATACCTTATTCCTCAGCTTACTCGTTTTTAGCAGCCACTGCTGGTGGCTGTAACACAAACACGTAATGGTATTCGGTATTGAATACCTTCTCAGCCATCATCTGAATGTTTTCTTTAGTTGCTAACGTTGAACGTAACAACCATTGTTGAGAAAATGAAAAATCATTCGTACCATACAGAAGTGTCAAACCAGTGTTCCAAAGCCAAAAATCATTGGTATATATGTATCCGGAACTTCGATTAAGTTGAGAAGCTATCTGCTTGACATACTTATCATCAAAAACCCCGGTTATATACGCATCAATCTCACGACGGACTGCAGCGATAAGATCGTCAACCCGTGCCGGATCGGTGCTGAATTGAATAATAAAGCTATACTGCTCTTTTGGGAGTACATCTAATGAACCATCACAGCTGATTACATACGTACCGCTCAATTCTTCACGTATTCTATCTAACAGCCGGTTATTGAGTGAAGTCTTGAGTATTTCAAATATTGCTTCTGATTCCCAGGTATATTTCATGGACCCAGTAAAATAGAGCACAACATCGGCTTTATTTTCTTTTGCATAAGTAAACACATACTTTTCTTGCGTTGGTTTTTGAGGTTTTAGATCTTTCCATACAACTTTACTCGTATCAGATTTCCCTGGTAACGATGCAATATGTTTTTCGAGCAAGGGCTTTAATGTATTCAACGTTACATCACCCACAATGACATAGGTAAATTTAGCAGCATTACCAAAAAGTCTTTTCATTAAGTCTGCGCATTGAGCATAGGTAATTGCATCAAACTTATTTACAGAAAAACCTTTAATATACTCAGAATCGCCATAGAGCACCTTTTGCCAATCGTTTCTAAAGCGATACTCAGGGTCTTCATCAAGGCTCTCGATTTCATTTAAGATACTTTGTTTAGCACGATTAAAATTTGCAACATCTTGACCTGGACCCGTTTGCAACAACGAAATAAGGCGGAGAAGCGGTTCAATATCATTGGTTTTCGTTTCTCCAATAAGATACTGGCTTGTGCTGTCAACGTTCCATTTCAAGCTTACACGATAGGGAGCCAGCAATTCATTAATTTTATCCGAAGATATATCACTATAACCAGCAGC
>ERZ795050.998-NODE-998-length-39610-cov-5.682467_pt1 | contig 39610 bp, 28 predicted proteins | sample MGYA00375134_ERZ795050 | MGnify/ENA primary metagenome ERZ795050 (study PRJEB30179, sample SAMN05720221) | activated sludge metagenome | isolation source: Anaerobic digester | place: Japan | collected 2015-05-26 ... | reverse complement strand
CCACAATTTCCCTGAAGGACAACGGCTTTTTCAACACGGAAAGGATCTTTTCGTCCCGCTCGTCGATGACGGCCGTGAACCGCTCCAGGCCGGCCAGAAAATCCTTCCGGCGCAAAATACCCGCTTCATGGCCGGTGATGAAAAATTCGCAATCCACTGCTTTCAAGGCCTCGCAAGAGGAAAGGAAGAGATCGATATCCCCGTCGGAGCCCGCGTACCAAGGCCCGAAGGCCGTGAGGTCGATGTCGGCCACATACATCACCCCGAGGCCGGGGAAATGGAGGCAGCTGAAGCCTTTGGAATGTCCCGGGGCGCCCAGGATTTGCACCCTGGTTTTCCCGAAGTCGAGGACATCTCCCCACCGGTAGACCCCGTCCACGCGGGATGCGGACAGCCACCATTCGTGCCGGTTCTGGGGAGAGTAAGGACTCTGCCGCGCCTCCCCACCCGCGATTCTTTCGATCCATTGGTCCACCCATTCCGGACCGTAAACCTCCTCCATGCCCAGCAGGGACGCCAGATTTTTTTTCTCCTGAAAGCACGGTGCCTCCTGCTCGTTGAGCAGAATCCGCGCCCGGTCAAAAAGATAATTATAGGCGATGTGGTCGAAGTGATAGTGAGTGTTGATGACCACGTCAACGGTCGTTTCCTGATTCAGCGCGGCCATTGTTTTCAGGCCCGCACCCGGGTCAACAAGAACCTTAACGTCATCATCGATCAGCAAAGACGTGCAGCGGGGAAACCTGCCCCCGTCTTCTCCCGGTATGACGCTGACGGTCCCGAACCGGACCCTTTCTGTTTTCTTCTTCATGTTGGATTCGCCTCCATACCGGCCGGAGCATGCCGGGACTCAAGCCCATGGAGCGGCGCGGGCGTCCTATCCCCTTAAGAAATCCCTTTTTCATCCGGTTTCCATGAAAATCCGGTAACAGAATTCCCGGCAAAGATCAACCGAACATCACAGCGCGTCATCAAAGATGTCCCGGACGGCGGCCAGGTACTGATCGCGGTGATGAGTTTTGTTGATGCTCTTGCGGTTTTTTTCCCGGTCTCTCAAAAAACTTCCCGAATACGTCCAGAATTCCTTCATTTTATTCGTGAGATGCGCGGGGCCGGAAAGGATTTTCGAATATTCGGAAAATAAATGATCGTGAAACGCCCGCAGGATTCCGACTTTTTCGTCATACGGCCTCGCGGCCTGAAACTTGATTTCTTCGGCCAGAAACGGATTGCCCAGGAGGCCCCGGCCGATCATCCAGCGATGGACGGATCCGAAGCGCCCGGCGATCCGCTCATACGTCTCAACCGTCGTGACGTCTCCATTATAGACCACCCTGTGCTGCGACAGATCAAGGCACTTCCCGAACCTATCCAGGTCCACGTTTCCCCCGTACATCTGCGCGCCCGTGCGCGGATGGATGATCAGTTCTTCAAGCGGAAATCGGTTGAAAACGGGAATGAGCTCCAGGATTTCATCCGGATCTTTCAAGCCCAGCCGGAGCTTGATGGACAATTTCGGTTTTAAAGCGGGCACTGCTTTTTCGAGAAATGCTTCGATCCGGTCCGGCCGGCAGAGCATCCCCGCGCCCCTGCCCTTCTTCACCACCATGCGGAACGGGCAGCCGAGATTCCAGTTGACCTCGCCGTATCCGATGTCGAACAGCGCATTGGCCAGCCGCGTAAAGTCATCCGGGGCGGAGCTCATGATCTGCGGTATCGTCGGAATCCCTGAGTTTTGATCGGGAGAATGGTCGCGCAGCAGACTGCCGGGCTTGATGCTTTTGGTCGCGGAAAGAAAAGGCGCGACCGCCAGATCCACCCCCTTGAAATAGAGGGGGAACAGGTTGCGGTAAATCCGGTCGGTCATTCCCTGGAGCGGAGCCAAATACACGATGGGCAATTTGGGAATCCTTTGTTCGTCAAAATCAGTGTTCCAGGGATGGCTTTTTCCCGATTCCGGAATCTTTGTCAAGCTCGATCCTCTTTATTCGTTGACAGGGCATGCGGCTTCCCCTATAAACGGTGCGAAAAACATCGCATCGCACAAGGGGACTTCTGATGAAAAAATCGACCGTCGTAATGATTCTTTTCGTAATTTTCGTTATTGGCATCGTCGGCTGCGGCAATAAAGAAGAATCTTCTCTCATCCAGGTAGCCGTGTGCCCCACGTCGCCGCCGAACCTGTTTGAGGAAAACGGGAAGCTTCAGGGCATGGACCTGGAAATCTTTGAAGGTTTCTGTAAAGCCGGAAACCGCCGGTACAAGATCACTTCCTACGACTGGCAGGGAATGCTCGGCGCCGTGATCGGCAAGCAGGCGGATGTGGCGTTTTCAGCCATTTCCATCACCGACAAGCGCAAGGAAGTGATGGATTTTTCCAAGCCCTACATGGACAACACTTGGAATCTGGTGAGCCTCCAAAGCAGGAATCTTGTCATCAAAGATCTGGCCGAGCTGAAGAAATACAGCATCGGCTATCCGCGCGGAATGGCCTACAGCGATTTCATCAAGAACCAGCTGGAGCCGCAGGGTATTTACAAGCTCAGCGACGTCAAAATGTATCCGACCTACAACGAAGTGCTGGCCGACCTGAAAAACGGAAACCTGGACCTGGCATTCCTGGACGGTTCGGTCGCCTCCGTTTACAAAAAGAAAATGGACATCCGGGACAGCTATGTCTTCACCGGATTTGATATGTTTGGCTTTGCCTTTCCCAAGGGATCTCCGCTGCGCGATGATTTCGACAAGTATCTGGCCGAACTGGGGCCGGAAAAACTTAAAGCCATTGTCGATAAGTGGATGAATTAGAGGGGCGCCCGCCGCACCGATGACTTTCGGGAATATCCTGATCATTCTGGCCGCCCAAGCGGCGGGGCTTAACCGTTGGGAGATTTTCTTCTACATTATTCTACCCCAGATGTTTCGCATGTCTGTTCCGGGTATGATCAACGAGTTTACCTCCTTTTTGAAATACACGCCTTTTGCCTACACGGTGGGGATTCCCGAAATCATGAAAGAGGCCATGAGCCCGGCCGCCCTGACGCTTCGGGGACTGGAAATTTATCCGGCCGTCGGGATCCTTTACTTTTTGATTTACAAACTGTTTGTGTTGTTTTTCCTGACGCTGGAAAAGAGATTCCATGTTCCCGGACTGGCGCCCGAGTAAGACGGATCGCGCTGCCGGGTCTTGCAACCTAAGGACGCTTTCGACTCCGTCGGACATCCGTGTGAAGAAAAGAGCGGATGAACCCAAAAGGCATCCGCCGGCGTTTCAGGCATAAAACATATAAAACCATTGACTTGCCTTTTGAATTTCCTTATACCGGAAACACAGTTATTTTCTACACCAATGGAGGTTTCTTCATGAAGGCCCATGGTCGTGCGCTGCAGTCATTTTTTCCCCCGATCCTTTTTCTCTTTTTAGCGATCATCCTTTCCAACGCCCTTTCGGGATGCGGCAACAAAAGCGACAAAGAGCATTCCCGGCCGGCCATTCCCGTCACGGTCATGACGGTCACCCCCCGGGATGTCCCCATTGATATCGAATTTGTCGGCACGACGGAAAGCTCCCATCAGGTGGAAATCCGCGCCCGCGTAGAAGGCTTCCTGGAAAAGAAGACCTACGAGGAAGGCGGACGAGTCCGGGCCGGTCAAACGCTGTTTCAGATCGACCGGCGGCCGTTCGAAGCCGCCTTACAGCAGGCCCGTGGCGCACTGGCTCAGCAGGAGGCCAAACTGGTCAATGCCGAAGCCACGCTGAAAAGAGTCCGCCCCCTCGCGGAGAAAAACGCCGTCAGCCAGAAAGACCTCGACGATGCCGTCAGCGCGGAAAAGAGCGCCCGCGCGGCCGTCTTTTCCGCCCAGGGAAACGTCCAGGATGCGGAGCTGAAACTGAGCTACACCACGATCACGTCCCCCATCGACGGGTTGGCCGGGCGGGCAAAACAGCAGGAGGGAAGCTATATCTCCGTGGGGCAGAGCAGCCTCCTGACGTATGTGGCCAAGATCGACCCCATTTGGGTGGATTTCAGCATCTCGGAAAACGAAAACCTCAAACTGATGGACCATCTGGCCAAAGGGCTTTTTAAAATGCCCAAGGGTTACGACTTCGAAGTGGAAGTCCAGATGGCCGACGGCTCCATCTTCCCCCGCAGGGGCCGCCTCAACTTTGCCGATCCTTCCTATAATTCCGAAACCGGAACCTATGAGGTCAGGGCGGAAATTCCCAATCCCATCAACTCTCCGAAGGTCATCCGGCCCGGTCAGTTCGTCAGGGTACATCTGTTGGGAGGCATCCGCCCCAACGGCATCCTGATTCCCAGAACGGCCGTCAGTCAAGGTGCACAGGGATTTTTTGTCTGGATCGCGGGAAAGGACGGGCGGGCGGAATTCCGCGCCGTGGAAGTCGGCGACTGGCAGGGAAACGATATCTTTATCAACAGCGGTCTTCAGGCCGGTGATCGCATCATTCTGGACAATCTCCTCAAAATGTCTCCCGGGGCGCCCGTTGCCATCAGTCCGACCCCGGCCGGCCGAAGCGCCGCTGCCACGGGAGCAAAGCCGTCACCGGCGCCGCCGGCGAAGAAATAAGAGGCTTATCCATGATCTCCCATTTCTTCATCGACCGCCCCGTTTTTGCCTCCGTCATCTCCATCGTGATCGTCATCGCGGGGCTGGTGGCCATGAAAAATCTGCCCATCGCCCAGTACCCGGACATCACGCCCCCGGTCGTCACCGTTTCGGCAACCTATCCGGGCGCCAGCGCCGACGTCATCTCCCAGAACATCGCCGCCCCCATCGAACTGCAGGTCAACGGTGCGGACAACATGATCTACATGACCTCCACCAGCTCCAGCGCGGGCATGATGGATCTCAACGTTTATTTCAACATCGGCACGAATCCTTCGCTGGCCCAGGTGGACGTCCAGAACCGCGTCAATCAAGCCCTGCCCCAGCTCCCGCAGGCGGTTACGCAACAGGGCGTCATCGTGAGCAAGAAATCCAGCAGCTTTTTGATGATCATCGGCATTTATTCCCCCAACGACCGCTACGACGACAATTACGTCGCCAATTACGCCAACCTGTACATCCTCGACGCCATCAAGCGCATCCCCGGTGCCAGCGAAGCGTCGATCATGGGCAGTCCCGACTACGCCATGCGCATCTGGCTGAAGCCGGACCGTCTCATCCAGTTGGGCATCACGGCTTCGGACGTGGCCAATGCCGTCCGGAACCAGAACCAGCAGTTCGCCGTGGGAAAAATCGGCCAGTCGCCGACCAAGGGGCGGGTGGAGCAGACTTTTTCCGTGACCACCAAGGGAAGGCTGATCGAGGCTTCGGAGTTTGAAAATATCATCCTTCGGACCAATGCCCAGGGCGCCGCCATCGTCCGTCTCAAGGATGTCGGCCGGGCCGAACTGGGCAAAAAGGACTACAGCGTCCGCTGCCGTATGAACGGAAAGAACACGACGATCATCGCGGTTTATCAGCAGGCCGGCGCCAACGCCCTGGAAGTCTCCGCGCAGGTGGAAAAAACCCTCAAGACGCTGAAGACCGGCTTCCCCGACGGCATCGATTACAAAATCGCCATGGACACGACCAAGTTTGTCCGGGCCTCCATCAAGGAAGTCGTCAAAACCTTCTTTGAAGCGTGCCTGCTCGTCATCATCGTCGTTTTCCTGTTCCTGCAGAGCCTCCGCGCCACCGTCATTCCCATTCTGGCCGTTCCCGTCTCGATCATCGGAACCTTCACCGGCATGATGCTGTTCGGATTCTCCATCAACATGCTGACCCTCTTCGGCATGGTTCTGGCTATCGGCATCGTCGTGGACGACGCCATCGTCGTCATCGAAAACGTGGAGCGCAATATGAGGGAATTCAACCTGCCTCCCAAAGAAGCCGCCAAGAAGGCCATGGAAGAGGTTACGGGACCCGTCGTCGCCATCGTGCTCGTTCTCTGCGCCGTTTTCATCCCCGTCGCTTTTCTAGGCGGCATCACAGGGCAGCTTTACAAGCAGTTCGCCATCACTATCGCCATTTCCGTCATCTTTTCGGGAATCGTCGCCCTGACGCTGTCCCCCGCCATGGCGGCCCTCCTGTTGAAACCCCAGAAGGGTCCTAAAAACCGGTTTTTCCGGCAGTTCGAGGCAAAATTCGCAAGCCTGACGGAAGGCTACTCCAGGGTGGTGCAGCTGGCGATCAAGCGGGCCGCCGTGGGCCTTTGCCTCTTTATCGTCATGATTGCCTGCGTGATCGGTCTGTTCAAGCATATCCCCACGAGCTTCGTACCCCTGGAAGATCAGGGCTACCTGCTCGGCGTCTCCATTTTGCCCGATGCCGCCAGTCTGGACCGCACCCAGGATCTGAATCAAAAGGTCAGAGGCATCTTCGCAAAGCAACCGGCTGTTGAAGATGTCGTGGAAGTGGACGGCTTCAGTCTTCTGGACAGCCAGCTTAAAACCAACGCGGGCTTGCAGTTCATTTCCCTTAAGGACTATGAACAACGCAAGAAAAAGGAACTGCAGGCGCCGGCGATCATCGATCAAACCTCCAAAATGTTTCTCGGCCTTCGGGAGGGGTTTGCCCTGCCGATGAACCCGCCGTCCATCCCCGGCCTGGGAACCACCGCCGGTTTTGAATTCTGGGTCCAGAACCGGGGAACGGGGGATATGACCCGAATGGAAAGCCTTACCAGGGATTTCGTGGCCCGGGCAAAAAAACAGCCTGAACTCGAGGGCGTAACAACCCTTCTGGACGTCCATTCCCAGCAGCTTCTGGTGGATGTGGACCGGGAAAAATCGGAAAACCTGGGCGTTCCGGTGGAAGACGTTTACAATACGCTCCAGATCCTTTTCGGCTCCGCCTACGTCAGCCAGTTCACGAAATTCAGCCGTCTGTGGCAGGTCATTCTTCAGGCGGAACCTGAATACCGCTCCAGGCCCGGGGACATGGACCAGATCTATGTCCGCTCCCGAAACGGCAATATGGTGCCCCTGAAAGCCCTGGTGAAGAAAAAGGACACCACCGGCCCGGATCTGGTCACGCGGTTCAACAATTTCCCGGCGGCCAAGATCATCGGCAATCCCGCCCCCGGCTACAGCTCCGGCGATGCCATTGCAGCCATGGAACGGGTCGCGGCGGAAGTTCTTCCCGAAGACTTCGGCTACGCCTGGAGCGGGGAGGCTTTCGAGGAAAAGCAGGCGGGCGGGACTTCAGCCGTGGTGTTCGTCTTCGGTTTGATCATGGTTTTCCTCATCCTGGCCGCCCAGTATGAAAAATGGTCCCTGCCCTTCGGCGTTCTCATGGCCGTGCCTTTTGCCATCTGCGGCGCCCTTCTGGCCATCTGGCTTCGGGGGCAGGAAAACGACATCTACTTCCAGATCGGCCTCATCACGCTGATCGCCCTGGCCGCGAAAAACGCCATTTTGATCATCGAATTCGCCGTGCTGAAGCGGGGACAGGGACTCAACGCCTATGACGCGGCCGTCCAGGCGTCGAAAATGCGCCTGCGCCCCATCGTCATGACTTCCCTGGCCTTCATCCTCGGCTGCGTCCCTCTGGCCGTCGCCAGCGGCGCTTCCGCCAACAGCCGCCACTCCATCGGCACGGGCGTCATCGGAGGAATGCTGGGCGCGACGCTGATCGCCGTTTTCTTCATTCCGATGTTCTACTTTCTGCTGGAAAAGCTGACGCAAAAATTCGGCGATTCCGGAAAGCAAAAAGGAGAGGCACAAACGGAGGCTTTATCCCCGCGGCCGCCGGGAGAGGAGGAGAAGCATGATTAGAAAGCTCTTCCTTTTCTCTTTCGTCCTCCTCATCACCGGCTGCGCCGTCGGCCCGGACTACCGGCGTCCGGAGGTTTCCGTTCCGGACAAATGGCGCTTTGAAGACGGTCAGGCGCAGGCGATGATCAACCTGAAATGGTGGGAACAGTTTCGTGACCCCGTCCTCGACGGCCTGATGGAGACGGCCCTCAAGGAAAACAAGGATGTGCTCATCGCGGCGGCCCGGATGGAGGAATACAGCGGGCGCTATATCGCGGCCCGGGGAGAACTCTTCCCCCAGGCGCAGGCGTCCGGATCCGCCTCGAGGCAGCAGGCCACGGAGCAGGGGTACGCCCCCTGGCCCGCCGGCGTGTCCAATCCGTATCCCAATTATCAGGCCGTTCTCAACGCGAGCTGGGAAATCGATCTCTGGGGGAAACTGAGGCGATCGACCGAAGCGGCCCGGGCGGATCTCCTTTCCCGCGAGAACGCCCATCGCGCCGTTTTACTGTCCCTGTCGGCGGCCGTTGCCGGCGCCTATATCGATTTGCGGGACATGGACCGGCAGCTGGAGATTTCCCGGGACACGCTCAAAATCCGGGAAGAATCCCTGAACATCTACAAGATGCGTTATGACGCCGGCGTGATCTCGGAGCTGGAGTTGAGCCAGATGCGATCCGAATACGAGAACACACGCGCCACGATTCCCCGGATCGAGAAGAGCATCGCCCAGCAGGAAAATGCCCTGAACCTTCTTCTGGGTCGCAATCCCGGCCCCGTTGCCCGCGGATTGACCATCGACCAGCTGAACCTGCCCCCTGTTCCGGCTGGACTGCCGTCGGATCTTCTGGAGCAGAGGCCGGACATCCGGCAGGCGGAGCAGGATCTGATTTCCGCCAACGCCCGGATCGGCGTCGCCAAAGCGGCTTACTTCCCTTCCGTATCGCTCACCGGAATGTACGGCGTCGCCAGCGCAGACCTCTCCAATTTGTTTACAGGGTCTGCCCAGATCTGGAACCTCGGCGCGGGCGTCACCGTTCCCATTTTTACGGCGGGGCGCATCCGGGGACAGGTCAAGGCGTCCGAAGCCCTTCAGCGGCAGGCGCTTCTGAATTACGTCAAAACCATCCAGACAGCGTTTCGGGAAGTGGAAGATTCCCTCGTGGACCAGAACCGGACCAGAATTCAGCTGGACGCCCAGTTCAACCAGCTCACCGCCCTGCGCAATTATCGGGACCTCGCGCTTCTGCGCTACGAAAACGGATACAGCAGCAACCTGGAAGTCCTCGATGCGGAGCGCAATCTCTTCAACATCGAACTGAACTATATCCAGACCCGCGGCAGTCTGTTTCACGCCCTCGTCAATCTGTACAAGGCCATGGGCGGCGGATGGTCCGTGGAAGGACCACCCCATCCGGGAGCCGCGGCGGCAGAAAAATAGCAGTCTGTTTTACAGATGCATCGGAGGCTCATGGCAAAAGCAGGAAACCGCAGGATACTGACCGCCCTTTCCTTGCAGGGCGGCGGGGCGTTGGGGGCTTATGAGTACGGCGCGGTCAAAGCGCTTTACGAAAAGCGCGGCAAAGGCTTCCGCCCGAGGGTCGTGGCGGGTGTGTCCATCGGCGCCATCAATGCCGCCCTGCTGGTCGGTGCAAAAGGCGATCCGCTCACAGCTCTGGACCGGCTCTGGCGCGAACGGTTATGCGTGTCCTGGCCTTCCCTGTTCGATTCCTCCTGGACCGGCCTGTTTCCCTGGTCCGCAAACAACCTGATCGAACGGAACCTTTCCTTTCTGGGCAATGCCGGCATGTACCAACTGAGACCGGAATTCTTCTTCATGCCCGCATTCGCCTGGCTGCATAACAGCAGCCTATATGACACATCATTTTTGCGGGAAACGCTCTTGGATTTCGTGGATCCGGAAAAGCTCAATCGTCCGGAAGAAACGCGCCTGATTATGACGGCCGTGAACGTCAAAACCGGCCAGCTGTCTCGCTTCGACAACAGCCGAATGAAGCTGACCTTTGATCACATCATCGCCAGCGGAAGCTTCCCCGTCACTTTTCCCATGACGCAGATCGGAGAAGATTTTTTCTGGGACGGCGGCGTCTTCATGAATATGCCGGTCGGGGAGGCGGTGAACGCCCTGGAGCAGATCGAAGCGGACAACCCCGACATCGAGCGGGAAGTGATCGTCATCGAACTCCACCGCATGCAGGCCGACCTGCCGAAAACCATTCCGGAAGCCGCCGAGCGCTTTTACAATCTGATCTTTTCGGGTAAATTCTCCCTGGACCGGAAACTGTACGACCGGTACGACTCTTTCGTAGACCTGATGAGGGAAATCGACCGGACCATCCCGGCCGACAGCCCGATCCGAAATCACAGAGGCTACAAAATGATGACCCGACACCGCAAAATGGACCGCGCCATGGTCATCGGGGAAGAAGGCACGGGCGCGACCGGCTCCGGCGGCGATTTTTCACGAAGCGCCCTGAATCGGCGGATTGAAGCCGGCTATCGTGACGCCATGGCCTTTTTTAAAAGGAATCCCCTCTAGCTTCCGGTCGCAGGCGGTAGTGCCTCAACCGCCCGCTCGGCAAGGCCAAGCTCAGACGAGGAGTTCCCGGATTTCATTCGCCAGGTTTGCCAGATCCTCCCGTCCCATCTCCAGGGTAACCTTGCCGCCGCCCGGATGAGCGAAGATCAGTGTCGCTGTGTTTCCCTTTTTCTCAACCCGCCATTTCGTTCCCGCCGGAAACCGGACCTGTTCCGAAAGCCAGTCGTCTGCCTCGAATTCGGCAATTTGAATCAGAACGCCAAAGCCGTGCCGGGGATGAATGAAGATTTCCTTCCAGACGCCTCCCGGGTATTCGTTGAATCCGAAAAAAGGAATTCCGTGGGCTTCCAGATGCGCCATCGCCTTTCGGATATCCGGCGTCTGCAGCGTGATATGGTGAACCCCCGCCTCTCTCTGTTTCAGAAAACCGTCCAGAAAACTTCCGGACTCCGTGGGGGAGATGATCTCCAGGCGGGACAGATCGCCCAGAGAATAAATCTGCCAGAAAAACCTGGAAACGGGGTCGGCCATGCCGGCTCCTGCAACCGCCCCCAGAATGTCGCGAAAAAAATGCTCGGCTTTCGCCTTTTCCTCATCCTTCACCGCGATGGAAACGTGGTCAATGCGTGAAATCATTTTGTCATCTCCTTCGTTCGGCGTTGCGGGCCATGAAAAATCGCGGGCCCTTTCCATACGGGGCCCGCGATCTCTTTGCCGGTTGCGGCATTATTTTCTGTTCCGGCCGGTTTATCCCGTCCGCCGCTAGCTCGGCATGGTGGTAAACACGCCCCGCGGATCCACTTCGGTGCGAATGACCCTGAGGCATTCGGGCGTAATCAACTGGGTTTCGGGAATGGCTCCCTCCGGCTTGAGAAGCTCAAAACCGGTGAGCTGCTGGGCAAGTTCGAAGTTGACGCCGGGCGTCAGGGATTTGACCCGCATGCGCTTGCTTACCGGATGAAAATCATAAACACCCCAGGGGCTGATGACCGCGGCGGGGCCGTTGCCGATGAGGCCCGCCTCTTTGCGGGAATCGCCGCCTTCGAGCCAGCCGACCGAGGTGACGAAATCGACCCTTTCCGGAAATTTGTCGGGTGTCTGCAGCCCGACCAGAACCATTTTTTCGGTGAGCGACGACAGATCGTTGTTCCCGCCGCTGCCGGTCAGGCGAACCTTGGGGTGATGGTAATCCTTGCCGATCATGTGGGTGTTCACGTTGCCGTACATATCCACCTGGGCGAATCCCAGAAACCCGATGTCCACATAGCCGTTGTAGCACTGCGCAAACGAATAGGACATTTCCATGATGGTGGGCGACTTGCGCCAGGTCATCGGACAGCCGACCGACCAGGGCATGTCGCCCTCGATCGGGTCCTGCCCGCCGGATTCATACACCAGCGTGATATTGGGGGCGTGGGTCTTCTTAGCCAGGATTCCCGCCACCATGGGAATTCCCGTGCCGATATAAACAATCGAATGGTCTTCGATCTGCTGCGCGATAATATAGGCCAATGTCTCCAGCGGATTGGCCGGTGCGTTTACGTCTCGCATAATTTCCTCCTTCTTAATAGTAGCGGCCCGGGTCGTGGGTCAGCGTGTATTCATCGTACGAGAAATCGATGTCTTCATTGTCGCCTTCGGCGGCTTTCGTTTGTCGGCGGGCCTCGGCGATCCACCGGGCGCCCCCGAGCTTTTCGATGAACTCGTACTGATTTTTGGTCCCCAGGATCCACTCGTTGCAGAAGGCCAGATTGTTTTCCTCGGACGAACCGCCGAAGCGCATGCACTTTTCCCACCACTGCCTGGGCCAGTAATAGCAGCCGGGCATGCTGCCGGGAAGCGCGCCGAAGGGCATTTCGACCACGGCGTCCGCGTAAAAGAACGGGATGATCTGCCCCTGCTTGTTGTAGCGAATGTCGTTTTCGGGAACGATTTCCTCCGCGGTAATGATCAGCTTGCGCGCCGCGGCCGCCACCGCCAGGTCGTTCACGGCGGGTCCGTAAATGTAGGCGTTGCCGTACTTGTCCGCCGCATGGCAGTGGATGATCGCCAGATCGGGATACAGGGCCGGAACAAACACCGCCGGATCCTTCTCGGCCTTCAGGGGATGCTGCACCACCTTGAGATAAGGGTTGTAGCGAACCAGGTCGCTGCCCAGCATCTGCTTGCTGAAAAATCCCGGAACGCCCAGTTGCGCCGCCTTGAACCCCTGGGCCACGCCGCCGTGGCTCCACTCGGATAAAATCGTGATCTTGCCGGCTTTGAGCGCCCGGTCATAAACCTTGTCGATCCCGCGCATTTCCGCCCCCGTATAGGAGCTGTGGGAATGGGTCACCAGTCCGTAGGTGATGAAAAAACTCTGATTGGTGTTGGGTGCGCCGATCATCTGCAGGTTCTTTTTTTTCTGACGGATGATTTCGTAAAAAGCCTGGTGCGCCGTCCGTACGTACGAAAAACCGCCGTCGGTAATGATGTCCCCGTCCTTCACGAAGGTTGCGATCGCCTCGTCAAGCGGCATCCGCTTGTCCTTCTTGGCATGTTCTTTGTTTAAATGCGCCGCGCGCGCTGATTCAAAATCAACCAGGCGATCCAGAACGGATGTATCGCCGAGTTTCAGATTCGCGACGGCCTCCTCGTTGTAGAGATATTTTGCCATCTCTCTATCCTCCTAAAAGTATTAACCCAATGTGTTCCCTCACATATTTAAACCTTAATATCATTACTATTTTGACCCTTTCCGGTCAAGGCTTATCTTCAGAGCAGTCCGGCAGGCGAGGATCGAAAAGCGCCTGCATCCCTGAGGATCTTACCCTATTTGCCTTTTGAGCCGTTGGAAATGAACCGGTTGTCGGATTGATCGTACTGCTCGAAAATATCTTTCAGATCGACATCATGGTCTTCCAGAACGACATACTGCTGCCAATCTTCATCTTTTTTATCCTTCGGTTTGATCAGAGCATCGTCAAGATTGGCGGTGTAAACGACGTTCTGGACGGCATTGGGATCGATGAGCGATGAGACGTAATCCTTTTCCTTGGACGAATCCGCTCCCATGCCGAAACTCTTGTAGGGATGATTGAAGGAAGGAAGGCGGTCGATAAACTCCTTGCGGTAAAGTTCCATCGTGAACATGCCTTCATTCCGGCTGGTGTGCATGATCGTCTCCAGCTGGGTCAGCTTGTTTTCACGGATGCTGCTCCGGACGGATGATGAACCCCGGAGAATGGACAGGACCGGTACGCGGAAGCCCGCTTTCTCAATATGAACCAGCTGCTGGACGATCAACCAGGAAAATGCGGAGGCAAACTGATAGCGGATGATTTCCTGGCCCTCACCGGATACGCAGTTGTTGATCCGGTAAATGGCGTCTTCCGCGTCTGTGGCATGCAGGGTTCCGAAAACCAGATGACCGGACTCGGCCGCCGTGAGTGCCGTCCGGATGGTATCCGGGTCCCGCATCTCTCCGACGAAAATGATGTCCGGATTTTCCCGCAGGGAATCCAACAGCCCCTGATTGAAAGACGGCACGTGAATGCCCACCTCCCGCTGCTCGATAAATGCTTTCTTGGGCTTGAACCGGTATTCAATCGGATCTTCGATCGTGATGATATGCACCGCCCGGCTGCGGTTGATCTCTTCAATGATCGCCGCGATCGTGGTGGATTTGCCCGATCCCGTACTGCCGCAAACCAGCACCAGCCCTGCGCGGAGATCTCGAATCTGGTTGAGGGAGGGGTGAAGGTTCAGCATGGTCACGTCCGGAATCGTTTCGGGCAGCAGGCGGATGGCCAGACTCAACCCCCGCGTGGTATAGAATGCGTTGATCCTGATCCGCACTTCCTGCAGCGACATCGCAAAATCGACGGACCATCTTTTTTGCAGGGTGAAGAGCTGGCGGTCGGTCAGCATTTCCTTGACCATCCTGTCGATTTCCGTATGCGTCCATTTCACGTTTTTATCGGAATGAATCACGCCGTCCCGCCGGAAGATCAGCGGATATCCCCCGGTGATGTGAAGATCCGAAATTCTCTGCTTGATGGCTGCAAGAATCAAATCGTTAAAGCGTTTGTCCATAGACATCCAGACCTTTATTCCGAACGTCCGTTTCCGGCAGAAGCGGCACCGCTTTCCCGGACCCGGACGTTTAATTGAAGCAAATCATAGAAGAAAAGCCCGCCCCCGTCAAGCGGAAAAGAGGCCGAAAAACATTCGAATGTTCATCGTTTTTTCCGAAATCCGTTCCGGTGAAGGTCTTTCTTCCTGACGCTTCTCATCGGCCGGATCTCAAGTTTTGGCTTGACTTATAAAGGCGCTGGTTTTACAAAATCATACCGAATCCCGAAAAGGGAGAAATGAGGGAAAAACAATGAAATACAAAAGATTCTGGGTGATCGTGGCGGCGCTGGGAATCCTGCTCGGTTCCCAGGCGTTTGGGAAACCGGTCTTCGCCTATGAAAAAATCGTTGATTTCATCCTCAAAGTGTATCCGGACGGGCCGGCCTCGGCTATTCCCGAAGATTTCCTGAAATCGGGCAGTGAAGACGGCTACGGCTACGCGCATGAAGGCTATATCGACGGTTTTAAAATCATCTGCCGGTCCAAAGGCGGCATCGTTAAATCCGTGCACGCGCAAAAACAGTTCAACACGGGAGATCTGAACGCCGAGCACACCTATTACAACATCCTGGGAAGCGTTCTGGCCAAGCTGATGAAAAAATACAACGGCACGCTCGTCAACGAAAAGGGTCGGGGAGAGAGCACCGATAAGGTGCCGTACGACTACGGAGAATACTGCTACTATACGGCGCTGAAAGGAGCGGGGAAAACCATCAAGACCAAGGACTACAAACTGGGCTTCTGGTATGATCTCGGCGTCTGGAAGCGGTGCGACAACTACAGCTACAACGGGGAAAACCCGGGAAACGTCATCATTGAATTCCGGCCGGGCAACTGACGTCCGGCCTGGAATGCCATGGCCTGCATTCCACTTGACACCCATGGTCAAATTCAGTATGTATAATCGTAATGACTTCAAAAATTTATAAACGCAAGGATGACTTTCATGAAAAAATGGACCCTCTTTCTTGTGATGCTGTGCCTGGCTGTTATGGTCCTCCCGGCTCATGCCCAGAAAAAAATCACCGCCAAGGGCATGGCCGCCAACCAGAGAAATATCGATATCGCCTGCAGCAGAGCCCTGGATGAAGCGCAACGCAATGCCGTGGAGCAGGCAACCGGCGTGATGATTACCAGCACCACCAACGTGGAAAATTTTCAGGTGAAGATGGACCGCATTCTTTCGGAATCCAAGGGCTTCATCAACACCTATAAAGTCCTGTCCGAAAAGAAGTCCGGAACGGACTGCGAGGTGGTCATCGAGGCGGATGTCAGCGTCGGAAAACTGCGCGACCGGATGATGGCCATCAATTTGATCATGGCGCGCAAATCAAAACCCCGGGTCATGCTGGTGTTCAAGGACCCCGTGGCCGAAGCGGTTATGGCCAACTATCTGATCCGGCATAACTTTAAACTGGTAGACGCGGATGTTTCCAGCAAAAACAGAGAATATGAACGCCTGAAGGACGCTTCCGAAGCCAAAGACATTCGAGGGATGGCGCAGCACTACGGCGCGGAGGTGATCATCGTCGGAACCGTCAGCGCCGACAGCAAGTCCTCCACCATCTACAACATCGAGATGAACAAGAACACGGTGGTCGTCACCGGCAAGGTGATCAACGGGGACACAGGGGAAATCATCACCACCGCCAGTGAAACCAAGTCCGACAACAAAATGAAGGGGGAATACAAAGCCCTGACGGAAGAAACCTCCTCCAAACTGATCACAAGACTGGTGGACGATGTATTGGAAAACTGGTCCAAGGAACTGGCCAACACCGCCACGATCAAGCTGATCGTCACGGGCCTGGACGAAGACACGCTGGACGATCTCAAGGCCGAGCTGGGAGAAGAAATCAAGGGCCTCAAGGAAGTTAACGAGCGCTTTTACGCCGGAGGCAAAGCGGAATTTGACCTGGAAGTGGAAGGCAACGCACAGGACGTGGCCCGTGATCTCAGAAAAATTACCGTCAACAAACGCAAAATGAAAATCAAGAGCAGAAGCCAAAACAGAGTTGAGGCGGTTTTATTGCCTTAAGGATCGGATATTCGGAAACTTTTGAGTGGGGAGGATTGAATGAAAAGCACAAAAGCATACATGGCGATTGCTTCCGTGGTGGTCCTGTTGATCATGGCGGCCTGCGTGGGGACGAACGAAAGCCTCAAGCAGGGACAGGAGTTTGCCAAGCAAAACCGCTGGGATGAAGCAATGATTTATTTTGAAAAGGCGGTCAGCGAGGAACCGGACAACCCCGAATTCAAAAACGAGCTGAGCCGGGCCAAGCAGGAAGTGGCCAAGACCCGGCTGGCGAGGGCCAAACAGTCCCATGCGTCAGCGGGACAAAATTTTATGGCGTTGGAGCGGCTGTCCAAAGAAGCCGATGAAATCCTGAAACTGGATCCGAACAACCCGGAAATCAAGTCTTTTGCCGCAACGGTCAACGGGCAGGTCAACAACCTGAAGGGCAATCTGAAAAATCTGTATCAGCAGGCGGAAGCCGATATGCAGAAGGAAGACTGGCTGGCGGCCATCGACAAGCTGAAGCAGGTCAACGCCATTTTCCCGAACTATGAAGACACGGGCAACCGGCTCAGGCGCTCCCTGTCCGAAGGCACCAGGTCCATGTACCAGCAGGGAACCAAACTGGCAAAACAGGAGGACTGGAAAGGCGCGGCGGAAAGCTTCAAGGCGGTCATGGACGTCAATCCGAGATATCTGGACGTGGCCCAGCAGTACGCGAAAGCCGTGAAAAACGACAATCCCGCCTACTACGCGGCGGAAGCGGCCAAGGCCGAGGGCGCAGGAAAGATGGACCGGGCCATTGCCATGTATGAAAAAGCCCTGGAGTACCCGCAGGCCGATCCCAAACTGAAGGACAGCCTGGCGGCGCTCAAAGCAAAAGCAAGCCAGATTTTCCTGAATGAATCCATCGAACTCTTAAAACAGGACCGGCTGTACGGCTCCTTTAAAAAACTGGATATGGCCGGCAAATATTCATCAACCCTGCGCGGTGAACCCGGCTACATAGAACACGCGAACCGCCTGTGTGAAGCCCTGATGAAAAGGGCGAACAAATTTACCGAAAAGGAACAGTGGGGAAACGCGCTGGTCTGGCTGCAGTTGATCGACAAACTCAACCCGGATTACGAGGGATTGTTCCAGAAGATGAATGAAGTGAAAGATCCCATCTCCCGCCGCGTCCGGAAGTCGATCGCCGTTTTTGATTTCGGCTCCCCCAGCACGGAGAAAGACGCGGGCAAAATAGCCGCCAACCGGCTCCTGGCCTACCTGCACCAGAACGCCAGCGTCGACTTGCGCATTATCGAGCGTGAAAATCTGCAGTCCATCCTGAGGGAAATGCAGCTCAGCCAGACAGGGCTCGTGGACATCAAGACGGCGCAGAGCGTCGGCAAGATGCGCGGCATCGACACATTTATTATGGGAGATGTTCTGCAATTTTCCGCAAAATACACGGACGTTGCAACGACCAATCAGGTTAGAGTCCTGATCAATGAAGAGGACGTCCCCAATCCTGATTGGTCCGATTGGCGCATTTTAAATCCCAAACCGTCGGCGGAGGATCTTAAAAACGCTCCCGCCCGGACTATCAAAAAACCGAACTACCAGTTCCTGCCCAATAAGCAGGGTACCGCCAGAATCAACGCCATGCTGGAAATCTCCTACAAGCTGGTGGACACGCAGTCGGGTGAAATCATCGCGAATACCATTTCTGGGAAAATGGTCAAGGAAGACAAGTATCAAGAGGGGCTGGCGATCGCGGGCATCAAGGCGGATCCGCTGGAACTGCCGACGGAGGGCGAAGTGCTGGACCAGCTGGCCAAAGAGAAAATCGCGGAAATGGGCCGTTCGGTTCTCAAGCATTTCCAGAGTCTGGAAGTGGAATATTTCAACAAGGGACAGGACCTGCAAAAACGCCGGAATTACGAGGCGGCCACGGAAAGATACACGGATGCCATTTTCGATGAAAAATTGAAAACCATCTCTACGCCGATTTCACAAAAATCGGCGGAGCTCATTGAAATGATCAACGAATTCAATTAATACGGAGACCGAACTTGCTGAAGAGAATTCTTGCCGGCGCTGTTTTATTCTTGCTGATGCTCCTTGCGGAAACGGGAACCCTGCACGCACAGGAATTTAAGCTGTCCGTGTTTAATTTCGGGACGGCCAACATTGAAGCGTCGGGCCTGGGAACCAGCGTCACCAACGCCCTGATCAGCAACCTGAGCAGAAACCCCTCCATCTCCATCCTCGACCGGAAAGACCTGGAAACGTTTCTGAGCCTGAACGACCTTCAGCAAAATGATCAACTGGACAATGTCGTCAACATCGGCTCGAGGCTGGGGCTTGATTTTATTGTCGTCGGCTCCGTCGCCAAGAGAGGATCCGCCATCACCGTCAAATGCGGCCTGGTCCAGATCGACAAAAGAAAAGAGGTATACAGCACCCAGGTCCGGGCGCAGGGCGAATCGGCGCTGTCCGCGGAAATCGCAAAGCTGGCCTCCCTGATTACCGCGGTGCTGACCAAGAGCGGCGCGGGGTCCGAAAGCGTGTCCGCACCCGGCGGCGCAGCGGGAGGACCGGGGGCCGGCGCTCCCGTCAATTTCAAAGGCTTCCCGGGCAACAAGAAAATCATCCTGCGCTGGCAGCCCGTTCCGGGGTTCGCGACCGCCGGATACGAAGTGTACCGTGCCCTGAACGCAAACGGCCCGTTTGCCATGCTGGGACAGACGGATAAAACGGAATTCGCCGATCAAAACGTGGAAAACGACACTTCCTACTTTTACCGAGTCCGGGCATACGACCGGCTGAGCCGTCTCAGCGACTACACGCCCGTCGTATCCGCGCGGACGGATTTCGCGCCCAATTCTCCGATCATTCTGAAGACCGAAGGCCGCGCCAAGAGCATTCTGATTGTCTGGGCGCCCAATCCCTCCAAATCCCCGGACCCTTCACCGCTGGTCGGGTACAAAATTTACCGCGCCGCTGAAGAAGAAGGATCTTATCAGGAAGTGAACAAACTGCAGCTCAGCGATCTTGCCGACAGCGGCGACGGGAAGATCTATTACCGCGCGACGGGACTGCCCGACGGACAGACGTTTTACTACCGCCTGGCCGCATACAACGCCAAGGGCATCGAAAGCGAATTGAGCCACCCCGTCAAGGGAACGACGCTTCCGGCGGTGACGTCCCTAAAGGCCGCGGGCCAGCTGATCCGTGAAGTTCGGCTGACCTGGACGGGCGTTTCGTCCCCCTTCACCGCCGCCTACAATATTTACCGCTCCACCAAAAGCGACGGCGGCTTCGTAAAAATCAAAAGGATCGGCGCCGCCGAGGCCGGTCCCCTCTACGAATACTCCGACCTGGAAGGCCTGGGCGACAATACTCCCTATTATTACACGATCACGGTGGAAGATGATTTAAAGACGGAGACCAGTCCTTCCGCGGCCGTGGCCGCAACCACCCGGGACATTCCGCCCCGGCCGGAAAAATTCGCCGCCAAAAGCGGCCTGGTCAAAAAAGTCGAGCTGACCTGGCAGGCGGCGCAGCAGCCGGAAGTGGAAGGCTATTATATTTTCGGATCGACTCAGAAAGCCGGGAAATATGAACTCCTCAAGAAGATCCCGGGGCGCGAAAACAACCGCTACATGGACGAGTCCCGGGGTTTCAACGCCCTGGAAGACGGGACCGCCTATTACTACATGCTGACCGCCTATAACAAGGTGGATGCGCAAAGCAAACAGGCCTTGGCCGAAGCCACAACCAAACCCCGGCCGAAAAAACCGATCGGCCTGAAAGGCATCTCTTCCCGGGTCAAGGAAGCGCCTCTGTCCTGGCAGGCCAATCCGGAAAAGGATATTCAGGTTTACCTGATCCACCGGGCCGCTGAAGACAGGGACAACTTCTCCGGCATCGGCGAAACCGCCACAACCCTGTACACGGATACCAACCTAAAGGATGGCGCGACTTATCGTTACCGGATCCAGGCCAAAGACGCCGACCAATTGCTGTCGGACTTTTCCGACACGGTCGCCGTGACCACCAAACCCCGGCCGCGGCCGCCCGAGAGCCTGCGGGGAAAGTACGAATCCGGAAAAGCCCTCCTGTCCTGGGCGCCCAATAAGGAAACGGACATTTCTCACTACATCGTTTACGAGAAAAAATTCATCGGGGCGGAAAAAATCGCAGAAACGAAAACCGCTTCCTATGCGGACGGATCGCTGGCCCCGGGAAAAAGCAGGAATTACGTCGTCACCGCCGTTGACCGAAGCGGCCTGGAAAGCGACGTCAGCGCGGAATGGTCCGTTTCAGCCAAATGACGGAAGCCGCTTCAAGCCGCAATTGAACGTCCCTCCGCCCGCAACATCCATTCGGCCGGAGCCGTTTTCGCTCCGGCCGCCGGAAACCATCATAAGGAGGAATCAGCATGTCTTTACTGGCCTATTTAAGCCCGTCCTGGCGCGATGAAGCGCTCAAAAGACTTCAGTCGGAACTCACCCCGGAAAAAATGAACAACGTCACCACCTCCATGTCCAACATTTATAAAAACTGCCCCGGCGGCAGCGAGCAATTTCTGTTCGTCGAATGCAAGGACGGCAAAGTCACCCGGGTGGAAACCGGCTCGGGCGAGCCGCCGCAGGCGGAGTTCCGCATCATCGGCGACTACGAAACCTTCGCCCGGATTTCCCGCGCCGAGCTGGGCGCGCAAAAGGCGCTCATGACCGGCAAGCTCAAGCTCAAGGGCAACCTGGCCCGAGCGCTCAAGCTGGCCGCCGTCGCCGACCGTCTCAACAAGGTGCTCGCGAAGATTCCAACACAGTATTAGAAGGGAGACTGCAGCATGCCCCGAATACTCGACCCCAACGACAAATATTATATCGACAATCCCGGCCGCGTGAAGGCGATTCAGGCGGAGATGGCCCGGCGCGGCATCGACGTGTATCTCGGCTCACGCATCCGCACCATGAGCTTTGTTCTGGATACGTTTTGCCCCTGGCGCAGCTACGTAATCATTCCGCCCGAAGGTCAGCCCGTATTCTTTACGTTTGTCGTCGACGCCCTGCGCATTGCCGACGAAACCTGGCTCGATCCCGACCATGTCCGCGCCTACGGCCCGATGGGCGGCATGGACCAGGTGTCCGCCGTCGCGGACTATATTCGGGAGGAACTCGGCATCCAAAAAGGTCGCCTGGGTTTTGAAGACGGCATTTCCACCTACACGGCCGAGGGAAATCTCTCGCATTGGGAGTACACGCATTTCAAGGACGCGCTCGACGGCTTTGAATGGGTGAATTCACACGACATCGTGGATGCCCTGTCGCTGATCAAGGACCGGGGCACGATCGAGCGCTTTCGCACCGCGTCGCTGATCGTCGATGAAGGCCACAAGGCGGCCCGCGCCGCGCTTACAAACGGCGGCTACAAGGGCATGACGGAAACCGTGATCGCCGGCATCGCCGCGTCGGCGATGCGCCGCGCCGGCAGCGTCTCCGAGTGGAATTTCGCCGGCCTCAACGAAATCGCAAGCGGTTACCGGACGGGGCTGGGCGCCTGCACGCCGCCCACCACCAAGGAAATCGGCGCGGGAGAACCGCTGATGCTCGACTTTCACGCCATGTTCAAACTGGCGCTGGGCGATCATTCGCACAACTACCTGATCGGCCCGGCGACCCGGCGCCAGCGCTGGCATGCGGACAACTTTGTCGCCATCGTTCAGACGGTCATCGACCACTACCGCGCGGGGACGACGCCCGGCACGCTGGCCGCGATCATGATGGACTTTGCCGAGTCGCGCGGCTGCGGCGACTTCATCCAGCCCGCCTGCGAACACGGCATCGGGCTATTCGGCGACGAGTGGCGCATCGGCGCCGTCGTCAACCCCGCGCTGCCCTACTGGACGGATCAGGACCACGTCTACCGGGAAAACGAAATGGTCGTCTGCGCGATGCAGTACGCCGCGCCGGAGGAGAACATCGGCTTCCGCTACGAAAACGACATCGTCATCACGAAAGACGGCTGCGAGGTGCTCTCGAAATATCCGCTGGGGATCGAGGAAATTTCGTAAATCGGGCAGGATGCACACCCCATGAAAAGCATCCGTCTTCCCTGGCCGCTCGATCTGGCGGGATTTTACTGGCGGCGGAAAATCCGCGGGCAGTCCATCCCGCTGCTGGCGAGCTTCAAGGTGACGCACCGCTGCAATCTGTCCTGCCGCGCCTGCCCCTTTCACCTCCGGCCGAACGCCGAACAAGACCATATGTCGCGGGACACGGCCGTCCACGCCCTGGAGACCCTGCGCCGCCTCGGAACGCGCATCGTCGTTTTTGAAGGCGGAGAGCCGCTACTCTGGCAGGACGGCGGCTACCGCCTGCACGACCTGGTGGCCTACGCCCGCCGGCGTTTTATGCGCGTGGCGGTAACCACCAACGGCACGCTGCCGCTGGACATTCCCGCCGACACGCTCTGGGTAAGTCTTGACGGATGGAAGGAAACGCATGACCATCTGCGCAGCAGCTCCTTTGACGCCGTTTATTCCCGCCTGAAGCAAACGGGGCATCCCCGTGTTTTTGTCCACTGCACGATCAATCGCGCCAACTGGAAAGACCTGGAACGGATGGCCGAACAGGTCCGAAGCCTCCCCGCGGTGAGGGGGATGACCTTTCAGTTTTTTTATCCATACGGCCTCGGCGAAGACGACCTTGCCCTGGCGCCGGAAGAACGCCGCACCGCCGTCGAAACACTGCTTAAGCTCAAGCAAAAGGGTTATCCGGTCTGTCAGTCATCCGCCCGGCTTCGGGCCATGATCGACAACCGCTGGCGCTGCCATGAGAATCTGCTCGTCAACGTGGATCCGGACGGCACCGTCACCCGGGGCTGCTACGTCAAAAGCCGCGGAACCGTAAACTGCGACGCCTGCGGTTTCACGCCGGTTGCGGAAGCTTCCGGCGCGCTGGACCTGATTCCCGGTTCATTGTGGGCGGGATGGAATTTGTTTTTGAAGCCGTAAAAGGAATACAAAACACCCTTTTCAGGAAAAAAGGACTCAGAAAGGAGAAGACATGGGCGGTTCAACGGAAAAGACGTTGCCGAAAAACGCAACGGAAGCACAGGGACTTTTGATCAAGGCGGTTTATGAAAAGTACGGCCGGGAGGCCCTGCCCCTCATCGAAGATGCTCTGGGCCGCCAGGGACGGGCGCTGGGGCTCAGGGCAAAAAACAAATTACCGGACAACCGTCTTTCGACCGTTGCCGCCGCCTTTGCCGAAAACTTCGATCCTTCCACGGTTGATGTAGTCGCTCTTTCCGACGATTTTTTTCACATTCGGGGCAAGCGGTGCCCGTTTGGTCTGGAAAATACATCGCGCGAGCTTTGCGAGGCGGTGATGGCCATCGACCGCGAATATTTTCTGGCGGCGACGGACGGCCGGGCCTCGCTTACGATCCAGACAACCCGGGCCGATGGAGGCGACCTGTGCAACACGATTTATAGCACCGTTTCGCAAAAAGCCGAACCATAGCCGACTCAGCCGGCGTCTTCCCGGCCCATGACAAACTCAAGGCGGCGCCGGCATTGTCGTTGACGGAGGAATCACCATTCAGTAGAGGGGCGTCCCGCCGTGTCATCCTGTCGTCGCGACAAAAGGCTTGATTGCGGGCTTTTGGCCGTTGTACTGTTTCATTCACAAGATCCAGGGAGAGTCTTAAATACTTTTCAATAGGGGGCAAACGATGGATTGGCAAGCCGTAAGCGATGAATTCGTGAAGATGTTGCGGTTGAAAACGGAACCCCTGGCCTTCAAGCGGTTTGAGAAGCTCGAAGAGCTGGAGAAAATCAAAAACGTGTATCACGTGCCGGCCTTCTCCACGTTTTGCCAGGCGGTGTTCCGGTCCCGCGTGCAGGGCCTGACCGTCGGCATTACGAAAAAGGATCCGATGAACCATCGGTGTCTGCGGCTGCACGGCGTGAAGCATGCCCATGAAAAGAGCATGCGGGAAGAGGCGGCCATGCTTTCCACGACCTGGTTTGCCACGCCCGAAGACGCCCTGTTGCAGCAGCAGGAAACGCCGCGCGTTCCCGTCGGCGAAGCCGTCGCTCTGGCCCCGCTGTCGAAGGGGAAATTCGAGCCGGACGTGATCCTGTTTTACGGCACTCCCGCGCAAATGATGATGCTGCTTTGCGGCCTGCAGAAGGAAAAATACGAAAGGTTCCGGTTTTTCTTCATCGGCGAAGGCGCCTGCGCCGATTCACTGGGAGAGTGCTACCGGACGAACAAGCCGCAGTTGTCCATTCCCTGTTACGGAGAGCGCGCCATGGGGCAGGTGGCCGACGATGAAATATCGCTGGCCCTTCCGCCGCAGGAAGTGTCCCGCGCCCTGTCCGGCATGAAGCGGCTGGCCAAAATCGGCTTCAAGTATCCCATAAACTTCATCGGCGGCCAGGCCGATCTGGAGCCGATCCTGGCGCAGGTTTACCCGAAGTCGAAAGCAAAAGATCAGCCGTCGTCGTAAAAGCGCCGGAAAGGTTTTTTGCACGGGACAAGGCGCCGGCGGACGAACCGGGATTTATAATCCGCTCGTCTCCTGAGATTGCAGGAAGCGCCGCGCATCCTGTCTTCCGAGTTCATAGGTTTCCAGAAGGCCTTCGGGATTGGTGTAATCCCATTTGGAAATGACGATCGGCCGGGACGGCTGGATGTAGGCGTGCTCCGGAATCGAGGGCAGGGATTGACGACGGTAGCTGCGGGTTAAAAGGAAGAGCGTCCTTCCGCCGACATGCTCAACGGCCCGGTAGGGCACGTTGTCGATCAGCCCACCGTCGAGCGCGACTGCGCCGTTCCAGCGCAGGACGGGCGTGAAAGGCGGCGTGCAGGAAGAGGCCAGAATCAACGCGGCCAGCATCTCCGGCGTCCCGCAGCTCCGGACGGAGACGATTTCCGGCCGAAAGCCGATTTGAATGGCCAGCGTCGGATGCAGAGGGGCAGAAAGAGTCTTTTCAATCTGGTAGCACAAAAAACCCAGCAGAACCGCCAGACCCGGTCCAGCCCACCTGGGCGGTCGGCTCAGCAGAATCCGAACGTCCGGCCCCTGGTGAAGGGTTTTCAAGGCATTCCCGTCAAAAGCCGAAAGGAGCGTGTTGCGGTACATCTCCAGGTGCGGAAACAGGGGCACGCCTTTGAACAGGTTTTCCGGATAAAAGTTTTTGGGATTCTTCGCCGTGATCTTCTGAAAATAATCCATGGCGGCAGGCGCTTTGCCGGAGAAGACAAAGCAGGCCATCGCCGCTCCGGCGCTCACGGCGCCGACCGCCCGCGGCCTGTTTTTCAAAAAAGGGGAAAGTTCTTCCCAAAAACCGACCTGCCAGGCGCAGCGGGACCCGCCGCCCGCAAAGACCACGGATGCAAAATCGCTGTGCTCCATTTCAATCCATCCTCTCAAATCTTAGTCGATGACGCTGTCCGCATAGGGCAGAAAAAGCATATTGGGCGCCCTTCTGTCCAGATGATCTTTTATGATTCCACGCAGCGCTGAAGGAAAGACCCGGCGTGTCCGTTTTTTAGCCCCGCCTGCTTGCGCTTACGGTTGCCGAAGCGCTCCGTTCCTGTCAATCTCCTTGACGTCGGCTCGAAATGTAATGAAAATCTTCTCACGGTTTGCGGAATTTCCGCTCCATCTTCGGCAAACAGGACTTAAACGGCGAAGAGGCGGATTTCACGCTGAGCCGTAAAAATAAGGCAACGCACCTGATTGAAGTCAAGACATCCGACGATTCGCCCGCCCCGTTTCTGGTCGCTTGATCGAAAAAAAATGCCCGACGCGGCGGCCATTCAGCTTGTCGCCAATCTCCGGCGCGGGCGGCAGATCGACCGCGTGGCGGTGATGAGCGCCTGCAAATGGCTCGCACCATTATCCGCATAGCGAAAAATCCGGGGATACCATTTGCAACGGCAATGAAGTTTATACCGTTTCCACTGATTCTTTGCCGTATTGAGTCATTGTATCGTCGGCAGGCGCTGCCGAGTCTTTAACCGTGAGCAGGCCGGAAACGGTTTTGCGGGTGCGAATTTATTTGAGCCCTGAACCTTTCGCTATAGGTCCCAGATAAAAATCACGCCGCTCGTCGGAAAGACCCATTCTTCGGGGGCGATCCGGATATGGATGGACCGGTCGCGGCTGATCCGGATGTCCGCCCGCGGATGGCGGCCGGCAAAAAAGGTTTCCGCCCGGACGTTTTTCAGGCCCGCCCGCCCGTAATGGAAGTTGATCTCCAGACCGCGCGTCGGATAGAGCAGATACACGGGAAAGCTCCGGTTGCTCTTGGCCTTCTTGGTGAGAATCTCCATTTCAATTTTCACTTCGCGGTTGATTTTGGGCTTCAGCTTGTCGCTCCCGCACCAGACTTCGTAACCCCTGGCGGTCTTGGCAGCCCGCATGATCGGAATGTCTTCGCCGTCGATGCGCATTTTTTCCACGGTGAAATCCCGCTCCACCACCAGGTCGTCGCCGCCGAGAATCCAGCGGTACTCGCAGTGCTCGTCCTCGATCAGCGCCTCGAGCTGTCCCCGGTCCGAGGCGCAGCCGATCATGAACACGTCGCTGCGGATCGTTTTGCGGTATTCGACGTGCGTCCGCAGTTGAAAGTAGGCGTCCGCTCGCTTCCGCGGCTCCCCTCCCCAGGGCATCTGCGCGATGGAGATGTCGTAGCGGAAGCAGGACCGCAGCTCGAGCTGCCGGTCTTCCTTGCCGAAGAGCGTCTCGAACATTTCATAATAGATGGCGTCGCCCAGCTCCTCGCTGCGGGTGCGCGTCTGGAAGCATTGGCGGATGATGTTGTCGATGCGCGCCAGCGATTTTTCCTCGCCGGGAATGAAGATTCTGCGCAGCCTCGGCTCCACCGCATCGGTTTGCCCTTTTTGCAGGAAAACGCGCGGCGCGCGCTTGCCCAGGGCGCAGAGAATTTCATAGCTGATGGTCTGGGCCCTCGCGGCGATTTCATTGGCGCTGATGTATTCGTCCCCCTGCCGGCCCAAGAGGACCACCTCATCTCCCACGGCGCAGCCGGGAATGTCCGTTACGTCCAGCGTGCACATGTCCATGGACACTCTTCCGATGACCGGAGCGCGCCGGCCCTGAATCAGCGCTTCGCCGCGGTTGGAAAGAAGGAACGGGTAACCGTCGCCGTAGCCGACCGGGATGGTCGCCACGCGGGTTTTTTCCTGCGTGATGTAGGTGCGGTTGTAGCCGATGCCGTAGCCGGCCGGAAATTCCTTGATCAGCACGATCGTGGTTTTAAAGGACATGACAGGGGCCAGGACAGCCTTGCCTCTGGTTTCTTCCGAGGGGTAGATGCCGTAGGTCATAATGCCGGGCCGCGTCATCTCCAGCTTGAGGCCGGGATAATTCAGAATCGCGCCGCTGTTGTCCATGTGGCGCAGCGCAATGGCGATGCCGCGGCGCTCCAGTTCCGCCAGCAGATCGGAAAACAATCTCCACTGCCGTTCGTTGTAGGAGGTCAGATTTTCGCTGGCCGCAAAATGGCTGAACAGACCTTCCAGAATCAGATGGGGCATCTCCAGGATGCGTTCGATCAAATCCAGGGCTTCGCTGTGCATCGTTCCGCCGCGGCCCATGCCCGTGTCCACTTCCACATGGACCGGCAGCTTCCGGCCGGCGCGGGCGAGCCGGCTTTCGAGCGCCCCGGCAAATCCCGCGTCGGAAACCGACGGGGTCAGGTTGTACTTGATCATGTCCGGAATTTCCGACGGAATGGACGGCCCCAGAATCACCACGGGCGCTTCAATGCCGCTGACCCGGAGCTGAACCCCTTCGTCGGCATTGGCCACGCCCAGCATCCGCGCGCCCGCCCGCAGGGCGGCGTGGGATATTTCAATCGCGCCATGGCCGTAGGCGTCGGCCTTGACGGTCTGCAGGAAATCCACGCCGGGACCGATCAACCGTCGAATTTCGCGCAGATTCGCGGCAAAGGCGTCCAGGTCCACTTCCACCCAGCTGCGGTATTTCTGTTCGCTTCCCGGGCTCATTTCTTCGTCATGACGAACACGCCGTCCCACGGTTCGGGAGGCGGGTTCTCCTTCAGATTTTTGCACCGTTCCACGTACATCTTCGACGGGTAATCGTTGGGCCGCAAGGCCAAAACGCCCTCGAATGCGGCAATCGCCTCATCCCACTTCGCTTCCCGGTAGAGCGCCAGTCCTTTGGCAAAGCCTTCCAGCAGCTCTTTGAAGGCCGCCTCATCCTTTTTCTCGCCCAGCAATTCGTAGATTTTGACCGGTTTCAGCTTGCCCTTCACGCGGACGCCGTCGAGTTCGCGGCAGCACATGGCGTCTTTCACCTTTTCATAGGTGAACTCGCTGATGATGATATTGGTGCCGTATTCCTTGTTGGTCCCTTCCAGCCGGGAACCCAGGTTGACCATGTCTCCCATGACCGTGTAGTCAAAACGCATCTCCGATCCCATGTTGCCCACGACCATGTCGCCGGAATTCAGCCCGATGCCGATGTCGAACACGGGGCGCCCCTCCGCCTTCCATTTTTCCTGCAGCCTGTGCAGCTCCTCCATCATGGCCAGCGCGGTCCGGCAGGCCCGCAAGGCATGATCCGGCTGATCCAGCGGCGCGCCGAAGACCGCCATGATGGCGTCGCCCATGTATTTGTCCAAGAGCCCGTCGTAATGGAACACCTGATTCGTCATGGTCGTCAGGTATTCATTGAGCAGGGCGACCAGCTCCTCCGGCGTCATTTTTTCAGAAATCGTGGTGAACCCTCGAATGTCCGAAAACAGAACCGTCAGGTCTTTCTTGTCGCCGCCCAGCTTGAGTTTGTCCGGGTCCTTCAGCATTTCATTGATGACCGAAGAGGTCAGATAGTACTGGAACGCGCCCCGGATCTTCTTCTTTTCCCGTTCTTCCTTGAAATAGTGGTAAATCGTGATGCCCAGATAAATCGTGGCCATTGTGATCAGCGGATAGATGAGATTCAGCCAGGTGTTGAAGCTGAAAAAAATAAAGAAATTGATCGCGACAAAAGCGGCGATCATCAGAAAAGCGGCGATCATGCCGGGGATCGGCCGCAGACGGGGAATCAAAAGCCCGAGAATCAATCCGAAAAGAAGTATCGAGCAAAGATCGATGAAACGGGTCACGGAGGAGTGGATCAGAAAGTTCCGGTGCAGAATATTGTCGATGACATTGGCGTGAATTTCAACGCCGGGGAACGTCGAGGAGAAAGGCGTCACGCGCAGGTCATAAATGCCGATGGCCGTCGCGCCGACCAGCACGATCTTGTCGCGGAACGTGTCCTTCGGAAGCCGGCCGGCCAGAATGTCGGCGATGGAGTAATGGGGAAACGTCTGCGGCGGCCCCATGTAATTGATCAGCAGCTGCCCCGATTCATCCGTCGGGATCACGATATCGTCGATGACCACGCTTTTTGCGCCGAAGGGCTCGAGATTCAGCGACAGATTGGGAAAATCGAGATAAGCCTGAACCAGGGAAACCGCCAGGGACGAATAGTAGTTGTTCTGAAACACGATCACCAGCGGCGACCAGCGGTTCGACCCGTCGCTGTCCGGCAGGGCGTTGAAATAGCCGCTGTTGCGGCCCGCGGCGGACAGGACGGGAATATTGGCTTCCGGAGCGAAAGCGTGCGGCAGGTAGGCATCGTTGGGCTTGCCCGAAGAGGCATTGACCATCGGATAGCGGGAGTTTTCGATGCGCCGTGCGTTTTCCGCGATGCGCTGCGCCGTGAAATGAGCCAGCTCCCGGTCGGACCCCTTGCGCGCAAAATGAAAGAAATACCCCAGCGTGACATTGCCGGTTTCTTTCATGGCGGAAGCCAGAATCGCGTCCGTGTCCGCGGCGGCTCTTTTCCTGCGCAGCAGATTGACGACGCCGGAATCGGCGACGCCGCTTTTTCTCATTTCGGCGGAAAGCGCGTCGATCGTTTTCAGATTGGTGTTGATGTCCGGTTCGGAAAAAACAATATCGAAGCCGACGGCCTTGGCGCCGCCCTCCTTCAATTTCCGGACCAGCTGCGCAATCGTTGTTCGCGGCCAGGGCCATCGACCCAGTTCGGACAGGCTTTTTTCATCGATGACGGCAATGACGGTTTCACCGCCGGTCTTCAGGTCGCCGCGCGACGCAATGCGCAAATCCAGGGTTTTGAGCTCCACCAGGCGCAGAAACTTGAAGTCCGTCAAAAACAGCGCCAGCGCGATTACGATGACAAAAAGCGTGATCTTCAGCGGCGTAATCTGCAAAAGGTTCTTCATTTTCTGATTCATGCCGTGCCCCCCCTTCGGGCGAAAATCATACCAGAGAGCCCTGTAAAGTCAAGATGTCCTTTGATTTAAAGCGCTTTGACGTTTCCCGACCCGGCGGCCCGGCGCCGCGGGCGAGCACAAAAAAAACGCCCCCGTGAATTCAACGCTTGAAAGAAAACCGGTTTTGCACTAAAAAAACAACGAGCGGACGGTCAGGATCGGAAGGAAAAACTCACAAACAACGAGGAGGGAGTGCAGATGTCAAAGGTAAAGCCCGGTGATGTTTTGAATTGCGAAGTATGCGGACTCTCGGTTATTGTGGACGAGGAATGCGGATGCGCTTTTGCCGATCTGATCTGCTGCGAAGAGCTCATGATCAACAAAGGGCCCAAACCGCCGAAAAAAGCGGCCGCAGCGCCAAAGAAAAAGACGGCGGTAAAAAAAGTGAATCCGGCGGCCAAAAAACCGGCGGCCCCAAAGGCGGCAGCCAAGAAACCCGCGGTGAAAAAGACCGCCGGCAAACCGGCAGCCAAAAAGAAACCGGCAAAAAAATAATTCGGCCGGATCGTTGTGCGGCGCGACTATTTTTTCCCGCCCAGCAGAGATCCCAGGATCCCGCGGACAATCTGGCGTCCGACCGTTGACCCGATCGTCCGGGCCAGACTCTTGGCCGACGCCTGAACCAGGCCGTCGGTTTTCCCGCCGCGCGGCCCCGTGCGTCCGAACAGCAAATCTCCCACGGCGCCGCCCAGAATGCCGCCGCCCTCAGCCGCCGGTTGCGGTTTGCCGGTTTCGCCTTTGCCGGCTTTGGCCTGCGCCGGTGCCTTTGCATCCGCGGCGGAGGACCGCAGCTTTTCGTAGGCGGATTCGCGGTCCAGCGCTTTTTCATAGTGCCCGTAAACCGTAGACCGTTGAATGGCCGACCGCCGTTCGGCATCGGTGAGTACGCCAAGACGGGAACCGGGCGCAATCACAAAAGACCTCTCCACCTGCGCCGGGCGCCCTTTTTCATCCAGAAAAGATATCAGGGCCTCCCCGACGCCCAGCTCCATAATCACATCCGCCGTGTTGAAGGCGGGGTTGGGCCGCATGGTTTCCGCCGCCGTTTTCACTGCTTTCTGATCGCGCGGCGTGAAGGCGCGCAGGGCGTGCTGAACGCGGTTTCCCAGCTGCCCCAGGACGCTTTCCGGAATGTCCAGCGGATTCTGCGTCACAAAATAGACCCCCACCCCCTTGGAGCGGATCAGCCGCACCACCTGCTCGATCTTTTCCAGAAGAGCGGCCGGCGCGTCGTTGAACAGCAGATGGGCTTCGTCAAAAAAGAACACCAGCCTGGGCTTTTCGACGTCCCCCACTTCCGGCAGCTGCTCAAAAAGTTCGGCCAGCATCCACAGGAGAAAGGTGGAGTAAAGCTTGGGGTTGTTGTACAGTTTGTCGGCGGCCAGTACGCTGACCACGCCCCACCCCTCGGCGTCGGTCTGCATCAGGTCGGCAATATTCAGCATCGGCTCGCCAAAAAATCGATCGCCGCCCTGTTCCTCCAGCGTCAGCAGCCCCCGCTGAATCGCGCCGACGGACGCCGCGGAAATGTTGCCGTATTCCGTGGTGAACTGTTTTGCGTTGTCGCCCACAAACTGCATCATCGCCCGCAGGTCTTTCAGATCCAGAAGCAGCAGGCCGCTGTCGTCGGCGATCTTGAAAACCAGGGTCAGCACGCCGGACTGCGTATCATTGAGATTGAGCAGCCTCGCCAGCAGCATCGGCCCCATGTCCGACACGGTGGCGCGCACCGGATGCCCTTTTTCCCCGAACACATCCCAGAACACGGCCGTGTTGGCGCGCGGATGAAATTCCGTAATGCCGATCGCCTCCAGCCGCTTCATCAATTTCTCGGAAGCAACCCCCGCCGCCCCGATGCCGGAAAGGTCTCCCTTGACATCGGCCAGAAAGACCGGCACGCCGATGGACGCGAAGGACTCGGCCATCTTTTGCAGCGTGACGGTTTTTCCCGTGCCCGTTGCGCCGGTAATGAGCCCGTGGCGGTTGGCCATGGCGGGCAAGAGAACGATTTCCTTTTCCCCGGATTTTGCGATGCAAAGCGGTGCGCTCATGACAGCCTCCTGAAGTAAAGTGTCAACGATGGAACGTTCAACGTCTTTGATGCCGACTATAGAAAGAATCCGGCTGTCTGTCAACGTTCATTCGAAAAGCGGGACGATCATGGAAAAGAAGCAAAAAAGCCCGGCTCCGGGATCTTTCACCGCACTTGACCGCCCGGTTTTTCGGTGGTAAGGCAGGCTCAACTTCAAGAGAGGGGCAATGTGAAAAGCCATCATCGGGAACCTTTCTGGAGCGGCGTCGTCCGTTCCATGGGTATTGTGTTCGGCGACATCGGCACAAGCCCCATTTATACGCTGACCGTCGTCTTTGCGCTGACGCCGAGAACCGAGGCCAGCGTTCTGGGAATTCTTTCCCTCGTCGTCTGGACCCTGCTGATTCTCGTCACGGGCGAATACGCCTGGCTGGCCATGAGCCTGTCCTACAAGGGACAGGGCGGAGAAATCATGCTGCGCGAAATCCTGCGGAGGGCGCTCAAACCCGGACGCAAACTGGCCTTCGCCGGATTTCTGGCCTTTGTCGGGGTTTCCCTCTTGCTGGGCGACGGCGTCATCACCCCCGCCATTACCCTCCTGTCCGCCGTGGAAGGCATCGTACTGATTCCCGGCCTGGAAAATGTGCGCGGGGAAATCCTGATGCTGGTCGCCATCCTCATCGCGATCGGTCTTTTTGCCATTCAATCCCGGGGGGTCGACAAAGTCGCGGGGATTTTCGGGCCGATCATGGCCGTCTGGTTTTCCTGCCTGGCGCTCACCGGCATGGTCTCCCTTGCCGCCATGCCCGGCATTCTCAAGGCCGTAAATCCCTACTACGCCTTTGCCTTTCTATCCGAAAACGGACTGGCGGGATTTTTCGTCCTTTCCGAGGTCATCCTGTGCGCAACGGGCGGCGAGGCCCTGTACGCCGACATGGGCCATCTGGGCAGAAAACCGATCCTGCATGCCTGGTACTTTGTTTTTGCCGCGCTTCTCCTGAACTATATGGGCCAGGGCGTCTTTGCCGTCACCCATCCGGACGTCAAGTACCTGCTGTTCGGCATGGTGCAGCATCAGGCGTCGTTTCTCTACATCCCCTTTCTCCTGCTGACGTTCCTGGCCACGATCATCGCCTCCCAGTCGATCATCAGCGGAACCTTTTCCATTGTTTACCAGGGCATCACGACCCGCATCCTGCCGCTCATGAAAGTGGACTACACGTCGAGCCGGATCAAATCGCAGATCCACATTCCGTTTGTCAGCTGGGGGCTCATGGTCGCGGTCATTTTCATGATCCTCCTGTTCCAGAAATCGGAGAATCTCGCCGCGGCCTACGGTATGGCGGTGACCGGATCGATGACCATCACCGGCCTGATGATGATCCTGATCTTTTCTCAGATTAAAAAGATAAAATGGAAACTGCCGGCCGCCGTCTTCATCACCGCCATCGCCTTCATGTTTTTTCTGGCCACGCTGAGCAAACTGCCGCATGGCGCCTACTGGTCGCTCATCCTGGCCGCCGTCCCCCTGACGGTGATTCTCATCTGGACAAAAGGGCAGAAACGCCTTTTCAAGGCGCTCCGCCCCCTGGACTGGGAAACCTTTTTCATCAGCTATCAGCAGATTTACGCCAAGGGCAGAAATATTCTGGGAACGGCGCTGTTTTTCTGCCGGGGATGGCAGATGATCTCCCCTTACATCGTCCATACCATCTTCCGCAGCAACATCATCTACGAGCGCAACATTCTGATTTCGATTAACCGAACGGATGAACCGTTCGGCGTTGAGGTTCACCGAAAGCAGGATCTGGGGCCGGGCCTCGAAGCGCTCGAAGTGGAAGCCGGCTACCGGGAAATTCTGGATATCGAGGCGTTGATCAAGGAGCAGGGCATTCAGGAAAAGGTCATCTTTTACGGCGTGGAGGATATTGTCACGCGTAATCCTCTCTGGGGCGTCTTCAGCCTGATTAAAAGGATTTCGCCCAATTTCGTTCAATTCAGCAAGCTGCCGCCCAGCCGCCTCCAGGGAATCGTAACACGGGTGGAAATGTAGCCACCCCGAAGCGCTAATCCATATGCTCCAGCGACAGCTTCGCCGGCTGCTTCCCCAGGAGCACCATGCCGAAATGCTCGTATTTCTCGCCGGTTTTCACATCCATGTCGTGCCAGCGCGCCAGGAACTCCCGTTCGCGCAACCAGGTGCGGCGAATGGTGGCCGGATCTTCGAACAGCAGCACATCCTTGTTGAGGCCGATCACGATGGCGTAGTGGCCGTTGTCCCAGTCGCTGCGCCAGTCGTCGAGGGTCATGTAGCGGTCCGCCCAGGCCTGCAGAAGAACAATGACCGGCGTGCCCGCGTCCACGAACTGTTTCACCTGGTTGAGCGACCACTGCGTTCCCGATTTGACTTCGAATCCGAAGTGCTGCGCGGCCGCGATCATGGCCTTGGGCGGGGTGCCGCTTTCCTCCGTCGTGCCCAGGGTCTGCATCAGCTCGTCGCGGTCCACCTCCACGCCGTAATACGTCATCACCGTCTGAAGCGCCTGCACGCCGCAGTCATAGTCATACACCTGCTTGCCGAGGTGCAGATCGATCATCGTCACTTTCTGCGATTCCTGAAGCGACTGGAGCGTCTGCATGAGCGATTCGGCAAACGCCCGCCTGAGCCGGTTGATCCGGGCGACATTCGGCGTCCCGTCGCTGTTCTTATAGAGGCTTTCGTTGGTTTCCTGAATGAACGCGGGAGCGCGCGCGCCGATCCGCTTGAGGGCATTGACCGAGTGAGCGGCGCAGATATGGCCGTGCACCAGGACATATTCCGAAGCGTTTACGGTCACCAGCGTGTCGGGCAGGCGCTTGCGCAGCTCCTCGGCGTACGTCTCGACCATGACGTCCGGACAGTAGTACAGCGCCTTTTCTTCGCGGTCCGTCTGCTGAAAATTCATCAGGTCGATCTGGTTGGGGGCCACGCCGCGGGCGGTCACGGTCGAATGACCGTCGAAGAGCAGACCGGCGCCTGCGGAAATATTTTCCTCGATGCCGCGGTGAAACGGTTTCAGATACTTGTCCGACCAGGCCGCCCGCATGGAAGGCGAAGGCTCGTAGGCGCTGCGGTAAATCGGGCGGCCGAAAACATCCCGGACCGGCACGCACTCGTCGAGGTCCGCAGGATCCCGGTTGACGTCCAAAAGAATACTGCAGTAGGGAAATACCAGCTGACGGTTTCCCAGGATATCACGAAAGTCATACAGCCACTGGGTGTACCAGTCCACGTTTTTGAGCAGAGCGGTAAACTCCTCCGTCAAATCCTCCAGAGAAACCTCCGGCGGAATCACCACACCGCTGTGGCCGACCACCACCAAAACATCCGATCCTGTCATTTTTTAAACCTCTGATTACGAAGCCCCTCCTGCGGGCGGTTCCGTTTTGCCTTCTATTGTAACGCGTTTATCCCTCTTTGAATATGCAAAATAAACCTTATGATATCCAGTGCTTATGTTTATCTGTTGACAGGTGCAGGCGTTCTTCCTATAGTTGCAGCGAATAAAGACGTTCCATCAGGGATCTGCATGATCCATTCATCACCGTCACCGCGGACTCATTTTTCGGGCTGGACAACACTGGCGGGCGTCATGCTGGCCTACGGGGCCATCTGCGGAAATGTCACGTATGCCTTCGGCGTCTTTCTGCCGTCGATGAGTCAATCGTTTGGATGGAGCCGCTCGGTGCTGTCCGGACCTTATACGCTGTTTCTCATCATGGGCGGCATGCTGGGACCGCTGGCGGGCGTCACGCTCGCCCGTTTCGGAGCCCGGAAAAACATCGTGCTGGGCAATGTCATCGCGGTGCTGGGTCTTCTGGGCATGTCCCAGGTTCGAGAAATCTGGCAGGTTTATCTCTTTTTCGGCTTCATGGGAGGCCTCGGGCTCGCTTTTGCCGAGTTCCTGTCGGCCACGACCGTCATCAACCACTGGTTTATCCGCAAAAGGTCCCTGGCGCTTGGTTTTCTCTTCGCGTCCGGAGGCATCGGCGGTTTTCTGCTGCCGCCGTTCATCAGCCTGCTGATTTCCGGACTGGACTGGCGCTTTGCCTGGGCGACACTGGCCTTCCTTCACCTGATCCTGGGCGTTGTCGGGGCCGGTTTGCTGATCCGCAACATGCCGGAGGAGGAAGGCCAGTTTCCGGACGGACACGCATCGAAGGAACAGTTTGAGCAATGGCGAGAAGCGGCGACCGGCCATGTCTATCACACCCGGGAGGATTGGAGCGTGCGCGACGCCCTTCGCACGCCCGCGCTATGGATTCTGCTTGTGCTTTTTTCCGTTTTGCTGTTTGCCACCACCATGTTGACCACGCACCAGGTTGCTTATCTGCAGGACTTGAACTATTCACCCATGGTTTCCGCTACGGCTCTGGGGCTGATGCTGGGCATGAGCATCCTGGGCAGGCTTTTGAGCGGAATCCTGGGAATGCGTTTTTCGGGAAGACATCTGGCGGCCGTCTTCATGGCCTGTCTGGGCTTCGGGATCCTATCGCTCATGAACGCCCGGGAAATCGTTTTCGTTTATCTCTATTCCATCCTGACCGGCCTCGGCTTCGGCGGAATGATCGTCCTTCTGCCGCACACGATGGGCGCTTACTTCGGTCGCGCGAATTTTTCCCGAATCGTCGGCTGGACCACGCCGATCGTCACGACGGCTTCCGCCGCAAGCCCTCTGCTGACCGGATTTCTCTACGATTCGACCGGCAGCTATGATTGGCCCTTCGCCCTTACGACGGCGCTGATTTTTGTCTGCTGTATCCTGGCGCTCGCGGCCCGTCCGCCAAAGCTTCGGACCACGGCAGCCGGTCACCGCACGTAAAACCGGCTTGCGATTTTCTTTTGACATTTCCCGGCGCATCCGTTAGATTCGATAAAACACAGATCATTGAAATATCGTCCCTGACGGCTCCATCCGGCGTCCCCGGTCGATGAAGGAACCTTCGATGAGCGATCCCTCCGAAACAGGGCCCAAATCCTTGGAAGACCGCCACGGCTTCAACCGATTCAAGGCAAATGTCAGCCGCGACGTCCTGAACCGCATCATTCTGATTCTATCCATCCTGACGGGTCTCGGGCTGATTGCCACCGTCTTCATCTTTCAAAAGAAAACGGGAAGCGCCGCGATGCTGCTGGCGCTGCTCGCGACGCTCATCGCGGCCAAGCTTTGGATGCGGCGCGGTCAGCTCCGTTCAGCCGCCGTCCTCATGATTGCCGGCGTGTGGCTGGTGTTCGGCGTCAATATCCTGCTGGGCGGAGGAGTGCACAACATCAATGCCGTTTTCTTCCTGGTGCTGACGGTGATCGCCGGACTGCTCTTAGGGGAGCAAGCGACGTTTTGGGTTGCCGCCGTAAGCATCGCCGCGCTTTTCGGATTGGCCCTTTTGGGGTTTTTCAACCTCCTGCCTTCCCCCTATTTCGTGGAATCACACCTTGGAAACCTGGTTCAGTTGATCTTCGCGCTGGTTACCACGGCCGGCGCGCTGAACCTGGCGCTCAGCGCGCGGGACGACGCGCTGGGCATGGCCCATGAACGGCTTGCGGACCAGTTGAAGGCGCAGCGCGCCCTTCAGGAAAGCGAAAAGAAGCACCGGGAACTGGTGGACTTCCTGCCGGTCGCGGTCTTCGAAAGCGACTTCGAAGGCAATGTCCTTTCCGGCAATCTCGCCATCCGGGAGATGTTCGGTTTTTCGCAGGCGGATTACGAAAAGGGGCTGAACGGTTTTGAGATGATTCACCCGGACGACCGGGAAAGAGCCGCCCAAAACCTTCAGGCGCTGCTGCGTGGAGACAAAAAGGACCCTTTCTCCGAATACACGGCGCTTCGCAAAGACGGCACCGCCTTTCCCTGCGCGTTTTTTACGAGCGTTATCCTCGAAGAGGAAAAGCCTGTAGGATTCAGGGGGGCCATCATCGATCTTTCCGGCCAGAAGCAGGCCCGGGAAGATCTTCGCCGGGCTGAAGAGAAATACCGGACGATCATTGAGCAGATGGTGGAAGGCTATTTTGAACTTGATCTTGCCGGAAATTATACCTTTGCCAATGACGCGGAATGCAAAATCGCCGGCTGCTCCAGAGAGGAATTGATCGGCATGAACAACCGGCAGTATCAGGACGAAGAGAACGCCCAAAAAACATATCAGGTCTTCAACCGGATTTACAAAACCGGCCAAACGGTCAAATCCTTGGAAGTTGAAATCATCCGAAAAGACGGGACAAAAGGTTTTAACGAAATTTCCGTATCCCTGAAAAGAGACGCAGAGGGCAGACCCATTGGATTTCGCGGTTTCACGCGTGACGTCACGGAACGCAGACGGGCGGAAGAAACCCTGCGGCTCAGCGAAGAGAGGTTCAGAGGAATTACCAGCAACCTGCCCGGCGGCGTCTATCAATTTTTCGCCCGCCGCAATGGAGACATGAGGCTCAACTACGTCAGTGAAAACGCCCAGACTCTATTGGGGTTGCCCCATGACCCAGAACAATTCTTTCCCAGACTTTCCGCCTGCGTCGCCCCGGAAGACCGGGAAAGATTTTTCGAGTCCATCAACGAAGCGATCCGCACCGTCAGCAAGTGGAATTTCGAAGGGCGCTACATCAAACCGACCGGCGAAGAGATATATCTGAAAGGGATTTCTGCACCCATCGAGATGGAGGATGGATTGATCTTCAACGGCGTGATTCTGGACATCACCGACCGGAAGCGTGCGGAGGCGGAGAAGCAAAGGCTGGAGGAGCGTT
>ERZ795050.992-NODE-992-length-39823-cov-5.877942_pt1 | contig 39823 bp, 29 predicted proteins | sample MGYA00375134_ERZ795050 | MGnify/ENA primary metagenome ERZ795050 (study PRJEB30179, sample SAMN05720221) | activated sludge metagenome | isolation source: Anaerobic digester | place: Japan | collected 2015-05-26 ... | reverse complement strand
GGGGATAAAGGTTTTGCAGACCTCTGCCTTACCACTTGGCTATGTCGCCTAAAATACATCTGGAGCGGGAAACGGGATTCGAACCCGCGACCTCAACCTTGGCAAGGTTGCGCTCTGCCAACTGAGCTATTCCCGCGATTAGCTTCTCAGTAATTTCCAAAAAAAATATGACCGCTTATCTGTCAATCAAAATGTATCTGCTTCACTGAAGACTTCAGCTGTGAAACGAAAAACAACACTGTATGGTTCAAGATAAGCATTAGGAGGTAAACCAGCTTTTCTGCAAACCTCACGCAAAAAAGTTTCCGGTTTCCAATTATATTCAACAGCTACCTGGGGCAGCAAGATTCCGCTTCCATAAGGGTTTTGAATGTAGAGCCCATCTCTCCCGATAACTGGCAGTTCATTTTTTAGCAAAGGAATAAGTTCGCCTAAAACAGAAATTTCTATAATCACTGTTTCCAGTTCCTTTTCCGTTAATGGAGGAAAACGGGGGTCTTGAAAAGCGGCCGCCTCTGCCATCTCGACAGCGCTTTCGGCAATAGGTTTATAACCTTTTATATAGCCAATACAGCCACGCAGATCATTATTTATGTGTAAACTTACAAAAACACCGCGTTTGGGTTGAAAAGCAGGGTCATCGGGCAGAGTAATAGTTTCTCCTGTAAAATGTGCTTTTAGAGCATTTCTGGCCAAGGATAGTAGTTCTTTTTTTTGTTCATCAGTAAACATTATTCCTCCTGCTTTTGCTTAGATATATAATTTGGCAGAAAGATAGCCAACAACCTGCGAATCGTTCCCGGAAATAATCCCGGAATGTGTATATTGGACTACACGCATTTTAGCATTAGTGCAAAGCTTTCCATAATAAAGCATAGCGAGGATTCCACCAATTCCACAAGCCTCACAATTGCCCTTAAGAATATCTTGCCACAAGTTATCCGGTTCAAGAGAAGTAACATCTTTCAACAAAACACTATCCATTTGTTCAGCGTTATGAGCACGATGGTAATGAGACAAATCTGTGGAACATAAAACCACAATTCTTTTAGTTGAACTGTAAATTGATTCATAAAGCAATTCAGCCAAGCGTTTAGCCACAGCAGGAATTTGATTACCAATCATAATAGGCAGAATTTTTGCCTGAGGGAAAAAGTAATTTACTAAAGGTAACTGAATTTCCATAGAATGTTCTTCTTGGTGTAGGACCAGAGGGATATTTTGATCTGCTTGGGGGGCAATTCTATTATATAGTTCTACATCCAAAGACATAGTTCCCAAAGGAGTTAAATATTCCTGATAGGGAGAAACGCTGAAATCAAAATAATTGGATTGATGGCTGGGATGTAAAATTATAAAGGAATCAATATTTTCGTGGGAGATACTATACATTCCCAAGGTCGCACATTCACCTGAATACATATAACCAGCATGAGGAAGAATTACTCCCAAACTGCGTTCTGAGGTAATAGGATTGGGAGCTTTACTAATCCAGGTTTCAATTTGGCGTTTTAGTTGCTGTTCAAAACGGGGATAAAAAGTTCCGGCGTGCATAGGATTACGGATCACTGTTCACCTCCTTGTGGGGGAATAAGAATTATAAATGTTCCTGCTTGTGTCTCTTCTTTCGTCAAGATTCCTGTTCTCCAATCTTCACGACTGGACGGGCTTATTACAGCGACTTTCTTCTTAGGCAGCATTTCTTGAATTCTGGAAGCAGTTCCCAGAAAGCTCCTACTGTGGAAATCACCGTTAAAATGAATAACTCGTGCTTTGGGCTTCATTTTCAAAGCACTAACAATACTCTCTGCCATAGTGTCATCTTTCAAACATTGGGATTTATAAAGCAGTTCCGGATCGATATTCATCATTGGGGAGTGCGTATCTACCATCGTAACCAGAAATGCCTTTTTATAGTCATCATCAGGACTGGTTATTCTGTCTGGCAAGTACTTTTTATCTTCTTCTGTTATTGTATCAGGAAAATTATCACCCATTCTTGCCATTTTCCCTGCTAAATGGCGAGGTATATTAGCCGCAATTACGCTTAGTTTTTTTTCTTTTGCATATTCAATTATTGGACGGTAGTCCGTTATATAATTATTCCAGGGACGGCTTTTCTGTAAAAAATCGTCTTCACTAAGCCAACCTTCAATATAGGCATCTAAATCACTCTGAACATCTCGTTCAAACATCTCCATAGAGATAATAAGCTCTCTTTTGGTATCCAGTAAAGGCACCAATTCTCTTTCAAGATAATGTAAAGTCTCGTTATCGTGAAATTCTCCAAAAAAGATTATATCATATTTCTGTAATGCCTTTGCTAATTGCTGTAAGGTAATAGTTTCTCCAGTAGTCGCTTTCACAATACGATATTCAACTGCATTGAGCATTGTTACATTCATCAGAATCACCAGAATTATAATTAGGTATTTCATCATCCCTTCCATAACGATTATACTAATAATTTAAGCGATAGTTACTGGATAAGCAATTAATATTTTCCATAAATGCACTTTCTTGTTCAGCAGGGAGAGTAACTAAAAAGCTAACTTCTTCCGCCCAAACAATTTGGCTAATATCGCCAGAAAGAGTCTCAACATTGTGTTTTATTGCCTCAAAAGCAGGATAATCACAAGTTAAAGAAATAGTTATTAATTGCTTTGCTTCTACTAGTTTGCTTTGTAAAATGGTTTGTTCCACGGATCCACTATAGGCATCAATCAGACCTTTTACTCCTAATTTGATTCCTCCAAAGTAACGAGAAACAACCGCTAATACATTTGTTAAATTATTACGCAAAAGGGCATTCAGAATAGGTTTTCCGGCTGTTCCAGATGGCTCTCCCGCATCGGAATAATAAGTTATATCTTTGTTAAAACCATAAATGTAAGCATAGCAATGATGATTGGCAGTGACATAAAGTCGGCAATGTTCATTTAAAAGGTCTTTAACATTCTCTGCGTGGGGAAGAGGATACAATGTACAAATAAAACGAGACCGCTTTATTTTGATTTCGCTTTGCGTTTTATTTTCTATAGTATAAAGCATCAGATAATCCTTTTCCTTTACTCCCGCACTTTGAACTTATGCACTCCCACACTTTATTTCACTTTGGGAAGGTCATTCCAATTTGTTGTATAGTGCGGAGAAAGTTTTGCCCGGCGCATTTTCCAGTCCTTTTTTATTCCGTTGCTGGCATAAAAAAGGGTGTCCTGACCATAAATCCGATTCAGTTTATCAACGGTTTCCATCAGTTTTTTGCGTTTATCATCCAGATAATTCACTTCCATAAAGCTTAAGGGGACATCCTTCTCGGGAATTATATCTGCCAGCATCACGCCGGCTTTTTTAAATTCAAAGCCAGGCAAGAAAAGTTCTTCCAGCAAGTTTAGAGCTTTTTCTATCAGGTCTGGAGTGTAGGCTGTAGGAGGGAAGAGGGTTGTGGATAATGAATTATTGTATTGTGGACCTTCTTTAAAGCGGTTTGTGGAAAGAAAAACCATCAGCAGACCTGCCACACAATTTTGTTTACGCAATTTTTCCGCAGCCCTTGTAACATATTCAGAGACCGCTTCTTGTAATTCTGAAAGCTCGGAAACCTGTTTGCCAAAAGAACGAGAAGTAACGATACTTTTTTTGGAAATAGGCGCATCATCCAAATCGATACAAGAATAACCACGCAATTCCAAAACCGTTTTTAAGCCAGTAGAGGTTAAATAATGGTCTATAAATTTATCATCCGCATCTCGCAATTGCAGAGCTGTTTCTATCTTATTCTGTCGTAAAAATTTATCATATTGCCGTCCAATTCCCCAGACCTCAGAAACAGGTGTTTTTGCCAATGCATTGGCAATGCGTTCATCATTTAGTAAACATAGCGAACCTTTAAAAGCGGAATAGCGTTTGGCAAAATGATTTGCGACTTTTGCCAGCGTTTTGGTTTTGGAAATTCCAACCGAGACAGGTATGCCCGTCCACTGGAAAACCGTTCTTTTTATCTTATTGCCAAATTCTGCCAAATTTCTGGTTTTAAAACCATTAAACCCTAAAAATGCTTCATCTATGCTGTAAATTTCTATGTCAGGAGAGAACATAGCAAGCACCTCCATTACGCGAGAACTCATATCAGCATAGAGAGCATAGTTGGAAGAAAGTAATGTCCCGCCATTTTTTTTGATGAGCGCCTCATATTTGAAACCAGGTGCTCCCATAGGAATTTTTAGGTCTTTGATTTCTTGCGAGCGAGAAACGATGCAACCATCATTATTAGATAAAATAGCTACCGGTTTGTTATTGAGTTTAGGATTGAAAACCCGTTCACAGGACACATAAAAATTGTTGCAATCCACCAGGGCAACTATGTTATCATTTTTTAAGCCAGTAGTATTCATCGCTCATCTTTCTCTATATTAATAATTTTCCTTAGTGTTACTCTATTTCCGATTGCCTTTAATTGTCAAGAATTGTTGTTTTGTGCTTGGTTAATAAAGGTAAAAAGTACCCCCGCTTTTATTATCCTTTCTTATCATCTACATATATTTATCAATCATAATTGGTGGAATTGCAGGAAAATTAACAGCACATAAAGATTGTTTTAGCCTACACCTTAGTTTTCTTGCTGGTTAACCATATACAACTTGTCATCTACCCAATCTTCACTCCTCCTCAACGACGAGTTGAGGACGGGAGGAGGAGAGGAAGAGGGGTTGTTTGTTTGAGTCATCTTGAAAATAGTGGACTGAAGATTTTCGCCGGGTTAAAAACCCGTCGCTTAAATCTGTCGTCCCGCTGGGACTTCTTTTAGGCATTCTTTTTATCGCCGGGTTAAAAACCCGTCGTTAGTATGTATCGTTCCTAGCGGAACTTTAAATTAGAAATCCTCTTAATCCTAAAATCCTAACTCAAGTTTCGCATTTTTTTAGCTAAAGTATTGCTAAATAAGGGAAATTATTTTTTTGGTGACACAATAATCTGAATTTTTGAGTGGCTGTGTTTTTATGAATTTTGATATCTAATAGAGAATAGATTTTTTTCGCTTCTTCTTCAGGTTGGGCTATTTGTCTAATCTGCACTCTATAATCGTCTGTAGTATTGAATATTGTATCAGTACGCATATGGGTTTTAAGAATTTGTTTGATGCTTTGCCAACTGATATGAACATCTTTGAGAGAAGGTTTATAGGTGATACTTTTCAGAATGGCATACGCTAATACGGAATAGAACAGATGTGCTTCTATTCGGCCATCTTTCTGATGATGAATGGGTCTTGTTCCCAATTCTGTTTTCAAACTTCGGAAAGCGGACTCAACTTCATTCAAATTCATATAAAATTTCCAGATTTCTTCTACACTGAAATCGGTATAGTTGGTTTCAATTACATAACAACCCGGAAATTCGGACTTACTGGATTTCTTGTGCAGGTCAGTTATTATCAGAGATTCTACTCTTCGTGGATCAGAACTGTTTGACTGGAGTTGAATTTCATAGTTAGTTGCCGTAGAACCATATTTTTCTTTCAATCGACCGATCTTTACCCAAATCTTGTCTGCCTTGTTAATATTCCCCTTTTGAATGGATCTGTTAAGATGGTTTATCTCTTCCAGAAAGTTCTGTTCCCAACTGGTCGTTTTGCCTCTTTCTTTGATGGCTCTGGCTTCGCTGTAAACTAAAACCTTAGCTTTGGCAGCACTGACAATTTTCTTCAAATAGAGCTTTCCCTGATGATTATCCTTGCTTTCGGTAAATCCCGCTAAGGATATGAACTCAGAGGCAAATTCTTTTAACGAATTAGGCCTTTCTACCACAAAATACTTATATTCTTCTCGCTCCAGCAAGTGAATATTATCCTTGGTAGCTATTTCACGATCCATTACTATGGCTGGAGGGGTAAAACGATCTATTGAATCTTCGCTATCTTTAAGTTCGGTTAATACTTCCAGCAGGGTATGAGGTTCAGATTGATTACCACTGTAGATTTTACTAACCATCGGAAACCCATCCTGATCCATTACTAATGCTAATTCTAATAAAGGACAATCATCTCGTTTTTCCTTACTCTTTCCCCGCTTACATAGTTTACTGTTGAGCCATTTTCACTTTTTTTGTGCGAAACTTGGGTTAGTAGAAATTCTATTCCATTTTAGCGACATACAATTAATGGTATCGTAATAACTTCCAAGGAAAAGCTCACTTATAAATCTGGACATATTATGATACAGATAACAGCTTATTCAAGATTGAGTTATTCATATATTCTGTCTGTAATTTAGAGGCAAAGATCCGCTGTATTTTTTCTGGTTCACACTGTTTTTTTTCTTAATCTCATAATAAACATAAAATCCATAAAACGATGAGGACATTGTTCTTTCGTAATAAAAAAAACCGTCAGCGGGGGGTTGCTGACGGTTTGTGAGCTTTTGGACTTTGTTTCACATAAACAAGGAGGAGTTTATGATGAAGTTTTGTATAAAAATCTAATCAAGTGCCTTTAAAAAAGAAGGTACATCAGTTCTTAAAGGAGGGACTCTTCCAGTTTCATTTGTTACTTGTTTTGGTTCTTCTTTTGTGGCAGGTTTATTTATGTTTAGTCGAGCAAAGATATCTTTAATTTCTTCGTCGGATTCTTTTACAATTTTTACATTTTCTTCGGTTGTTTCCTCAATATTTGGTAATCCTGGAAAGTCAATCAAATGTGTTTTGCCTTCCTTATCTAAACCTGTAGCAATGATAGTAACCCGTATTTTACCAGCCATACTATCATCCAAAATGATGCCCATAATAATATTGGCAGCTTTACCAGTTTCACTAACTATAACATTAGAGACCTCGTCGAATTCACTCATCAAAATATCGTGTCCGGCAGTAATGTTTAGAAGTAAAGATTGACATCCCTGCAAGCTGATGTGAGTAAGAAGGGGATTATCAATAGCTGCTCTGGCTGCATTGATAGCTCTATCATCACCTTCGGCTACTCCGCTTCCTATTAGAGCATAACCCATATTTTGCATTATAGATTTAACATCAGCAAAATCTACATTGATTAAACCGGTTACATTAATTATATCGCTAACTGCTTTAGCTGCTTCATAGAGAACATTATCGGCCTGGTGAAAGGCGTCCTCTAAAGCTAAAGTAGAGTATATTTCACAAAGCTTAGAATTGGGAATCACAAGCAATGTATCCACAAATTCACAGAGGTGCTTAATGCCATACATTGCATTTTCAGCTCTTTTTTTGCCTTCGAAAGGAAAAGGAGAAGTAACAATTCCAAAAGTTAAAATTCCCATTTCACGGGCAATTTTGGCTATAATAGGGGCAGCTCCAGTTCCTGTTCCACCTCCCATGCCGGCAGTTAAAAAAACCATATCTGCGCCGTCCAGATGACTTTTGATATCGTCTTTTGATTCTTCTGCGCTTCTGGCACCAATTTCAGGATTAGCACCAGTTCCTAATCCCCGAGTTAGTTTTTTTCCCAATTGCAGTTTCATATTGGCTTTGCTTTTAGCAAGATCGCGGCTATCTGTATTGGCAGCGATAAATTCTACGCCATAGAGATTATTCTCAATCATAGTATTGAGGGCGTTTCCACCAGCTCCCCCTACACCAATAATTTTAATGTTGGTTCCAATCTGGCTGGGTTTTTCGTCAAATTCAATCATTATTCCCCCTTTTAGGTAAAGTCCCTTAGTATTTTTTTAATTTTATCGACGATTTTAGTGCTTTTTATGTTAGGTAAAGCAAAGCCCTTGGTAACCGGTTCAGTATTTTTACCTGAAGCATAGTATAAAATTCCTATAACAGTTGCAAAGGCAGGATCTTCCAAACGGCTGATCATTCCGTTTAAACGAGAGAGGTCTGGAGTAGCAGTTTTTACATTTAGGTTAAAAGATTCTGAAAGAACAATATCCAGATTTTTCATTTTAGCGGTTCCTCCGCAAAGAATAATTCCTGAAGTGACGAGCTCTGGTGTATAATAATCCTTAGCTTTTGTGTAACATAAAGATAGCATTTCTTCCACTCTATGTTGAATCACATTGCTGACCAGATATCTTGTTTTTCGACTGGAGGCACGTCCGCTAATACCTTCAACATCAATTTCTTCTGTTTGGTCCACACTATTGGCTAAGGCATTTCCATATTCAATCTTGATATATTCAGCATTACCTAAAGTGGTTTTAAGACCAATAGCCAGGTCTTCAGTAATGTTTTTTCCTGCCATAGGGATAACTAATATTTTTTCCAAGGTGCCGCGATTAAAAATGGACAAATCACATGTTCCGCCTCCAATATCAAGAACTAAAGCTCCCAGGCGACGCTCATCTTCACTTAAAATTGATTCAGCTACGGCAATATGATTTAAAACAAAATTTTCCGGATCTATATCATAACCTGCCAGTTGAATACACTTATTTAGATTTCGCAATGGAGTAAGTTCAGCAAGAATAGTATATACTCTAGCAATTAGATGGAAACCATTCATATTTACAGGATTATGAATATCATCCTGATTATCGATTATAAAGTTATGCGGAATACCATGCAAAATACGACAACGTTCCAAACCTTTTTGAATTTTAACACTATTCTTAGCATCGTTTATAACCTGTTCTGTATGTTCCTGTGTAATTTCACCAGGTTCATTAGGAATTTCGGAGGGGATAGAAATGCGTCCATCACCGATTTGAGTTCTAATATGATCACCGGTAATATTGCAATAGATATTGGTAGCAGCTATTTTAGCATCATTCTCAGCTGTGGAGATTGCTTTTGCTACACAACCGGAAAGAGCTTGAATATCTTTTACAATGCCACATTCGATACCTTCGGATGGGCTTTCTCCGATGCCTAAAATCTCTAAGCGTCCTTCTCCAATTTCTTTAGCAATAATGCAACGAACATTGGAAGAACCAATATCTAAAGCTGTGATGATGGATTGTTTCATTTATTACCTGCCTTAACAACAACTTGATTTTTGAAGCGCAAGTCAACTACGCTGTTTCTATTTATATTTCCGTTTTCCTGAACGAATCGATAACGGGAAATTTGCGTTGCAAAATCTTCCTCTGATGGAATTATCCGAGTTCCAGTTTTAGCATCGATTATGTTAATAGTGTTGTCTATTAAATAATATTCTGAAATCTGAGGCAAAAAGTCTGGTGCTTCTTTCACTACTCTCTGATGAAGCTGTAAAACCTTTTGTAATCCAGAGTATTTTAATTTTATTCCCGGTTTGATCTGATTGTTACTTAAGTAAGTACTATAAATTGGTATATCTTCTTTATAAACTGGCGTATAAATGATTAAAACTACACCTTCGGAATCTACAGGATATAGATCTCCTTCTATTGTTTTAAGATAAATTGCTGCCTTGCGTTCAGTAATATCAAGTTTAATAGTATCGGGTAAACGCTTATGTAATTTAACATTCTTAACCCTCGATAGAGTATTTAACTTTGCCTTTATCTCAGAAGAAGGAACTGTAAATAAATTCATTCCTATATAGGGACTGGTAATTTTATAAAATAAAGTATCGGGAATAACTTTATTGCCGCTTATTTGCATCTTTTGGAACTTAAAAAGGTCTATGTTAGTAAGCCCAAACCAGATACCCGATCCAATAATTGCTACACCTATTAGTGCAAAGAAAAAGAACAGATAATATCTGCTATTACCGCGTCGCTTACGAGTACCTTTGTTTAGTTCCATAACTTTATGCCTCAAAGTCCTTTATCTGTTTAACTGAGATTTTAGTAAAATCAATCTCAGCTTTACAAGCTACTACTTTTTTATATGTTATGCTTTGTGTCAACATAATTCTTTTAACTTTCCTAAAATTTCTTCTCCATACTTCCAAATGTTACCTGCTCCCATTGTGATTAGGATATCTCCCTCTTTAAGCAGGGGAAGAGTTCGGCTTACTATTTCCGAATTAGATTCAACTAAATGAACTTGATGATGACCACTTTGAATGGCTGCATCAGCAATTAATTTGGATGTTATATCTGGAATAGGTTGTTCCCGGGCAGGATAAATTGGGGCCAAAATGAGGCAATCACAAGAAAAGAATGATTTACCGAATTCTTCGTAAAAATCTCTTGTCCGAGAATATAAATGAGGTTGAAATAGTACTACAATCCTTCTTTTAACACTATCTTTAAAACCTTCCAGAGTAGCTTTTATTTCTGTTGGATGGTGAGCATAATCGTCATAAACTGTTATTCCTGCGGCTTCTCCTTTCATATCAAACCGTCTATAAACACCGTTGAATTCTTGCAGGCCTAACTGAATAGCAGTAAAAGGGATATCCAATTCCAAGCCAATAGAAGCTGCCAGTAGAGAATTTTGGATGTTATACTTGCCGGTAACATTCAAATTTATGCGCCCCAGTTTATACTCCTTATAGGACAGATCATAGGAAGATTTGAAGCCTTGCATTTCGATATCTCTGGCTTGTACATCTGCTTGTCTTGAAAACCCGTAAGTAACTATCCTTTTATTAATAAAGGGCAGAATTGATTGTACTCCTGGATCATCCAAACAGGCAATAACGCTTCCGAAGAAGGGTACTTTATTAGCATATTCAATGAAAGAACTTTTAATGTGATCCAAATCTTGATAACAATCAAGATGATCTACATCTACATTGGTTATACCCGCAATACAAGGAGTTAAAGCTAGGAATGAGTGATCATACTCGTCTGCTTCTACAACTATATACTTTCCGCTTCCCATCACATTGGAGCTACCAAAGTTTTTTACTTTCCCTCCCACAATGATAGTTGGTTCTAAACCAGCGCTTTCTAAAACTGAACCAGCCATAGAAGTAGAAGTTGTTTTTCCATGCGTTCCAGAAATACCGATGGAAAAGCTCATTCTGGTGATTTCAGCTAACATTTCAGCGCGGCGGATAACAGGAATTTTCTTTTCTTTAGCTGCCAATATTTCAGGATTATCATCTGTTACAGCACTGGATTTTACTACAACATCTGCATCTCCAAGGTTTTCTGGTCTATGTCCTTCTTCAACTTTGATTCCTAATGCTTCCAAGTGTGCTGTAATTTCTGATTTTTTTAGGTCTGAACCAGTAATTACCAAACCCTGATTATGTAAAAATTCTGCAATTCCGCTCATTCCGATTCCGCCGATTCCGACGAAATGTATTTTTTTTGTTCTTCCGAGCATTATTCCCCCTTGTTTTGCAGATAGTTAATTATATAATGAACGATCTTTTCAGCTGCCTGATTTTTGGGAAGCGAGAACAGATTATCTTGATAATATGCCAGGTTTTCGCTCATCTTTTTAAGACTCTCAACCAGAGTTAAGAGTGATAGGTCTTTCTGTTCTAAAAGCATAGCAACTCCCTTTTCTTGCTGAGCCAGAGCATTATAGTATTGATGATTTTCTGCCGCGGTTGGAAGTGGAATAAGAATAGCAGGAATACAGTTTTCTTCCAGTTCGGCGATAGTCATCGCGCCTGCACGCGTTATTGCTAATTTGCATTTAGAAAGCATCTTGGGAAGTTCGGGCGAAAAGGCAAACATATAAACACCTTCGGTATTTTTATGTTTGGTTGCGAAACGCTCGTAACTAGTTTTACCCGTTTGCCAGATTATTTGATATCCCATAGATAATATAACCGGTATGGCAGAACTGACAACAGTATTAATTGCAATTGAACCTTGGCTGCCTCCACTAACTATAATAGTAGGTTTATTGTTATCCAGGCCCAGAGAGCTTAGTTCAAAAGTTTTCTGGGTACTGCTGATTTTGCTTTGTCTAAGAGGAATTCCATAGTTTACGGTTTTAGCTTTAACTAAGTATTTCTTGCTATTTTCAAACGAGATGAAGATAGTATTTATCTTTTTTGCCATCTTCCGAGTTACCAAACCAGGGTAACTATTGCTTTCATGGAAGAACAAAGGGACCTTTAATAAAGAAGCAGCTATAGCTGTAGGTCCGGCAACGAAACCACCTGTGCAAATTACTGCTTGAGGTTTTTCTTTTTTTAAGATGCTGATTGCAGCAATGATACTGCTGGCTAAAAAGAAAGGGAACACCAAATTTTCCAATTTAAAGGAGCGATATAATTTTTGTACTTTTATATAGCGAATGGGATAACCGGCTGATTTACAAAGAGATTCCTCAATACTATTGCGATTGCCAATAAATAGAATATCGTGGTTATATTTCTGTAGTTCATCTGCCAAAGCTAAAGCTGGAGTGATGTGTCCACCCGTTCCACCTGCACCAAAAATAAACTTCATACATATCTCCGTTGGGCACTAATATTTAACAACATTCCCAAGGCGATGGAATCAATCAATAGAGCTGAACCACCATAACTGATAAATGGTAAGGTATTTCCTGTAGGAGGTAAAAGAGACATAGCTACACCTGTATTAACTAAAACATTACAGAATATATTCATTGCTAAACCCACTCCCAGAAATTCTAAAAATCGATTTTCTTGAGAATGTGCCATCCAAAAACAGCGGAAAAAGAGAAAACAATGTAAGCCAAAAACAATAAGAGCACCAACAAATCCCCATTCTTCACCAATTACCGTATATACATAATCTGTTCTGGCTTCAGGAAGATAATAATGTTTTGCTCTTCCTCTGGCCATACCTGTTCCTATAATTGCTCCACTGGAAAGAGCTGTTAAACTTTCCTTCACCTGATAATCATTATCTTCAATTTTGATTTCACCTGCGGGTTTTAAGAACAGACAGAACTTTTTGTATGTTGTTAAGCGTCCTTTTCTATAATCTGCTCCATTAGCTAAAACGAGGCATCCTGCAATTATGCCAATTATCGCTATTGTGATAAGAACTCTTTTTTTAGCTCCAGCATAGATAAGCATACCATAGAGTGTTAATCCACCTATAATTAAAGTACTTAAATGCCGTTCCATAATAATTAACAGGAAAGTAACCCCTGTAACCACTATTAAGGCAAAGAAATTACCTAAAAAACTACCAGTTGTAGAGCTTACCAGTTCTTCATTCTTTTTATCTAAGATATGAGCAAAATAGAAAATTAGAGCCAGACGCGCCAAAACGCTTGGTTGGAAATTTATAAAACCTAAGTTTATTTGACGAGTAGCTCCTTTAACAGTATTTCCTTTCACCAAAACTATAATCAGTAGAAGAATGGTTAAGTACACAATATAGGGAGAAAGCACTCTAAGTTTTTCCAAATTTAGAGTATATAAAATAACAATAGCGAAAATGGCAGAGATTATCATAAAGAAAAGCTGTCTATAGAAATAGCGCATAGAACTCTGAACAGATGAAATATCCAACATAACCACTAGCCCGATAACGCACAATAAGCAATAAGTAATTAAAATTACTTTATCGAAGCTAACGATATAGCTTTGGATTTTACTTCTTTTCATTTTCCTTGATAATCCTATTTACAACAAGCTTGAAGAATTCTCCTCGCTCTTCATAATTTTTAAATTTATCAAAACTGGCACAGGCAGGAGAAAGAACGATTATATCACCTGGAAGGGAATCATTATATGCTTTAGTTACACAATCCTCAAAATCAGATATGCATTCAAGAGGGATTATTCCGTTCCAGGTTTGATACATTTTCTCTGATGTATCACCTGTCAGATATGCCTTTTTTACTATTTTTTGCATATCGGAAGTTAAAGTACTATAGCTTTCACCTTTGTCGGAGCCCCCCATAATAATTCTGATGGGTTTATCAAAACTATGCAAGGCACTGCGAACCGAATCGGTATTAGTAGCTTTGGAATCATTATAGAAGGAAATGCCATTTACGCTACCCACAAATTCCAAACGATGAGGCAGAGGCTTAAAACCTGTAATTGCTTCAGCAATTTTTGCTGGTTCTGGATATAATGCATAAACTGCAAGCATTGCAGCCATTGCATTAGCATAATTATGAGGTCCTCTAATTTCCAGATTGGAAAGTGGAACTTTTGTAGTAGGCCCCAATTGTATATAGTTATCTACTGGATAAGCATAAGCTGTTTCTATCTGATGTAAGGAAAAATATAACTTGCTAGCTTTTATATTCTTAGTATATAGCATAATTTCAGGAGAATCCATAAATAGCACAGCTGTATCTGTTGCTGTTTGATTCTTGAAGATGTTCACCTTACTAAGGGCATAATCCTCGAAGGTATTGTAGCGATTGATATGGTCGGGAGTAATATTTAACAGTACAGCTACATTCGGCTTGAAAGTATCTATCAGATCTAATTGAAAACTGCTGATTTCCAAAACGATATAATCTAACCCTGGTTTTTCGATGGAGTAACCACAAAAAGGGTCTCCAATGTTACCTGCAAGAATAGATTTTTTCCCCAAGCTCTTTAGGATATGATAAATTAAGCTAACGGTTGTGCTTTTCCCGTTTGAGCCAGTTACCGCAATGATTTTAGAATCATTGGCTTTTATTTGGTAACCCAGTTCGATTTCACTGATAAGTTCAATCTTTCTTTCTCTTGCTTTTTGCAAAATAGAAGTATTAAGAGGTATACCGGGACTTACTATCAAGCAGTTACAATCAAGCAGTCTGTCTGTATGGCCTCCAAATTCACAGGGAAAGTCCTTTTTCAGGTTTTCTGCGTTTGGGATTTTCGTCTCAGGACGCAACTCACTTAAAAAAGGAATAACACCTAATTCTTTCAATTTATAAGCAGCGGCAATTCCACTGCGAGCCAAACCTAAGATACCGTATTTTTTGTTTTTCTCAATCATCTCATTTACTCTCTTTAACGAAGTTTTATTGTAGATAAACCCATAGCTACAAGCATAGCTGCCACAATATAAAAACGCATAACTATTTTGGATTCGTGAATACCTCTAAGTTCATAATGATGGTGTAAGGGTGCACAAAGAAAAACTCGGTGACCTTGTCCATATTTATGTTTTGTATATTTGAACCAGGAACGCTGTATAATAACGCTGCAGGTCTCTACTACAAAGATTAGGCCGATGATAATAAAGAAGATTTCCTCTTTCAATAAAATAGAGATAACAGCTCCAATTCCACCTAAGGTTAAAGAGCCAGTATCGCCCATAAATACTTGTGCAGGGTAACTATTGAACCATAAAAATCCAATTAAAGTTCCCATTATTGCACTGATAAAAACTGTTAGTTCACCTGCATTAGAAAGAAACTCCAGATTTAGATAATCGGCAACAATATAATTACCTTTCAGATAACTCATCACTCCTAAACCCAGAAAAGAAAAAGCTAAAGTTCCAGCAGCAAGACCATCTAATCCATCAGTTAAATTTACGGCGTTGGAGGTTCCAGTGATAAATACAACAGCAAAAGGAATAAATATCCAACCTAATGGGATTATCAAATTCTTAAAAAAGGGGATCTGTAAAGCTGTTATATTATCGGTAACGGAACTGCTGTAATATATTGCCAAAGTAATAATTAAACCAACGGAAATTTGACCTAACAGCTTGTATCGGGGAATCAATCCTTTTTTAGCTTTCACAAAATTCTTTAAATAATCATCCAAAAACCCCAAAATACCTAGCCAGACAGTTGCCAAATACATCATTAAAATAGCTGGATTGGTTAGTACATTCCATAACAAAGAAGAAATGAGCAGTGAAAATAAGATAATGATTCCTCCCATAGTTGGAGTTCCTTGTTTTAAGCGATGTTTTTCAGGGAGGTCTTCATCAATTGTTTCTACGGCAGACCTTTTACGCAGCATTTTAATAAAAGTTGGGCCCACCAAAAGCGATATTATCAAAGAAGTAATAAAAGCTCCAATAGAACGGAAGGTTACATAGCGAAACACATTAAAAACGATGCTATATTTAGCAAGAGGGTAAAGAAGATGATAAAACATTAGTTCTCTCCTTTAAGGATTGGGATTATGCGCTCCAGTTGAATTGAATGTGAGCCCTTAACTAGAATTATTGCATTGTTGGGAAAGGTTCGTAAATTTCCAGAAGCAATTAATTCTTCCACATTATTATAATGCAGGATAGCATTTTCTCTATCAGGATGAAACAATCGCGAAAAGGAACCAACAGTGATCAGTTTTTCGTAGCGCATTTCAGAAAGCATAGCAGCAATCATTTTATGATACATAACAGAGCTATCTCCAAGTTCCAGCATATCACCTAAAACAGCATAATGAGGTTGTTCTGAAGATAGTGTTTGCCAATATTCTAATGCTTTTTGCATAGAATAAGGATTAGCATTATAGCAATCCAGAATCAGTATCCCTGTTCCTCTTTTTACCACTTGATTTCTTAATTCCAGATGGATGGGATAATTTAAAGCTGATTGTATATCTTTTTTGCTGATTCCCAATTTCAAGCATAACACAATAGCAAAGGCAGCATTTAAAGCAAAGTAAGGTGCTCCATAAGGAATAATCCATAAATCCTCATTCAAATAAAAGGACTGGCTACTATCCAAAATCTGATGTTGCGTAATCCTGTAATCACAATTTTCATTAAAGCCAATACTTAATCCCTGCTTGGCAAAATATTGAAAACGAGAATCATCTCCAGGATATAAGCGTAAAGCAAGAGGTCTATTAAATAGAGCGATCTTTTCTTGAAAAACTCCATCTTCATCCTTAAAATACTCTAAATGAGAAGGACCGATATTCAAAATAATACCAATTTCAGGATCGACAACATCTGCCAAAGAAGCAATTTCGCCAAAGTGATTGGTTCCAAGTTCAAAAAGGGCATAACGATCTTCAGGTTTTATCCTCAAAATAGTTTTACAGAGGCCTATCATATTGTTCTCATTAGCCAGGGTTTTCAAAGTAGGAGCGGAACTTTCCAAAATTTGAGCCATCAGTTCTTTGGAGGTAGTTTTACCAGTACTTCCGGTTAGAGCAATTTTGTGAGGAGCAAATAGAGCTAAATATTTACGGCAGATAGAACCCATTGCTTCCAAACTATTATTCACCTGAAAATATTGAAATTCTGCGATAGGAGATTCCTCTGACCAAGATTTTTCACCAATAGCGCAATTTTCTTTAGGGGCAAGTACTTCTTTTAGATAGTTATGGCCATCGAATTTCTCTCCCTGAATGGCTACAAATATGCTTTCGGGCTTTAGAATACGAGAATCTGTATATAGATATTTATAGTATACTGGCTCTTTATAACCAGAAGGTTCGGGATTCCAATTTGAAATAAATAGTAGTTTCATTAGGGTCTGATCAACAGGTAGAATAAACTCTGCGTCGTCTTTAATTTTTGTATCCCTTTTTGCCAGTGCTTCCAAAGTCGTTTCGAGATCATCAAAATGATAGTGAACTCCCTCAATTTCTTGGTAGTTCTCACTCCCTTTCCCACAAATAAGAACAATATCATCTTTTTGTGCAAACCGAATAATGGATTCTATTGCCTGTTTTCTATCTCTGATAATCCACCAGGGTAAAAATATATCGCTTGAGGATACAATATCCCTGATAATTGCCTCAGGGTTTTCGCTGCGTGGATTATCATCACTGATAATAACAACATCACTATGATTGAGAGCTGCTTTCAACATTAGGGGTCTTTTTCCTTTATCTCTATCTCCTCCGGCACCAAATAAACAGAGCATTCTTTTATGAGGTAAGTCCTCTCCTGCTTCTAAAACATTTTCAATAGCCTGAGGCGTATGAGCATAATCGATAAAAATGCCGATACCATAATTGTTTTCCACTTTTTCCATTCTGCCTCGGACGGGAGGAATATCTTTTATAGATTTGTGAATTTCTTCAGGTTTGAACCCCATTGCATATAAAGTGAGAGCTGTTAACCCCAAATTTTGAATATTAAAATTACCAATCAAGCGGCTGATAATATAAATCTCATCTTTATCGGATTGCAACCGAAAGCTGCTGTTATTTATATCAGTTTGTACATCAGCAAAACGAAAATCAGCATCTTCACTTCCAAGAGAAAGTACTTTAGCGTGTTTTTCAACAAGCATTTCCTTTATCCTTATACCAAAAGGATCGCCGGTATTGACGATGGAAACGCTACCATCTTTTGCGCCTTGTTCAAAAAAGCTCATTTTCGTTTGACCATAGTTTTCTATAGTAAGATGAAAATCAAGATGATCTCGACCCAGATTACTGAACAAACAATAATCGAATTTAACTCCATAAACTCTATTTAGAGATAGTGAATGGGAAGAAACCTCCATAACTACATAATTTACCCTTTCATCTATCATCTGAGCGAATATTTCATTTAGTTCAATAATATCGGGAGTGGTTCTCTCAGAAGGGAAAGTTCTACCTTCAATATAGTAACCCAAAGTTCCAATCCAACCACAACGAAACCCCAAATCTCTGATAGCTTCATAGATCATTATTGAGGTAGTAGTTTTTCCATTAGTGCCTGTTATCCCAATCAAAGTAAATGGAATTTTTTCTGGAAGCAACACAATTCGAGCAATAATAGCTGCCGCTTTACGACTGTCTTTCACTTTTAGATAAGGGAAAGTGATGTTATCAAATTCCTGTCCTACAATTAATGCTGCACCTTTATTAAGAGCGGAAGGAATAAAATTATGGCCATCATAATTTGTGCCTTTAATACAGACAAAAATATCACCTGGTTGCAATTTTCTGGTATCGGTTTGAACTTTTCCCTGCCAGTTTTGCAGTTGTTCCAAATTAGCTGTTTCTATCAATAGAGAATTCTGCTTTAAGGCATTTATTATTTTATTAATCATAACGATGCCTCCAGATGGCATTTACTGCCTTCCAATATTCTACTCCCTGGAAGAATAGATTGAGAGCGGACAATTCCTGAACCACGAATATTGATTGCCAAACCGTGAGCTGATGCTTGTTTTAGAGCTTCTCTTAAACTAAGTCCTATTAAATTTGGCATAATTCCTGCTTCGCGGACAGGGGCTTTTTTATCTGCACTGGGGCCTATCTTTAAGGTTATTGGATAATGTGGATCTACTGTAACTCCTTCTTTTGGATATTGATCAATAACTACAGAGGCAGAATCTGGCCCCTCGACTTTATATTGAAATCCATAATAGTTCAAAGTCCTTTCTGCCTGGAAAAGATGCATTCCAATAAGTTTAGGCATAGTTAATGAGGTTTGCATCAAACGTTCATTATAAGGCAAAATCTGGCAATCGGGCATAAATAGAATGTTCTCCACTATTTTTTTGAAAGTGGGAGCGCTACTTGTGCTGCCAAAATGAAATCCAGGAGCCGGTTCATCATAAAAAACCACTATTACCATTTGGGGATCTTCAATGGGGAACATTCCCACAAATACAGAACTATATTTACCTTCACTGTATCCTTTGGTTCCTGTAATATTTTTTTGAGCAGTTCCAGTTTTTCCGCCAACCTGGATATAATCCATTTTTATATGTTTAGCTGTTCCATTATCTACCACACCTTGAAGATATGACTTTATAGTATCAGTAGCTGCCGGAGTAGATACATTGCGTAAAACCGTGGGTTCAAATTGTTCAACTATTTTTCCTTCTTCATCGCGGATGGTATCCACAATAATAGGTTTCATCAATTTCCCTCCATTAGCAATGGCACAATAGGCAGTGGCAAGTTGTAAGGCAGTTGTAGATATACCTTGGCCAAAAGAAACTGAATGTAATGTATAGCCATCCCAGTTTTGCAGTTTGGCAAACATTCCACTGGATTCTCCTGTCATATTTAAAGCGGTTTTTTGGCCAAAACCCAAAGCTATAAATTTCTCATATAACCGCGTGGGGCCAATTCGTTCCGCTATTTTAGCAATACCTACATTACTGGATTTAACTATTATTTCGCGAGGAGTAAGATTTCCATATTGATGTGTATCCGAAATAACTCTTCGTCCGGTTTGGTATCTACCGCATTGAAATGTCTCCGTTGGCTTTACCAGTTTATATTCAATAGCGGGCAACATAGTTAAAGGCTTCATTGTAGAACCAGGTTCAAACATAAAACTAACAGGAATATTGGTTTTTACTCTCACCAAGTTCGGATCTTCAATTCTATCATCTCTGGATACTCCAGCCATTGCTATAATTTTACCGGTATTCGGGTCCATAACAATAGCGCCAGCATTTTTTGCGCTGTATTGTTCCATTCCCTCAAATAGAGCATTTTCTACAATTTCTTGAATTTTAGAATCAATTGTAAGATAAACATTGTAACCGTTTTGAGGTTTTTTGGAATGCAGATTAGGATAGGGGACAGGTCGATGATTGGCATCCAATACTATTTCTTTCCAGCCATAATTTCCAGATAAGTATTTATCGTAAGTGGATTCTATTCCGCAAACTCCAGAGAGTTGATAGAGAGATTTACTATGAGTTGCAGGATCGTAACCATCAGATACCTCGCGCACTGAACCCATTACTCTTGCAGCCAATATATCTTTGGAGTATATTCTTCTCATTGAAGCGAAGCTATGAATCAAACCGATCATTTCTTTAGATTTAAAATCCCGAATTAATTTGTCCAGTTCTACTTCGCTAATCTTGTTGGAAATTTGAACAGAAGTGTTTTTATTGCCAATAGTTAGGCGTTTTAACACTTCATCTTTATTTAAAGAAGTATGAGCAGCAATCAATTCTGCATATTTCGCGAACGCATCTTCTAATGTTAAGTTATTATCTTTTGCCCACATTGCCACGGAAGATCTATCTATATCTATTTGATAGTAGCTTATTGAGCTAACTAAAAGATTGCCCTGGGAATCAAGAATTGAACCCCTACGAGGAATTAAAATTTCTTTTTTAGGTGTATATCGCATTCTTCTTACTCCAGCTAAATGGAAGGGATCTAAAATCTGAATGCAGAATAGATACGCTACCCAAAAAATTGAAGCAAGACCAAAAATAACAACTAAAAAGTAAAAGCGAGATTTCATCTCAATCCAACAAAACCTGTATGTTTTTAGCTTCAGCTTTAGTAGTTAATAGATCTATAATACAATAGGTCTTCTTATCTTGTTTAGCTGAAGGCTCGTGTACATATATAATTTTACCTGCTTGTTGATCAGGAATAAAATTGCTCAATTCTACTCTTACTAAAGAAGCAATATGTCTTCCACTACGTAAATCATCAAGTTCTACTAATAATTCAGTATTGATGTTTTTTTCCGCATAATAGGTCTTTTCCAGCTCAGAAATTTGTCTGGTATATTGCACGATTCGGTTATTATTGTAAAAGCTTAGAAAAAACACAACTCCCAATAGGGACACAAGTATCAGGATTTTGCCACGCATTTTTCCTCCTGTGTTTTCTGCCGGTTTGATTTGCGGTAGGTTTTTTCCTCTTTGTTTTCCTCTTTAACTTTTTCTGCAGCACGCAATTTAGCGCTGCGCGAACGAGGATTTGCCAAAATTTCTTCTTCTGATGCGGTTATGGGTTTGGAAGTTAAAATAACTAACTGTTTATGATGGTTACAGTTACAAGCTAAGGAACGGGGAGGGCATATACATTCTTGTTCTGCTCTCTTAAATTCTTGTTTAACGATTCGATCTTCTAAAGAATGATAACTAAGAACCACTATCCTACCTTTCGGATTTAATAAATTTATAGCATCCTTCAAAGTAGAAGCAAGAACTTCCAATTCCTTATTTACATAAATCCTTAATGCTTGAAATATACGCACTTTAGTTTTAAGCGAGGCCTTAGTTCCTTTTCCAACAACGCTTTCAATTATTCTGGTTAATTCGCCTGTTGTATTCACAGGTTTTGGGCTCCGTTCTATGGCTTTAGCGATCCGAAAGGCATTTAGCTCTTCTCCATAATCTCTAAATATCCTAGCTAATTCTTTGGCGTCTAATTCATTAACTGCATCATAAGCACTATATTCTTGGCTGCTATCCATTCGCATATCCAAAGGAGCATCTTTCTCAAAACTAAAACCCCGGTTTTCATTATTGAGCTGGTGAGAAGAAACACCCAAATCAAAAAGTATGCCATCAATACCTTTCACTTTACGATAGGCAAGCTCAGTACGAAGCTGTTGGAAATTAGCTTTTATCAATTCTACATTTTCATAGTTACTTAGTTTTTTACTTGCTTCTTCAATTGCTTCCATATCCTGATCGAAACAATATAATCTTATGGACGGTTCAGATTTTAACATTGCTAAGCTGTGTCCTCCACCTCCGGTTGTTGCATCAACATATATTTTCCCAGCTCTCAAATTTAAATACGAGATGCACTTTTCTGCCATTACTGGAGTGTGAAATATCATAGCTGATAATCCTCTGAAGTAAATTCTTTGCGGTGTTGATTAAGTTTGCTGGCACGAACTTCATTATAAACCTTGGGATTCCAAAGTGAAATATAATGCCCCTCGCCTTTAATAATAACACTATCTGTAATATTTACTTCATTCAGCAACCTTTCCAGAATACGAATTCTTCCCGGACCCTCTAATTCCTGTTCTGTCATAGCAAAATCGATTAATTGGGTGCGAAGTTTATTGCTATGCTCGTCACCAATTCTTAAACGTTCCAGGGTTTCATTCCAGTTATCCAAAGGATAGATAGCTATTGTATCATTGGGCCCCAGAGTAACAATAACTTTCTTTTCCGATTCCTCAGAAAACTTCTTTTTGAATGCTGCGGGAATTATTACCCTTTGCTTGTTCACTGAATTTTCGAAAATACCAAGAAATTCACCAGACATACTCGAAATCCTTTTTTTAGAGTTTCCCTTTATAAAGCTCTTTTTCTTTAAAGTCCGTGCTTTTTTGACTCATTTTTTAGAACCGCCTTGAGATATTTTGAGTTTTTATGACTTTCTATGGTTCTTATATGAGATCTCGTTTTTATTGTCAAGTGCAAAATGCGTTTTTTTATAAATAGATAGAGTATTTTTTTCAACATCAGGGTTCAAGGTGGAAAGTTTATCATTTTATACTACTTATAGTTATGGCTATATACTCTTAAGCTCATTTATCAAGTTTAGGGGCTTAACTATTTGGCAGGCAATAAGTTGTTATTTTCTTAAAATATTTTTTCTTTAAAGTAAGCTGTAACTATGCAATTTTCCGCATTGTTACAAGCTTACAGCTATATTTTGGGCGGGAAAATATTTTTTTGGCGCTTCTTCAAAATAATCCGATTTTGCAGATATTCTGGGTAAGCTTATCTCTATTTTTAGAAAGCTATGCCCATTTTCATGAAGGAAATTGGACGATTGGTTTTTAATAAACAGCATAAAAGTGATACTGTTATTTCCTTTGAATTTTGTAGGTTCTATGTATAGCAGCGGATTATTGTAAATGGATCTTACTATATTCGATAGCATTATGGAAAATAATGGCAGGTTTTGAGCCCAGATTCATAACACTAAGAATGCAAAGCTGTATCTATTAACAGGCCGAGGGAAAATCAATCTTGAGGTTGCAAAACTTCAAATTTGGGCTATAATATATATAACTAATATTGCTTAGGAGATAAGATGATTAAACTTTCAGAATTGCCTGTAAGTTATGGAAAAGTTCATTTACCAGCCAAAGTAGCACTGGTAGTAACGCAAAAGCCGACGAGTGGTTATAATCTAATAACGATTGAGTGGTTTATGCGCACTTCTCTTCAGCCTCCGATGTTTGCAATATCAATTGGCGAAAGCCGATATTCTCATGAATGTCTTCAGGCAAATCGATATTTTAATTTGGTCTTTCCATCGCTTAAAATGAAGCAGCTTTTATCTTTGTGTGGCTCGAATTCAGGGAGAGATATGGATAAATTTACGGTTGCCAAAGTGGAGTATATTCAGGGTAAATTGAATAAATTACCAGTTTTGAAAGATGCCGTTGCATGTTTTGAATGTGAGGTTGTATCTGAAATTCGCAGCGGAGATCATACTATCTTTATTGGTCAAGTTCATTATAGTTGGCAAAATGAGGAAGAGGAATTATTCTATTATCAGGAGAAACTCTGATACAGAAAAAGGTTTACCATTGATAGTTTAGCTGAAGGATAGGTGTTCTTTCCTTAAGAGAAAAAGAGATATTACCTCGCTTAGCTTCTGCACTCCAACGCATAACATCAATAGCACTTGTCAGATGATTTAGTAGTAAAATGCCTCCTGTTACCATAGCATAATCTCTGTAATCGTTACTGCGATTGCGTATTTTATTATACTGATTACGATTTTCCGAACTATCCCAATACCAGTATTGATCATCTGTATAACAATTTTCTGCAATATACTGTTGTTGCATAGCGGGGTCGTAAGGATATAATTCCAGAGCAGTTTGGCGAATCCAGTTATTATAGCCTCCGGCATCAAAACCGCTACTTTCATAACGGGCTAAGTGCTTAAAATATGTATCACTGTAATGTCCGGGAGCAAGATGAGCATATTTTATGGCATACTCATAAGATTCCTGCTTTAATATGTCGCTTTCACTATTGAAATAAAAAAGTGAGCCAATAATTAAGGCCTCTGTAGTAAGCATTACATAGCCGTATTCCTTTCCGGAATTTATTTGAGACAAGCCAGGAACCGCCAAAGATTTTAAAACCATCAAACTACGGTTTTCTGCAAATAACATTGCAGCAAAAAGAATGATCAGCAGAAAAATATATATACGTTTCAAAATGTTACTCCTAAAAGTCTATTTGATAATGCAGCATAGCGCCTTCGTTTGATAAAGGAGATAGATATACATTACCCATTTCCTTTTTAGATAGAATGGAGCTATCAATAACACTGAGGCAGCGATTAAGAAGTAATAATCCTAGACAGAGCTGATTGTTCATTTTCGCTTTCTGATGTCTTTTGCGGATAGCTTTGTATTGATTCCATTTATCTTCGCTTTGCCAATTCCATTCTTCATCACCTTGATAAGTATTAGCAGCGATATAATCAGTGTAAGATTGAGGATCATAATTGTATATCAGATAATAGTTTCTTGCCATCATATCTTGGATATTATTGTAATAAGAACTACTGGGATAATTTTGAACTGCCTGATAGTGCTGTTTTGGCATTCCATAAGGAACTCCTGCATAAAGTTCCGCAAATTTCATATAGTTCTCTTTTTGCAAATCAATTTCTTTGTCTGTAGCGTAAAATGCATATAGATTTACAAGATCCGCTCCTAACAAAGTTGCTCCTCTTGTGTTATGTCCCAAAAGTAATTCTCCGCTTCCCGGTAATATTAAAGAAGAAACAGGATATACTATTTTGGGTAAAGCCAATAGCGGAATAGAAGCTGATAATACGATTAAAACAATCAGCCAGAATTTATATTTTAAAACATCCACTTAAAACCTACCATAGGGGTTACATTTCCTGAAGGCATTGCTGCATAGAAATTAAAGGAAGGAGCTGCCTGAGAAATATAATAACGGTTAAAATTTCTGGTTACGCGGACAGCATCAAGCCCTGATACAAGGTGGTTAAAAGCTAAACCAAAAGTAAAAAGATGGGCGATACCATAATCATCTTTAGCATCATTGCGCATTTTAATATAAGTTTGCCTCATTCGGCTCATCTCATGTGAATTAATAGAAATGGCTATATCTGTATTTTGTCCACAAATGGGATAATTGCCTGTCCAGTGAGTGTGAGGGCTATCGTTGGGACCATCAAATTGCCAACGTGGAGTAACAAAATTTCCTGATTCGTCAGCGGCAAAACGGTAATACCAATCCATCCATCCGAAAACATAATGTGGATATTTTCCGATGTCTTCATAGAAATGCTGAGAATTATTCTCATCCAGGCGGAAATAGGTATCTTCATATATATCAACGGTATTAATATCTTTCAAGATATCCTGAATCTGATTTTGCCTTCCCCTTTCATAACGATATCCTGATATTGGAGTTCCATCAGGAGTAAGGTAAGTAACAAGTTCTCCATTGGCATATTTTTCATATTTATCGGTTTTATCGTTACCCTGTTTATTGTAATATACAATCCCACCAATAAAACCAAGTTCTAATATCGGGAAAATATAAGTTGTAATAGCTGTTCGATTGGCATAAAATTGACCTGTACCTGGAATCAACATAGACATTGCCATTGCTAAATGAGCGCTTTTTTGATTGTAGTTAACTTTTATTAAATCGTTTGTAATAACTGTATCTCGGGATGCATCTATATTTTCTTCTTCTGTTTGATACAGCCACTGGTCAATGTCTGTCTCCTGTTTATTTTGCCCAAATAGACAAAAGCTAAAGATAAGGAGAAGCGATAGTAAAGCTGTTTTTTTCATTGTGAACTCCTTAATAGATCATTTTTCTATGGCAAACTTAAGTTGCTTTGTTGTACAACCGTTTTCTAAAATCATAATATATACTCCGGAACTAAGACCCTTAGTGCTCAGCTCAAAATCTCTGGGGTTGTTCAGAGTTTCAGGAATTACTAAATTGCGAATTAAAGTTCCGCTGATGTCATAAAGCCACAGTTTTGTTTGGCCATAATAGTTCTGAAGATTTATCTTGAAATAGTTTTTGCGAACAGGATTGGGATATATATAGGCATACTTTTCAGTGGAACTAGTGCTCTCATCCTTAAAATCAAAAATGGCACAGCCGCTAGCCCCATTTCTGAAACCAGCAAAAAGAATAGGATTGGTTGATATACCATTTTTTGTGTGAATATATAGCTTACCGGAATTATCTGTATAATACCAACATAATGATTGTTGCTGTTGATTGTAAAAAAGATAATCTGATTTGTGTTCCCGATTTACCGACAAACTCATATCTGGAACTATTTTCCCGTATTTATCTACAGCTAAATAACCACTACCTCGTAAAGGATAGAATAGGGTCTCATCCACATTAAGTTGTAAAGCCATAGGGCTTTCCCAACTGGAAACTGTGTCATAAGATACAATAGGGAAGTTGGTTAGTTTGGTTCCATCAGCTTTTAGAGCATAAAATTGGTTACCGATACCAAAGAATAAAACTGGCGATATATCACCTAAAGAAGTACAAGCTAATTGGCCAGGTGTATTATTACTGTGATTTTGAAAGATTAATTCCAGTCGGTTTTGATATAGACGATATAGATTCCCACTATTAGACATAACAAAAATCATAGTGATAGTTCTATCGGGATTGGTATAAATTAGTGGTTCAATATTGCCAAAGGATTCTGGAAGAGAAAACTCACTTATTAAGCTTAAGTCTACTGTGGAAAAAATCTTAAAATAGTTTTCGCCTAAAGCTATTATTTTATCATCATACCCTGCCAGGCATTTTATTCCTCGAATAGAAACATAATACGGTTCAACGAAGTTATTCAAAGCATATATGCCTTCATCGGTACCTACTATAAGCGAATTATCCATAGATAAAGGAGTAGTAGTAGGAGGATTAGGGAAAGTGATTGTTTTTACAATAAGATCATCATTAGCCCAATCGATAGAATAAAGTTGATTATTCTCTATGCCTACTAATTCCCAAAAGCCGTCCTGATTGATATCCATTCTTTGTAAGGGATAATCAGTAGAAGAAAATGAGATAGTAGAATCTCCCATAAGATCTTGCCAGATACCGTTGTTATTACTTAGCAAATTTACATTTCCTGTTTTTAACACGGGAATGTTCCATTCGCTAAATCCAGAATTTATTACAGGACCTGTTATCGTGGTAGCAGAATCATAATCCAGAATTTGAGTGCTATCAAATAAACCACTTTCTACCCGAAAACTCATCTTACGAGATGGATTGCTTATCTGTTTTAAATGATAAAAACCAGGCATATTAAAACTATCCACCAAAGGTGGTTTTGTGTTGGGAGTAAGTTCTGGTTTCCAAAGTTCCTGGCTCCAGTTGACAAATAAACCACCAGAATCAAGTATTGGTTTATGTGTATGGAAGTAATCGTAAGGTGTGCCTGTCCAATACATAGAATACTCACTACCCAGGTCTGTAAGTCCATCAGCTTCAATAATTGAAACCGCTTTTCGGTAAAAATTAGTATTCACTGTATTGGCATCAAAATTACTGGTCCAATTACCAAAGCTATCAGTTTGGCCTTCATCATATAGAATAGCTTCGTTTATATGCCAAACCAAGATTCCGCCACCTATTGCTGATCCGTTAGTTTTTATAAATGAAGGTAGAAGATAATCATATTCATAAGTGGGAGGTGGAGGAGTTATATCTTCAAGGGGAGTTGGGTATAAAACAACTCTTCCATCCAATGCTCCGTAAACTGCTGTACCTCCATCACCGTCAGGATCTACATTGCGGTTTTCTACTAAAATATATTCTTTGGCATTTAGTGGAATTTTGTAAGTGTGAGGAACAGGATCAGTTGTATTTTGCATAGCACTGATTGCATTCAAGGATAGTTCTGATGAAACAGGAAAATCGGGAAATTCTTTTAATAACCCCCGCTCGAGATAATTATCCCGAAACATTAAATTGCGAGAAAAAGCCCCCGGTAATGTTGGTAAGGCACCTTCCACATAAACAATGTCCCCATTTTCTAATTCATCAACTAATATCCCGGAACCCCCACTATCCATAATATCAAACACGCCTACCATAGGAGAAGAATTGTATACATTGTATAAATCTACCATTCCTAAGGAGTGCCCAAATTCGTGTGCTATAACAGAATTTAAAGCTCCATAGCCATTATGAATATTTTGTCCATTACTCTGGCTGATATAAAAATCCTGAGAGATAGTTTCGGGAACATTACAAGAATGTGATATAAGGACTGTACCATTATCAACAACTGCTTCTTTGCCATCGCCAACTCTGATATAAAAAGAAGGAAGATCGGAAGGAGTGTTTGCAGAAATATCATGTTGCCAATCAGATCCAGAATGAATAATCATATAATGGCTATAACTGGCAAAATCAATTTCCTCATCTAAACTATCTGCTAATTCAAAAGCAGTCTTGAAATATTCTTCCATTCTGCTAACAAATAGTTCTGAACTTGCTCCCGGAGGATTATAATATCCCATACTTTTAGGTAATGTATAAGCAACTTTATCTTTAGGATATACATCATATTGGAGTTCATAAGAACCTGCTGAAACAGCTAAATAATAATATTTTAGGGCATCCAGATTGGCTTCATAATATTGTCTGTTATGAGGAGGAGCTCCAATTGAATAAATATATTCAGGATCGGGTTCAAGCTGGAATTTGCCGTTGCCAGTGGTATTGAAATCATCCGGTTCTTCTAAAGTAAAATCAACCAAAATTACCAACAAACGGTTATAATTGGCAGAATCCTTTCTTATTGCATCTAGTTTGGAATTGGATTGAATTAATTGATCTAAATAAGGATGTTTTAGTAGTTTACTATATTCGCCAGTTTTACTTAAAAACATCTTTTGGGCAGGTAATATAGATATTACCAATAGGGATAGTAGCAGTAATGATAGCTTTTTCATATTATTAATTTTGATCCTGTGTTCGAGGTTACTTTATATATAACCAATACTACTCTAATATTGAATTATCAAAAAAATTGTCAATAACATTATATCAACAGATAAAGGTGTTCGACGAGGACTTCCATTCTTAAGAGACTTAGCAGCCCTCATCAAACAACTACCTATATATTTTTTTTTGCATTATTTTATTAGGAGTTAAAATTCAAACCCTAAAGAGAATATTTTATTGTAATCAGTCAGTCCACCTGCAGGAACCATAGCAAAATCGAAACCAAGCTTATAACGCTTACTGAATTTATATTCAACACCTACTCCAAAACTGGCTCCTTCAACTTCTCCCTCTTTATCAGAATAATAACCACCTCGTAAAGAGATCAGATTTAGATAAGTATACTCTGCACCTACTCCATATATTGTCTCGTCAAAATACTTCCATCCGGTTATCAATCTTTGATACAAAGGGTCCTCATTTGCCAGAATTTTACTCATCTCTGCAGTTGTAATTAAACGCCCCATAGGATTATCAAAAACAGTATAACCAAGACCGGCTCTAAAAGTCATCGGGCAAGGATCTGCTTGTTCTTCATCACTGTATGTGATATCCGGGCCTATATTTTGTAAAACGATGGAAGCATTCAAATTATCTACTACAACATCTTTGAACAATGCACCTGCATCAAAAGCAAAACTGAAAGCAGAACCTTCAGATTCAGTAAATCCAGCACTTGGGCCAAGGTAGGAATATAAAAGCTTGAAATTGCCTCCTACCCCTATTTTATCTGGTACTACTTCATATCCATAACCTAAAGCTCCAGACACTTCATAGGTATGAAAATCACCAAGATCAACATTACTGGAACTGGTTTGTGTCTGTGTTCCAGCATCAAGCCAGATTATATGCGCATTAATATTGCCTATACCATAAAAATAGTGATTAAAACCTAAATACTCATAGAAGATATCTTCTATTCCAGAACCTTGTAACCACGGTATATGAGTTGCAGCAATTTGAGTATCTTTGTTAAATGCAGTAGCTCCAGGATTCCACCACATTGAATATGCGTCATCTGCAATTGCAGAATAGGCACGTCCCATACCATTGGCACGAGCACCAGGTTCAAAAGTTAAGAATAACATTGCTGCCTGAGATATTCCAGACAGGGTAAAAGGTAGAACAAGCATCAGCATTAAGCTGAATACCAATATGTGGTGCTTTAACATTATACCTCCATAGGCTTTATAAAACTTATTTCAGGCTACAAAAATATCGCCTGAAGAAAATTCCTTTTTTTATATATAATCTAATCTGCAGAATGTAAATATCATCTTAGATTATGCCTCAGTTCCATCAACTACATATAGGGGCTTACCCTGTTATCAATTAAATAGTAATAACTCCTAAAAAGCTTTGGTGCCGAAGGCCGGAATCGAACCGGCATGAGCTAATGCTCGGTGGATTTTGAGTCCACTGCGTCTACCAATTTCACCACTTCGGCATATTATTCTATCCAAAAAATCAATATACACTTTAATGTCAAGCAAAAAGGTGTTTTTATTATCCCCACTTGAATTGCTGTAGTTAATATATTATAATCTATCTCCTATAAAAAAGCAAATATATAAGGCAGCTGCATAATTTGAAATCTTGGTTTAACTCTCATTTATAGAATATAGCGATAACAATATATTCGGCTATAAGGGGAACGACGAGAACATCGTGTCTCCTAAAAATAGTTCACGCAAGTATGAATTATAGAAACAAGGATTTAAGAATTTTAGAATTTAGGGGATTTAGATGTGTAGTGGAGGACGCTGTTCCCCTGCAAGAAATATCCTCTCATAGATTACACAGATTATGCATATATGCACAACTTCAAGTTCGAGGGCATCGCGATCTTGAATATTACAACCTTTTAAGTAGAATTTTTGTTCATTTCTTTCTCAATAATTTTAGTCCACCATATTGAAGATGGCTCAAACAAACAACCCATCCCTCTCTCCTCCTCCTCTCCTCATCAACCCATAGTTAAGGATGAGTGAAGATGGGGTGGATGATGTGTTGTATCTGGGTTACCAGCAAGAAAAGTAAGGGTTAGAGCAAGCCAACTATTTATATGTTGTTAATCTTCCAGTTGTTAGCAAATCTCAATGGCTTCGCATTATCGATCTTAATATGCTTTTTATCGTGATGATAAATCCACTATATATTGGAGGTGGTATTATTTCAAAAGTTGGCGTAAAATAAATTGGGAAAACCAATTGGATATGTGCAATAATGTTATCTATTGTATGGATTCAAGGTAATCTCTAACTGACAAGGAAAATTGCTTTGACATTTTATCCTCTCTTTATTATAAGGCATTTATGTTAACTAACAAGTGAGCTTAGTAAAGCTAAACTGCTTCTACTAAGGAGAATACAATGCTAGCTAAACTCTATAGGAATACTTACCGTTGCTTAGTTAAGTTCGAGATTGAATTTGATTCCCTAAAATTATAATTGGCAGGTAAGCATCGTATCCTGCGATTAGGATTTAATAATGGGGAAATTCAACTATTGCTTACGGAACTTTGTGATGTTTGTAGAATTAAGATATTTTAAATTATCGGAATTGATTGCCCAGGGTTCCAAAGATGAGTAAACAGGAAAATGTTGACCGTAGTAATTAGTACTTTGACCCTGAATATGAATAAACCACAATTGAATATATCAAAAATATACGGTGTACATAATAGTGATGAAGAATGATGTTAAGATCTAAATATGTTGAGATTATTCGTATAAGGAAGAGGAACAAGATATGCTAATATTCAAGGTATTACATAGTAGGAAAGAACTGCCTGAAAACCTTACTCAAAAGGATATAGTAGATTTCCTTTACACACATTTGGAACGATTCAGAGATACATCTTTTGCAATTTCTAAAGCCATCGATTATGCTTTTTCCAATGAACCGGGAAAAGGTGGTTTTGTTATTTTGGCTAATACAGGTGATAAGCTCTGCGGAGTGCTAGTTATGATTAAAACCGGAATGGAAGAGTTTATTCCAGAGAATATTCTTGTTTATTTGGCTGTGCATTCAGCAATAAGAAATAGAGGGATAGGCAGTGAATTATTAAAGAAAGCATTGGAAATTGTAAAAGGTGATATAGCCCTCCATGTAGAATATGACAATCCGGCTAGGCATCTTTATGAAAGATTTGGTTTTACTTCCAAGTATGCTGAAATGCGTTGGCAGAAACAATATTAGGGAACACGGATTAGAGCAAAATCAATAAAACTATAACTACAGTATTAATTTATTGCCAATTGTAATTACCGTCTATTACTCTAAATATAAAGTTATAAATCTAAACTGAGCTTCCGCTTAGAAAAGAACAGACAGGAAGTATAAAGATACTATTGCTCTCTTTATCGCGTTACTATAGAATAAAGAATCGATTGAGAGAAAAAACAAGACAATAGATCTAATTGTTTAATGCAGGATAGTTATCTTCTTCGTCCAAACTTTCCCTGATGCATCCATGCGTAGGATATAATTTCCATTGGCTAACTGGCTACCTTGATCGTCTTTGGCATCCCAAAGTAGATGAAAATTTCCACTATCTTTAGTCTCGTTTAAAATTGTTCTCACTTTTTGTCCTTTCAGGTTATAAACTTGAATCAAGGTAGGAGATTTTGAGGGAATTCCATAGAAAATTCTTGCTTCGTAATCAATAGGATTCGGTGCTATGGAATGAAATCCTTCTTTTACTGGAATGGAAGGAGTTTGATTGCCTATATTTTGAATATCTGCGATAGCTGGACCGTAGAATGAATTTGTACCATTGAAATCCACAACCTCCAGCCAATAATAGTATATGCCTGTAGCAAAAACCTGGTCAGTACATTGGTATGTTCTAATTTGGGATGTATTCGTAGCTGGTGTGAAATAGCCCAGGCTAGTTGCAGTATCCAGATTTGACTGATTGGATCTTAAGATATTAAAGCCCATCACATTTGTTTCCGATTGGGTTGTCCAACTCAATTTGACAGTAGAGCTACTAGTTTGCGTAGCTATAAATGAACTTAGAGTTACCGGGAGAGTATCATCCATTCCTCTTCCGATATAGTAAAATACATCATCTTTGGCATTGAGAAAGCTAAGAGCGATAAAAGAGATCTTCCTGGGTTGAGCAGGATTCCAAATTGTTACTAATGGCTCATCACTGTTGGATGAATACACTTTTGGAAAGTTATGCACATTCCAATTAAAGTAATTATCTTCATCCTCATTCCAATTGAAGGTTATCTTTTTGGTGCCGTTGAAATTACCTTTCAATATCCATTTACGGTTAACAAATGCGTTATTATTTTGAAAGGGAAGCGATTCCGCCATAAAATTGTACATCAAAGTGCCATTTTTGTCGATGGAAACCTTTTGTACATCTGGACTGTAATAGCCATCTACTCCTTGGGGCAGAATATTATAACTAAGGTCTCCGTTAAGAAGTTCCATAGTAGAAACTACTGTAATAGGGTTGGTTAAAGTAACACCTGCGAGATTATCAAATATAATATCGTTTACAGTATAGGGATTTGGTGCAGGATTAAAATCTCCGGTTTGTTGATGAACAGTGCCATTAAAAATATAATTGCCATTGCTGTTATAATTTCTTGTGCCTACTTGCAAACTTCCGGTTTTTCCTGTAGAAGAAAAGCCATCGGGGTTAGCGGTGGCTATTGAAGAACTATCTTCCATAGAAAAAGTTCCTGAACCCTACCATGCTTCTTCAATAACAGACATACCAAAATAGAGAGTGGTTCCGCTATGAACCAAAGAAGTATATACAAGTTTGATATTCTTACTTAAGCTTATGCCGGTAGGATTATTAAAATCTATACCTAAAACCTGTTCCGGTATTTTTGATCCGGTAATTTGAGGTTCTGAACCATTGAATATAAGGTAAGGACGATTATAGATGATTGTTCCGCTACAAGTTAAGGAACCATCCATACCTTGTGGATTAGAAGTAGCTATAGTGCTTCCGTAATTAGCGGTAAAAGAACAATTCCCTGTTATTGAACCTTGGCTACCGAAGATGATTATCCCATTGGAATTTGCTGTAACCTGGCAATTTTGGCTTTCATAAGAATTAGATATAAGACCATTGTTTTCAAGGGTTCCGCCATCCATAACAGTGATTGATGAATTGGTATTACCGTTTTTTATTTTACCATTATTAATCAGTTTTGAAGCACTGTATATTTGAATTGTTCCAATCTCGCAATTAGCATCTTTATTGATTGTCACTGCAATTCCAGAATATAATTGTAAAGTTCCAGTTATAACTAGACCACCCTCAATAATTATAGAAGTATGTATAGCTATGTTCTGAGTGTTTATATAGATTGTATTGGCAAAAGGAGAAGATGGCAACTGAGTAGCATTTTCCCATCCTGAACCATTATAATATTCCCATAAACTAAGGTCTTCAAAATTACCACCCCATTTTGTGCGATAATCTCCTTTGTTGTAACTAAATAAGTTAATTGTAGCCAAGGTAAAGATAGCCATAACTACCAACCATTTAATCCTAGTTCTTTTTGCTGTTTCATAATCACTGTATTTCATAAGATAACCCCATTAAAAATAAAGATTTAAAATAATAACATCATATTTTGAAGGTGAATAAAGAATCACAATTTTTAACTACCGATAAATGTCAATCATATTTATTTGAGTGAAACTAATCCTTTGTAAAAAATCTTTGTTGCGAAAATACTAATAGCCTAAAATAAAAAAAGTATTGACGATATTGTGGACTTTTAAAAAAAAGGATTATATGGAGTATTATGCGATAAATGCGAAGAATTATTGTTGCCATAGACGGTCCTGCTGCTTCTGGGAAAAGCACAACAGCCAAGTTTCTTGCTGAAAAATTAGGATACATATATATTGACACAGGTGCTATGTATCGTGCTTGTGCTTTACAGGCAAAACTTGAAGGATTTGCTATTGATGATCTTTCCTCAATTATTCCGATGTTGGAACGGATAGATATAAAAATATCATATTCAGAAAGTGGAAATATCATATGGCTTAATGGAAGAGATGTAAGCCAGCAAATTCGTACTCCAGAGATTTCTGCTGCAGCTTCTAAAATATCTGCAATACCGAGTGTTCGTTATAAAATGGTGGAATTGCAGCGTAAACTTGGAAAAGATGGAGGCGTAGTTTTAGAGGGTCGAGATATAGGCACTTTTGTATTTCCAGAGGCGGAAGCTAAGTTTTTTATGGTAGCAGATTTGGAAGTGCGTGCAAGGCGTAGATATCAAGAGTTGAAAGCAAAAGGTATAGAAAGCAGATATGAGGATGTTTTGCAAGAGCTAAAAGCTCGGGATGAAGCAGATGCAAGTAGATCTCTTGCACCGTTAAAACCAGCTTCGGATGCCATATTAGTTGATACAAGTAATTTGTCTATCGAAGAGCAGGTTAATAAACTCTATGAAATAACATTAAGAAAAATAGCCGAACTGGGTGAAAGCAATAGTCCAAATAATAGTGTTCCTGATGGAATTGAGGTTTATTTGGCGCATAGCTCAGGATATTGTTTTGGTGTGAAACGGGCTATACAGATGGCAAGAGAAGCCAAAGTTTGTGATAAACCTGTATATACTTTAGGTGAGATTATTCACAATCCTGGTATTGTTCAGGAACTGGAAGAAAAGGGAATTCATGTTGCCAATAATGTTTCCGATCTTAAAGACAGTACAGTAATTATACGCTCGCATGGAATAACGAGGGAAGAATATGAAACACTACAGAAAAATAATAATGAGATTATTGATGCCACTTGCCCGTATGTAAAACGGACTCATACAATACTCCAAAAAATGACCGCAGAGGGTTATCCAGTTGTTATATTTGGTGATAAACATCATCCGGAAGTTATTGGGTTGCGTTCTTTTGGAAATGACAAGACAATTGTGGTAGCTGAAGATGAACCGCTACCTAAAATTAACGAAAATAGTTTAGTATTAATAGCCCAAACCACACAAAAGATTGAAAAGCTTAATGAATTGGTATGTAAATTGCTCCCTAATGTATTCGAATTGCGAGTGTTTAATACTATTTGCTTAACTACTACTCTAAGGCAAAAGGCGACAATAGAAATGGCAAAGAAAAGTGATGTTGTGATAGTTATTGGAGGATATAAAAGTTCAAATACTTCTGCTTTGGCAAAGTTGAGTTCCCAATACTGTCCTACTTTTCATATAGAGAATGAAATGCAGTTAGCTGGAGTAGATCTATCAAAGTATAAAAGAATCGGATTAACTGCCGGAGCTTCCACTCCGGAAGAGATGATCATAAAAGTTTATAATGTAATATTACAAAAAAGCGGGCACTTCAGTACTGTGAAGAGTATTGAAGAAATCCCATTGTTTAAGGAGGAATCATGTTAACACATGATCATAACACAGTCGAAACTGAAGTTAAAGAAACGGAAGAAAAAAACCCTATATTGGAAACCGTTTTGAACGAAAGTGAAGACAAGATGTCAATACCAACAGTTGAGGACGAAAAAGAAGAACCCTCAATTGCAATACCCGAAGAAACTATAAGTGAAGAACCCGAGACAGATGCCTCGGAACAGGTTCAAAGTGAAGAAATTGCTGAAACTCTTAAACTTGATACAAAGCGGAAAGAGCTAACGCAAGAGGAGAAAGAACATCAGGAAATGCTTTCAATGTATGAAGAATCATTTTCCAGCTTTAAAAAGGGTGAGATTATTGAAGGCACAGTTGTGGATATTTCCGATAAAGAAGTGCGAGTTGATATCGGATTTAAATCTGAGGGTGTGATTCCAATATCCGAATTTGCCTACAGTGGAATACCAGATACAAATTCAGTAATTAAAGTGTATATCAGTGAAATTGAAAATGGCGAAGGGAAAGTTTTGCTATCCAAGAAAAAAGCAGATTACCTTATCAATATTGAAAGCATTAAAAGAGCTTTCACCGAGAAAACTTCTTTAACCGGAATAATCCGTCGTCGTGTTAAAGGTGGAATGATTGTAGATGTTCATGGTATTGAAGGTTTTCTACCCGGTTCACAGATGTCTTTAAAACCAATTCCCAATCTTGATCAATTTATTGGGAAAGAACTTGTTTTTAAAGTAGTTAATATTGATGAGGATCATCATAATATAATTCTTTCTCGTAGACAGGTTTTAGAAGAAGAAGCAGAAATTAAAAGGCAAGAATTGTTGAAGAAGATTGAGATTGATTCTGAACTGGATGGAGAAGTGAAGAATATTACCCAATATGGAGCTTTTATAGATTTGGGTGGTATAGATGGTTTATTACATCTTACCGATATGAGCTGGGGGAAAATAAATCATCCTTCCGAAATGCTCCAGATTGGCGATAAAGTGAAAGTTAAAGTGATCAATTTTGATGCTGAAACCAATAGAATATCCCTTGGCTTGAAACAATTAGTACCTCATCCTTGGGAAAATATTGAAATTAAATATCCTGAAGGAAGCAGAGTTACAGGTAAAGTTGTGAATGTAAAATCATTCGGTGCTTTTGTAGAGCTTGAACCCGGAGTGGAAGGTTTGGTTCATATCTCAGAAATGAGCTGGACAAAAAAGATTACCGATGCTCGTAAGTTTGTGAAAGTAGGGGATACTATTAATGCCATAGTGCTTGATCTCGATAAAGAAAATAAACGGATTTCTTTAGGAATGAAACAGATGGATCCCAATCCCTGGCTTACAATTGAAGATCGCTATCCGATTGGAACCGTGCTCAACCGCAAAATTAAAAGTTTAACTGCTTTTGGAGCTTTTGTAGAAATAGAAGAAGGTATAGATGGCTTGATTCATATTTCTGATATGAGCTGGACAAAGCGTATTTACCATCCTCGGGAAGTGTATAAAAGAAATCAAGAAGTTGAAGCAGTTGTTCTTTCAATAGATAGAGCCCAACATAGAATTGCTTTAGGCGTTAAACAAATGGTTCCTGATCCTTGGGAGACATTGGATCAAATTCTTCCTGTTAATACTGAGGTTAAAGGTAAAGTAAGTAAACTAATTCCGAAAGGTCTCTTAGTTGATATTCCTATTGGCAACGATGTAGTGGAAGGGTTTATTCCTATTTCACATTTGGCAATTCCCAAGCTTGAACATAGCGAAGACGCTTTTTATGTAGGAGAAGAATTACCATTAAAAGTTATCGAACTGGATATGGAAAACCGGCGTTTAATTCTCTCTGTTAAGGCATTTTTCTTCTCACGCGATCCTAAATTGCAGGATGAATACATTGTTCTGCACGAACAGTATATGCGGGATAAAGTAGCCCGACAATTGAAAAAGAAACAAGAAAAAGAAATGCGCGAGAAAAAATTAGCTGCTAAAAAGGATCAAGAAGAGGCAGAAAAAGCTGAAGAAACCGTTGAGAAATCTCCAGAGCCTGTAGCTGAAGAAGTTTCAGTAGCTATTGAACCTGAAACAGAAAAAACAGAAATACAGCAAGAGCCTACAACGGAAGAAGCTCCTATAGAAACAGAAAAAGCTGAAGAAATTCCCGTGGAAATAGAGAAAGCAGAAGAAGCAATAGAAGCGGTACAGAAAGAAGAAGTTATCTTTGAACCGGAAGAAAAAAATGTTTCTGAAGAGCAGATCAACGAAGAAACTATTACAGAAGAAACCGCTATAGATTCATCTGTATCTGAAGAACAAAAGGTACCTGAAAAAGCAGATGACGCTTCTTCAAAACCGGAAGAAACATCCGCACCAGAAGAAGAATCAGATAAAGAAAAATAAACTGAACGGGTAAAAAACTCCTTTTCTCCGTTTAGAACAGGGAGAATAGTTGAAAAGAATAACGGTTTTATTAACCGTGTTGCTTCTGCTATCGATAAACCTGAAGGCGGAATTAGTAACCGCCGGTAATGGGAAAAACGAAGTAACCTTGTTAGAGGATAATGAAACCGAAACTATTCTTCAGTACAGGATTGCAGAATTTGAAAAGACCAAGATTTCTCTTGAGGGAGAAGATTGGTATCATATTAAGCTGCCCAAAGAAGGAATAACTCAAGATAAAGGTTTTCCGGAACTCCCTGTTCTAAATCGGAGTATTATCATTCCTGATCAGGCATTGATGGCTATTAGGGTATTTGAGGTTGAATTCACAGATTATCAGCTTAGAATATTGCCTTCGAAAGGAGTGATTACTCGGGATATAAATCCAGACGAAGTACCTTACCCTTTCAACGATATATATATAAATAATTGCTTTTATCCGAAGGATATAGCAACTTTATCTGAACCCTATATTTTAAGGGATTTCCGAGGGATTACGATTTTAGCTAATCCCTTTGCTTACAATTCGGTTAGCGGTATTTTACGAGTTTACACTTCGTTTAAAGTGCGGGTATATGTACAGGGAACTGATAGTATTAATATTATCAGTCGTTCCAG
>ERZ795050.986-NODE-986-length-40024-cov-4.997773_pt1 | contig 40024 bp, 41 predicted proteins | sample MGYA00375134_ERZ795050 | MGnify/ENA primary metagenome ERZ795050 (study PRJEB30179, sample SAMN05720221) | activated sludge metagenome | isolation source: Anaerobic digester | place: Japan | collected 2015-05-26 ... | reverse complement strand
CGCCACGGGCGAAGACCACCGGATATCATTCTGCCCCGATTTTTTGTGGTTGCCCCTCTCGACCATGTAATGGTCGAATTGTTCGATGACCTGTTCGTAGAGCTTCAGGAAGCTCTCCGAACCCGCCGCCTCCGCGAGTTTCTCCGGTGAAACGGACTCGAGCATCCGGACGGGATTGTTCCCCATCTCCTCCCAGAGTTTCGTGTCGAGGTGGGCGAAGAGATCCAGGGCCCGGGGGTTCCAGGACCACCAGAGGTTGTATGCCAGTTCCCTCAGCCGCGCGATCTTCAGAGGCAGGTTCACAACGGCCGTGAAACACCGGAAGTGCGGCTGCGACGACCCGGTCCCCGGAAAAACGTGTCTCACCTCCGCCCGATACTCCGCCGAGCTCATCTTGTCGGCACGACCGGCGGACCGGGCGGCCGACATTTCATAGGCCTCGAGATGACGGCTGTAGAAGCGGCTCCAGTCCGCCAGGGAGGCGGCCTCTCTGGCCGCAAGCCGGCGACTTTGCATCTCTTCCTCGTTCCAGTCCAGGGAACCCTTCAGGATATTGAAAAGGTCCTCTTCGACGGATGCGGTGTCCCGGCCGCGGCGCTTGAGAACGATCACGCCGCTGCCGCCGACCTCGCTCTGAACCCAGAGGCCGAACCCCGACTGGTCCGTCGTCACGGTCGGCACGGCGTGAGCCGCGCTCTCGAGCGTCGTGTACCCCCAGGGCTCGTAGTACGAGGGGAAAACGCCCAGATCACAGCCGGAGAGCACCTCGTAGTAGGACATGTTGAAGAGCCCGTCGTAGCCGTTGAGATAGGCGGGCACGAAGATGACATTCACTCGGTTCTGGGCGAGATTCTTGAGCCCGAGCCGGTTGCAGGTTTCCAGGATGGGATCAGAAGCCTCGAAATGGAGCCGGTGCGTGGCGATAGGTGGTGTTCCGGTCTCGACCCTGGCATACTCGCTCTGCAGGGCGGGGATCAAATCCGTGTGACCGCCCAGCACACACAGGAGGGCGAGGACGGCACCTCCCTGCTCGGTCTCCTTGTCCAGACGCCCCAGGCTGTGGAGAAACACATCGATACCCTTGCCGTGGAAATCGTAGTCTCCCGAGATGATGAAGATCCTCGTGTTCGTGGGCAGGTCTTTTCTCAGGAAACGCGATGCCTGAGCAAGGATCTTCTCGCGTGCCTTCAGGGCCGGGGTCCGGTCGAGCGACAGGTCGGGGATCGTCCCGATGTCGAGGCCGCCCGGAAGAATGAAGTCCGGCGTGCGGCCGAGAAAATTCTTGGCCTCCGTGGTCGTGATCTCGCTCACCGTCGTGAAAACGTCGGCTTCCCGGACCGTGGCAACTTCCAGGGAATATTTCGCCATGACGTTCAGAGATGCCGCCTCCCTCTGGGGCGATATGTGATCCATTCCGGCGTAGAGTTCGACGCCGGCGCTGGCCAGGGACTTCCCCAGAACGGTGGCGTGGGTCGTGAAAACGGTGCCTATGGCGGGGACCCGGTTCCGGAGCGTCAGCAGTCCCGCGCCGCTCATCCATTCGTGAAAATGGGCCACGGCGGCAGCGTCCTCCGGTTTCACCCCCAGATTGAAGATCGTCTCGATCACCTCACTGCAGGCGGCCCCGAACATGACTCGCTCCACATATTCGGGCGTGTCGGAGATGGAGTCGACACCGTGGTCTTCCCAGAGCTGGTAGAGCAGCTGATCCTTGTTGTACTTCTTGCTGTAATTGACCAGGATGACCTTCGGCTCTCCGGGGATCTTCCATCGTCCGAACCGGCACGGAATATCCCTCATCGCCGTGTGCTCACGGATCGGTTTCCACTGCTCTTCATCGGTTTCTTCGAATTCCAGGTTATTCTTGAGGTCGGGGCCGAGGAGATAGTACCGCTCCCCGAAGACCGAAAGGGCCTCCGGTACCTTGGTGCTGATGACGGTATAGATGCCGCTGATCTGGTTGCAGACTTCCCAGCTGACCTCAAAGAGATATTTTTCACTTTTTCCGTTCATCTCTCTTTTTCTCCTTCCCCCGCTCTGGCCCTCCGGAGAAACATCCCCGATCATCGGCGCTGTTCCGGGGCAGCATCATGAAAAGCGTCGATTTTCTTTGATTTGTCAAGAATTATGCCAGAAGCAAAACATCCCGTGCCCCCGCCGGCGCCCGCGCATGACAGGAGGCCACCCTGTCACCCCGGCGTCATTCGACCGAAAAAGAGCGGGGGGGGGTACACCATCGGGCCCCTCCTCCCCGCGGATTTCTTAGCACGATCATCTTTAATAGTCTAATACGATTTCGACGGCCGAAGTGCAAGATTCCCAAAGCGTTTTATCCCCCGATCGGCCTCAAGGTCCCGCCGGCTATTTTCCCCGCGCCGGGGTTCTTGCGCCGGGACGGTCCCAGCGGCCGAACCCCGCGATTATCCGGAAAAAACGGGAGGTGAAACATTCATGACATGGAATTTGCATATTTGTACCTCCATCGGGCTACGTCCGGCCGGGATTGCTGTGTGCGGCAGCGGAAAGGATTCCGAAACGGTTTCAGATACCTCGGAGCAAGCCGACGGATGGGAATACTCAATCTCAACGACATCAAAGAGGGCATGGTCCTCGCCGCCGATATCAAGAACAAGCACGGGAACATCCTCATCAAGGAGGGAAACACGCTCACGGCGAAGCACGTCCAGTTGATGAAGGCCTGGGGCGTCACCGAGGCCGATGTGGTGGGTTTCGACCGGGACCAGGTCGAAAAACAGGAAATGCACGCCCTTTCGCCGGACGCCATCGAGGCGGTTGAAAAAGAACTCCGCGCCGTTTTCCCGCCCGTTGATCATCACCCCATCATGGCAGAGATTTACCGGATCGCCCGGAAGCTCAGGCTCCGACAGGTCGCCGGCAAAGCCGCGGAGACGGAATCATGAAATTTTCCGATGTGGAAAAGGTCCTGGGCTCACTGGACAAGCTGCCGACGCTTCCCGTCATTTACACGAAGCTCCTGCACCTGCTTCCATCACCGGACACGACCATCCACGCCATCAGCAACATCATCGCCGAGGACCAGGTCATCGCGGCGAAGGTTCTCCGGTTCGTCAACTCGGCCTTTTACGGTTTCCCCCAACGGATCGGAAGTCTGCAGCGCGCCATCGTCATTCTGGGTTTCAACGCCATCAAGAACCTGGTGCTGGCCACATCGGTCTGGGATCTCTTCCAGAAGATCCAGGCGGACCACCCGTTCAACAAGGAGAGTTTCTGGAAGCACTCCGTCGGCTGCGCCGTGGCCTCGAGGGTTCTCGCCGAGGCGGCGGACCTGAAGAACCCCGAGGACGTCTTCACCGGGGGGCTCCTGCACGACATCGGCAAGGTCGTCCAGGCCGGATATTTCACAGACCAGTTCAACCGAGTCATCGATCTCATCGACCGGACGGGGCTGCCCATGGTCGAAGCGGAAAAGCGGGTCTTCGGTTTCGATCACACGCAGATCGGAACGGCCATCGCCACCCGGTGGCGGTTTCCCCAGGACACGGTCAACATGATCGCCCTGCATCACCTGTCGAACGGCACGACGGGGCTGAACAAGGGCGTCGCGGCCGTCCACATCGGTAACATCCTGGCCATGGCCCTTCGCCTCGGCTACAGCGGGGAAAAGCTCGTGCCCTTTGTGCACGAAAAGGCCTGGGAGACCCTGGGGCTCGGCATCGGCAGTCTCGAACTCGTCATGGAAAAGGTTGTCAGGCTCTACAACGAAAACATCACCATTCTGGAATCGTCATAGACACGTGGAAATCATCGAGGAAAAAGTCGGAAGCCGGCCGGAGGCTGAAAAATCCATCCTGGAAAAACTCCAGTACCTGGAGGGGCAGAACCAGGCCCTCATCGCCATCCAGGACAAGCTCGAGCGGCTGAGCGATTTCCACGCGGACATGGTGCTCTCACGGGATATCCACTCCATCCTGAAGTCGGGCATCTCGAAATTTCAGGAACTTGTGAAGACGCAGGTCTGCTCGGTCTTCCTGGTCGACGCCGCGGGTTTTGAATTCTTTCACGAGGTCTCCATCCCGGATGAACTCTCCCACAGGGTGAGAATGGAACTGGACGCGCAGATCAACTCCGGAACCTTCGGCTGGATCATCAACAACGGTCACCCCGCCTGCGTGCCGGCGGAGGTCTTCGGAAAGGGGGAAGGGAGGGCCCTCAGCACCATGATCGCTCCTCTTGCCAACAAGGAGCGGACCCTGGGCGCCGTGATGATCATTTTCGAGGAGGACGAGGACTTCATCCGCCAGCAGACTCTCAAGCTCCTGTACATCCTGTCGAGTTTCTTTTCCCTTTCCCTCGAAAACGCCTACCTCTTCGAGGACCTCAAGCGGAGTTACTTCGACACGATTCGGGCCGTCGCCAACTCCGTCGAAGCGAGAGACCCTTATACCCGCGGCCATTCGGGCCGGGTGGCGGAAATCAGCAAGGCCGTGGCGACAGAACTGCAATGGAGCAAAAGAGACATTGAACTCATTGACTGGGGCGGTGTCCTTCACGACCTCGGCAAGGTGGGGATCGACGATGCCATTCTGAACAAACCGGGAAAGCTGACGGACGAGGAATTCGAGATCATGAAATCCCACCCCCTCATCGGGTTCCAGATCATCGAGGACATATCCTTTCTGAAACCGGTGGTCCCTTTCATCCTGGAGCACCACGAACGCTTCGACGGCCGGGGCTATCCCCGCGGGCTCAAGGGCAGCGGGATCTCAAAGGAGGGGAGAATCCTCGCCGTGGCGGACGCTTTCGACGCCATGACCACCGACCGGCCCTATCGAAAGGCCCTTGCGGCCAGGACCGCCATGGATGAACTCCTCCGCGTTGCGGGCACCCAGCTCGACCCCGAAATGGTCACCGCCTTCGAGAAGGCCTGGCGCTCCGGAAAAATAAAATAAGGACAGAAGTTAAGAAGTTCGGAGAAGCTTGGAGTTCACTATGGATTCTTCTCTTCCGAGTTTCTCAGCTTCGTCACTTCTTTTTTTTCGGAGAAAACCCCCGGTCAAAGTCCTGTGTCACCCGAGGCAATCCTGTCTGTCTGGTTGATTGGACTCCTGGCCGGAGGCTTACGGCGTAAGACTAAGGCTAAAGGCAAAAAGCTCGGGGCCCATTCTCACTTTTTTTGAATTTCTCAACTTCTGAGCTTCTTGACTTCTCAACTGCTGTTTTCCGGTGAGAGTGGTCGGCCTTTCATTTCTTCTTGTCGAGGTCGATGACATCGACCCCCCGGGGCGGCTTGAACGTGAAGAGGTTGTCCGGCAGGTTCCGGTTGAACTCCCTGTTCGAAAATGTCGTCTTTGTGATGTTGCCGTAGAGGTCCGTGAGGAGGACCGAGGTGATCTGGTAATCCTCGCGGTTCACCGTCAGAAACATTTTTTCGACGCCCTCCACATAGGCCTTCGGTTTCAATTCCAGCCGGTAGGGACCCTCCTTCTCGGCGGGTTCGGCGAAACGGACCTCGAAATCCTCGGACAGTTTTCCGATTCCCGACATGAACTTGATGGTCACCTTGGAACACAGCAAGCTCTCGGAATCCTGCAGATAAACCAGGCGGTCGTCAGGGATGTAGAGCCAGGACTTCCGGGGGCCAATGACGAGTTCCTTCGACTTGGGCTTGCTGTAGACCCAGCGCATCATCCCGGGTTTCTTGAAGTAGACGACTCCCCCCTCCCGTTCCGTCTTCTTCAGAGACTTGATCGTCGTCTCCTGGGTGAAGGAGGACTTGAAATCAGCGGTCTTCTCGTAAGCCCCCTGAATTTTCAGAACGAGCGCCTCGAGAGTCGCTTCCTCCGCCCGGGATACGGAAGGCAGAGCGATGAAGAAGGCCGTCGACAGCAGAAATACAGATGCCGCTATTGCGCAATGCAGGCGGCAGAGGGATCTTCCCATTCTCCGAGCGGATCGATCCTTCCCGGACAAGGCTTTCGAAAAACACGGCTCACCCCATCCATGAAAGTTGAATGATATCGCCATGAATACAGACTCCAAAAATGATTTTGAAGACGCTGAAAATGGCATAATTTTTTCCCGGAGTTGATAAAGGAGGAAGGACCATCGGATAAGCCGGCCTGACAGCGATAAATCTTCCTATGTCATTGTCATGATTGACAATCTAATTCTGCCCAAACTTTAGGCAATGCGGTAAAAAGGGATGTGAATCCGATGTTTTCGCGATCCGTCAACAGAGCTATCCACAACCTTATCCACGGGGTTGTGGATCGGCCTGCGAGCCCGCGCCCGGAGTCCTTGCGGGACAAGGCTTACTTCGAAATCCTGATGCGCCAGCCGAGGGGGTCTTCCTTCTCGCCGTACTGGATCTGGAGGATTTCGTTGTAGAGTTTCTCCGTCAGTTCCCCCGTTTTGCCGCCGTTGATGAGATACTCCTGCCCCTTGTAGTAGATCTGGCCCACCGGGGACACGATGGCCGCCGTACCGGAGGCGAAAACTTCCTTCAATCTCCCCGAGACAAAAGCGTCCCTGATCTCGTCCACGGAGAGCAGCCTCTCGGAGACGTTCACGCCCCACATTTTTGCGATCTGGATGACCGAGTCGCGGGTCACGCCGGGCAGGATGCTGCCCCCGAGCGGCGGCGTCACCAGTTCGTCGTCGATGAGGAAGAAGATGTTGCTCGTCCCGACCTCCTCGACATATTTTCTCTCAACGGCGTCGAGCCACAGGACCTGGGTGTACCCCTTCTCCTCGGCTTTCTTGCTGGCCAGGAGGCTTGCGGCGTAATTCCCTGCGGCCTTGCAGTACCCGATGCCGCCCCGCACGGCGCGCACGTACTCTTCCTCCACGTAGATCTTCGTCGGGCTGAAGCCCTGGGGGTAGTAAGCCCCCACGGGACCCACGATGACGAAAAGCAGATATTCCGCCGCTGGATGCACCCCCAGGAAAGCCTCCGTGGCAATCATGGTGGGCCGGATGTACATCGACGTTCCGAGTCCCCGGGGAATCCAGTCCTTCTCGAGAAGAACCAGCTTCTTGATCCCCTCGAAGAAAACATCGGGATCGACCGTCGGCATGCAGAGCCGCTCGGCCGAGGCGTTCATGCGCTTGATGTTTTCATAGGGCCGAAAGAGGTAAATGGCGCCGTCCCTGCCACGGTACGCCTTGAGCCCCTCGAAGATGAGCTGGCCGTAATGCAGACAGACGGCGGCGGGGTCGAGCACGATCGGACGGTACGGTTCGATCATGGCGTCATGCCAGCCCCGATCCTCCTTGTATTTCATCGTGAAGAAACGGTCGGTGAAGATCTTCCCGAACCCCAGTTTCGATTCATCCGTCGGTTTCTCCTTGAGCTTCTTCGCCGAAACCCTCTTGACCTTGATCTTCATTTCCCTCCCCCTTTTTCAGTTTCCCCTGAACTGAATCAGTCCTTCCTTGCCGATCTTCTGTATCTCCAGCCCGGGCATCGCCTCGCCGAGGCCCTTGGACACCTCCGCGACGATCTCGGGATTGTTGAAGTGGGTGACGGCTTTCACGATGGCGGCAGCTCTTCTCGCAGGATCCCTGGATTTGAAGATCCCCGAACCGACGAAGACGCCGTCGGCGCCGAGCTGCATCATCATGGCGGCGTCGGCCGGTGTGGCGATCCCGCCGGCGGAGAAATTCACGACCGGAAGTTTCCTGTCCCGGGCCACTATCCTGACGAGTTCATAGGGCGCCCCGAGATTCTTGGCTTCCGTCATGAGCTCTTCCTCCGGAAGGGCCGCAAGCCTCACGATGTCGTCGTTGATCGTCCGCATGTGGCGCACGGCCTCCACGACATTGCCCGTGCCGGCCTCCCCCTTCGTCCGGATCATCGCCGCGCCCTCTCCGATCCTCCGGAGCGCCTCTCCGAGGTTGATGGCGCCGCAGACAAAGGGAACTTTGAACCTCCACTTGTTGATGTGATACTTCTCATCGGCGGGAGTCAGAACCTCGCTCTCGTCGATGTAGTCCACCCCGAGGGCTTCGAGGATCTGGGCCTCCACGAAATGCCCGATCCTGACCTTCGCCATCACCGGAATCGTCACGGCATCCATGATTTTCTCTATGATGGCCGGGTCGGTCATGCGGGCCACACCCCCCTGCGCCCGTATGTCCGCCGGCACCCGCTCGAGGGCCATCACGGAAACGGCCCCCGCGTCCTCCGCAATCTTGGCCTGTTCCACGGTGGTGACGTCCATGATGACGCCGCCCTTCAGCATCTCGGCCAGACCCGCCTTCACTGTAAAGGTTCCGAACTTTTCCATCGATCCTCCCGGCGCCTGCGAAGCCCCCTTCATGAGAAGGATCGCAGGCAGCCTCTCAATAAAGCATTCCCAGTCTATGACTACATTACTACAACTAAATTAATTTTCTGTCCAGACTTCTGTACTGGATCGCCTCCGAAATGTGGCCGGCCGAGATCCCCTCTGACCCCTCGAGATCGGCGATGGTCCTCGCCACCTTCAGGATGCGGGTGTAGGCGCGGGCGCTCAACCCCAGTTTCTCCATGGCCATCTCGAGCAGGGCCTGTGACTCCCCGTCGAGGACACAGAATTGCCGGATCTGTCGTCCTGTCATCCGGGCGTTGGTCCGGACCGTGTGCCCCTGGAACCGCTTTCTCTGGATCTCCCGGGCGGTCTCGACGCGATGCTTGATCGTCGCAGAGGCTTCCCCGCCCGATTTCGCGGCCAGTTCCCGGTACTTGACCGAGGGGACCTCGACGTGAATGTCGATCCGGTCGAGGAGAGGCCCCGATATCTTTGACTTGAACTGACGGATCTGCCGCAGGGTGCAGGCGCACTCCCTTCGCGGATCGCCGTAGTAACCGCAGGGACAGGGGTTCATCGCAGCCACGAGCATAAACCGCGACGGGTAAGTGGTCGTCATAGCCGAACGAGTGATGACAACCTGGCCGTCTTCCAGAGGCTGCCTCAGCACCTCGAGGACGTGTTTTTTGAACTCCGAGAGCTCATCCAGGAAGAGCACGCCGTGGTGGGCCAGGCTGATCTCGCCCGGCCTGGGAACGTGGCCGCCGCCCACAAGCCCGGCGTCCGACACGGTGTGATGGGGCGCCCGGAACGGCCGCGTGCCCCAGAAGATCTCCTTGCGGCCAAGCAGGCCGGCCACGGAGTATATCTTCGTCACCTCGATGGCCTCCTCGAAGGTCAGGTCCGGGAGAATGGTGGGAATCCTCTGGGCAAGCATGGTCTTTCCGGCACCGGGAGGACCCACCATCAGGATATTGTGACCGCCGGCCGCCGCGACCTCGAAGGCGCGTTTTGCCTGATCCTGCCCCTGGATCTCGTTGAAATCGACACCGTACTGGAGACTTTTCCTGAAGATGTCCGCCGCGTGGACCTTCGTCGGCCTGACCTCTTTGCGCCCCGCGATGAATTCGACGATCTCGGAGAGGCTCTTCATCCCGAAGACCGGGAGCCCCTCCACCATGGCGGCCTCGCGGGCATTGTCGCCGGGGACGAGGATGCCGGCAACCCCCGCAGCCTTTGCCTGGAAGGCGGCTGAAAGCACGCCGTGAATGGCCTTGACCCCGCCGTCGAGGGACAGTTCGCCCATGATCAGGTAGTCCTTCAGCTTCGTCGGGTCGATGAGCCCTTCAGCCGCCAGAATCGCGACGGCGATCGGGAGATCGAAGGCCGTCCCCTCCTTCTTGACGTCCGCCGGCGCCAGGTTGACGGTGACCCTTTTTTCAGGGAATCTGTAGCCGGAATTCTTGATGGCCGCCTTGATCCGGTCCTTGCTTTCCTTGACGGCCGCATCGGGAAGCCCCACCGTGGAAAACTGCGGAAGACCGGGGGCGAGGTCGACCTCCACGTCAACGGGGTAGGGATCGATGCCTATGACGGCGCTGCTTGTGACCTTTACGATCAATGGGAATACCCTCCCGCCTGCACCTCCGAGGGTGCGGGGCGTCAATTTTCTTTCCTTTACACCGAGTTGGGAATACTATTAAAAAGACGGGCTTTTATCAAGGATTTTCAGCTTCATATTTCAGGCGGATTGTTGTAGTGAAAAAGTCCCCCTCCGGGCGTCCCGTCTTGCGTCCCGCGAGGGACGCAGGCATCCCCGCATCGAGGACGTCACCGGCATGATCGGCATTTTTGATTCCGGATTCGGAGGCCTCACGGTCCTCAAACGGATTGTCGAAAGACTGCCGCAGTATGATTACCTCTACCTGGGCGACAATGCCCGGGCCCCCTACGGCGGCCGGTCCGAGGCCATTGTCTTTGAATTCACCCGCCAGGCCGTCGAATTCCTCTTTAAAAAAGGCTGTCCCCTGATCGTCATCGCCTGCAACACCTCCTCGGCCACGGCACTGAGGAGGATCCAGCAGGAAGTCCTTCCCCTCACCGATCCCGACAGGCGGGTGCTGGGCGTCATCCGTCCCAGCGTCGAGAAGATCGTCGAGTCAACGAGCAGCAGGAATGTCGGCATCCTGGCAACCGAGGGAGTCGTTCTGTCCGGAGCCTACGTCAAGGAACTGGGAAAGCTCGATCCGACGATCAGCGTCCACCAGCAGGCCTGCCCGCTCCTGGTCCCCGTCATTGAAGCGGGGGAACAGGGCTGGGAGGGCACGGAAATGCTGGTCCGGCGGTACCTCGCGGAGTTGCAGACCCGGGCGCCCCTCGTCGACACGCTGCTTCTGGCCTGCACCCACTACCCTGTTTTATACGATCTTTTTCGGAGGGCCGTCCCGGCGGGCACCGCCATCCTCGAACAGGGCCCCATCGTGGCCGAAAAACTCGAGGATTACCTGTCCCGCCACCCCGAGATCGAGCGGCGGCTGGGAAGGGGGAAAAATCGGGTTTTCAAGACCACCGACCTGTCGGAGAAATTCGACCGGCTGGCCCGGATCTTCTACGGTGGTCCCGTCGAATCCCGGCTGGTTTCCCTGGACTGAACATCCGGACCGGGGTGTCACAAGACAACGTTCTCCCGTCCTGGGCTCCTTGACGGACCGGGGGAGATATGCTAATGTCCTTTAGCTTTTTTTCCGGAAGGACAACCTCTGCAGGAACGACGGGTGCGGCATGACAAGGTTCAGCCATGTCGGAGAAAAAGGCAAGGCCCGGATGGTTGACATCAGCGCAAAGAAGGTGACGCACCGGGAAGCCGTCGCCCGCGGAAGGGTTCTGACGAAGCCCGACACGGCCAGGCGCATCGAAGCAATGACCCTCGCCAAGGGAGATGTGCTCTCCGTTGCGAGAACAGCGGGCATCATGGCGGCCAAGAAGACCTGGGCGCTGATCCCCCTTTGTCATCCCATCGAGCTGACCGACATCGACATCGATTTCAGTATACGCGTTACGAAGGGGGAGATCGATATCGAGGCCCGGGCGAAAACGACGGGGCGCACCGGTGTCGAAATGGAAGCCATGACCGCCGTCGGCGTGGCGGCCCTGACGATCTATGACATGTGCAAGTCCGCCGACCGGGAAATCACCATCTCCGACATCCGGCTGATGAAGAAAAAGGGAGGGAAAAGCGGCACCTTCCGCAGATAAGGATCAAAGAGGCTCACCACGGCGTTGATCCAGCCGTCTTTTCAGGAAAAAATGGCCACCTCGGTTTACCGCATCAGAAAGGCGCTAAGGGTCCCCCTCGTTCTGGATTCGATCCTCCTTTTCACCCTGATTCTTCTTGCGTTCTTCGTGAAAGGAACGATGCCGGAAAAGGTCCTGCTGATCGTCCTGTTCATCCCGCTTTCTTACCTGTGCCTCGAGGCCAACACCCGTAGAGCCGAAACGCAGGGCGGGAATCTCCGGCTGACAAGACTCTTCAGGAAAAGAGAACTCGCCTGGCCGAACATCACCGATGTCGGTATCGTCATAATGCGGACCAAGGTCTATGCGGTGCTGACGACGACGAAGGGATTTCATGTCCTTTCGAATTCCTACGAGGACTTTTACGGGTTGCTGAAACACATCGTGGACCACGTCGAGAAGGAGCGCGTTGAAAAAGAGGTTTTGAATCTGCTCGAGAACCCGGTGGAGAACAGGACCAACATTCTTTCGGCCTGGGCTGCCGCCGCATTTTTTTGCGTCATCATCTTCTTCAAACTGTTCATGAACTGATCTCGAAAGACGGGGCCCATGCCCCGGCTGCAAGAAAGGGATGACTCCATGGTGCGCGCCGGTGATTCCAAAAAACCGTCCCCCCGATCCCTGCCGGGGATCGAGGAGGTGTTCGAAAAAAAACTCGAGGAACTTGTCCTCGTCCTGCGCTCGGGAGACGACAAGAAAAGCCGCCTCTACGAGGACATCCTGAACATTGTTGAAAGGGGCCTCATCCACATTGCCCTGCGGCACTCCAACCAGGTCAAGACGGCGGCGGCCACCTTCCTGGGCATCAACAGGAACACCTTCCAGAAAAAGATGACCCAGCTGGGGGTCACGAACGACAAAAGGAAAAAGAAGTAGGATCCGAGGGGGCCGGGTTGCGTGCTTCACGGGTGATCATCGAGACATGAAAGTCGGGGTTCTGGCCCTTCAGGGCGACTTCAGGGAGCATATCGGGATCCTCAAAAAACTGGGGGTCGAGGCCGTGGAGGTGAGGCTCCCGTCGGAACTTGAGGGTCTCGACGGACTCATCATTCCGGGCGGCGAGAGCACCACGATCAGCAAGATGATGGGGATCTACGGGTTCCCGGAAGAAATAAAGAAATTCGCCCGGAAGGGTTCACCCGTTTTCGGAACCTGCGCCAGCCTCATCGTGCTGGCGGGGAAAGTCGACGGACGCAAGAGCGGGCCGTTGAACCTGATCGACATCGACGTGAAGCGAAACGCCTATGGAAGACAGGTGGACAGCCGCGAGGTCGACCTGACGATCGATTTTGCGGATTCGATACCTTACCGGGCCATTTTCATCCGCGCGCCCCAGATCCGGAAGATGGGAGCCGGCGTCAAATCCCTCGCCCGCTATGAAGGCAAGACGGTCCTGGCGAGGCAGAAAAATATCCTGATCTGCAGCTTTCACCCCGAACTCACAGAGGATACGAGAATCCACCAATATTTTCTGGACATGATCCGGAAAAAGGCATAGATATTGAAGCAATCTTCCCCAATGAGACCTCCCCGGCAATTCATTGAAATCACTTGATTATTTAGAACAACATCCCGCGGGTCGAACACCCACCACATGAAACAGACGGATGGTCGCCGAACCAACGAAAATGATCAGGAAATTTACGGGGCAAGGAACGCTCCGAATGGGCATCCTGTGGACTCTCGAGAAGTACATTCCCTCCAATTTGGAAACTTTCCGGCCGAAACGGGCAGAAAGAGGTCGATCCCGCCGCCTTCGAGAAGTGCCTCAACGGAAGGCGGAGGTTAAAATCATGTTGACCCCTTCCGAAATAATTGATAATCACCCCCATTTCGACATTCGCACATGTGCGCAGAGGGTCCGATGGAACTGAAGCCGAGGGCTGAAGCAACGATCGCTCTTTTGCTGAAAAAGGGGGTGGAGATCCCCAATCCGATGACGCTGGACATCGGGGCTGACGTCAATATCGACCGGATCTCCGCGAAAGGCGTCACGCTTTATCCGGGTTGCAGAATCTCCGGGGAAAAGACGGTGATTTCGGCGGGCAGCAGGCTCGGCTTCGAGGCCCCGGCGACCGTTGAGAACTGCCAGCTCGGAGCCGGCGTTGAGCTGAAGGGCGGTTTCTTCAGCTCTTCGGTTTTCCTGGAGAAGTCGCACATGGGCATGGGCGCCCACGTGCGCGAAGGTTCCATCCTGGAAGAGCAGGCAGGCGGCGCCCACTGCGTCGGGCTGAAACAGACGATCCTGTTCCCCTTCGTCACGCTGGGCAGCCTCGTTAACTTCTGTGACTGCCTGATGGCCGGAGGAACAAGCCGCCAGAACCACAGCGAGGTCGGAAGCTCCTATATTCATTTCAACTTCACGCCCGATGGGGACAAGACAACCCCTTCCCTGATCGGCGATGTCCCGCGAGGCGTCATGCTGAACCAGCCCCCGATCTTTCTGGGCGGCCAGGGCGGCATGATCGGCCCGGTGCGCCTGGGATACGGCAACGTTGTTGCGGCCGGCTGCATCCTGAGGGGCGATCACCCGGAGAGCAACAAGCTGATCTACGAAAGGGCCCGCACCGGGGGCGTGAAAAACTTCTTCCCTGCGGAATACCCCAACTTAAAACGAATCGTGGAAAACAACATCATCTACCTGGCCAACCTGACGGCGCTGGACGCATGGTACAGGGAGGTGAGAAAGCCTTTTCTGGAAGCGCAGGAATTCGGATCCCTTCTCTTTGACGGTGTCATGGAACAGCTATCGGTCGCCAGGAAAGAACGCATCAAAAGGCTCGAGGCGATGGCCGAAAAAGCCGTTGCGGCAGCCACCACGAAACGGTCGTCCGAATCGATCCCGAGACGGGAGTTTCATGAACGGCTTCAATGGATCGGGGGCGCGTTCACCGAACAGGTGGAGAGCGACGAAACAAAGAAATCCCGGGAATCGTTCCTCCGGGCATTCCGGAAGGCAACGGGCGATGACAAGGGGAATTACATCGCGACGATACAGAACCTCCCGTCGGAGGTCTCATCCAAGGGCGTCCGGTGGCTCAGCTCCCTGGTGGACGGTCTTTGCATCACAGCCGCGGGGGCCGTGCCGTCCCTGGGCTTATTCAAGAATCAACGATAATTTCGGCAAAACAGGAGAAAACCAATGGGTAAATTGTTCGGAACCGACGGCATCAGAGGTGAGGCCAACCGTTATCCCATGAACGCGGAAATCGCCTTCGGTGTCGGTCAGGCCGTGGCTTACGTGTTCAGAAAAAACGGCCACCGCGCCCGCGTGATCATCGGGAAGGACACGCGGCTTTCAGGATACATGCTGGAGGGCTCCCTCGAGGCGGGGGTCACCTCCATGGGGGGGTACCCCTACCTGGTCGGCGTGCTGCCGACCCCGGGCATCGCCTTTGTCACGCAGAGCATGCGTGCCGATGCCGGTATCGTGATCTCCGCATCCCACAACCCCTATCAGGACAACGGGCTCAAGATCTTCGGAGGCAACGGCTTCAAGCTGACCGATGAGGAGGAAGACCACATCGAGGACCTGATCCTCAACAACCGGCTCGTCGACTTTCTGCCCAAGGCGGCGGGCATGGGGAAGGCCTTCCGTATGGAGGACGTCCACGGGCGATATATCGTCTTTTTGAAAAACAGCTTTCCCCGCAACCTCTCCATGGAAGGGATGAAAATCGTGCTGGACACAGCCAACGGTGCCACATACCGGGTTGCACCCGAGGCGTTCATCGAACTCGGCGCCGAGGTGGAAGTGATCCACAACAAACCGAACGGACTCAACATCAACGACAAGTGCGGTTCGCAACACACCCAGGGCCTGCAGAAAAAAGTGACGGCATGCGGGGCGGCGATCGGCCTGGCCTTCGACGGGGACGGCGACCGCTTGATTGCCGTGGATGAAAAAGGCAAAGAGATCACGGGCGATCAGGTGCTCATCATCTGCGCCCATATGATGAAAAAAGAAGGGAAGCTGAAAAACGACCTGCTCGTGACCACCGTGATGAGCAACCTGGGTCTGAAGGTCGCCTGTAAAAAATACGGGTTCAAACACCATGCGTCCAAAGTGGGAGACCGTTATGTGCTGGAAGACATGCTGAGCATGGGATCGGTCATCGGCGGCGAGGATGCGGGTCACATGATCTTCCTCGACCATCACACGACGGGGGACGGCATCATCGCCGCCATGCAGCTCATTGCCGCCATGGTCAAAACGGGGAAGCCCCTCTCCGAGTTGGCCGCCATGATGGACATCTTTCCGCAGAAACTGATCAATGTGGACGTGCAGCGCAAGCCCGAAATCACGTCGATCCCCGGGATCGTGGAGGCCATCCGGCAGGTGGAAGGCGAACTGGGTGATCAGGGACGCGTGCTGGTCCGATACTCCGGCACCCAGAACATGTGCCGGGTGATGGTCGAAGGGCCGTCCGACTCCGTGACGGAAAAATACTGCCGGCAGATTGCCGATGTGGTGAGGAGCGAGCTGGGCTGATTCGGTCCGGAAAGGCGGGGCTATGGGTATCGCCGTATTTGTGACAGACGATTTCGATCACATGAGCCGGATCGCCGCGGACATCGTCGTCAAAAAAATCGTCGAGATGCACCGGAAGAAGAAAGAGGCCGTGTTGGGGCTTGCGACGGGAAGCTCACCCACAGGGCTTTATAAGCACCTCGCCAAGGCGGCCAACAGCGGGCAATATGATTCCCGCCGCATCCGCAGTTTCAACCTCGATGAGTATGTAGGGCTGCCCGGCGACAACATACAGCAGCGGGTTGTGCATCCCGAGAGCTATGCCTATTTCATGATTCAGGAATTCTTCGGGCTGCTCAAGGATAAGTTCATTGAAACCCTCGTACCTTACGGTTCACTGATCGACCAGAAGCGATTGATCCGTGAATTGAGGGAGCACAGGGAGGACTGGGTGTTCCGGGGAAACGATGCCGGGAAGTCCATTGCCATCCGGGCGAAGCCGGCGTCCCCTTATCTCGCATGGATCCGGAAGGACATCCTGGAGGGCTACAGCCGGAAGATCAGAAAGGCCGGCGGGATCGACCTGCAGATCATCGGAGTGGGCGGCCGCGGCCATGTGGCGTTCCACGAAGCGGGGATCCCTTTCAAGGGCTCCTCGGTCATGCTGGTCAAGCTCGACGACAACACGATCGCCAACGCGGTGAAAGACGGACACTTCGCCGCGGCCGGCGATTCCCCGAACTATGCGATTACCATGGGGGCCGAGCTCGTGTATCAGGCCCGAACGGTTCTTCTGCTGGCAAACGGCGAACGGAAAACCGCCCCCGTGGCGCAATCGCTCCTGGGCGAGGTGACGCCCGAGATCCCCATTTCCTACGGCCGGAAATACGCCGAAAAAGGCGGCAACCTGATTTACGTGATCGACCGGATCGCCGCAAAGGAACTCCTGGCGCATCGAAAAGAGCTGAAAAACAAGGGCATTGACCTGAAAGATCTGACAGGGGCGTAGGGGGGTCTATTTTCCTGGCATTCAGCCCGTGTTGCCTCAAGTGTTTTTCATGCCGGCCCATCGGGCATTGAATATCCCTGATCGCTGTACCATCCCGGCGGTCGAGGGACTGGACGAAAGACAATCTTTGGGGATGATCAGGACCGCCGGATCTTTCTGGCTGCACTGCATAAGCGGTTGAGCAGCACGGCTATACGTAAAAAAAGTCGCCGATCAACTTGTGTCGCACTTGGCCACCATCAGTCCTATCCTCCGAAACAAAACAACTATGCCAAGAATATGACCTGACCCTCTGTGTCAGGTATAATAGCGTCTATGAAAGCACCCCCCTGCGACTTCACCAAGAACATCGGGAAAATCAAGATGCTCTCCGTGGAATGCCGAAGCCTTCTGAAACCCGAAGAGATCATCATCCGCCTGAAGGAGTATTTCGGGAGGGATTTAGGCCTTGAACTCACCGGGGAGAAGCCGGGTTGTCTCACCTTCGAAGGCGGGGGCGGCTTCGTCACTGCCACCCTCTGTGAAGAAAAAGAAAAAACAAAGATCGATATCGTGACCCGAGAATGGGTTCAGCAAGTCCGGGCCTTCATATCACGTCTGTGAGGACCGCATGATCCTCCTTTTCGACGGGTCAGGGTGCCGGCGGAAGAAGACGGCAACGTTGCCGATGAGGCCCACAAGCTCGCTGCCCGTCTGTCCGGCGATGTGTTCCGAGAGGGTCTTCTTCTCCTCCTTGAAATCGAGGAACCGTACCTTGATGAGCTCGTGATCATCGAGGGCGAGACCGACAGACCCGATCAGCTCGTCGGTCACGCCCTTTTTGCCGACCTGGACCAGGGGCTTGAGACCGTGGGCGAGTCCCCTGAGAGCCTTCTTCTCCGTGCCTTTCAGTTTCATCTCATACCGGTTCCAAGATCTGGACCTGCATCGCTTTCACGATGTCTTTCACAGCCGCTCGGTACGGTTTCATGTGGGGCGCCACGAGATGCGCCTTCAGATCATCGAGGGTTGCCCACCTCTCGACGATGACGACGACGTTTTCCCGCGGGGGGTTTTGAACGGGAATGCCGGTGGGCATGTCCACAGTGGGGCCGTACTCGATGCACCCTTTCTCCCGGCCGACGTAGGGGATCACCTTTCTGAACTCCCTGAGGAAATCCTCCCTCCTGCCCGGGGCCACTTCAACGGTGGCCAGAACGTGAATCAAGGAACTCTCCTTTCGGTGTGGTTGTGGGGGCAAAATGTGAATTGAAAAACAGCCATGTCAGAAATCGCCGTTGCGGATGAAATGAACGGCGTTTCTGAAAAAGGCAAGCCCCATCCCTTCCTCGGGGAGGTCTTCCCGGGTCCAGCGCGGATGGTTGGTGCGGTGCGTGTAGGCCTCCGGGTGGGGCATGAGGCCGAAGAGACGCCCTGTCTCGTCGCAGATGCCTGCGATGGCATCACAGGCGCCGTTGGGATTCAGGGGGTACTCCATTGTCGGTTCACTGTAATCGGGTTTGCAGTACTGAACGGCCACGAGGTTCTTCCGGTGAAGCTGCCTCAGAACCGTGGCGTTCCTGGCGATGAACTTCCCCTCGCCATGGCGCACGGGGAGATAGACACCCCTGAGCCCCCTCGTGTAGATGCAAGGCGTCTGATCGTTGATCTTGAGGTAGACCCATCGGTCCTCGAAACGCCCGGAGTCGTTGAACGTGAGAGTCGCGGTTTGCTTGAAGTACTCCCCTTTAAGCCCCGGCAGGATTCCCAGCTTGACCATGAGCTGGAAGCCGTTGCAGACGCCGAAGATGAGCTTCCCGTCCCGGATGAACCGTGAAAACTGCTCGTAAAGGGGCTCGCCGGTCCCGGCTACCCGGGCGTGCATGATGCGGTGTGCGCCGGCCTTCGCGGACCCCAGGTCGTTGCCGTCCAAAAAGCCTCCCGGTAGGTTAAGGAAGTGATAGTCGTCCAGCCGTTTTTCTCCGTAGAGGAGCTCGCTTAAGTTGACAATGTCGACGACGTCGGCGCCGGCCAGTCTGCAGGCATGGGCCATCTCCATTTCGCAGTTTGTCCCCTTCCCGGTGACCACAATGGTTTTAACTATTCTTGCCATTTCCCTCGACCCTTGTTTCTTGAAATGCCTCCGACCAGAAAGACCAGACGGACCCGACAGACCAAATGGACCTGAAATTTTGATTTTCAAAATTTCAAAGGTTTCTGCCAGATCTCCTTCAGCACCCGGGTATCGTCCTCGATGATCCGGTTCCCCCGGATCCCGTTGACCCTGAAGTCGCTTCCCTCGAGCACCAGACCTATGCAGGCAAAGGCGTTGCCTTTCAGGACCTCCTCGAAACGGTCCCTGTTCGCGGGTGAAACCGTCACGACGAAGCGGCTCTGGGACTCCGAGAAAAGGAGGTAATCATCCCGGTAGATCCCCGCGCAGGGCACCCGGGCGAGATCCACCGACAGGCCCAGCCCCCCTGCAAAGGCCGTCTCCGCGAGAGCCACACCGAGACCGCCGTCGGAGCAGTCGTGACAGGAGGCCACGAGATCCGCCGTTATGGCAGCGCCGAGAGCCCCGTAGAGCTTCTTCGCCTTGACGGCGTTGACCACGGGGACCTGGTTTCCGATGAAGCCGTTCTGGGCGAACCACTCCGACCCCCCGAGTTCCGGGAAGGTCTCCCCGAGGACGTAGACGAGATCGCCGGGCTTTTTCACATCCATCGTGACGGCCTTCCGCACGTCCTCGATCCGGCCGATAACGGAAAAGAGAAGGGTCGGCGGGATGGAGATCTTGGTGTCGCCGATCTGGTAGTCGTTTTTCATGCTGTCCTTGCCGGAGATGCAGGGCACGCCGTAGATCTTCGTGTAGTCGTAGAGGGCCCTGTTGGCCCGCACGAGCTGCGCCAGCTTGTATTCGCCGTCGGGGGTCTTTTCGGATTGCACGGGGTCGCACCAGCAGAAATTGTCAAGCCCCGCCAGATGCCCCAGTGAGGCGCCGACGGCGACGGCGTTCCGGATCGCCTCGTCGATGGCGCAGGCGGCCATGTGATAGGTGTCGATATCGCTGTACCGCGGGCAGATTCCGTTGGCGACGACAATCCCCTCGAAGGAGTCCAGGATCGGCCGTATGACGGCGGCATCGGAAGGCCCGTCGTCGGATGCACCGGTCAGGGGCTTGATCACGCTTCCGCCCTGAACCTCGTGATCGTACTGGCGAACGACGGACTCCTTGCTGCAGATGTTGAGCCTCGAGAGCATGGTGCGAAGGACGTGACCCATGTTGTCCGGCTCGGGGAAGCCGGGCTCCCGATGCCTCGGGGGGACCCACTTCGCACGAAGCTGCATCTGCGGGAGGCCTTCGTGTAGAAATTCCATGTCGAGAAAGGCAACCGTCCGGCCGTCGAAGCGGACATGGAACTTTCCGGAATCGGTGAACCGGCCGAGGACCGTGGATTCCACGTCCATCTTCCGCGACAGGGCCAGGAATTCATCGATCTTCCCGGGATCCACGGCGAGCGACATCCGCTCCTGGGCCTCGGACAGCAGGATCTCCCAGGGGTTGAGCCCCGTGTATTTCAGCGGCGCCTTCTCCAGGTCGAGCTCCGCACCTCCGGAGAGTCTCGCCATCTCGCCCACCGACGAGGAAAGACCGCCTGCACCGTTGTCCGTCAGGGCACGGTAGAGCCCCCGGTCCCTGGCCGCAAGGAGAAAGTCCGTCATCTTCTTCTGCGTGATGGGGTCGCCGATCTGCACGGCCGACACGGGCGATCCCTCGTGAAGCTCCTCCGACGAGAAGGTGGCGCCGTGGATCCCGTCTTTGCCGATCCGGCCGCCGCACATGACCACGAGATCCCCCGCCCTGATCTCCTTGCCGTGACTGGGTTCGCCCAGGATGCGGGAAGGCATGATGCCCGCCGTCCCGCAGTAGACGAGGGGCTTTCCGAGGAACCGGTCATCGAAGACGATGCAGCCGTTCACCGTGGGGATGCCGCTCTTGTTGCCGCCGTGCTCCACCCCTTCACGCACCCCCTCGTAGATGCGCCTCGGGTGCAGGATACGTTTCGGCAGGGGTTTCGAATAGAACGGCGTCGCAAAACAGAAGACGTCGGTGTTGAAGATGAGCTTGGCGCCCTTTCCCGTCCCGAAAGGGTCACGGTTGACCCCGACGATGCCCGTGAGCGCTCCCCCGTATGGATCCAGGGCGGAGGGGGTGTTGTGCGTCTCGACCTTGAAGACGATGTTGTAGTCGTCATTGAAACGGATGACGCCGGCGTTGTCGACGAAGACGGAGAGGCACCAGTCATCCTTCCCCATGGCTTCCCGGATCTCTTTTGTCGACCCCTTGATGAAGGTCGCGAAAAGCGAGTCGACGACCGTCTCCGTCCCCTCTTCGTCCTCGTAGCGGATGAGGGCGTTGAAGATCTTGTGCTTGCAATGCTCGGACCACGTCTGCGCCAGGGACTCGAGTTCCACGTCGGTGACCCTGCCGCCGAGGCCGACCTTCTCGCGAGCGCTCGCGACGTCCGGATCCCTGAAATAGGCCTGGATGGTCTTCATCTCCTGGAGGCTGAGAGCCAGCACCCTGTCACTGCTCATGGCGAGCAGGCTTTCGTCACTCACGTTGAGATCGATCTCCTCCACATGCGGTCGCTCCCCTCCGGCGACCTTCGGCACATGGGGGCGCATGCCCTTCCGGGGGTCCCAGTCCTTCCCTTCGACGATTTCATACCGTTCGACAAGTTCATTGGCCAGAAGCCCCGAAGCGATGCGCTCCGCTTCCTCTCGTCGGATCTCGCCCCGGATGACGTACTGCCTGGACGTGTAGACCCGGGCATCCCCCCCGGCGCCGTTTCCCAGGAGGGTCCGGATGGCTTCGGTCGCCGTCCGTCCCACGTTGTCCGTCACACCGGGCCTGAACCCCACCTCGATGAGCCAGTCGAAATCGCGGGCCAGCCCGCGGTTGATCGCGTAACCCTGGATCACGGGATCGGTGAGAGGACCTTCGGCAACCTGTTTGATCTCGCCCCGCAATAGATTCCCCTCGACGGTGTAGACGTCAATGGTCCTGACCTCGTCGACGTTGATGCGGAGGTGCTCGACAATCCGCCTTCGGACCCTTTCACCGAGGGCATCCCGCACGCCCTTTTTGAAGCCGACCTCGATCCGGTTGATTTTTCCCTTTTTCACAGCCATGGCCTCTTATCCCTTGTCACGGAGGTTGTATTTGGCCAGTTTGAGGTGAAGACCCTTCCGGCTCAAACCCAGCTGCCGGGCCGTCTTGCTGACGTTCCCTTCGCATTCTTCGAGGACGCGGGCGATCATCTGCCGCTCCACTTCCTCGGTCTTCTCCCGAATGACATCCTTGAAGGGCTTTTTCCGGTCGTCGGCCTTCCGGGCGGCGCCGGCCTCGGCCGCCTCAACCATCTCCGGGGGAACATCGCTCATCCCGATGGTCTCGCCCTGCGTCATCAGGACAAGTCGCTCGATGAGGTTCTCGAGCTCCCGGATGTTCCCGGGCCAGTCGTAAAGGGAAAACAGTTCTTCCACGGCCGGGTCGAGCCCCCGGACCTTCCGGTCCAGCTTCCGGTTGAACTTCTGGATGAAAAACGCCGTCAACGGCGGAACGTCCTCGACGCGCTCCCTAAGCGGCGGGACGTGGATGGGGAGCACGTTAAGCCGGTAATAGAGATCCTCCCGGAACCTGCCGTCCCTGACATCCTGCAGGAGATTTCTATTGGTGGCCGTGACCAGCCTCACATCCACCTTGATGGTCTGCAGGCCGCCCACCCGTTCGAACTCCTGGTCCTGGATGACCCGCAGGAGTTTGGCCTGCATGTCCTTCGGCACTTCTCCGACCTCGTCGAGAAAGAGCGTCCCCTTATGGGCGAGTTCGAACCGTCCCGCCTTGCTGGAGACGGCACCGGTGAAAGCCCCCTTTTCATACCCGAAAAGCTCGCTCTCCATGAGGTTCTCGGCGATGGCGGAGCAGTTGATCTTGATGAAGGGGTTTTTGCGGCGGGGGCTGTTGACGTGGATGGCATTGGCGACGAGTTCCTTGCCCGTCCCCGTCTCGCCGGTGATCAGAATCGTGGTCGTCGTCGGCGCCACCTTCTTGATCACATCAAAAATTTTGACCATGCCCTCGCTGACGCCGACGATTTCCTGGCGATCGATTTCTTCCGGGCTCAGGATCAGTTCCTCGTCGATAAGAGTTTTTGTCTTGACGGCCTTGGCGATCACGTTTTTCAGTTCCGTCTGATCAAAGGGCTTGGTGATGTAGTCGAGGGCACCCTTCTTCAGGGCATCCACGGCCGTGTGGATCGTGCCGTGGGCGGTAATCATGATGACCGGCACGGAGGGGTAATCGCGGACCACTCTCTCCAGGAGGCCCATGCCGTCGAGCCGGGGCATCTTGAGATCCGTTACGACGACCTTGACATCCCGGTTCTTGAGCGCCTCGAGGGCCTCGACACCGTCGGCGGCCGTCAGAACCTCATAGCCCTCGCGGCTGAGCAGGGCCTTGAGGACGAGTCGCATGTTGGATTCATCGTCGACGATAAGTATCTTCTTCATCACCGTGCACGAAACGCCCGCAGAGCGGTTATCGAAAATAAAAGAGTCACGAGGTCCCGCGCACCGGGCGGCAGGAGCACGAAGCATGTCCGCATTGAAGCGTCCGAAGTGCTGCACCTCAGGCCTTGAACCTTCGGGTCAACGTCTATTATGGAACCTTACCCTTGTCAAGATTATTTCATTCCTGGGGGACGGGGATCCGGATGTGAAAAATCGTGCCCTGACCCGGCAGGGATTTGGCGCGGATCTGTCCCCCCTGACTGCGGATGATCTTGCGGCAGATGGCCAGGCCCAGACCCACCCCTCTTTTCTTGGTGGTGAAAAACGGCTTGAAAATATTGGGCATATCTTCCTTCTGAATCCCCCTGCCCGTGTCCCGGATGGAGATCCCGACGGCATCCCCCTCGTCGCTTTCGATCTTCGACGTCCTGAAGGTCAGGGTGCCTCCGTCCGGCATGGCCTCGATCCCGTTGAAGGCGATGTTCAGGATCACCTGCATCATCTGCTCTCCGTCGAGGTTGACCCGGGGGAGCGAGGGGTGGAGGTCCGTCTCGACGGTGACCTTCCCGGACTGCTCATTCGCCCTGATCAGGGAAGCAGCCTTTTCGATGATCCCGTTGATGTCCTGCCGGTCGCTCTTCACGCCCTGAGGCTTCGCGTAGTTCATGAACTGGGAGACGACTCTGTTGAGACGGTCCGTCTCCTCGATGATCACATCGAGCAGTTTCTGGTTCTCGGGGTCCGAGGTCTCGGACCGGAGGTACTGGCCGGCCCCCTTGATGGACCCGAGGGGGTTCCGGATCTCGTGGGCCAGTGCCGTGGCCATCTCCTCGAGGAGCGCCGACTTCTCCTTTTCCAGCTCCTGGTCGTAGGCATAGAGGGATGTGAAAAAATCTTTCGCGTAGGGGAAGAGGCGAATGAAGACCTTTTTCAGGATGAGCTTGATCGGGTCGAAGAGAAGCACGATCAGGAAGGATCCCATGAGAACGTGTGTGAAATACGGGGCGGGGGCGGTGCCGAAAAGCCCGATGACCAGGTAAAAGATGACCGTGGCGATGATGGAGGTGACCACAATGACCAGCGCCCGCCCCATGATTTCATAGACTTCCGGCAGATGGGGGTGGACGATGATGACGAGGACGAAGTAGAGAAGGGCCGCCGCCGCAAGGTTTGAAAAGGGCGGAAACCCGAGAATCAGGTAATGGAGCGCGTCGGAAATGCTGATGAAGGCCGTCACCGCGCAGGCGATGGCCACGTAGGCCATCCTCCTTCTTTCGACGCCGGCGGACTTCCTCCGGATGTAGACCAGAAGCGCGATGTAGCCGTAGAGCAGGATGAGCGATGCATAGAGATTGATCGACGCGTTGAAAAACGGCGAGGGGTAGAGGGGCGTGAAAAAAGTGACGACAAAAAAGAGGCCGATCACGGAGGTCAGGATGACCTCCCGGGTGCCGACGAAGGTCCGGCCCCGAAGGAAATGGTGTTCAAACCTCATCAGGAGGGGCAGCGCCGTCAGAAGCCCCAGGTAACCGACGGTCCTCCAGAAGACGCCCTGAAAGATGCCGTCGAAAAACTCCCCTCCCTTCTGCACGAAGATCGCAAGGCACAGGGCCGCGAAGGCCCTCTGGACCGTCTCCTTTTCCTTTCTGGCGATCAGTGAAACGGCGATGACGAGGCTGACCGCCGCCAGGGTGAAGGTTTCCATGGGTTTCCCCGTCATTTGTGGGGCATTCAGGATCGTCTGATGATATCGGCAATCCCTCCTTTAGTCAAGAAAGAGAGCCCTCCCGGCGGCTGGCACGACGCGCTTGAGAACGGCAAAAGGGCGTGCATAAAAAAGGGGCAAGCATTGGCTTGCCCCCTAACATTGTCCCGATAACCCTGCCGGTCTGTTTCTCAGACCGATTTTTCCATCAGCTTGACCTCGAACCGGTACCCGGCATCCTCGGAAGCCTTTCGAACGGCCTCCCGGAAGGTCCCGAAATCGAACCGGTAGGAGTAGTCCTTCCCGAAGAGCTTCGACTGCTCCTCGATGGAGCCCTTTCTCTCCTTGCCGAAGGTGTTGTAGGTTTCCTTCTTGAAACCGATGCCGGGACTCGTTTCATCGCCACTGCCGCCGGAGAGGCCGAAACCCGACTCTTTCAGCATCTCGAAGAACCGCACCTCCCTGACCGGTTCGTCGACCCTGAAACGGCAGATGTAGGTCAGTTTCTTTTTCGAAAGGAAGGTCTTTCGCTCGGCAACGACGGACTCCAGTCTCGCCGAACCGTCCTTCTGCATCTCGAACTGCCCCGGGATGGTCTTCCCGATTTCCGTGATCGTCTGTCGCAGATCCATTGCGCCTCCTATCTCTGTCCGATGGTGAGTGTGATGTGTTCCGCCGCCTTCGCACCCGCACGAGCCGACCGCCTGATGACCCTGCCCCGGGTGTCCTGCTTCGGGGTGAAGGCATAATGGGCGGGGTTGATCTTGAACCAGGCTTTGTCGAGGGTCGTCACGGCCTCCCACTCCGTCATGGCGACGAGGTTGAGCATCTCGACGGTCTTTCACGCACCCGGGGGCCGTACGATGGACACGGTGACGGTTTTCGTCGGCGGCGTGACCGCGTTACCGGCAAGACCCTTCACGGCGACCTTGATCCCGATGAACCCGCTTCTCCTGGTGCGAACATGAATCGTATCCCAGGCCCGGAAGGGTTCTCCTTCCCCGGGGGCGTTCACGTCCAGGGTCATCTTGTTCGTTCACACAACCTGACCCTATGCGTGCGAAGTTGCCGCAAAGCCGGCAAGGCCCGGCAGCAAGACAGCAAAACGAGTACGGATTTCCCCATGAAAGGGCCATGGGCCGTATCCATTACAAATGCCCTGCCGCGATGCAAAAAGCGTGTTATTCCGCGCCCGGTTGTGTATGAACATTCCCACTGTGTACTTCATTACACACTTTCCGCTGCGAACATACCCCATTTACTGACTGGAAGTCACTGAAAAAAGACGTATAATTCATAATATTTTCAATTAGATAAATTATTTATTATGACTAAATGGTCCATGGCATGCTTTTCGCTCATATACCGGCGAACTTCAGCATTTTTTCTTTATAGGGAAGGACCCGAATTGAAGATGTCAGATCAGAAAGCAGCCGTCGTTTTTCCAGGCCAGGGATCCCAGCGGCACGGCATGGGCAGAGATTTCTTCGAGACCGTCAACGCCAGCAGGGAAACCTTTCTCGAGGCCTCTGATGCCCTGGGCTGGGATGTGGCGGCCATGTGCTTCGGCGAAGACGCGCGTCTGCACAGGACGGAGTACGCCCAGCCCTGCATCCTCGTGACGGAAATCGCGATGCTCCGGGGGCTCCGTGCCCTATACGGTCTCGATCCCCAGTTCTTCGGCGGGCACAGTCTCGGTGAATACACGGCGCTGGTCGCGGCCGGCGTACTTCCGCTCTCCACGGTCATCAAGATCGTGCACGTCCGGGGCAGGCTCATGCAGGAGGCGACACCCGTCGGGATCGGCGGCATGTCGGCACTGATCTCGAGGGATCTGGATATCGACATGATCCTGGAAGCCCTCCGGGATCTCCCGATCGACGTGGCCAACATCAACTCGGCGAACCAGGTCGTGCTCAGCGGCGCGACAAAGGCCATGCCCGAAGCGGAAGCGCGGATCGTCCGTTCCCTCGGAACGGAACGGCCGCTGCGCTTCGTCCCCCTGAATGTCAGCGCCCCGTTCCACAGCCGGTTCATGAGCACCGTCGAGAACCCCTTTGAAGATGTCCTCAACACCGTCCGGAAGGTCATGGACAGCCGATCCGCTTCCAGGGTGACCTCCAACTTCACGGGCGGGTTTCACTCCAGTGACACGGAAGACGTCCTGAACAGGCTGGTCTCTCAATTGAGCAACACCGTCCGCTGGAAGGACAACATGCACACCCTGGCCTCCAGGGCGGACGTCATTTACGAAATCGGACCCAACCGCCCCCTGAGGGAATTCTTCCGGACCGTCGGCGTCAACTGCCTGTCGCTCACGACCCTGGCCTCCGCCCAGCGAACCTTCCAAGGAAATTGATGTTCATCCGGCATCTCGCGGCCTGATCCGGTATCGATCACCCCGAGGGACCGGTGCACACTTTGAGGAGATAGGTCATGGATTTCAACCTGAACGACGAACAGAAAATGTATGTGGAAACGGTGCGGCGATTCGTGAAGGGCGAAATCCTGCCGCGCATCCTGGAGATCGAGAAGAAGCACGCCTTCCCTTACGACATCATCCGGAAGGCGTGGGAGATGGGGATCCTGAACCTGAGCGTCCCCAGATCCGTCAAGGGATACGAGATCGATCCTGTTTCTTCGGCCCTCATCATCAAGGAGCTCTCCTACGGCGACACGGGAATCTCCACATCGGCCATGTGCAATGACCTGGCCAACGTCGTCATCGCCCAGCAGGGTACGGAGGAACAGCAGCGGCGTTTCCTGGACCCCTTCGTGAAGGCGCCGCTCATCGCCTCCTTCTGCCTGACGGAACCCGGCGCCGGTTCGGACAACTCTTCCATGACGAGCTTCATCCAGAAGGGCACGAACGGCCGATACAGCCTGAACGGTGCGAAGTGTTTCATCACCAACGCCAGCTTCGCATCCCAGTTCACCGTGTTCTGCAAGGTCGGGAAACCCTCGAGCCAGCTCATGGGCTGCGTGATCGTTCCGGCCGATACGATGGCGGAAAACGATCCGGTTCTCTTCGGTGCCGAGAATGACGAACTCCGGGCCCTCAACGGAGGGAGGATCACCATCGGGAAACCGGAAGACAAACTCGGCCAGCGTCTTTCCAACACGGCCAGCGTCACCTTCGAGGATGTCGTCATCGACGACGGCCAGATCATCGGGGACCGGCGGCTGGGCTTCAAGTATCTCGTCGATGTCCTCGATTACGCGAGACCCATGGTAGCCGCCATCGGCGTGGGGCTGGCCCGACGGGCCCTGGACGTGACGCTCGAGTACACAAAGCAGCGAAAACAGTTCGGTCAGAGGATCTGCGACCTGCCCGTGGCCAGGGAAACACTGGTCGCCATGTGGAAAAAGGTGGAACTGGCGGATCTCGCCCTCATGAAGGCGGCCGTCAAGGTACAGGAGAGGGCCGAGGACCGCGGCATGTACTCCTCCCTCGCCAAGAACGTGGCCGCCGAGGCGGCGGTCTACTGCGCCACCGAAGGGCTCCATCTCCACGGAGGGTACGGCTTCATGTCGGAATACGAGATCTCCAAGCTCGCGAGAGACGCCCACATTATCGACATCTACGAGGGCGTCCGCGAAGTCCAGCACATGATCATCGGGAGAGAACTCGTCTAACACCAACATTTTGAGTTTTGAGTTACGAGTTTTGAATTAAGAAAGAGATCTTCAAAACCAAAGAGACGAAATAGACAAGAAGGACCAGACGGACAAGACAGACCAGAAGGACGACCATGCTGTACCTTCACGGACTCGGGCATTTCTACCCGGAAAACGTCATCACGAACCGGTTCCTGAGCGAGCTGGACATCGGGTCGAGCGAGGAGTGGATCCTCGAGCGGGTGGGGATCGTTGCGCGCCACACCGTCCTGCCGCTGGAGTACATCCGGATCACGAAGAACCGCGAGCCCCGCGAAGCACTGGCGGCAAGCCGCTACGGAAACGCTTGGACGGCCGCGGCGGCCGCCCGCATGGCCATCGAACGGGCGGGAATCCGGAAAGAGGACATCGGTCTTCTCATCTGCGGATCCTCGGCACCCGATTACGCCTCGCCGGCGGAATCCTCCCGGGTGGCCGCGGAACTCGGCATCGAAGTGCCCTGTTTCGACATGAACTCCGCCTGCACCAGCTTCGGCGTGCAGATACACTTCTTGAGCATGACGACTCCGGGAGCTCTGCCGCCTTATATCCTGACGGTTATCCCGGAAAACCTCACGCGCTCGGTTGACTACTCCGACCGCCGTTCGGCCTGTCTTTTCGGTGACGGGAGCACGGCGGCGGTCCTCTCACTCACCGAGCCGAGCCGGATGAAATTAGAAGGAACTCACTTCTGTGCCAAGCCCTCGGCGTGGGACAAGGTGAGCATCCCGAGGATGGGCTACTTCAACCAGGACGGGCACGCCGTGCAGGGGTTCGCGATCCGGAAAACGACGGAAGCCCTGCGCACCCTACTGGCCGCCTATCCCTCCGAAAACGGCCATCTCAAGTTCGTCGGTCACCAGGCCAACCTCGGAATGCTGGAGATGGTCTGCGAGCGCTGCGGCATCGACCGCGGCAACCACTGGCACAACGTCGTTGAATACGGCAACACGGCCAGTGCCGGTGCCCCCGGGGCCCTGAGCCTCCACTGGGAAGAGATTCAACCGGGCGATCACATCGCCCTGGTCCAGGTGGGGGCGGGACTGAGCTGGGCGCAGATGATGCTCATCGTCGAGGGGGATCGATGAAACACGCTGAATTCACCGAACGGAACCATTTTTCTTTCGAAGAGCTGATCTCCTTCGCCTACGGAAATCTGGTGGAGGACCCGCCGCAGGGTTTCGACGGGCGTCTGCCGAAGCCGCCCTTTCTGATGGTGGACAGGGTTCTTTCCATCACGAAAAACAAAAACCAGGGCGCGATCGTCGCCGAACAGGACGTGAGGCTCGATGCCTGGTACTTTCAATGTCACATGCCGGGTGACCCCGTTCACCCGGGATGTCTCTGTGTGGATGCCGTCTGGCAGCTCCTGGGGTTTTACTGCAGCTGGAGGGGGGCCATGGGCGGCGGCAGGGCCCTCGGGTGCGGCGAAGTGTCGTTCAACGGCCAGATCCGGCCCCACAACAAGAGGGTCCGGTACGAGATCTCCGTGAGGCGTTACGCCTACCTGAAGGATTCGGGGACGAGCATCGCTCTCGGTGACGGAAACGTCCTCGTGGACGGCGAGCTGATCATGACGATCCGGGATGCCCGATCCGGTCTTTTTCACGGGATCACCTATCCCGACTATCCCCGCAAGTCCCGCAACGCCGTCGGCGGGATCATGAGGAAGAGTGATGACTGATCAAAAGGTTGCCATCGTCACGGGGGGCGGAACGGGCATCGGCGCCGCGTGCTGCCGGGCCCTGGCGAAAGAAGGGTTTCGCGTGGGGATCCACTACCGGCGCAGCGCCGAGGGGGCGCAGGCGGTCCTCGGTGAGATCGGGAACGGTTTCCTGATCCAGGCCGATCTCGCCGATATCGAACAGGTGGAAGCAATGGCCAGCGGCCTGAAGCAAAGCGCGGGGCGCGTGGACGTCCTGGTGAACAACGCGGGGGCCTCCATCAATGCCGATATCCTCACCATGAAGGCCGAGCAGTTCGACGAGCAGCGAAGCCTCACGCGGGGGATCTGGCTCCTGACGAAGCGGATCATCCGGCTCTACATGCTGAGAAAGGGCACCGGCCGGATCATCAACATCACGAGCGTCGTCGGCCACACCGGCAATCCCGGACAGATCCCCTACACCATGGAAAAAGCGGCCCTGGATGCCTTTACGAAGTCGCTCGCCAGGGAACTCTCCGGCCGGAACATTCTCGTGAACTCCGTGGCTCCCGGCTTCATTGAAACGGCCATGACGGAAGACCTGCCCGCGGAGGTCAAGGAAAGGATCCTCGCCGGCATTCCCATGGGGCGCACGGGCACACCGGAGGAAGTGGCGGACGTCGTCGCTTTTCTCGCCACGAGGGGCTCCTACATCAACGGCACGGTTATCCATGTGAACGGCGGGCTCTATGGCGGCTGATCGGGACATCTTTGAAAAGATCCTCGGGGCCATACCCCAGCAGCCCCCTTTCCGCTTCATCGACGACCTCCTGGAAGCGGACAGGGAGCATATCGTGGGGACCTACCGATTCAGGGAGGACGAATTTTTCTACAAAGGGCACTTCCCGGAAAACCCGATCACACCCGGGGTCATCCTCGTCGAGGCCATGGCCCAGACCGGTGTCGTCGCCTTCGGCCTCTACCTTTTCATGACGGAGCAGAAGGGCTCCGCCGAGGGGGCGAAAAAATTGACCACCCTCTTCACCATCCTGGAAGAGGTGGAATTCCGAGGCATCGTGAAACCGGGCGAGCGAGTGATCATCCGGGGCGAAAAGATTTATTTCAGGAAAGGAAGCCTTAAAACCAGAATCAGCATGACCCGGGAAAACGGGGAACTCGTCTGCACCGGCGTCCTGGCAGGTATGGGGGTTGATCTCAATGAGGAATAGGGTCGTCATCACCGGTATGGGAATCGTGGCCCCGAACGGGCACGGGCTTGAAGTCTACGAGAGGGCTCTGCGGGAGGGGCGTTCGGGCATCCGTTACATCCCGAGACTCAAAGACTTGAACTTCGCCTGCCTCGTCGGGGGCATCCCCGAGAACATCGGCGACGTGTTGAAACGCTACTTCCGCGAGGAAGACCTGATCGCCGTCAATGACAACATCGCCTTTGCGTCCGTGGCCGCCGTCGACGCCTGGCGGGACGCGGGTTTCGAAGTGCCCGACGCCGAGGGCGCGGAGGTGGACTGGGACAGCGGCGCCATCATGGGTTCCGGCATCGGTGGGATGGACACGATCGCCGAGACCGTTGTCCCCCTTGTCAACCAGGGCAGGGTCCGGCGCCTGGGGAGCACCATCGTGGAGCAGGTGATGAACAGCGCCACGAGCGCGAAAATCGCGGGTCTTCTCGCCCTGGGAAATCAGGTCACGTCGAATTCCTCGGCCTGCAGCACCGGCAATGAAGCGATCATCGACGCCTTGTACCGTATTCGGCACGGCATGGCGAAACGCATCCTGGCCGGGGGCTCCGAGGGGGCCTCTCCCTACATCTGGGCCGGATTCGACGCCATGAGGGTCCTCAACCGGAAGTCCAACGACCAGCCCCGGGCCGCCTCGAGGCCCATGAGCGCATCGGCGGGCGGTTTCATCCCGGGTTCCGGGGCAGGTGCCCTCATGCTGGAGGACCTGGAAACGGCAAAGAAACGGGGCGCACGGATCTATGCGGAGGTCCTGGGCGGGGCCGTCAACTGCGGCGGCCACCGAAACGGCGGGACCATGACGGCGCCCAACCCGGAGGGCGTGAAGCGCTGCATCCGGATGGCCGTCGCCGACGCCGGCATCTCGCCGCGCGACGTGGACGCCATCAATGGGCACCTCACGGCAACCTTCGCGGATCCCGTGGAGGTGAAGAACTGGGCGGAGGCCCTGGAACGCACATCGGAGAACTTCCCCTACATCAACTCCACCAAGTCCATGGTCGGGCACTGCCTGGGGGGGGCGGGGGCCATAGAGTGCGTGGCCGTTTCCCTCCAGCTCTACAGAGGGTTCCTGCACCCTTCGATCAACTGCGAGGACGTCCATCCCGACATCGCGCAATACGCGCCCAGGATCCCCCAGAAAGCCCTGGAACTGCCGGGGTTGAGGATCATCGCCAAGGCGGGTTTCGGTTTCGGCGACGTGAACAGCTGTATCATATTCAAAAAATGGGCGTAAGGCGAAAAGAATAAAGAAAAACTTTTTTCATCTCTGGCCTCAAGCCGTAAGCCTTCGGCCCTGTGCCAAATACTTTATTCAAGGAGTCAAAGAAATGGAAGAGAAGCAAATTTTCACGGAGCTGGTCAACATTCTGAAGCTGTACACAAAAAACCCGGAGCTGCTCGAGAAGGCCACCAAAGAAACGCACATCCTGAACGATCTCAAGGTCAACTCGGCAAGACTTGTCGACGTTGTCATCAAGTGCGAGGACGTCTTCGGCATCTCCATCGATGACGATGACGCCGACAAGATCAGGACCATCGGTGACGCCATCGAGGTCATCAAGCTGAAGCTGGCGGCTTAGGAGCATCGGCATGAACGGGTCATCGGGGTGGCCCCTGCGGCTTCAGTACGGGATGGGTCGCCTCTTCGTTTTCCTGATCGGCCCAGTGACCTACGGCCTGATCCGACTTGCCGGCTGGCGGGTCAGAGACCTCCGCGGCGTCCGTCGGGCCTGCCGGGAACAGTTCGGGAAACACGAAGGGCCGTGGCTCATCTGCGCAAACCACCTGACGCTGATCGACTCCGTAATCCTGGCCTACGCCATGCTGCCGCTCCACCGGTACCTGCTGAACTTTCGCTGGCTCGCCTGGAACCTCCCGGAGCGGACGAACTTCAACCGCAATCCCCTGTTGACGGCGCTCTGCTACCTGGCCAAGTGCATCCCCGTCGAGCGGGGAGGCGACCGGGAAACCATGAGAAAGCAGCTCGAGAAGTGCGCAACCCTGCTCGGCCGGAAACAGCTCCTCATGATCTTCCCCGAAGGAGGACGGTCACGCACGGGGCGTGTGGCCGTGGAGACCTATTCGTACGGCGTGGGGCGCTTCGTCCAGCAGTTTGAAAAGATCAAAATCCTGTGTATCTACCTGCGCGGCGACGGCCAGGCGACGTACAGCGACTTCCCGGCACCGGGCGAGGTCTTTACCGCCGAGGTCTCCGTTCTCGAGCCCCGCAGGACGGCCTCGGGCGGCCTGAAGGCCCAGCGGGACTACGCCGAGCAGATCATCCAACGCCTTTGCGAGATGGAGGAAAAATATTTTGCCGATCGGGAACGACATCGTGGATCTGTCGGATCCCCGCAACAGGGGAAAGAGCCGGGATCACCGCTTCACGCAGCGGGCATTCAGGCCGTCCGAAAGAGATAGGATTGCCGGATCGGAGAATCCCGACCGGGAGATGTGGACCCTCTGGGCCGCAAAGGAAGCGGCCTACAAGGCCCTGTCAAAATCCTTCCCTTCGCTCTCTTCGGTCCCCCGTCTTTTCTCCGTCTCCCTTTCCTCTTTTGAACCGACGGTACCGCAGGAAGGGCGGGGTCACGGAACGGTGGCCTGTCCCCGGGGTCCTGTGACGATCCGGGTCTTCCGAACGGCGGAGTATGTCCACTGCGTGGCCTCGGATGAACTCGACGGCCGGCTCGAGGGCATGATCGGGCAGGTGGTCCGCCTGGCCGATGCGCCGGGCGCACCGGTTTTGCGGGACGAGTCCCGCCTCACAAGGGAGGCGGCCGCCCGGAGGCTTTCCGAACACCTGGGGCTGCGAGCGGATGAGGTGGAGATCCGGCGCATAAAAAAAGACCGGGAACTCGGTCCGCCGGTCGTTTACGTGCAGGGTGAACAGACGGCCATCGATCTCAGCCTGAGTCACGACGGGGCATTCGGGGCCTTCGTGTTTCTGCCGTTCTAACCCTCTCGGGACAGTTCTTCCAGGACGTCTATGATCTCGGGGCCGATGAGCTCCGCTTTCTGATTCGTCAGCCCGCAGAGTCCCTCCAGTGCCCGGGCCGACGGCAGGCCCGACCTGGCGATGTCGAGAAGGTTCTGATCCGAGAGGATCATGAACCGAGGCGTATTCGTCTCCCTCGCCCGTTCAAAGCGCCAGCGGTGGAGCGCCCTGAGGCGCCTTTTCTGTAGATCTTCCAAATCCTGATACCCCTTGATGCCCCCCAGGGAACGCTCGTCGAAGGCCTTTTCGCTCCAGCGTGCCTGTGAAACCGCCGCAAAGGCTTTCCGCGCCTGGTCCTCCAAGCCCCGGCCCGCGATTTCCGGTTTCATCTTCCGGTAGAGGTCGATCAGGAAGGATGTGTCCCGCACGGCGTACTCGATCTGCTCTTCCGTCAAGGGACGGTTCTCCCACCGAGAACGCTGCAGCCGTTTCGTCTTGTTGAGCGAAACGCCGAGATAGGTTTCGATGACCGTGGAGAGCGCCAGGAGTTCGGAGCCCAGCAGCGAGGCCGCCCTCTGCGTGTCAAAGACATTCCTGAATTCGAAGCCGTAATCGCGTTTCAGGATGCGGATGTCGTTGTCCCCCGCGTGGAGGATCTTCACCTGGGCGGGACTCCTGCATATCTTGCCCAGGAACGAAAACTCGAGCTTCCTGTCAAGGGGATCAAAGAGGTAGGTCCGCTCTTCCGTCCCGACCTGGATCAGGCAGAGTTTGTCACGGAAGTAGCGAAGGGAGTCGTATTCCGTGTCGATGGCCACTTCGGGGGCGGCCGAGATATCCTCCGAGGCCTGTTTCCTTTTTTGCGGGGTATCCACCCAGATCCAGTTACCTGTCATCCATTCCGTTCTCTACCGGTAAGTTCAAAGCGGCCGTATTCTATCTTTCTTTCTTCTTCTGCACAACCCTCATCGTGAAAAAAGAAAGGCCTCCTCACGGCGCCCCGGGGCGGAAGAGAGCGGGTGCACCCCATCAGAACGGGAAGACATACAGGACCGCAACGAAGGCAAGGGCGAAGATCATGACCGTGTAATCGGCATATCCCATTTTGAGCTCTTTCAGGTACGTCCGCGAACCCCGCGCATAGCCCCGCCCGTCCATCGCCTGGGCCAGGTCGTCGGCCCGCTGAACGGTCTGGAGGACAAGGACGGCCGCCAGTGAGGACACCTTCTTCAGCCTCTCCGGAACGGTTCCTTCCCGAAAGTCGGCCCCCCGGGAAAGCTGCGCATCTCTCAGCCGGTCAAATTCCAGCAGGAGGGTCGGAACGAAGCGTATGGCCATAGAGACCATGACGGCGAAATCATGGGAAGAGATGCGGACGGCGCGGAGCGGCCGCAGGAGGCGTTCGATGCCGCTGATGAGTTCCGAGGGTGTGGTGGTCATCGTCAGAAGGGCCGCACAGGCAACGAGGGCCATGAACTGCCACGTGGTGATGAGCCCTCTCGCGAAACCTTCGACGGTTACAGCGGGGAATGCGGGAACGAGCGGACGCCCGTCGGTGAAGAAAAGATGCAGGAGGAAGAGAAAAACGAAGAAGAATACGAGCGGCCTCAAGGCGGTCCCGATGTCCCGAAGGGAGAGCCGCGCGGCCCACGCGCCGACGAGGAGGAAGAGGGAAAGCACCGCCGCCTTCGGAGGATCGGCGCGGAGAATGATCATGCTCACCAGGAGCGTCGTGAAAATCTTCACCCTGGGATCAAGCCCGTGGACCACGGAAGGCCTGGGAATATACTGACCGAGATGAAACATGTCTTTACATCCCCGGATGTGTCCCGTCCCCGGAGGAAATGGTTTTTCGGTCCACCAGGGATGAAATTTCTTTCACGGCCTCTTCGATGGTCATGATGCCCTCTCTCACATCCTGCCCGGACCGCCTCAGGCGCCACATGAGTTCCGTGACCTGCGGCGGACCGAGGCCCATGGCCTTCAGCGTCTCGACGCGTCCGAGGACCTCCGCCGGGGACCCGGCGAGTTCGATTCGACCTTCCGTCATGACGAGCACAAGGCCGGATTCGACAATCTCATCCATGTCGTGGGTGACGTGGATAATCGCCATCCCGCTCTGATTCAATTTCCTGATCACGTTCAGGATACGCCGTTTGCCCGCCGGGTCCAGGAACGAGGTGGGTTCATCGAAAACGATGTATCGCGGGCGCATGGCCAGGACGCCGGCAATGGCGACGAGCCGTTTCTCACCGCCGGAAAGCGTGTGCGTCGGCCGCTTTTCATAACCGGCAAGACCTACGGTCCGGAGAGATTCCTCGACCCTTTCCCTGATATCGGCCGCGGGGAGACGGAGGTTGCCCGGACCGAAGGCCAGGTCTTCTTCGACCGTCATTCCCACGATCTGGCTGTCGGGGTTCTGGAACACCATGCCCACAACCCTCCGGATGTCCCTCAGGGACGCCGTGTCTCTTGTGTTCATGTCATCCACCCAGACATCGCCCGACATGGGCGTAAGCAGGCCGTTCAGGTGCTTGGCGAGCGTCGTCTTTCCGCATCCATTGGGACCGATGACGGCCACATACTGACCATCGCCGACCTGCGCGTCGACGGACCGGAGGACCGGCGTGGAGTCCGCCGCATACCGGAATTCCAGGTTTTTGATTCGAATCACAGCTTCAGCCTTTCATGAACAGAATATTCTCAAACGTTCAGAAATTGACTCTTTCCCGGATCTTCAGCGCGACCGCGGCCGCCGCGGCGATCTTCAGGATATCCCCGGGTATGAAAGGAAGGGCACCCGCCGTAAGCGCCTTGATCGGCGACAGACCTGCTACGACCATGAGTTGAAGAATCCCCAGGGTGTAGACGATGCAACCGCCGGCCAGCATGGATAGAACCAGCCACGGAAGGCGGGGATGTTCCCTCATCTCGACGAGTTTTCCGATGACGAAGGCCGCAATGATGAACCCGATGATATATCCGCCTGTCGGCCCCATGAGGACGCCGAGGCCCGCCTTCCCTCCCGAGAAGACGGGCAGGCCGAGAACGCCGAGAAGCACGTAGATGATCTGGCTGAGGACCCCGAGGCGTCTCCCGAGAAGGGCTCCGGCGAGATAAAGGAAAAAGGTCTGGAGAGTAACCGGTACGGGCTGAAGCGGCACGGATATGAGCGCCCCGACCGCCGTCATGGCCCCGAACATGGACGCGTAGACCATTCCCTTCGTTGTCAACCGATCATCCTTCACTTTTCTCTTCCCCATCCCCGTCGGCAGGAGGTGTGCCTGTCATCGTCGGGGACGCGAGCTTTACGGTTGGCCTTCCGGAATATCCCGGTTTTCGTCCATTGACAACCCACGATGGAAAACGTCCCTCAGGTAACGATATTCCATCTCCGCCGAATGGGCCCGCCGGACGGAGGATCCGGGCAGGAAGTTCGGCGCATACCGTCGCAGGATACTCATCGGCCGATGCCCGATCTGAAAAAACCCATCGGTCCTGAGGGAGCCGTCTGTCGCAAAGAACGCGGCACGAAGACGCGGGTCTCCTGCCTACCGATAAAGTCAAAACCATTTTGAGTCAGGAATTTTGAATTTGGAAAGAAAAAATTTTCTCATTTTAATTCATAACTCAACACTCAGAATTCACCGTTGCAAGTAATGCACGTCTCCCGAGACGATGCGGTGCAGGCGCCCCTTCTCGTCGAGGATGAGCAGAAACCCGTCCTCGTCAACGTCCCGGATCTCCCCTGCGAGGACCCGCCCGACCTGATCGACCCGTCCATACTGACCCATGATGCCCGCACAGGTCCTCCAGCGTTCGAGTAACAGGGGGAATTTCCCTTCGAGAAAGAGGCCATAGTTCCTCTCGAACGATTCCAGCAGGGATCGGAGAATCACCGTGATCGAATGGGTTTTCCCGGTCTCCACGAGCAGGGATGTCGCCCTGTCGCGGATCTCCTTCGGGAATTGCCCGGCGGGCGTATTGACATTGAGACCGATCCCCGCCACGACGTAGTCGACGGCGTCGGGCTCCGTGCTGATCTCCGTGAGGATTCCGGCGATCTTTTTGCCGCCGGCGAGGACGTCATTCGGCCACTTCACCCTCGGCGAAGAGGGAAGAAAGGGAACAAGGGCATCGCAGACGGCCACGGCCGTCATGAGGGTGATCTTCGGCGCCTCTGACGGTGCAACCGGCGGCCTCAGGATGAGAGAGACGTAAAGACCGGTACCTTCCGGTGAAAACCAGCTTCGTCCCCGGCGGCCCCGGCCGCCGGTCTGCTTCCCGGCGAGGACGATCGTCCCCTCGGGGGCTCCCCGGACTGCAAGTTCCTTGGCCCTGGAATTCGTTGAATCCGCTTCGGAAAAACGGATGATCTTCCCCCGGCCGAAGACCTTCGCCTGCAGACCGGAGCGGATTTCACGGGGAAGCAGGCGATCAGGCACTCCCCGGAGGATGTAACCCTTCCTGGGAGAAGACTGTATTTCGTACCCTTCCTCACGGAGTTTGCAGATCTGCTTCCAGACGGCCGTGCGGGACACCGCGAGCTTCGCGCTCAGGGACTCGCCCGAAATCCACCGACCTTCCGCTTTCCTGAGCCTCTCCAGGAGTTCATCTTTCCCGCCCATCGCGATACCCCGAAAAAATCACAAGCCGCTCCAGGCGGCGCCCTTCCATAACACCCCCCCTCATGATTGTCAACCTTAAAATGGCACGAGGTTGACAATATACTCTCACCATTCGGGCCTTTGTCCTGAATCATTTCCCGCGGCCTCAGCGTCCGTGCCGGCACAACGACGACCCCGGCGGGACAAAAAGATTTTCACTTGAAGGATTTGACGGATTGGATTACATTGACGCCCCGCGGGTCACTCATTTCAACGAGAGGAAAAGATGGGCAAGCACAAGAAGATCGAACGCAAGAAGGAACTCGACAGGAAACGAAAAAGACGCAAGGAGAGGCGAAAGCTCAAGGCCAAATCCCTCCTGAAGGAGAAAAAGGGCTGATCCCGGGGCGGTCTCCGCCCGGGGTATCCACAGCGCACTCCGGGAGATCCTTTGCCTTCCCCCGGGATTCCCGCTCAGCCAGCCACGGCAGGAATGGTTCTCTACCGATTCTGTCGTGTTTTTAGCTCCATGCCGGCATCGGCATCGAAACCCTTTCATGAAAAACTACATCATCCGGGTCATCAGCGAGCAGGCGAACGTCATCGGCCTG